>JABNAD010000178.1_pt1 | contig 53163 bp, 34 predicted proteins | sample 7240381 | NCBI WGS metagenome assembly JABNAD01 (sample SAMN11332834, study PRJNA596920) | anaerobic digester metagenome | biome: digested sludge; isolation source: digested sewage sludge-derived enrichment culture grown on H2/CO2 | place: Germany: Goettingen
GGGTTTCATCTGTTTTTTGCTTGTTTCCGAAAAGTTTCGGACGCTAGTGACTTTGAATATTAAATTTTGAATTTATACTTCCCCTCTTCCTCCCCATCTATAAGAATCAATTTCAATCCCAAGCTGCGCCACTATACGGTCAATAACGGTATTTACAAGTTCCTCAATACTTTGGGGTTTGCTGTAGAACGATGGGCTAGCAGGAATAATAATGCCGCCAGCAAGGGTAATCGTTTTAAAGTTTTCTATGTGAATAAGGTTTAGCGGAGCCTCACGTGGCACAACAATAAGCTTACGGCGCTCTTTTAGCATAACGTCGGCAGCCCTAATAAGTAAGTCGTTACTTGTACCCGATGCTATTTTTCCTAGGGTTCCCATGGAACAGGGAACAACTACCATAGCGGCAAACTGAGCCGACCCCGATGCTATAGGTGCAAAAAAATCGGAGTGCTTATAGTATGATACCCTTTCGTTGGTAATGGGGTCGGAGTTAAGCTCGTAATCCCAAACCTGCCTTCCCGTTTCGCTATACACAATGGCAATTTGGCTTACAATGGTGCTAGGTAGGGCAAGTAGTTTGGTTATTAGCTGGTAGGCATATATAGATCCGCTGGCTCCAGTTATTCCTACAATTATCTTCACGCGTGTGATTTTTTGTTAGAGGCAAATATAGAACACAAAATGGTTACCTTTTGTTGGCTTTTGGAAAATAAGGCTAAAGGAATTTCGTAATAATCTCTGTGCTAACACATGGCATTTTTATTCATCATAAGTTAGCTTCTTTGCCCTGCATGGGGAGCTTTTTAGTTGGGTTTTTCCCTAACTTTAAGGCAGAATAATTGATGAAAATAGTATGAAAAAGGTCTGCTTATCAGTGTGTTTTGGCTTAATGCTAGTTGCTACTAGTGTTCTTGCGCAACAGCCGTTGCCCTCCATAACGGAAATGAAATGGGGGTACGATTATAATTTGCACGTAAAACTCTCAAACGATACAAACTATGTAATGGATGTACGTGCGCTTTACCATACTGGAAGCTCTGTGTTCGATACCTCTAGCCAGTCGGCTACCTACTATCCAGTATCCCTCGACGAGGATTTTATAAACCACCTAAAGAGTAGCAAGTTACAAGCCGATAGCCTAAGCGCTAGGAGCGACTCTGCCCAAAAGCGATCTACAGAAACGCTGTGGTCGGCGCTGCATAAGGAAATTGGTAGTGGCTATATCCACTTTGTAAACTGCGTTGTTTACTCCTTGGAATCGCGCCAGCTAAACCTTGAGGACCCTATTATGAAACGGCCGGTAACCAAGTGGAAACCAAAGCCCATGACCGAGAGCTACAAGCGCACAAAGAAATGGGTTTACTACATTCCCTATACCCAGTCCGAGGCCCAAAAGGAGTATAAAAAACGCCTTAAGGAGAACGACTTGCGCGACTTGCAGGGTGTGCCAGATCGCTTTGTTACCCTCTTTAACGAAACCTCGCAAAAGCAGTACGAAACCCTAAAGGCAGAGGGCAAGTGGCATTTGGTTGCCCAAATAGACCTAATTAAGCTGCTGCTAGGCGCAAAGTACCTTGGCCGCGATCAAATATCATTCATAAGCAGCCGTGTTATTGCCTCTGTGCTGCGTTATAACGCATCAAATCTGCCCACTGTTATCATTTTTGACGATTACAATGCAGCGGTTGCTATGACCCTTGATGCATCGGGATATAAGATTGACTACGTGGTGTTTAAGGATGCCGATAACATTGTTGATACCGATAAGTCGTTCCGTCTTCAAAAAATTGAATCACTAATAAAAAGCATCAACGAGGCAAACGATAAGGTGTTCCGTAAGCGGTTATCAACCTATTACCAGAGCAGCAAAAAATCGTAGATACACAAAATCAGCACCTTTAGGGTATTACCAACTGCTTAGTTAGCACCAATTAGCTCAAAAGTGTTATTTTTGTGCTGGCTAAAAAGGGGATGCCCTGTTTTTTAGTATTTTTGAAGGTCAGCAGCAACAGTAAATGCAGTGCTGGTAATTACGTTGTTTTTAAATTATAAGAACTAAAATGGTACTAACAGAAAGAGTTAAGGTAAAAGCATTGCTCGAAAGCGGCGAGGCAGGAAGCCTTGTGGTAGCAATGGGTTGGGTTCGCACACGACGTGGAAACAAAAACGTATCATTTATTGCACTTAACGACGGTTCTACAATAAATAATATTCAGGTTGTTGTTGATAATGCTAGCTACTCCGAGGAGCTGCTTAAGGGTATCACAACAGGCTCTTGTATTGGGGTAAAAGGATTACTGGTTGAATCGCCTGGTTCTGGGCAGCGTGTTGAGATACAAGCTAAGGAGATTGAGCTGTTTGGCACTGCCGATCCCGAGACCTATCCTTTGCAGAAGAAGGGGCACAGCATGGAGTTCCTTCGTGAAATTGCACACCTTCGTCCACGTACCAATACCTTTGGTGCTGTGCTTCGCATTCGTCATGCTATGGCCTTTGCTATTCACAAGTACTTTAACGATAAAGGGTTTACCTACCTTCACACCCCAATTATTACTGCATCCGATGCAGAGGGGGCTGGTGCCATGTTCCGCGTTACCACCCTTGATGTTAACAACCTACCTCGTACCGAGGAGGGAAAAATAGACTGGAGCGAAGATTTCTTTGGTAAAGAGGCTAACCTAACCGTTTCTGGCCAGCTTGAGGGCGAGCTAGGAGCGTTGGCTCTTTCGGAGATTTACACCTTTGGCCCAACCTTCCGTGCAGAGAACTCAAATACACCACGCCATTTAGCCGAGTTCTGGATGATTGAACCCGAAATGGCATTCTACGATATTGTTGCAAACATGGATTTGGCAGAGGATTTCCTTAAGTACCTTATCCGTTATGCACTAGAGAACTGCAAGGACGACCTGGAGTTCCTAAACAAGATGTACGACAACGAGCTCCTAGAGAGGTTGCTGTTTGTTGTTAATAACAGCTTTGAACGGTTGGAGTACACCAAGGCAATTGAGATTCTTGAAAAAGCCGATCAAAAGTTCGAATTCCCTGTGTTCTGGGGTGCCGACCTACAAAGTGAGCACGAGCGCTACCTTGTAGAAAAGCACTTTAAGAAACCAGTTATACTAACCAACTATCCAAAGGAAATCAAAGCCTTCTATATGAAACAGAACGACGATGGCAAAACCGTACGTGCCATGGACGTTCTTTTCCCAAAAATTGGTGAGATTATTGGTGGTTCGCAGCGTGAGGAGATTTACGAAAAGCTTATTAGCCGTATCAACGAGTTGGGAATTCCAGAAAAGGATGTATGGTGGTACCTTGAAACCCGCAAATTTGGAACAGCACCACACAGCGGCTTTGGCCTAGGATTTGAAAGGCTTCTGCTTTTTGTGACTGGAATGACCAACATCCGCGATGTAATTCCATTTCCACGCACCCCGAATAACTGCGAGTTTTAATTAGATCCATATCATGCTCAAGCAACGGTTACAACAGAAACTGCTCCAAAAGCTTTCGCCACAGCAAATACAAGTTATTAAGCTGTTGGAGCTTCCTACCCTGCAGCTTGAGCAGCGCATTAAAAAGGAGATGGAGGAGAACCCTACCCTTGAGGAGGGGCCCGATAGCCTTGAGAATGCCGAACAGGAGGAGGTGCTAAACGACGATAACGTTGACCAGAACGATGAGGAGTTTACGCTTGAGGATTACCTTAACGATGAGGATATTCCTTCCTATAAGCTTAATGCCAACAACTATTCTAAAGACGATAAACGTGAGGAGATTCCCTTTTCGGGGGGAGTCTCTTTTCACGAACATCTTGAGTCGCAGCTTGGGCTGCGCGTGCTAGACGAAAAGCAGTACGAACTGGGCATGTACCTTATTGGCAATATTGATGACGATGGCTACCTGCGCCGCAAGCTCACAGCCATTGCCGACGACATCGCCTTTGCAATGGGAATTGAAACCAATGAGGACGAGCTGGAGCAAGTACTTTACGTTATTCACGATTTCGACCCAGTTGGTGTAGGTGCCCGCGATTTACAGGAGTGCCTGCTAATCCAAATTAGCGCTAAGGATCAAACCATTCCCGAAGTGGCCAATGCCCGTAAAATTGTTAAGTACCACTTTGATGAGTTTACCCGTAAGCACTACGATAAAATTGCATCCCGCTTAGATTTAGAAGATGATGAGCTTCGCGATGCCATTGACGAGATTCTTAAGCTTAACCCTAAGCCAGGAGGTTCGTTCTACGATCCCAGCAATCGCACGGTTCAGCATATTATCCCCGATTTTATTCTCGACTTTAACGATGGGGAGTTTAGCCTTAGCCTTAACGCGCGTAACGTGCCCGACCTAAGGATTAGCCGCGAGTACTCCGATATGCTGGAATCCTATGCCGCAAACAGAAGCAATGCCTCTAGACAGGAGAAGGATGCAATGGTTTTTGTGAAGCAGAAAATTGATTCTGCACGGTGGTTTATTGATGCAATAAGGCAGCGTCACAATACCCTTCTAGGCACAATGGAGGCCATAATAGAGTATCAGCGGGAATTCTTTAAGGAGGGCGACGAGACTCGGTTAAAGCCAATGATACTTAAGGATATAGCTGAGGTTACGGGGTTAGATATCTCCACCATATCGCGTGTAGCAAATAGCAAGTACATCCAAACGCACTTTGGCATATTCCCTCTAAAGTACTTCTTTAGTGAGGGTATGCAAACCGATAGCGGCGAGGAGGTATCAACAAAAGAGATAAAGAAAATACTACAGGACTGCATTGATGCTGAGGAGAAGCGAAAGCCCCTTACAGACGAAAAGCTTATGAAGATTCTCCAGGATAAAGGGTATCCTATTGCGCGCAGAACTGTTGCTAAATACCGGGAACAGCTGGGTATTCCTGTTGCTCGACTGAGGAAGGAGCTGTAGCCATAAGCTTTTCAAGTAGCTACCCATTAAGTGTTGATTGCCATATTTGGCCTAGCCCACTAAGGGAAAACTTTTATTGCGTTCACCTAACACTCATATTTACAGCATAATGAAACAAACTGCAGCCAAAATAGCATCAATAGTACTACACCCACTGTTTATGCCGTTAATTGGGGTAGCGTTTACACTTTTCTATGGTGGCTACATCAGCCTATTGCCATTTCAGGTAAAAAAGGTAATACTACTTGTTGTATTTGCTAACACACTGGGTTTGCCCTTAATTATGCTTCCGCTATTTCTACGAATGGGTATAATAAAGAGCTTGGCAATGGAAAACCATAGAGAAAGAGTTTTTCCTTTGATTTTTACGCTAATACCCTATGCCTTCTCATTTTACTTTCTTTATAAGCTTCCAATCCCAACCATTTTAGCCACATTTATGCTGGGTGCGGCTATAGCCGTTTTTGCCACAATTGTTATAACCTTTTGGTGGAAAATTAGCATACACATGGTGGGAATAGGCGGTTTTGCTGGATTTCTTATGGGATTGTCGTATCGTTTATCCCTTGATGTTTTGTTCCTTTTTATAGTTGTAGTATTTCTTTCTGGAATCCTTGCTACCTCAAGGCTTATGCTTAATTCGCACAATCAGGCACAGGTTTACTCTGGATTTGGTTTGGGTTTTATAGTTTTAACTTCAATAATGGTTCTGTAAAGCCATCACCAAGCGGATTGTGCACTCTTTTTTCTTCTCTAATTAGCTGCTAATTAGTTATTCAAATGTCCGTTTTCGGCTATCGGTTGTGGCCGCATGTAATGCATATTGCACAAATTGTGCAAGTTGCTTCTTTTGGCAGGATTTTAGTTAATATGTTAATTGTTAGTTAGTTTTGGATTTTATCGCCATTGGGTGCCCATAATCGGGCATGGTGAAGCTTGGTTTTGATGAAGAGCATTTAAATTGGGATAAACGGAAGCTTTTGTTGAATAAGGAACGCGGTTTAAATATTCACCGCAGCATGTATATGCGCTTTTGGGGGTTAATTAAAGAAAATAGCAGATAAATAAAGGGTTTAATTTACTGGTGAGAATCAAACAAAAAGGTCTGATAACCAGCAATGTGCCCTAAAACCCCTGTTGTTATGGGCTTTTGTAAGTATCTAATTTTGAGGAAAATGTTTTTCGAAAAACAAAAAAATATATACTTTCGGTCTTAAATACGAATAATTGCACAATTTGCAAGGGTTGTACAATTTATTTTTTAAACAATTAGCAATACTTTTTTTAACAATTAGATGCCTTTTGTCGTAAAAGCATTTAACTGTTATTTGTATATAAATTAATGAGATAGCCATGATAAAGCGATTAACACACTTAAGGACGGTAGTTTTTATACTCTTTGTAGTAGCATTTGTCCCAGTAAAAGCACAGTCCTTATCTGCTTTTATTGATGCAACAGGAGGAAACTTGTCTGTTTGTCAGAATGGGAACTACTCCCTAACAGCAAGTGCTTTTGATGGAAGCGGAGTATATGTTAGTCATGAGTGGGTTTCGGCTGATGACATTATTTGGAAATCAGTAGATAATGTGGCGCTAATTAGCACCAAGAAAACAGGTGTTTTTACTGTTATCTATAGGGTTTATGATGATGCAGGAGCAATGGCCGAAGCATCAATAACCTTTGAGGTTAAGCCTACACCAATGGCGAGGTTAGTAAAATCGTCGCAAGGAGTAGAGGTTAAGCTGGAAAAGGCCAATAATGCTACAGTTGTTTGGTATAAAAATGGTCAAGAAATCTCTGGTTCAGGAGTATATCTAAAGGATCTGGTTGCAGGAAGTTACTATGCTGTTGTATCGGGCAGTAATGGCTGTAGCATGCGTACCAACAAAGTTGATTTTGAATAGTAAAGAGTTGTTCATATGAAAAATATCTCCTCAAAAATTAAAGGTCTAGTTCCCTTTTTATTGTTACAAATTCTACTTGTTGTTTTTTCGGCCAACAGGGTTTCGGCTCAGCTTAGCGTTACTGTAACAAGTAGTACTGGAACAGATCAGGTTTGTCAGGGAACCAATGCCACTCTCACAGCAAATGCAGAGAATGGGGTTGGAGATCCTTCTGGCTATAGTTATGTTTGGAGCGTAACCAGTGGCGATCCTAGTATTCTTGGTGGCACTATAACGTATATTGCCATTATCAATACATCGGCGGCGCCAGGTCTTTACACTTTACGCTGCGACGTTACCGATGACGATAGCAATACAGCTTGGGATGAGCTAACTATAGAGATACTCCAAAGTCCAACTGCATCGATATCTGCGGGTGGAGCAACCACCTTTTGTGACGGCAACTCGGTTCTGCTTAGCGCTGTAACTGATCCTACGTACACCTATCAGTGGAGGAGAGGGGCTAGCGATATTGCTGGAGCTATTAACTCCGATTATGCTGCAACTATTACTGGAACCTACCGTGCACGTGTTACAAGTTCCGATAACGGCTGTAGCAAGCTTTCAAATTCAATACCTGTTACCGTGAATGCCCTTCCTTCGGTAACGGCATCAAACGATGGGCCTGTATGCTATAATGGAACAATAAACCTTACAGCCTCGCCCAATGGACTTGTAAGCTATAACTGGAGCAGCAACTCTGCTACGCCTTACGCCTCATCGGATCAAAATCCAAGTATTACAAATATTACCCCCGATTATAGCGGTGATTATACCGTAACCGTTCAGGACGCTAATGGATGCGTTAACACATCTGTTACATCGGTGCTAGTTTACGATGATGTTTTGGGTGGAACCATAGGCACTAACCAAACGGTTTGTTACAACGGCGATCCTATCGCATTTACCAACGATGTTTCACCATCGGGTGGCGATGGCGTTTGGACTTACACTTGGCAGTACCAAATTGGTGCAGGACCATGGACTCCAATCGTAGGAGCCGATCAGCTTACCTATGATGTTCCTGCAGGAATAACACAAACAACCAGTTATAGGCGTATAGCATCTAACGGATGTAGCACGGCCAATTCTAATACGATAACCGTAACCGTTTACGCTCAGCTGAATGGGGGGACGGTTACTGCCGATCAGGAAATATGTTATGGTGAGATTCCTGCCGCATTTACAAGCACTGCGGCTCCATCGGGAGGCGATGGCGCTTGGGTTTACTCATGGGAATCGAAGGTTGGCGCTGGTTCTTGGACTCCTATAGCCAGTACTAACAGTTTAGCCTACGCAGTTCCTGCTGGTTTAACTGAGACCACTATGTACCGTAGGGCAGCCACCAATGGTTGTGGAACAGTATATTCCAATGAGCTAACCGTTACGGTTAATGCAGATTTAAATGGAGGTACTATAGGCTCGGACGAAAGCGTATGCTATGGGGGCGATCCTATTGCCTTTACCGATGATGTGTCGCCATCGGGTGGTAGGGGTGTTTGGACTTACTCTTGGGAAAGTAAGGTAGGCGCAGGCATGTGGACTCCAATAGCAGGAACCAATAGCTTAACTTACGATGTTCCCGTTGGTATTACAGAAACCACAATGTATCGTAGAGGTGCAACTAACACTTGCGGAACAATTTACTCAAACGAGATTACCGTTACTGTGTACAATCAGATGTTGGGTGGTACAATTGCTGGTAATCAATCGTTGTGCTATGATTCCGACCCTGCTGCTATTACTTCAACCGTTGCTCCATCGGGTGGAAATGGGCCATGGACTTATGGTTGGGAGTACCAAGTTAACTGTGCTGGACCATGGATTCCTATTGCAGGTGCTTCGGGTTTGACTTACGATCCTCCTGCAAACCAAATAGAAACCCGCTGCTACCGTAGGGTTGCTACAAATAGTTGTGGTACTGTTTACTCTAATACAGTAACCATAACCATTTATGCAATGCTTGATGGAGGCACTGTTGCAGCCAATCAAACCATTTGTTACAACGGAGATCCTGCCGCTTTTTCTAGTATTGCTGCAGCATCAGGAGGAAATGGTGCTTGGACATATGCTTGGCAGAGCAAGGTTGGAGCTGGTGCATGGACTCCAATTGCTGGTGCAACAAACAGTACATACGATGTTCCTGCAGGTATTACAGAAACCACCATGTATCGCAGGGTGGGAACTAACTCATGCGGTATAGCTTACTCTAATGAGCTTACAGTAACTGTTGATGATGAGATTTTAGGTGGAACAATTGCTGCAAACCAGTCTGTATGCTATGCTGGCGATCCCGCTGCATTTACCAATGCTGTTTCGCCAAGTGGTGGAACGGGTGCTTGGACATACTCTTGGGAGAGCAAGACAGGCGCTGGTTTATGGACTCCAATTGCAGGAACCAATAGTCTTACCTACGATGTTCCTGTTGGAATAATAGAAAATACAATGTATCGTAGGTATGCCTCAAACCTTTGTGGTTCGGCATACTCTAACGAGCTAACCATAACGGTTTATCCCGAAATGAATGGTGGAACTATTGGTTCTGCTCAAAATGTTTGTTTCGGAGGCGATCCTGCTGCGTTTACCAGTAGCGTTGCACCATCGGGAGGTAACGGGAGTTGGACATACTCATGGGAATCGCGAGTTGGTGCAGGTGCATGGACTCCAATTGCAGGAACCAATAGCCTAACCTACAATGTGCCTGCAGGCATTGCTGCAACTACCGATTATCGCAGGGCTGCAACAAACAGCTGTGGTACTGTTTATTCAAACACAATAACTGTAACGGTAACAAGTGCACTTAACAATAATACCATTGCAAGCAATCAGCTAATTTGCTCAGGATCTATTCCTAGCTTACTTGATGGGGCTGCTCCAACAGGAGGAACAGGTGCTTACGCATACCAGTGGCAAAGTAGCACAGTGGGCTCAAGTGGGCCATTTTCCAACATTGGTGGTGCTACCACCGAGGACTACCAACCTGCTGCGCTAACGCAAACAACTTGGTACCAGCGAATAGTTACATCTGGTCCATGTACTGATATTAGCAACGTTATAGAGGTTACAGTTAACCAACCCATAGCAAACAACACCATTTCGGCAGCCCAAACCATTTGCTACAACACTGCTCCAGCTCAACTTGCAGGTTCTGTTCCTACTAATGGAAATGGGGTTTACCTGTACCAGTGGGAAATGTCAACCGTTGGAGCTGCTGGACCTTTTGCACCAATTGGTGGGGCAACGTTACAAAACTATCAACCTGGTGCACTTACTCAGAACACATGGTACCGCAGGTTAGTTACCAGCGCGCCATGTTCCGATAATATTAGCAATGTGGTAATGATTACCGTAAGCTCTGAGATTACTCTTGCCTTTACCACAACAGCTCCGCTTTGTTCAGGTGGGGCAACAGGAACAGCCACGGTTAACCCTTCGGGTGGAATTTTACCCTACACTTATAGCTGGGCTACAACACCTGTTCAAACAGGTCAAACAGCAACAGGCCTTACACCAGGAACCTATACAGTAACGGTTTCTGATAATAACTTATGCGCTGTTTCTGGCGATGCTACTGTTGTTGATGCTATTCCAGTTACATTCAACCCAGAAACAGTTACTGATGTTACTGGTTGCTTTGGAAACACAAATGGAGCAATATCCATATCTGTAACAGGAGGTACCTCGCCTTACACCTATACCTTATATAATAATGGTGCGTTTGTTGCAACGCAATCGCAGCCGCTGGGTACTCCAGCTAACTTTACATCGTTGGCGGCAAGCACCCAATATGTTGTAGAGGTTGTTGATGCCAATGGTTGTGGACCTGTAGCATCGGGCGTAATAACGGTAAATCAACCTGCTCTTCTTGAGTTTACCTACACAAAGGTTGACCTATCGTGCTATGGGGATAACTCTGGAGAGATTCATTTTACCGCTACTGGTGGTACACCTCCATACCAGTACTCTATAAATAATGGTATAACATGGAGTGGATCGCCAGACTTTACAGGTCTTAGCGGCGCCAACTACTCATTACGCGTACGCGATGCCAATGGATGTTTAACTGTTCGTCAGTTAGTAAAACTTAATCAACCCGCACAGCTATTCTCCGATGGAGGAACATGGGAGGATGTTACTACCTGTTCTGGTGATAATACTGGTTCCATTACGGTAGTTCCGGGTGGAGGAGTTCCTCCATATCAGTACTCTATTAACGGTGGAACAACTTGGCAAACTAGTGGTATTTTCCCAGATCTATTTGCAGGAACCTATACAATTATTGTAGAGGATGCGTCGGGCTGCTCTATTAACGTTGGACCTATTACCATAAATGAACCAGATCCTATTGATATTATAAGTATCGACATCACCAATGTTACCACTTGTTGGTATAACAACAATGGTGAAATATTTATATGGGCAATGGGCGGAACTGGCGATTTAGAGTTCTCTATTGATGGTGGCATCAATTACCAGCTAGACCCGCTATTTGAGAATGTTACTGTTGGCACTTATAGCATTTATGTTCGCGATGCTAATGGTTGCGGTAAGTACGCTGGCGATTATGCCGTTACTGGCCCTCCAGAGATAGTTGTTAACACGCTTAACATTACCAATGTAACTTGTAGCGGGGCTGCTAATGGCGAGATAGATGCTACAGCATCGGGTGGAACAGGAGCGCTAACCTACTCCATTGATGGTATAACCTACCAGGGAACTGGTTTATTTACAGGCTTAACGGCAGGAACCTATACCCTTTACGTGAGAGATGCTAATGGTTGTATTCTAACCCAATCGGTAGAAATAACTCAGCCATTACCTCTATTCTTCGATACCCAATCGGCAACAAATATTACCTGTTTTGGTTTAGCTGATGGTACCATAACTCTAACTGCAACAGGCGGAACTGCACCCTACGAGTATAGCATTGACGGTGGAGCTACATTTGGCAATCCATCGGGTATATACAGTGGGTTATCTGCAGGTAATTACAATGCGGCCGTTCGCGATGCTTCAGGTTGTATAACTAATGGCAGCACACTTAGTATAATTGAGCCAGCAGTTATATCAATAAACTCCACTTCATCGCAAAATAGGCTTTGCTTTGGCGACACCAATGGCGCTATTACCGTTGAGGCAATTGGGGGCACAGGCGCACTAACCTACACCCTAATCAACTCGTCGTTAGTACCTATTGAGACCAATACAACGGGTATCTTTACAAATGTTTTACCCGACACCTACACTGTTAATGTTGACGATGAGAATGGTTGCGGTCCAATATCTACAGGTCCATTTATCATAACTGAACCAGCGCAGCTAGTTATAGATAGCGAGAGCTCCACTGATATTACCTGCCATAATGCCGATGATGGTACCATTACCATTGTTTCCTCTGGTGGCACAGCTCCTATCAGCTATAACCTTTACAGCGGAGCAGGAACGCTGCTTTTAGCTCAAACCGATAATGGTGCATTTACTGGTCTTGCCAGTGGCGATTACTACGTTGAGGTAACCGACGTTAATGGTTGCGGCCCCGTAACCTCATCAACCTTTACAATTATTAATCCCGATGCACTACTTATAGATACAGAAACGGTTACGGATATTACCTGTACTGGATTAAATGATGGTACCATTACGGTTACCATTACAGGCGGTACTGCTCCATTTGTTTACAACCTTTACAACTCAGCATTGGCACTAGTTGCCACTAACGCAACGGGTTCCTTTACTGGTCTTTTGGCCGATTCCTATACCGTTGAGGTTGTTGATGCAAGCGGATGTCCTCCTGTTACGTCTAGCGTGCTTACAGTAAATGAGCCCACATCTGTTACCATTACAACTAACCTTACTCACATAAGCTGTAATGGGCAAAACGATGGAGAGATTGAGGTAGTTGCCTCTGGTGGTAACCCTCCATACACCTTCACGCTATACGACAATGCTATGAACTTGCTGGCAACCAACACCGTTGGGGTATTCGCAGGGTTAAGTGGTGGCGACTATAGCGTTGAGGTGAACGATGGAAATGCTTGCGGCGTGGTATCAACAGGTATCGTAACAATTAACGAACCCGCATTGCTAACCATTACCACCTTTGAAACCGATCTAACCTGTAATGGCGATGCTTCTGGAAGCATACTTGTGGTGGCTGGCGGAGGAACTACTCCTTACGAGTACTCTTTTGACAATGGGGTTACCTTTGGCCCGTCTAACACCGCAACTGGATTAAGTGGTGGCGATTACAACGTTGTTGTACGCGATGCCAATGGTTGCGAAGCCTTTGCGGTTGTTAACATTTTTGAGCCCGATCCGCTAACTCTAAGCCTTACTGGTTTTGATTTGAGCTGTGCTGGTGCAGTACCTAGCGATGGCCGGATTATTGCCACATCTACAGGAGGAACATCGTCAAGCACAACGCCTAAGCTATTCCGCCTAGACGGTGGTTTCTGGCAAACATCGGGTATATTTAATGGTGTTGCAGCAGGGTTGCATACCGTTGAGGTTGTTGATGCAAATAGCTGTTTGGAATCTGCTTCTATTACAATAAACGAACCGCTTCCTATTTCTATAGCATCGGTAACATCAACCGATCCAACCTGTAATACCTTTGGTACAATTACCGTTGTGGCCACTGGAGGAACAGGCACGCTTACCTATACCCTTATTCCTGGTGGCGCTACAAGCACCGATGGTACATTTACAGGTCTAGGAGAGGGAACATATACTGTTGAGGTTACCGACCAGAATGGTTGCGGCCCTGTAACATCTGCTCCAATCACCATCTCGTCGCCATCATCAATAACAATAACTAGTGTTGATATAGTTGATGTTACCGGATGCTTTGGCGATAGTAATGGACAGATAACCATTAACGCTACTGGCGGAACGGGTACACTTAGATACTCTATTGATGCTGGGGTTACCTATTTCCCAACCAACGTGTTCACTGGTTTAGCAGGAGGTAATTACACCGTTGTGGTTAACGACGATGCCGATTGCCCACAAACGTGGCCTGTTGCAGTTGGTCAGCCCGCAGAGCTGGTTATAGACAACGTATTCTTCTCACACGTAACTGCTCCTGGTGCCGACGATGGTGTTATAATTGTTGTTGCCTCTGGCGGAACAGGCACCTTAACCTATAATTTGTACAATACACTCAATGTACTAGTTTCGTCAAACACTGTTGGCGAGTTTAACAACTTACAAGCAGGAACATACTACGTTCAGGTTGTTGACGATAATGGCTGTACCGTAACTACTGCAAATATTGCGCTAAGCCAAATTGAACTAGTACTAATACCAACACATATTAGCTGCAACGGTGCTGACGATGGTAGAATAGATCTTACCATAAACGGAGGTACAGCTCCATATACCATTCGCTGGGAAGGGCCAAGTGGTACGCTACCTGCGTTTGACGACCAGTATGCAGCAACAGGGCTTGCTCCTGGTATTTATACCGTTACGGTTACCGATAACATAGGGGCAGTTGCTCAAAATTCAGTAACTATTGATGAGCCAGCAGCTATAACCTTTGATGTACTTGATGTTACCATACCATCGTGTAACGGTGTTTCCGATGCTACTATAAATGCGGTTGCTTTGGGTGGCAATGGAGGGTACAATTATGAACTGCGAGACATTAATGGACTATTGGTTTCGCAGAATGGTATCGGGTTATTTACGGCACTTCCATCGGGATTCTATACCCTAAACGTTACCGATGCCCTAGGTTGCTCAACATCTACCACGGTTATTGTTGACGATCCTGAACCACTAACCATTGTTAATGCCGATGTTATACATCCAACAACTCCAGCGGCTAGCGATGGCTCAATAACTGTAACAGCGCTTGGCGGATCTGGCTTGCTAACCTACGATTTGTTTAACGCAGCAAACGTTCTTCAAGCAAGCAACACAACAGGCATATTTACCGGATTGAGCGCTGGCATTTACTATGTGGTTGTTACCGATGTAAATGGATGTAACGCTACTTCGGAAAACATAACCCTAAGTGGCATGAGCATAACTGTTGATGTAACTGATGTTTCATGTAATGGAGGTTCCGATGGTGGACTAAATATTGTAATTGCAGGTGCAACACCTCCTGTTCAAATTACCCTTTACTACATTGACGAAGCTGTTGAAATAGTTGGTTACGATTATAATAATGCTGCAAGAACGCTAAGGGCAGGAGAGTACCTAATTACTGTTACCGATGCAAGTGGTAAGGTGGTTACCCAACAGGTAGAGATTACCCAGCCCCAACCTCTTGTTGTTGCTCTTGGAGCTATAACTGAGCCTCAGTGTGCTGGTTTTGCAGGCGATGGTACTGTTGAGTTTATAATTACTGGGGGAACTGCACCATATACTATTACATGGGATAATGGTGCCTACTCTAGTGTTGGTACAATTGCAACTGGTGTAATTGGTGGAACCCATAACTTTGTTATTACCGATGCCAATGGTTGTACCGCCGAGGTGCTGGATGTATATATTGCTGAGCCTACACCTATAGTATTCCAGAATATTACAATGTTTAACCCTCCTTGTAATGGCGATGCTACAGGTATTGTTGAGGTGGTTGTAACAGGTGGCACGGGTACCCTAACCTATAATCTAGTAAATGGTGCTACCAATGAGACCAATAATACTGGATTGTTCATAAACCTTACTGCAGGCGCTTATACACTAACAGTTACCGATGGCAATGGCTGTAGCGTATCGCCCGACGAGCGTATTACGCTTACCGAGCCTACTCCGCTACAAATAGCTTTCTCTCGTAACATTGGTGAATTTAGCGACTCTGTAAAATGTCCTTACGATAAAACGGCGTATATTACCGCGCTTCCTTCTGGTGGTACCCCCGATTACTCCTACTATTGGAGCAACGGCGAAGCCAGTCACTCAATAGCGAACCTTGGTAAGGGCGACTACATTTTCTACCTACGCGATGCCAATGGCTGTTCTTTACAGGATACCTTTACAGTTAAAGGACCAGCAGATTTTATTGTTGATATGGTGCTTGACCTTCCGCTATGTAAGGAGTGGGATCCGAAGGTAGATGAGGCCTTTATAAGGTCTAACCTAGGTACCGTTTCAATTAACAATGTAACGGGTTCCTATGTAGCTGGTAGCGACTCTCTTCTATACACGCTTAAGTACCATAGAGGTTTCGATTATGAGACAATAGCATCATCGTGGCAGAAAGAGCCTGCAACAGTATATGTAAAGGATAGCATTGTGGAGGGGAACTACCTACTTGTAGTTCAGGATAGCGCTGGTTGCGAGTATAACAACGAGTTTTATGTAGGCTATAGCTCTAAGGTGAACTTTAGTGCTGGTGATCCTGTTGAGAACCACTGCTACGCTGCAGCGTTAACACTTGCTCCAGAAGGGCTTGGAGGGCTTCAAGATGAAGACGTTATAACGTGGAGTTCCTTAACTTACTTTAATCATGATGGTACAACTTGGACTTCCCAGAATCTTAGTCCTGTGGTTTATCCTACCCAAACGGGCTACTTTGTTCTAACACTAAGGTCGCAATTCAACCCTGCATACGGAAATGTTTGTATCGATAGGGACTCTGTTGAGGTATCTGTTAGACCAGATATAGGCATATACATTCCAGGTTCAGTTTCAATTGTTCAGGATGATGTTATCAATATTCTTGCTAAAACCCACTATAAGATTAGTGTAGCAACATTAAGTACTGAAAGCATGATTTACAGTTGGAAAGCAGATACTCTTTTTGTAGAAGATCCAAGTCACATTGAGGATAATTATAAATTGATATTTGTTGAGGATAAAAAGGGAATGGAGAATTATTTAAGAAGTAATCTAGGTGAAGAGTGGGTGATATCTGGAAAGGATGGAAAAACCGAGATCTACTTTAGAACAGTTATTACAGCAATAGATGAGGTTGGTTGTCGGGATACGTTAACGCTTAAAACCCTAGTGGTAGATAAAATCCGTATTCCTAATGTATTTACGCCAAATGGTGATGGTAAAAACGATACGTGGATTGTTCCAAGGGAATACCTATTCCCCAACATGGAGGTAGAGGTGTTTAACCGCTGGGGATCGCCTGTTTGGGTTGGTTCTGGTGATGATTTGGCCAAGGGCTGGGATGGAAGAACCAAGGGTGGTAACGAGTTACCTGTTGGAACTTACTACTACGTACTTAAGTACAACGCACCTTCCGAAAGCGGGAAGTGGGATCCTATTACTGGTTCAGTTACAATTATTAGATAGATTTACTTCCCAAGCAGATTCGCACTATTGAGCTGCTTGGGAGGTTTTTGGGGTTTGTTACTTCAACTTTTGCCCGATAGTTATGAGTAAAATTATGAATATGAAAAGGTTTTGTGGAGCAATGGTGCTGTTAGTGGTATTGCAAATTAGCGTTAAGGCGCAGCAGATACCGCACTTTACACACTATATGTTCAACACCTATACAAGCAATCCAGCGGTTGCGGGTACATTCAATTTCTATCAAATTAGGTACAATAACCGCTTCCAGTGGGTGGGAATGACCGATGCTCCTCAAACGTATCTGGTTAGCGCCTATGGCCCCCACTCATCAAAGGATATGGGTTTTGGTGGCTATTTGTATAGCGATATTACTGGACCAACCAGTCGTTTGGGTGCAAACTTCTCTTACGCATATAACATGCCTATAGATGATATGTACCGTATTTCTGGGGGTATATCGTTGGGGTTTATGCAGTATAAGGTGGATGGCTCAAGGCTGGATCTTGGTGATTTTGAAAACACCTCGAGCGACGATGCTGCAGTGCTTAGCGCATTGGAACCCTCCTTTACTCCCGATGCCTCCGTTGGGTTCTACCTATACTCCACGCAGCTTTTTGTTGGTCTATCGGCGCATCAACTCTTTGGACAAAAGGTGAGCCTTGTTCCCGATAACGAGCAGACCAAAGCGTATGGAATAAACAGGCTTCGCCAGCACTTTATGCTTACTGGTGGTTACAAAATCTTCCTTAATAGGGATTATGCCATTGAACCATCGGCTATGATAAAGTATATGGTTAAAAGCCCATTGCAATTTGAGGTGAATGGGAAAATAACCTATAGTCCTCCTCGCGGGCAAGAGGTTTGGGCTGGATTATCGGTACGCTGGCAAGATGCCGTGGCGCTGCTAATAGGTATCAACTATAACAAAAAGTATATGTTTGGATACTCATTCGACTACAGCTACACTGGCATTAGAAAGTACCAAAGTGGAACCCATGAGATTATGATTGGGGTAATGTTCGATAAGCTGAAGTAGAGATTTTTTATCGCCATATTAGAATCTCAATCCCACCTCGGGGTTGAGATTTTTTTTAACCTCTAGGCGACTAATCAACCTGTTAATGCAATAAAAAAACCGCAGCATAGTGCTGCGGTCTGTATTATGAGTTGTTGGCCTTTTTGATCAGCCTATTTCTTATCCTCGTGGAAAAGCGCCTTGCGCTGGAACAGCAGTAGGTAGGCAACACCAATTGTTATGGCAGAATCGGCAATGTTAAATACTGGGCGGAAAAACTCAAATTCATTGCCACCTACAAAGGGAATCCAGTTAGGCCAGGTGGTCTTAATGATTGGGAAGTAGAACATATCTACCACTCGCCCGTGAAGGAACGTGGCGTAACCACCCTCGGCAGGGAAAAGGGTAGCTGGACCAAAGTACGACTCATTGAAAATTAAACCGTAAAATGCGCTGTCGATAATGTTTCCAATGGCTCCCGCAAAAATTAGTGAAACGCCCATTACCAGCCCAACAGGGGCTTTATGCTTAATTAGGTAGCGAATAAAAAAGCCAATGCCAATAACGGCTACAATACGGAATAGGCTAAGGAATAGCTTTCCGTATTTCCCCCAAAACTCAATGCCAAATGCCATCCCGTTGTTCTCGGTAAAATGGATAAGGAACCAGTTCCCAAATACGCTGAACTCCTGTCCAAGCGTCATGTGAGTTTTTATCCAGAGCTTTAGCACCTGGTCTATGAGGAGAACCAATGCAATTAGTAGTATCGATTTCTTAGTTGTTGACATGCTTTCCTTTTTGTAAAATTGAGCGTAAATATAGTGTTCTAAGTTGAAAGTTGGAAAAACTTATTGAGGTTTAGATTTATTGCTACACACTTAAGGTTTGCTTGGGAATCATCCATCAAAAAGAGTTTATTTACAAACAGTACCGCTTACTAGCAAGCACATTAGCTTATGTTGCACCTTATAGCCGCAAGGCTGTTTATTGCTGGTTGGTGTGTACCTAATTATTAATCCATCATACATAAAGGGTTTTAATAAAAGCAAACAGAAAGGATAAGTTGCATCACCTAAATCGTATTTCACAATTGGGCATTCTTTACTAAATTGCGGCACAAAAAAATAAGGCCGCGAAAGTATGGTTGATGTAGTAGCGGGTATCGATATAGGTGGTACCAATACAGTAATAGGGCTTGTAAACAGGGAAGGAGACTGCATTTCGGAGGTTTCATTGCCAACTCAAGCAGAGAATAGCTTTACCGATTATTTGGCAAACATTGTATCCAAAATAGATGGATTGGTTCAAGCCACTAATGGTACAGTATCGGTAAAAGGCATTGGTATTGGTGCTCCAAACGGGTCGTATAACCTTGGTGCTATAGTAGATGCGCCCAACCTAAAGTGGAAGGGTATTCTCCCCATATGCCGCGAGCTTAAGCAGCGTACAAAGCTCCCCGTTGCGCTAACCAACGACGCCAATGCTGCTGCCGTGGGCGAAATGCTTTTTGGCGAAGCCAAAGGGATGAACGATTTTATTGTGATAACCCTTGGTACGGGATTAGGTAGTGGAATTATTTCTAACGGGAAGCTGGTAATTGGCCACGATGGCTTTGCTGGTGAAATGGGTCATACCGTTGTTAAGCCGTTTGGGCGCCAGTGCGGCTGTGGAAAAAGAGGATGCTTGGAAACCTATGTTTCGGCTACAGGTATTTGTCGTACCGTGTACAAGCTCTTGGCATCGAGCAATCAGCCTAGCGTGCTAAGAAGCATTAGCTTTGATAAGCTAACCTCAAAAATGATTACCGAAGCAGCGCAGAAGGGCGACCCCATTGCCCGCGAGGCCTTTGAATATACCGGGCGCATTCTGGGCACTAAGCTCTCCGATGCCGTTGCTTTTTTTAGCCCCGAAGCCATTTTTCTTTTTGGTGGGTTGAGTAAGGCTGGCGATCTTATCCTAGATCCAACCAAACGTCACATGGAGGAGAATATGTTCCCTGTTTTTCGAAATAAGGTTAAGATTATTCCTTCGGGATTAAACGGGAAAAATGCAGCGGTTATGGGTGCTGCAGCGCTTATTTGGCAAGACTTGGAGTAAGATAGCCTTGCAATTGGGTTGATAAGAGTTCGCATATCAACCCAGCAAGTTTAGCTATGATCCTTATTTCCTGGCCAATCAAGTATAATTTGAGCAATGTTGTTGGCATGGCTGCCAATGGTACGTAGCATGCTCACCAGTTCTAAGTGGGTTTTGGAGCTTAGAACGGACTTATCTACATCCTTTTTTAGCCTATCAAAATGCTGGCGTTCCAGTTCTAGTCCAACCTCTTTGTACTGCTGGTGCTTTACCGACATGTCTTTTGCCTTTTGCAAATTAAGCGTTGTAAATACCGCCAATGCTCGTTTTAGCTGTTTCTGAGTTAGCAGATGGAACTCTTTTAGCTCCAGCGTGCCTTCTGGCGAGAACTCGTAACCCGATTGCAGCCACCACTCTGCCCTTTGGGCAAGATTTTTTGATACGATATCGGCTACCTGCTCAAACTCCTTTGTGGCATACATAATTTGGAAAGCCTCCTGTATGTGCGTTTCCTTAATATCCTGTCGGGTTAGCTCTATTAGATAGCTGTTTATTTGGTCGCGAAGGCTATCAACAATCTTTTCGGAACGGGAAATTCGCTTAAGCGGTTCGGCATCTTTAGATGTGAATGGGGTAATAATATCGTCAACCATTTGCTGCACTAGTTGTCCCATTTCCAGAACCTCCTGCTTTGCTACGTTTAGGGCCATGGCCGGGGAACCAAGTAGATTGCGGTCAAGGTGCTTAGCCTTATACTCTGGTTTTTTAGACCTTTCTTTTGGTGTAATGCGCTCAATAAACGCAGCGTAACGCATGGAGAAGGGCAGAACAACTAGCGTTATAAGAACATTGAAAACGGTATGTGCATTGGCAATTTCACGAGGGATACTAGTAATAGTGCTGGTTCCATCGGGGGTTGTTATGTACCTTATTAACCAAGCAAAAGGGTCAATGAGTCCCACAAGTAAAAGAATACCAAATACCTTAAAGATGGAGTAGGCTAAGGCAACTTTTTTTGCCTCGCGGCCTGCTCCAATCGATGCTAATATACTGGTTACAGTTGTGCCAAGGTTTGCTCCAAGCAAAAGGGGTATAGCCGACTCTAACGATAGCAGTCCCTGTGTTGCTAGGGTAAGCATTATGCCAATAAAGGCAGCGCTACTTTGTATAAGCGCAGTGAATAGTGTACCCGCTAAAATTCCAAGTAGTGGGCGCTCAAGGTGCGATAGTATCTCAATAAACGGATCGTATGAGCGTAGCGGCGACATGGCCTGCGACATGATATACATCCCGTAAAACAGGATACCAAAGCCCATAACCGCCTCGCCTGTGCTACGAAGCCCCTCGCGCTTGCTAAAGGTGTATATACCAAAGCCTAGCGCAACAACCAGTAGGGAGTAATCGGAAAGATTAAAAGCAATAAGCTGTACAGTGATTGTGGTACCAATGGCTGCGCCAAAAATCATCCCAATGGTTTTCTCAAAGGGAAGCAATCCAGAGCGAACAAAACCAAGAATCATAACCGTTGTGGCGCTACTACTTTGCGTAATAATTGTCATTAGTGCACCAAAAACAGTTCCTCTAAGGCTGGTTTTGTTCATTGTACCAAGTATGCTGCGTATTTTGTTTCCAGAGCTTTGGCGTAGCCCTTTGCTCATGGCGTTTATTCCAAGAAGGAAAAGGGCTAATCCGCCCAAAAGGCCAACAACAAGCATTGTTAACCAGTTTGATTTTCGTGCTGTTGCTGTGAATAGGGCTACTTGGTTAGGTATAGAGCTCTTTACTCCAGCAGAAACGATGTATTCACCCTCTGTATCGCCAAGGAAAATAGTGGTATGAGCTTGCCCCAAGCTATCGGTAACGGTGCTATAGGTTGTGAGGCGCTGTCCTTTGGCTTTATCTGGCCATGAGGTTATGGTAAAGTACACCTCTGCTCGGCTAATAGCGTTACCCAGCGTATCGGTAACCTGAACTACAAAAGGGCGGTTAGTACTACTCTTTACGTTGCTAAACTGCTTATTACCGTTTAGCTTGTTCTTATCTATGGGATCCCTTTTTATAACCCAGGGCTGAGGCGATAGTTGTGGCTCAATACCATTGCTGTGCAAAGGGAATAGTAATCCCCATGCAAGAAAGGCTACTAGGGCAAATGCTTTTGCTATGGATATGCCATGTTTATGCATGACGTGAAGCGTTAATCGTGAGACAAGAGAGGTGAGACGTGAGACAAATTGGGCTCTGCCAAAATCATATATCTCCTTTAACTTTTAATCTCGCCTAAGGGCTGCTTGCCTTCTCGTTATAGCCGAGACAAGCTGACCTAAGGCGAGGATACAAGCTCTTTAACCTTTACTTTTTCCTTTACCCTTCCATTTCCGCAATGGGGCGGTTTATAAACGCAATAAGGGGATTCATTACCCTGTACATATCAAGGGCTTGTTCAAGTAGTGCGTCGCTACACATCTCATCGTTGCTCATTGGGCGGTGAGGCGATATGTGCTTAAGCTTTAGGTACTCGGCCACTGGCGAATCCTTGCTAAAACCCTGAGGGACGCGTTTTAGCGTTTCGTCGGCAAAAAACGAGAAGGTTTTGGCAAACTTAGGCTCGTTTACGATTGCCAGGAATTCATCGGAATAAGTATCCATATCCTCCCTTATCTCCTTCATTACTGCTGGTTGTGCCATGTAAATTCCTCCCGATACAAATGAGCCCTCGGGCTCGGTATGGAAGTAGTATCCGGCATAGGAACCCTTTCGTCCTGCCTTGGTAATGTAAGCCCCCATGTTGGTTTTGTAGGGCTCTTTATTGTGCGAGAAACGCACATCGCGGTATATGCGGAAAACGCAATCCTTTGGTTCTATGGAGCCAATGGTGCTATCAAACTCCTTGATACCAATAATTAGCTTACCCACAAAGGCTTCGAACTGTGACTTTGCCTCTAGGTACTCACTCTTATTATCGGTAAACCAATCTCTATTATTGTTGGCTTTTAGCGAGGTTAAAAAGTTGAGGGTAGTTTTAAGCATCTCTATGAAAGTTTATTATAACTTAACATCTAATTATATTTTCAAGTGGCAAGTTAGCTTTTAAAAGGCTAAATCCCTCTCAAATTGTTTATAGTATTAGTATGAGTCTACAAACCAGTATTTTACATTTTTTTGCTTAGCAAACCTAAGTACTAGACCCTATAAATGTGGGAGGCTAAACTAAACCTTTGTACAAGTAATGTATCATAATGAAAAATAAAAAGCTCCATGATTACATATAAAACCCAATTTGCAGTAGCGCTGCTGGTTGCTGCTGTAATTGTTTCGTCGTGTGGTGAATCAGACAAAAAAAAGAGTGTGCGCCAGAGTTCTAGGGCAGCAACACCTGTTGAGGCAATTGTTGTGAGCACTGCTGAAACATCAAATACCCTTGAGGTAACTGGTTCTATAGAGGCTAACGAGGAGGTGCTGCTTATGCCAGAATCGGCAGGAAAGCTTATTGATGTTTTTTTTACCGAGGGGCAGCCGGTTAGCAAGGGGCAGCTGCTAGCGCAGCTTAATAGTAGCGAGGTAAAGGCAAGGCTTATGCGCCTTAAATTGGACGAGAAGCTTGCGCTTGATGAGGAGTCTCGTAAGAAGCACCTACTGGACATAGATGCCATTAGCCAGCAAGAGTACGATATTGCTAAAAATAAGCTGGATGGTTTAAGGGCTGATATAAATGCAACCGAAGTTCAAATTGCTAAGCTAGAAGTTAGGGCTCCATTTAGTGGAACAATAGGGTTACGCTATGTTAGTCCAGGTGCATTTGTATCTACATCAACGGCATTAGCTACACTAACTCAATCCAATCCAGTAAAAGTTCGATTTGCAATTCCTGAGCGTTACATTCCGGTATTTAACAAGAAACAACCGGTTAGCTTTTCCATTACTGGGAGTTCTAAAAGTTATAGTGCAAAGGTTTATGCCACAGAATCGAGAATAGACGCACAAACTAGAGCGGTAATGGTAAGAGCACATGCCGATAACAGCAAGGGGGAGCTTGTTCCAGGCTCTTTTGCCAGAGTATCGCTGGTGTTCGATAAAAGCTACGGAACCATTATGGTTCCTCCCAACGCCCTTGTTCCTGAGATTAAGGGACAAAAGGTTTTTCTGTTTAAGGGCGGTAAAGCTATAGAGCAAATAGTGGAAACAGGCGTTAGAACGGGTACCTATGTTGAGGTTTTAAGCGGGCTTAATGTTGGCGATACGGTTATTACTACGGGTCTAAATCAAATACGCAATGGCCTTCCCGTGCAGGTTAACGTTGTAACCTTTAATTCGGAACGCTAAGCCATGAGTTTATCATCAATAAGTATTAATAGACCCGTTCTATCAACGGTAATGTCTATTGCCATTGTAATCTTTGGCATTATTGGGTTCTCCTATTTAGGCGTGCGTGAGTTTCCCAGTGTTGATCCTCCCATTGTAAGCGTTAGCGCATCGTACGTTGGTGCTAACGCCAACGTTATGGAGGAGCAGGTAACAGAACCACTTGAGGAGGCCATTAATGGCATTGCTGGTATAAAATCAATTACCTCAACCAGTAGCGATGGCCGCACTCGTATTTCGGTGGAGTTTGAACTAGGGGTTGATATGGAGGCTGCCGCAAACGATGTGCGCGACAAGGTAAGCCAGGCCATTAGGCGGCTTCCACCCGACATTGATGCTCCCATTGTATCAAAAGCCGATGCCGATGCCGAAACTATTATGATTATTACCCTGCAAAGTAATACTCGGGATCTAATAAGCCTTTCGGAAATTGCCAATAACCTCTTTAAGGAGCGGCTGCAAACTACGCCTGGGGTTTCAAGTATTAGCATTTGGGGGGAGAAACGCCCCTCCATGCGGCTAAACCTCGATCCAAACAAACTTGCTGCCTATAGTATTACTCCTTCCGATATTAGAACAGCCTTAGGGAGGGAGAACATTGAGCTGCCATCGGGTAGGGTTGAGGGGTACTATACCGACCTGAGCATTCGAACTCTAGGTCGATTGGAAACAGAGGATGAGTTTAACGACCTTATTGTTAAGGTGGTTAACGGAACGCCTATAAAGATAAAGGATGTTGGACAAGCCGTAATAATGCCAGAGAATGAGCGTAGCATGATGCGTGGAAACAACGGGCTTCCCATGGTTGGTATAGCGCTTACCCCGCTTCCTGGTGCAAACTATATTTCCATTGCCGATGCGGTTTACCAAAAGCTCGACGATATTAAGCGCGATGCCCCAGAGGATATAAATGTGGGGATTGCCCTAGATACCACTACTTCTATTCGTAAGGCAATACTTGAGGTTGAGGAAACCGTGTTTCTTGCCTTTATACTGGTAATTCTGGTAATTTTTATCTTTTTACGTAGCTGGCGAACCACGGTAATCCCAATGGTGGCCATCCCAATATCGCTAATAGGGTCATTCTTTGTAATGTACGTATCGGGTTTCACCATAAACGTGCTAACGCTGCTGGGTATTGTTTTGGCTACCGGACTTGTTGTTGACGATGCCATTGTGGTGCTGGAGAATATTTACTCCAAGGTTGAGTCAGGGATGGATCGTTTTAAGGCGGGACACGAAGGGACTAAGGAGATTTTCTTTGCCGTTATTTCAACCACTGTTGCGCTTGTTGCCGTATTCCTTCCCATTGTTTTTCTTGATGGAATTACCGGCCGCTTATTCCGCGAGTTTGGCATTGTGGTAACAGGTGCGGTAATAATATCGTCGTTTGTGTCGCTTACGCTTACTCCAATGATGAGCACCCGTATCCTTCGCCATAAACCGCGCGAGGGATGGTTTGCCCGCACAATGGGTAGGTTCTTTGAGCGTATGGCTGTTAGCTACAAGGCATCGCTAACCACATTTGTTAGTCGCAGGTGGATGGCGCTGCTTATTATGGGAGCCTCTGTAATTCTCATATTGGGAATAGGTAGCCAAATCCCCTCGGAGCTTGCCCCTATGGAGGACAAGAGCAGGCTAAACATTATGGCTACGGCACCAGAGGGAACCTCTTACGAGCTAATGGACTCCTACGTAAAGGAAGTAATTGCTTATGTTGATTCTTTCCCAGAGAAGGTTGCTATTACAGCGCTCTCATCGCCAGGCTGGATGGGTACAAACTCAGGGTTTGTGCGCTTGCTGCTAACCGAGCCTAACGAGCGTAGCAAAACCCAGCAGGAACTTGCCGACGAGATAACTTCCTTCCTAAAAACGAAGAACCTTGCCCGGGCTTTTGTTATGCAGGATCAAACCATTAGGGCTGGTCGTGGTGGCGGTTTACCCGTACAATTTGTGGTTCAGGCAACCAACTTTGATAAGCTTAAGGCGGTTATTCCCGAGTTTATGGCCAAGGCGCAGTCCGATGATAGGTTCCAAGTGGTTGACCTAAACCTGAAGTTCAATAAACCAGAGCTGCAGCTAAGCATTGATAGGGACAAAGCTCGTGCTTCAGGAATTACAGCCTACGATATTGCCGAGGCGCTTCAGCTTTACTTTAGCGGCCAGCGCTATGGCTACTTTATTCGGAATGGAAAGCAGTACTACGTTATTGGATTGGCGATGCGCCAGTTTAGGGACGAACCCTCAGACTTATCAGGTATTTATCTCCGTAACAACACAGGGCAGCTTATAGACCTTGGTAGCATTGTTTCCTTTTCCGAGGCCAGTACACCTCCACAGCTTTATCGGTACAACCGTTATGTATCGGCAACGTTTAGCGCGTCAACAGCACCAGGTGTAACACTTGGGCAGGGTATTGCGGCCATGCGCGAGATTGCCGACCAAACCCTCGACGAAACCTTTAGCACAACGCTTACGGGGACATCGGAGCAGTTTGAGGAGAGTTCCAACAGCCTTGTGTTTGCCTTTGTTCTGGCGCTGGTGCTTATTTACCTAGTACTCTCGGCACAGTTCGAGAGCTTCCGCGATCCGCTTATCATTATGTTCACCGTGCCATTGGCGCTTGCTGGTGCAGTAATGTCGCTATACCTTTTTGGGCATACCATGAATATCTTTAGCCAAATTGGTATTATTGTTCTGGTGGGTATAGTTACCAAAAACGGCATTCTTATAGTTGAGTTTGCCAACCAGAAGAAACAAGCTGGGTTGGAAAGAACACAAGCGGTTATTGATGCCGCAGCGCAAAGGCTACGACCCATTCTTATGACCAGCCTTGCTACCATTTTTGGTGCACTACCCATTGCCCTTGCTCTGGGTGCCGCAGCTAAAAGCCGTGTGCCAATGGGTATTACCATTATTGGTGGTTTGCTGTTCTCATTAGCACTTACGCTCTACGTTATTCCTGCGCTATACACCTACATATCTCGTAAACAGGCAAACATTAAGCACGATGAGGATTTTTCCAATGAATAGGGCATTACTAACCATTGTAGCCATTGCATGTAGCACCATTTTTACGGTTGCTCAAGATACGCTTACCCTATCGCAGGCCATTAAAATTGGGCTTGAAAAAAACTTTAGCATCCGATTGGCTCGCAACAGCTACTCCATTGCAAAGAATAATAATACCCTAGGTAATGCAGGAATGCTCCCTTGGGTTGAGGCGAATGGTGGATGGCGTCTCTCCTCCGATGAGACCGAACAAACCTTTAAAAGTGTAGGTACAACAACCGACAAAAGGGATGTAAACAACCTAAATGGCAATGTTCAGCTTAGGTGGACGCTGTTCGATGGCTTTTCCATGTTCGTTTCAAAGGAGATGCTTGGAAACTTACAGGCAATGGGCGAGCAGAGTCTGCAAATGGCTATAGAGAATGCGGTGGCCAGCATTGTTGTTGCGTACTATGATGTAACGGTGCAGCAGCAACTTGTTGAAAGCATTGCAAGCATAACCAAACTTAGCCACGAGAGGCTTTTTGTGGCCAAGGAGCGTCTTGCTATTGGCGACGGCAGTAGCTTGCAGGTTAGCCAAGCCGAAGTTGATCTTCTGTCCGATAGTACCAATCTGCTCAAGCAGCGTAATGCTGTTGTAGAAGCAAAACTATACTTAAACCAGCTGTTGGGGCGTAGCCCTCTAACGCCTTTCGAGGTAACTGGAACAATAGAAGCAGGTACGCTACTCTCCACACAGGATATGCTTAGCCAAATAATGCAGAACAACCGCAGCTTAGCTATAGAGAGGCTCCAGCTAAGCAATAGCCAGCTAACCATAAAGGATATACAGAGTGGTAGGTATCCTCAGCTAAGCTTAACCTCAGGATACAATTTTAATAAGAGCAGCTACTCACCAGGCGATTTGGAAAGCACTAAAAGTTTTGGTCCTAGTATTGGGCTCACCGCATCGGTAACACTATTTAATGGCTTTAATGTATCGCGGAGCATAGCCAATGCCCGCATTGCTGCCGAGAGCGAGGCCATAAGCTTAGAGCAGACAGAAATGCAGCTGCAAAGCCAATCGTTAAGCTATATAAACAGCTTTAACTTGGCCAAGATGCTTATGCAAACCGAGCAAACTGCGGTTAATCTAGCACAGAAAAATCTAGATATTGCTATGGAGAAGTATAAGCTAGGCTCCATTAGCGATATTGAGCTGCGCGACATGCAGAATCGGCTAATTGGGGCACAAGTACGTTACATCCAGGCTCAGTTGCAGCTTGTAAATGCCGAGGTGATGCTACAAACCCTATCGGGAACTATTATTAACCGATTTGAGAGCCTGCTTACTCAAGAATAGCCCTTATTACTTCCAGAATAGATGCAGCAAGTCCTAGTGGGCTTGCTGTTTTTTGTTTTTGAGAGCATTATGTAATTATAAACAGTTATATTTGTTTACAACTAAAATTAAACTTATAAAATGAAACATTTAATCTTAATTTCTTTTCTATTCGCAGCTGTTCTTGCCAATGCACAAACGGTTAAGAACTCCAAAATTGTTCTTTACAAGGTTGATATTGATGTAGATGATATTATTGTTAAGGCATCGAAGGATCCAAACGAGAAGCCAACATTATCAATTTCAAGTCCTTTCAGCAAGCCAAAACCTTCGGTTTACGAGGATGGAATGGGAAATAAGGCCGAGTATATCGTTTCCAATGGAGGTAAAGAGATAACTGCTTCATTTATCGATACGCTACACTACATTACAAGCACCCTACTAAAGGAGCAGCACAATGCGGAGCTTTTACCATATGCCGAACTTAATGGCAAAATACGGAATTTATACATTAACCCTGCCTATCCACAGCTTCCTAGTGGTATGCTGCGGACGGTGAGAAAGGCTAAGCTTGACTATCCGCTCTATGCAAAAATAATGGTTTACATGAGGCAGGCTGGTGTTGGTGTTGGTGTTGGCAATGCTGCTGGTGACGAGATAACCGTGAGCAGCTCAACAAAAGGAGAGGTAAATGTTTACTTTGAGGTGTACGACATTGATGGCAATAAGGTATTCGATAAGAGAAGTCAGATTATTGGTGAGGATCCTATTGTATCAAGCGTTAACTATACTGGCGAGGGGGAAGTTGCTGGTGGCAACTTTGATGGCATAAGGTACTATTTTGGCTATTTGCTTAACAAGGCAATGGAGGATTTGGTAAGCCAAATGCAGTAAAATATAAGTATTGACCGTAGCGGCAGGTCCAGAGGATAGGACTTGCCGTTTTTGTTTATATCTACGTTTTATGGTATAGCATAATCCCAATGGATAGGGTTGAAGAACGGTAATGTGCCGATCATCAATTAAAAAAGTTATATTGTAGTATAGTGGATGCGGTTGTTGAGGTGTGTTGTAGCAAACTATTTAACGTACTTATAAAAAATGGCAACCCTAATTAAGCAATTATCTAACGGTAGCATTGTTGAGTTTGATAGTGGCAGCTTTGATGAGTGGTGCGTTTACCTTACCACGAGCAATAAACAGCGTAATGCACCACGCGATATAACGTACTTTTCCATTCTAAAAAGTTTAGGGCAGAAACATGGTTGCAAGAGAATTTACAACGATTTTGTATCTATATACCAGCATACCAATAAATCAGTAAGCAGCGCGGTTCTTGAATTAATAACCCAAATCTCGCATGGTTACCTAGACGATAGTGAGGAAATTGAAACGTGGTTCACTGTACTATATGCAGGAATGGTTGCCGAGGAGAACAAGGAGAAGACCGTACTCCGTAAGCGCATTAAAAGGTTAGGTATGCATCAGTTGCTAATGGATGGGCATACTCCAGAGTTTGCTGCAAACTTTAGCAAAGGTAAAAAATGGCGGGAACTGGATGCTATTATGAGGGAAAAGGGATTTTAGCTTTTGTAATGCTTTCCGTTCCTAATAGTTTGTGATGAGCAGCTCGTTTAGTTCCCCTCTTTTTTGGGCGTTGGAGTTTATTCTGCGTGTTGCTTTAACCCTACTTATGTTGAACTGTGCATACAGCTCGTCGAAAAAGCTACTGGAGCTTGGGTTGGTTCTTACATCGGAGTTACTTAGCATCCACTGGTAGCCTTTAGCGTCTAGCGCAGAGCAAAAGTGCTTGAGCCGTACCTGTTGATGGTCGTTAAAATCTGTTTTTGCGTAGGCGTTAAAGCTCGAGGTGCTGTTTAGTGGTTTGTAAGGGGGATCGAAGTAGAATAGGCTTTCACTTGATGCGTATTGCTCCGTTTGCTCAAAATCGCCACACAGTATATCCACCTTTTTTAGGATGTTGCTCACGGCTATTATGTTAGCAGAATCGCAGATTGTTGGCCTTTTATATGCACCCATGGGCACATTGAACTCATTGTTCCGGTTAACCCGGTACAGCCCATTAAAGCAGGTCCTGTTAAGGAAAATGAATAGTGCGGCATGTGTAACCTTATCCTTGGAGCGGGAGTTAAAATCATCGCGAATTTTGTAGTAGTACTCAGCCTTTTTTTGCTGATTATCGCCAAAGGAATAATAGTTTTCCTGTATAGCACCAAGCGTCCCAATTAGTTCTTTGGCATTTGCAGCTATTGCCTTGTAGGTTCCAATAAGATCCTCGTTCACATCGTTTATTACGGCTCTCTTGATGTTGGGATAAGTGCTGAGCATCCAAAAAAGAACAGCACCGCTGCCCACAAAGGGCTCAATGTACGTGTAGCCTCCATTGGCAAAGTTGGCGGGGAGCCTTTTCTCTATCTCGCCAATAAGCTGTGTTTTGCCTCCGGCCCACTTTAAAAATGGTTTTGCGCTGCTGGGTATGCTAATGCTCATTAATTACTGCTAATTTGTTTATTGGGCTATACAATATATAGCCGCCACTAAGTTCACAAAAATAGTGAACTTGATGATAGGTTGGGGGAATATTACCAAAACGCCTTTAAACCTTGCTTAGTTCCTCAAGTAGTGCGGGTCGGTTGGAGTATTTCTTCCTAAAAAGCTCAATTACCTCATTGGCCTTGTTTCGCTCGCCCATCTTAATCATTCTTCGTAGGTACTTACATGCGGTTTTGTAGTGTGAGCGCCCAATGTTATTGTCCAGCAAATCGATTATTCCTTTAGCGTATAGTTCGGCTAATTGGTTGGAGTAATCTTTTACTAAGTACTTTTCGTAGTATTCAACAAACCTTAAGTATGGGTGCTTTTGTAAGAGATTGAGCAGCCTCTCCCACCAGTTCTCTTTAATGTATATACCAGCAAGAGTCTCAGAGAAATAACCTTTATGCTTTTGTAAAACCTCCTTTGCTAGACTTTCTACAAAGGTGCTCCACTTTTCAGGAGCAACGTTTTGCTTTAGAATTTGATATAGTTCCTCTTTTGATGTACCATCTGACAGGAACAGTAAACGAGCATACTCAATTACTTTGTTTACGTCGTTTTGCTCTTGAGCTATTTTAATAAGCCAGTTGTACCAATCTGCTACATATCCTGGCCTAGTTGTTTTGTCTTGCTTTATTCCATCATGGGCTATCTGAGTTGCTTTGTTATAATCCATCTGGTCTATTGCCTTCTGTATAGCTTTGCTACGCAAATCATAGTTGTCTAAGTGCTGTTCCAAATACTTATCTGCTTCAGTTTCTCCCTTAACCTTAACCAAGAGGTCGTATTTTATGGTTTTAGCATGTTCTTGTTCGTACTCAGAATCAAATTCTTCTATTAGTGCGAAGATTCGGTTAAACTCTTCTGTAGTTTTCTGCAACGCTGCGGCAAGACTAAGTAGCCCTAAGTTCCAGTTCGATTCCCTGTAAATATCGCTGTTGCATGCGCTTAAGCAGTAATCTATAACTTGCTTTCTAATAGCCTCATTGTGTCGCTCGTTTGCAATTAGCACAAGCGATTCAAACGCTATGTCAATGCAACTGCTTAAGTCCCCATTGCTATCGTCGGCATAACCTAACGCACGGTTCAGCTCTTCCATTATGGCCGTGCATATATGGATAGCACTGGTGTAATTTTGGTTGCTTATCTGTTTTTGTGCTGATTCTAGCAATGTTGTAACCTCTATTGCTAGGCGTCTCGATGCAGACCAGTCTATAAATCCATGCCTATCCGAAACGGAGCGAATGGCAGTTTTTAGGGTCTTTACGTAGAGTTCTTTGGTATCGTTGGAGTTGTATTGAATGAAATATGATAGGAAAAGACTTCTTAAACTTGAGTTTTTGCTGGTATGCTCACGAATAAACTCCTTTAGCTCATCGTGTGTCGCTTTTTCTAGCAAGTCGTTCACCTGCTCTGCTGGTGTTTTTTGTTTTTTTGATATTGGGGTGCTGTTTGTTTTTTTTGATTTTGTTTTTTTGTCAAGACCTAGTTCTTCTTTCTGCAAATAGAAGATTACTGCGGCAACGTGCTTGCAAACTGGCCCCATGTCGAAGGGGCAATTACAAGAAAATTCGGTAACTATCTCATTCCTAATGGTAAGATTAACAATATAATCTTCTGAACCTTCTACAACGGCTTCTAATTCTCCATAACCTGTTTCTAGAGGTTCTTGCACTTTTCCTTTTTTGAAATAGGTAAGCCCGCGCTGTAGGATGGTCTCATCAATGTATTGCTCAAACTGGTTTAATGGAATTTGCATTGGTTTTGATGTATGTTAGAAAAGTTTTCTATCTACTCCCTTCCCGGAATAGACCCAATAAGCCTTTTGGTATAATCGGTTTGGGGGTTGGTGTAAAGGGCATCGGCATCGGTAAGCTCTACCAGATTGCCGTGCTGCATCACCAGTATGCGGTTGCTCATGTAGCGCACCACCGACAGGTCGTGCGATATGAAGATGTAGGTTAGCCCCAGCTCTGCCTTAAGCTTATTTAGCAGATTTAGTATCTGCGCCTGCACCGATACGTCGAGAGCCGAAACAATCTCATCACAAACAATAACCTTAGGATTTAGAGCCAGTGCTCGGGCAATAACAATGCGCTGGCGCTGTCCGCCGCTAAACTCGTGGGGGTAGCGGTACTGCGCTTCGGCGGGAAGGGCTACCAGCTCAAGCAGCTCGTTTACCCGTTGGTTAATATCGGCTGTGCTGCGGCAAATGCCATGAACGCGTAGCGGCTCGGCCAGTGCCTGCCCCACGGTTAGGCGTGGATTTAGCGCCGAAAAGGGGTCCTGAAAAATAAGCTGCACCTGTCGCCTAAAGCTCTTCATATCGGCTCTACCAAATTTTGCAATGCTATGCCCGTTGTAGCAAACCTCGCCAGTGGCCTCCTCAATAAGCTTAAGCAGGGTGCGCCCAAGGGTGGTCTTTCCCGAACCCGACTCGCCAACCAACCCCAGCGTTTCGCCCTTAAACAGCTGGAACGAGATGCTATTAACCGCTGTGAAGTGCTTTACTGGACGACCAAACAGGTTACGCTTGGTTACGTACTTAACGCCAGCATTGCTAACGGTGAGCAGCGGCTCCTGTGCGTATATCGATTCATGGAGCAGTGCGCGGCTCTCTGCGCTCTCCAACGTGCTTGCGGGTGGTGTGCCCGCTACAAAATCGGCCACGGTGGGTAGCTTTAGCGGACGCCCCTCCATGGGTGGCTTACAGGCAATAAGTCCTTGTGTATATGGATGATTTGGGCTACTTAGCACCTGTTGGGTACTGCCCGTTTCAACAATATCGCCGCGGTACATAACCGCCACACGGTTGGCTACCTCTTTTATCACACCCAAATCGTGTGATATAAAGATGATTCCCATTTGGTGCTTATCGCGGAGGTAGTTAAAGAGCTGCAGAATACCCTTTTGCACGGTAACGTCAAGGGCGGTGGTGGGCTCATCGGCAATAAGTAGCTGTGGGTTGCCGGCAAGGGCTATGGCAATCATTACCCGTTGCTTTTGCCCACCGCTAAGCTGGTGGGGGTAGCTGCTAAATGCTTTCTGTGGGTCGGGAAGCTGCATCTCGCTAAGCAGGTTAAGGGCTATGGCCTCGGCCTTTTTCCCTGTAACCTTTTGGTGAAGTGTTACCGCCTCGGTAACCTGTGCACCGCAACGCATGGCAGGATTTAGTGAGGTCATTGGCTCCTGAAAAACCATGGCAATGCGTTTTCCCCTTATGGCGGATAGCTGCTTCTCGGGAAGGTCTAGCAGCTGCGTAACCTCGTTGTTATGGATAAGGGTTGCTGTGCCCGAAACCACACGCGCCCCATTGGGCAGTAACCCCATTAGGCAAAGCGCGGTGATGGACTTGCCCGAACCCGACTCGCCCACAATGCCAACCGTTTCGCCCGCTGCAACGCTAAGCGAGAGGTTGGTTACTATGCGGCGCGGCCCAATATCTACAGTGAGGTTACTTACGCTAAGCATTATAAATCGTATTTGCTGTAATCGTTGGTGATGATGGAATCGGCAAGCTCGTAGCCATGTGCCGTTGCGTATATTATGGAGCGGGTTGCGCCCGAGCAATCGCCGGCAAACTTAAGCTGCGCCCTACCCTGATTGCTCAGCCGATTGGAGTAGAACTTTATCTCGGGGGCATACACTAGGTTATCGTTATGGGCAACGCCCGGAATGGCAAGGTCTAGATTCTCAATAAAATCGATAATACTCTCTATTATACGCCTAGGGAATGCAAGGTTTACATCGCCAAGGATGTACTTATCGGATTCTAGCGTTGGCACAACGCGATAGGTGCGCTTGGTTCGTTTCGACTCCTTAAAGTGGCTGTAGGTTTGCAGAATCACCTTGTTCTCACCTGCCAGTAGGTTGGATAGTTTGGCTATGTACGAGCCGTACCCTGTGGGGTCGTTAAAGGGCTCGGTTAGCACCAGCGTAGCCAGAATGGCAAAGTTGGTGTTGGCGCTCTTGTCGCGCATTTTGGCGTGACCGTTAACGGTGGTAAAGTCGCCGTAGTTCTCGGTTACCACATACCCCGATGGGTTGTTGCAGAAGGTGCGCACCATGTAGCCCGTGCGACTCTTAAACTTCACCTTAAACTCGTACATCTCCTTATTAATGGCCTCAACAACATGGTTGGGCACCTCGTAACGAATACCCAAATCAACCTTGGTGTTATCCAGAACCAAATCGGGGTAACGGCCAATTATGGTTTTTACCAACTTATGCCCGCTACGGCCAACGGTTACTACGGCCATATCAAACTCATCGGAACCATTTAGCTTAGCCGATGTTGGCGTTAGCTCCACATCGGTAATTTCGCTGTTAAAGTGGAAGTGCACATTGGAGTACTTTTTAAACCGCTCAAAGATACCAAAGAGCACCTCCTTAAGCTGGTCGGTGCCAATGTGGTAAAAATCGGAGCCAATGGGCTGAAAGCCGTGCTTGTAGAAAAGGCGGTAGTAATCCTGATTGGCAAATGATTTACCCGTTTCAACCCCGCCATTGCTGGTGTGGCTTATGTAAAAATCGACCAAATCCTTTTGAAGCTTTGGGTTGATGAAGATATCACCACCCATTTCGGTTGAAACGAACAGCTTCCCATCGGCACGGATGCCCGATATGCTTGATGAGTAAATATCGGGGCTCTTCTCAAATACGTGTATTTGATGGCTGCTATCCTTAAACCGCTCAATAAATCCAATGGCCGCTGCGCCAAATCCAATAACTGCTATTCTCATTGGTTCGCTATTAGTGGTTAATTATGGGAGAATATTTTTGTGATAAGTGTATTGGGGTGTATCGTGTATGGTTTGTTGAAGCCAAGTTTCGGATAAAATAGTGTTTGGAATCTGAAATTTAGTCGATTTAGGCAACGCAATTCTCGTTCAGCATTCACCTAAAGCCTAACATCTGTCTTAATCGTTTAACGTTTAACGCTTCACGTTTCACCTTTTTACTCCTTCTTCCCAAATAGTTCCCGCACCAGTTCCTCAACCTTTCCTATGGTTACAACCTTAATCCCAGGAAAATCTAGCTTCTCATTACCCTTCTGGTTGTATCGTGATACAATTATGCGCTCCATGCCCAGCTTACGTGCCTCCTGAATACGCTGGTCCACCCGCGTAACGGGGCGAATCTCGCCCGATAGGCCAACCTCGGCTGCAAAGCAGGTAGAGCCCGGAATAGCATAATCGAAGGTTGATGATAGGATTGCTGCAATAACGGCAAGGTCAATGGCAGGGTCGTTTACCTTTATACCACCAGCGATGTTTAGGAAAACGTCCTTGGTGGCCAGCTTAAAGCCAGCGCGCTTCTCAAGAACGGCTAGCAGCATGTTTAGGCGGCGGGTATCGTACCCTGTGGCCGAACGCTGCGGGGTTCCGTAGGCTGCCGTGCTCACCAGCGATTGTATCTCTATTAGGAACGGGCGTACCCCATCAATGCTTGCTGATATGGCTATGCCGCTAAGCCCCTCATCGCGATGCGAAAGCAGTATCTCCGATGGGTTTGGTACCTCGGCCAATCCGTTGCCGCGCATCTCAAATATTCCCAGCTCCGATGTTGAGCCAAATCGGTTCTTTACGCCGCGCAGAATACGGTATAGGTAGTTATTATCGCCCTCAAACTGAAGCACCACATCAACAATGTGCTCAAGCACCTTTGGCCCGGCAATGCTGCCATCCTTGGTTATGTGCCCAATAAGGATAACGGGCACTCCCGATGTTTTGGCGTAGCGTAGCAGCGCAGCGGCGCACTCGCGCACCTGCGATACGCTCCCTGCCGACGACTCAATGGACTCGGAGTAGAGCGTTTGTATAGAGTCCACAACCAGCAGGTTTGGCTTTACGCCATCGGTTTGGTTTAGGATATTCTCAAGTAGGGTCTCGTTAAGGATTAGGCAATCCTGATTGGCGGGGTTTATACGGTCGGAGCGGAGCTTCACCTGATGGGCGCTCTCCTCACCCGATACGTACAGCACCTTGGCGCTATTAAGCCCCAGCGCCATTTGCAGCGCAAGGGTTGATTTTCCAATACCGGGCTCACCGCCAAGTAGCACCATTGAGCCGGGAACTAGTCCGCCACCCAAAATGCGGTTAAGTTCGCCAATGCCAGTATCTAGGCGGCGCTCATTGGTAATCTCAATCTCCTTAAGCGGCTTTGGCGCAGCGTTACGCGATACCTCAACCAGTCCGGGACGGTTACTCTCCTTGCTTACGCGCTCCTCAACGTAGGTGTTCCACTCGCCACAGGCAGGGCAGCGCCCAATCCACTTAACCGACTCGGTGCCACAGTTCTGACAAACGTATATTGATTTTTGCTTGGCCATTATTTTAGACTTTTGATATTAGATTTTAGACTTTAAATTTAAGACAGGTTACATTAATATTGGTTTTGTCTAATATCTAACGTATAACATCTAGCATCTAACAACTAATACGGAATCCCGTACTGCTTCATCTTATTGTAAAGCGTTTTACGGTCGATGTTCAGTATTTTAGCAGCCTTGCTCTTGTTGAAGCGAACCTTTTCTAGCGTGGCCAGAATTAGCTCCTGCTCGGCCTTCTCCTTTAGGTCGCGAAGGTTATCGCCGGCTTTGGGCTCTGGGAGAACAATCTCGGGGCGCTCGGTCCAGTCCACAATCTCGGCAGGGAGGCTTTCAACGGTTAGCGCTCCGGTTCGCTCTAGCAGCACCGCCCGGCGAATAACATTGCGCAGCTCACGGATGTTACCCGGCCATGCGTAGTCCATAAACACCTCAATAACCTCTTGGTTAAAGCCGTTAATTTCCTTGCCCAGCTCCTGATTGGCCAGCTGCAAAAAGTGGTTGGCAAAAAGCGTTAGGTCCGATTTTCTATCGCGCAGCGGAGCAACAAAAATGGCAAACTCGTTTAGGCGATGGAACAAATCCTCGCGGAACTCGCCACGCTTTACGGCCTCCTGCAAGTCCTCATTGGTAGCGGTAATTAGGCGTACATCAACATCAACTTCGCGGCTGCTGCCAATGCGCTTAATCTTGCGCTCCTGTATGGCTCGCAAAAGGTTTATTTGCACCTCGTACGATAGGTTGCCTATCTCATCAAGGAAAAGGGTTCCGCCATTGGCAGCCTCAAACTGCCCTATCTTATCGGATATTGCACCAGTAAATGAGCCCTTAAGGTGACCAAAAAACTCGCTTGGAGCCAAATCCTTTGGCAGCGCACCGCAATCAATGGCCACAAAGGGCTTTTTGCTACGCTTGCTCTCGTTGTGTATTTGGCGGGCAATAAACTCTTTGCCAGTACCGCTATCGCCCTGAATAATTACAGAAAGGTTGGTTGGTGCCACAAGGCTAATGTACTCGTTAACCTTTTGCGAGTGGCTACTGATACCCTTGATAAAGCTAATTGGGGCTGGGTCGGAATCGGGGCTATCCATAACCCTTGTTTCTACGCCCCCACTCTCCTTCGCGGTGAGCGCATTCCCAATGGTAAGTAGTATCTCATCGGGATTTATGGGCTTAGTAACGTACTCAAAGGCACCCATCTTAATGGCCTTAACAGCCATGCGGATATCGGCGTAGCCAGTCATAAGAATCACCACTGTATCGGGGGTAACCGATTTTACCTCGTGCAGCAAATCCATTCCGCTCTTCTCTGGAAGTCGGAAATCGGATAGCACCACATCAAACTGAGTTGATTTAATGGCCTTAACAGCCTCATCATATGAAAAAGTTTCCTTTACCTCGTGTCCATTACGGGTAAGGAACGTTTTAAGCATTAAACAAAAAGTTGAATCGTCGTCAACAACAAGTATTTTCGCCATTAGCAGTATAGCTTTTCGTCCACCAGAACGACTAATTTAGTTACTTTTTCTGAGAAAGAGCATAGCTCTTTGCCAGCAGTTAATGTAGAACAATCAATCATTAACACAAATATTTTTGTAAGCGATTTGATTAACCGCTCACTAGTAGGGCAATTGCCTAATCTTTCCAGTCGCCATTTTCCTTTATTAGGGCAATAAGCGCATCAACAGCCTCGCTTTCGGGTATTGATTTGCGAACAACCTCTTTATTTTTGTATAGCGATATTTTTCCAGGACCAGCACCAACATAACCATAATCGGCATCGGCCATTTCGCCAGGGCCATTAACAATACAGCCCATTACACCAATTTTTAGCCCCTTTATGTGCGATGTTTTTGCCCTTATGCGGGCAAGGGTTTCCTGCAGGCTAAAAAGCGTGCGCCCGCATCCAGGACACGATATGTACTCGGTTTTTGATATCCGCGTGCGGGTTGCCTGTAGTATAGAGAATGCGGTGCTCACAACGCTTGCAGTATCAACCTTTGGTGCGGAAATCATAATTCCATCGCCAAAGCCATCAATAAGTAGCGAGCCAAAATCGGCAGCGCTGGCTATTTGTAGCTGCGACAGCTGCTGCGATGCAAAGTCCAAGTCAATTACCACTGGATTCAAGACCTTTTCTCCTAACAACTTAATGAACGAGGCCTTAAGCTCGGCAACAGGGTTTGCATTTGTTGGCTTAAGAACAACTACTGCGTAGGGATTTGATTTTAGCGCGGCAACTACATCTGCCGTTAGCTGACCATACGATAACCCAACAAAAACGGGGGTAGCGGGTTTTGCGGCAGATAGCCCATTGGCATCAATAATTCTGTAGCCAAAGCCCAAATCGCTTTGCGAAACTATGGGCAGCTGCTCGGCACCAGTAACGCCTTGTATTTTGGCAGAGCCGATATGGATAAAGTCGGCACCCATATCGCTTTGCGCCCACTTGCCGTTGGTGAAAGTCCAGCCGCACTGCTCAATGCTCTGCTGCGTTACCTCTGCTAAATGGGCAAGGTTTGCCATTACAACTGGCGGGTTGTTTGCGCCAATAGATAGCACGCCCTCACTTGTGCGGCGGTTGTATGTGTATGGGTCAAAGGGTAAAGTGCTAGGTTCATCTAGCGCTGGCGAAGTGCTACGATTGGCGAAGTGGTTAACCAGCTCAATGGCCACGGGTATCTCCAGCTCAGGCTCCTCGGTAAGCGATACGCGAATGGTATCGCCAATGCCATCGGCAAGAAGCGCACCAATGCCCACTGCCGATTTTATGCGGCCATCCTCACCATCGCCAGCCTCGGTAACGCCAAGGTGTAGCGGGTAGCTCATACCCTCGGCATCCATCAGTGCAACAAGCAGGCGCGTTGCTTGTACCATAACCTGCGTATTGCTGGCTTTCATGCTTACCACAACGCTGTTGTAACCGTTACGGCGGCATATGCGGAGGAACTCCATTGCCGACTCAGCCATGCCTCTAGGGCTATCGCCAAAGCGGCTCATAATCCTATCCGATAGCGAACCGTGGTTTACCCCAATGCGCATGGCCACGCTGTTTGCCTTACAAAGCTCAATAAGCGGTAAAAGGCGCTCCTCAATGCGGGCAAGCTCGGCTTGGTACTCCTCATTGGTAAACTCAACCTTTTGGAACTTGGCACGGGGATCGGCGTAGTTGCCAGGGTTAATTCTAACCTTAGCTATATGCTTAGCAGCCTCAAGGGCTGCTGCTGGATTAAAGTGAATATCAGCAACAAGCGGAGCGGAATAGCCCTTTAGGGCTATATCCCTTTTTATGTTCTCTAAATTTGCTGCCTCCTTAGTGCCTTGCGCTGTAATGCGCACAAGCTCACCACCCGCTTCAATTATGCGGATGCACTGTTCTAGAGTAGCAGTGGTGTCATTGGTGTTGGTAGTGGTCATGGATTGCACCCGCACGGGGCTATCGCCACCAAGTACAACACCACCTATGTTTATTGGGCTAGATGCCCTACGAGCAGGATTAACAAGACTTTTACAATATAGCATATCGCTCATGGCTACATTTTTTTACAAAGTAAACGCTTTTGGGGCGATTATCATGGATAAAGAAAGCAACAATTGACACGGAATGGCATTGAATTAACTGATTTTATTACACAGAAGTGTTATGGTTTCAGTCTAAATGAGTTATTTTGCAACATAAACTTAAAGCAGAAAATTATGCGAAAGTATATTGCACTGGCTGTTCTTGTTTTCTTCGCCATATCGTGTGCAAATCAAAACCCTATACCAGAAAAGGAGCTCACCAATATTTTAGTGGAGATGTTTATTACCGATGCTACGGTTATAGCACCAAACTATAGGGCTAAGTTTTCTAGGAAGGACTCCATTGAGTACTATGAGCCTATACTTGCAAAGTATGGATATACCCTTAACGATTTTGATCAAACAATGTCCACATACTCCAAGGAGCCCAAAAAGCTCGATGCAATTTTCGACAACGTGGTTATTGAGCTAAGCAAAATGGAGGAAGAACTTAGGGCAGGAAACGAAGCCGAGATGGACTCTCTTAGATTGGCAGAGTTTGCAAGGGATACAACAGCTAACTTGTGGAATCAAAAGACAGAGTTTACGCTTCCAACCGATGGTAGGCAGAATGGCATTGCTTATAAAGTTCCCCTTGTTGGTATTGGTACTTACACTTTAACTGCCGATGTTACCGTTTTCCCTGACGATGAAACCGTACAGCCTAGCATGTCGGCATATTTTTATTACGACGATGGAACCGTGGAGGGCGTTAGGAGTATGGCTAAGTACCAGCCACTTATAAAGGATGGCAAAAGCCATGAAATAACCGTTAGTGTGGAGCTAAAAGACCAAAAATATACTCATATATGTGGCCACTTGGTAGAGCATGGGGCAAGAGATGGGGATTGGAGTAAGCAGATGATTCTATCAAATATCAAGTTAACCTTTAAGCCTGCTACCTTAAACCTAAAGAAGGTTAAGCGCGAGATGGTAGCTAAAAGAAAGGTTGAACAAGAGTAACCTTAATGAAAAGATACTCTGCAAACTATATTTTCCCTGTAACAGGTGAACCTATAAAGAATGGGATTATTGTAGTAACCGATAACGGAACCATTGCAGAGATAATAGACCCCAAGGGAGCTTCGCTTGAGCTACCTAGTATGGAGTACCATAGTGGGATTCTTATTCCCGGACTGGTTAATACCCATTGTCACCTAGAGCTATCGCATCTAAATGGGGTGCTTACCCCCCATAAGGGGCTAGCTCATTTTGTGGGTGAGATAAAGCAAACCCGCCATGCCTCTTCCGAGGAGATTATTGCAGCAGCAAAATCGGCCGATAGGCAAATGTTTCTTCAGGGAACAGCCGCCGTTGGCGATGTTTGCAATGGCGATGCAACATCGGCAATTAAGGCTTCTTCAAAGATCAGATACCATTCCTTTTTTGAGGTGCTAGGTTTAGCCACCGATGGTCTGCCCAGTAAGTTAAAGGATCTTCAAGCAACCTTTGATAACCTAAGATTGGCCTCAAAGGCCAGCTACGCGCCACACTCTGTTTACTCTCTAAGTGCAGCCATGTGGGAAGTGTTGCAACCCTACTGGCATCAGCAGTTTACCTCAATACACTACATGGAGAGCAAAGAGGAGTTTATACTGCTAAACCAGCGGAAAGGGGAGTTGGCACAGCTCTTTAGCAGCTGGGGTTTACCTTTTAGTCAGCCCAGTGCAGCCCATTTTGATATTGTTAACCAGTTTATGTGTAACGCAGCCTCGGTGCTGTTTGTGCATAACACTTATGCAACGTCTGACGATATAGATAGGTTACGAGCGGCATTTACCAAAATGTTCCTTGCCATTTGCCCAACATCAAACCTGTTTATAGAGAAAAGACTTCCAGCCCTTGATGTTTTGCTTAGGAATGCTGATGTTGTTACGCTGGGAACCGATAGTTTTGCCAGTTCCAATAGCCTTTCTGTTTTTCAGCAGATGATAACCCTAAGCGAGCATTACCCCGAAATTCCCTTTACTACACTGTTAGCATGGGCAACCCTTAACGGGGCAAAAGCATTGGGTTTTGATGATGTTTTAGGTTCATTTGATGTGGGCAAGCAACCAGGCATAAACCTTATACAGGGCTTCGATTTTGCCGCTCAAACGCTAAGACCAACCGCCACCCTTACCCGATTGCTATAGTCAATATGTTTTTAATATTGTAATACGCTGCTTAACAGTACATGTGGTATGCAAAAAGCGACGCCCAACATTTGGGCGCCGCTTTTGCTATTCCGATGCGCTGAGCGCACTACTTACCAAGTAATCCAGAATCTAGGTACTGCTGAAGCAGCTTAGAAATGTACTTACCAACAATATCAAACTCAAGGTTAACAACAGAGCCAACCTTAAACTGGTGGAAGTTGGTGTGTTCATAGGTAAACGGAATAATTGCCACCTGGAACGAACCCTTTTGTGAGTTCACCACAGTTAAGCTTACTCCATTAACCGATACCGAACCCTTTTCAACGGTGATATTACCCTTGGTTGGGTCGTACTCAAAGGTAAAGTACCAGCTACCATCGGCCTCGCTGATGGCGGTACATACAGCCGTTTGGTCTACATGCCCTTGCACCATGTGCCCATCAAGTAGGCTATCTATGCGCATGCTGCGCTCAACGTTAACCTTATCGCCAACATTTAGCAGGCCAAGGTTCGATTTTTCTAACGTCTCCTTAATGGCGGTAACAGTATATTTCTCGGCATCGTGGCTAACAACGGTAAGGCAAACGCCGTTGTGAGCAATGCTCTGGTCAATCTTTAAATCGCCAACAAAAGAGCAGCTTAGGGTAATATGTAGGTTTTCCCTATCCTTTTCAAGAGCAACAACCGTTGCAGGTTCTTCAACAATTCCTGAAAACATAGCGTTATTGTTTTTTAGTTCACAGCAAAGGTACAAAAAAGATATGGGTTGGTAAGGGGGAGGTTGGCGGGGGACGATATAGGTTTTACTGTAATGTCACACATTGGGGATAGATTTCTAAATATTTTTTATTAGCGACACGTATTGGCGCAGTTGGGCTTTAATTTTGAAATATAATTCAAAAACAAATAGTTATGACAATCAAACACAACCAACGGATTAAATCTCTCTTTCTTCTCATTGTGATGCTGTTTATTTCTTCATGTAAATTCTTTAGCAACAATTATAATGAGAAGATTGCGGGGAGGTACTATTCTACTGGAATTTTATTTGATGAAAATGAAATAGATAAAGATGTTACATATTCTGCAACGTATGAAACAACTGAGGATTTTTATCCAGAAAACAGGGTGAAAGAGAACACGATTTTAGTGTTTACCTTTATTACTGATGAGAAAAAATTTTCACTCACATACCAATTAAAATTGTATGGAAAATGGGATATCAAGGGCGATAAGCTACAATATACCTATGATTTAAATTCGATCTCATTGGAATTTATTGATTCAGATTTTCAAGCAACTAAAATAGCGGATTTTGAGGAGTATTTTACTCAGAATTTAATTGTTGGTATAAAAGAACTAATTACAGAGTCGGAAAGATATCCTTATAAAATAGATGAACTCAATGACGATCGCTTAGTTCTTATTGATAATGAGCAGGAAGAGACCATAAAGAAGAGGGTAGAGATTCCCGAAATTTTGTTAGGGTCTAATTACCCAAAAGATTTTGTTACATTTATTAATGATTTTACTTCGAACAAAGCAAGTCAGTTAAAGCTAATAAAGTTTCCAATAAGCGGAACAACCACAGCAAAAACTAAAAACACTTGGATTTTTGTTCGTAGAGAATTGATATTCCAAGGGGACAATGCAATAGATGGAGTTGAATACACTGGAGATTTTAGTATTATTAATCAAAACTTAATTGAATACACAATGGGAATTACCGAGTCTGATATTCTTTTTTCAATGAAATTTGAAAAGGATGAATCTGGTTGGTATTTAGTTTCGTACGAAGAACCAAACTATGAGTACTAATTTTGTAATTAAAGAACTATAATATGATGATTTCTGAAATGAATGCTTTGATAAAAAAAATCCAAGGATTAACTTTATCATCGAGCAATTTAGAGCCTGTTTTTAGCCCAATTCCTCATCTTTACAATTACATTTCGCAAAAGGAGATTGTACATAGTAATATTATTGCTGATTTTTTGAATCCAAACGCAAAGCATAATTGTGGAAACCTTTTTGTTTTATCCTTTTTGAGAATAGTTGGGGTTGAGGATGATTTTATTAAGACTGATGCTTCATATCAAGTAAGTACAGAGTATTCAGTTAAAGTTAAAGGAGACGACACTAACAGGCGAATAGATATTCTAATAACTTGGGGCGATAATGCAGTAATTATCGAAAACAAGTTGAACAATGCGATAGACCAACCAAACCAGTTACAGGATTACTACAATTGTATTCAACGTGCACACAACGAAAATGAGAACACTTGCTATGGTAAGTATAATGTTCAAAAGGTTGTTTATATACCCGCATCTAACAATAAGAGTGCAAATAGAGTTGGGCTAAAGAAATGTATTACTGATAGGTTAGTAGATATTTATCCTTGCCACCTAATAAAATGGTTAAGTGAGTGCTCTAAGGAGAATAGCGTGAAAGCTGCTTGCGAACAGTACATTTCGCTACTTGAACATATTAATCAATCAAACCTAAGAATTATGGATGCCGAGAAAATACTTACTAAGTTTGCGAATGATGAAGAAAATTTGCAAAGTTTAATATCTGTTTCGAAAATTATTAGTAGTAATGCATGGAATATTGCTGTACTCAATGGTGTATATAAAGAATTGCAAGAATGCGATAGCCAAATAATCTGTAAAATAAAGGAGTCTCGCTATGCCCAGTTATACTATGAAGAATATCACTTTTGGGTAGAGCTGTATTTTTATGGTGACCACTTTAAGTTATGGATTGCAATTAATTCTGGTGAAACATTATCAGATGAGATACTAAAAATATTTAAGTTAGATTCCGAAGCAAACGGCTATAAGTACTTCAAGGATGAGAAAAGGTTTGAGTATAAGTTTCCAAATAATGATGAAAATATAAGGATGATAAACGACTTGAAGGAAATTCTAGATATGCCCAAAAAATAGAGGATAAATGATTTTATACGGAGAAGGCTGTCTTAAATAAAAGATGGCCTTTTTTGTTGGTTTTATACTTTTTGTTATGTACCAAGTGGAAAGACAATAAAAAGCTAATTAAAAGTTGTCATATTCGGTTGGACAATTATTGATCTATCTTGCGACACATAATGGCGGAGGTGGGCTGTTCTTTTGTATAAAATTTTGAACAATGGAACAGATATCAAGAGTTAAAACATTTGAGTGTATTAATGAAGTTTATAGCAGTTCAAAGGGATTATCATCTCTAGAACTATCGAGTTATGAACTAAGCTTCCTGTCTCACTATTTTGGGTTATCCCCCAAGGAAGCATTAATTCTTGCTGTAATAATTCTAATTTCTTTAGATGGCGATGACGTAACGCTTTCAGGTATAGTTAAGCACTTTAAACTTGAGGATATAAAAAAGTTTGAAATACTAGAAGAACTAGAGTCTCTTATTGCAAAGGGTATGATTGAAACTTTATCTATTGGCAATATAATTGCAAATAACAAAGGAAGTTTTATAAAGATTAACAGTGTTTTAATGGATGCAATTCTTAGAGGAAAACCTATACCTTCTTTTGCTGCAAAATGTATAACTGATAGCATTGGGCTATTAGGAGAGATTCGAGAGCTAATGGAAAAGAGGACGAAAAGAAAGATTACACTGGAACAATTCGTAGAAAGAATTCAAGAGTTGCGAATTACTTGTCAGTCTCTCTTTTTGATAAAGCATTTAGAGGCTTTAAATATAAAAGTAATAAACGCATTTATTTTTCTTTATATAATTTGGGATACTCTTTCAGGAGTAGACGCTGTTGACGTTGGGTATATAACAGAAGAAATATTTGATGATTCTTCCGAGCGAATTAGATATATGCAAAGTATTAATAGTAAGGAGAATGAACTGATAAGGCATGATCTTGTAAAAATTGTAGATAATCAATTCTACGATATTGTTGAGATTAGTCTCACAGATAAGTCATTAATGTTAGCACAAGAGGCTGGGCTTAAAATATTGAGAAGAAAAAAGAAGTCATTAAATATTATTGAAGCCAATGAGATATCAACAAAAAAACTGTTTTTTAATGCTAAAGAGAATGTTCAAATTAGTTTATTGGCTGAACTTTTAAGCAAATCAAGTTTTGAAAAGATTCAAGAGAGAATGGCAAGTAAAGGACATCCTAAAGGGCTTACTGTGTTATTTCATGGTTTCCCAGGAACAGGGAAAACAGAGTCTGTTTTACAAATTGCTAAGCAAACAAATAGAGATGTAATAAAATTAGATATAAGCCAAACAAAATCAGCCTGGTACGGTCAGAGTGAGATGATTATAAAGAGAGTCTTTGACGATTATAGATCATTAGTTAACAATTCAGATGTTACACCAATTTTACTGTTTAATGAAGCAGATGCAATTATATCAAAGAGAGTTGATGTAGGTACATCTAGCATAACAAATACAGAGAATACTGTCCAAAACATACTACTTGAAGAACTAGAGAAATTTGAAGGTATTTTTATAGCAACTACAAATCTTTATCAAAACTTTGATACTGCATTTGAAAGGCGTTTCCTTTTTAAAGTAGAGTTTTGCAAACCACAAAAGCAAGTACAGTTCGAAATTTGGAAGGAGATGAATCCAATACTAACTGATTTTGAAATTGAGGAATTGACAAAGCAATACGATTTGTCTGGAGGTCAAATAAATAATGTCATTCGAAAATGTGAAATGTTTGAAATAGCAAAAGGACAGACTACTACATTTAAAGTTATCGAGGAATTTTGTGAGATGGAGCTTTTAGGAGATCGAAATCGTCAAAAATTAGGCTTTTTTACTTTTGATAAAATATGAAAATGAACAGCGACACACTTTGTCGCACCTCTCTTGTAGTTTTGCGAAACAATTTAATGATGGAGTTTGCCGAAAATCCTAAAAGAGTAGGTTATTAAAACTATCTACCATGAAGCAGTTTCTTGTTATAGTTCTTCTAACGCCTTTTTTTATCACCTCTTGTAATAAACCTTATCATGAACTAGAGGATAAAATTTGGACAGGAGAGTTATACCGTACGACAGACAATAAAGTGCTGTCTGATATAATACTAAAGTTTAGCCACGACACCTTGTTTGTCTTTTCTAATGCGATATTTGGAGCAGATAATGACACTCTACTATTTCAGTCATTTGCAGAGGCCGATTCTGTTCTTGTTTTCAAGAGCCCCAAAGGAGATACTTTTAATTTGAAATATAGTTATCTGCACGATGAACGGGATGAGCACCTTGATTTCTTGGGAAAAGACTTTTACATTATGCTTACCAAAAGCAATGAAGATTTGAGAGTCGCGGGGATTCTCAACTTTTACAAAAACAAAAAAGTGCCTATTGAAAGTTACATGTATCTTGATGGTGCTTATGAAGGGGTTGTGGAAATGGAGGATGAAATGGCAAATTACTTTCTATCAGAAATAGGAGGGATATCAATAAAGTTGGTTTTTATTAATGATTTTAAAGTTCGGGTTTATGTTAAGAATTTGATGCTTAGCTATATTTATTCATCGGTAAAACCTAAGTATGAAACAGTTGGCTATTGGGTGGAGGGCAACAAACTTTTCTTGTCCAAGAATAAATCAAAGGTTAATGTTATTGAGGTTAAGGATTTGGGTGAAACCCTTGTTTTAGAAACCGATGATGCCAATGTAATACTTTACAAAATTTACTAAAACCTTACTTAAAATGTCAAAGAGAGAGTCTATACTAAGGTATCGCTTAATAGTTAAAAAATTGAGAAAGCACCCTGCTTCTTTTGCTGATATAGCTGACTATTTAGCATTTGAGTCCGATTTTCAGGGTTATAACCTAAATATTTCTAAGCGAACATTTCAGAGAGACATAAGAGATATTTCTTCTCTTTATAATATTGATATTCAGTATGATTTGTCTCGTAAAGTTTACTTTATTGAGCAGGATGAGGATCAGGATGTTTCCGAAAGAATCTTTGAAGCATTTGATATATTCAATTCACTAAACATATACGATAGAATTTCTGATTTCATTCATTTTGAAAAAAGGAAACCTCAGGGAACCGAAAATCTCTATGGTCTTTTGCATGCAATAAAGAATAGGTTGCGTATCTCTTTTTCTCACCAGAAATATTGGGAAGATATAGTTACAGAGAGGCTCGTTGAACCCTATGCCCTAAAAGAATTTCGAAGCAGATGGTACTTACTTGCCAGAGATTTAAAGGACAATAGGGTTAAGAGCTTTGCCCTAGATAGATTAAGTTGCTTAGAAATTACAAAAAGTCATTATTCCTCTGAAGTGGACTTTGATGTAAATGAGTACTATAAGAATTGCTTTGGAATAATAGGCCCAAACGATCAGGAGTTGCAGGATGTGATACTTTCTTTAAATCCGTTACAAGCCAAATATATTAAGTCGCTCCCATTACATGAGTCACAACAAATCCTAGAAGACAATAATAACGAAGTGCTTATTAAACTTACGCTTTATATTACTCAAGATTTCTTCATGGAACTCCTTTCGTTGGGCGACAATGTTAGGGTTGTATCCCCACAAAATCTTATTAATGATCTAAAAAGTTCATATAAAAGCGCACTGGAATTATATTAGGTAAGAGATATTAAGGAATTGGTCGCCTTCTTAACAGATCTTTGTTTAGATCCAGCTTATTGGTTGAGTATGCTAAGGAATTAATAAGGCAAAAGTTGCGTATGGTGCAAAAATACGATTACTAAACTTTTACTTTTACAAAGAACAATCCTATTACTTTGCTTTAAAGGAAAAGCTAGATGCAGTTCGCCGTCAAAATTATGAATTAGCAGCAGTTTATAGATCGCTTCAAGTAAGGAGTTTCTCTTTTGTTGAGTTGAGTAAGGTGTTTAGAATTAAAAGAACAGCTTTATCTATGAAGAGGGTTGTCTGTTTTTCTTTTATTTTAGATGACGGATAATGCTCTGTTATGCAGAGGGATAATATGTGAATGATTATAACTTTAATCTATATTTGCATTAGATTATAAGGTTAGTATTTATTATGATGGTTATGTTTTAGAATGATTTAGAAATATTATCTTTACATTACAAATTCAAATCTATGAAAATTGAAGAAATAGTAAAAGAGTTGAGCCATAAAGAGATCAAGGTGCTTCATGTTAGCACAATGACTGTTTTTGACTGGAGGCACAAATGTTCTCGGCACTTAACCCAGTTAATATCCAATCGTTTTTATGTGTAGTGTGTTGTGTAACAAGCAGATATAGAAAACACAAAAACACGCAAATTCAATGAAATTATGACTGATTTTGAACAGATGAAAAATACACTTGATTTTAGTAATAAATTAGCAATACAAGAGCAAGATAATCATAAAGATTTATTCCTGTTTGTAAATGAATTCAAAGTAATATATGATAAAGAAATACAAAAATTACCATACCATATTAATTTAATAGACGAATTACACGCTAATGAAAATGCACATAGTCGTATATTGGAGAAATTACTTAAACAAAAGACCCATGATGGGAAATTTGAAATTTTAGAAAGTTTTATTTCATATTTAAAAGAAAAAGGAGGAAGGCATTTCTCAAAAATCCAAATCAAAAATCCTGAAATCACACAAGAAAAAGAACGGATAGACTTATGGATTAGGGATAATAAGTCGTATGCAATAATTATTGAAAACAAAGTAAATCACGCACCAGACAAAGGGAAACAAATTGAAAGATATATAAATAAAACAATTAGTTATGGCTTTGTTGAAAAAAATATATTTGTATTATATCTACCTCCAACCTATGAAAAAGAACCAGAACCCCAAAGTTGGGGTATTTATTATCTTTCAGACATAACAAAGGAAAGATACTTAAAACTGTCTTTTAGTAATGATATTTTATTTTGGTTAAAAGAATACGTTTTACCCAATATTAGAATAAAAGACACCTATTTACGCAGCGCTATAGAGCAATACATAGACTATTTAGAAGGAATTTTTAGTTTAAGAACAATTAATAATGACATGAATATGGAATTGCAGAAATTCATCGAAGCCGAATTGAGATTATCGAAAAAAGAACCAGAACAAGCGATTAGTCGTGTTACGGAAAAAGTTGAAGTGTTAAATAATGCTATAGCACAATTGCAATTAGTTAGAGAAAAATATTGTTATTATTGCCTTATTGAATGGGAAAATGATTTAAAACGAGATTTCCCTGATTCAATAAATGAAATTCGTAATAATAATAAAGATAGAGACTATCCTAATCTCGGTATTAGATTGAGCCATAAAGGAATTAATTATTCCATAGTAATTGAATTTAGTAAACATTATAAAAGTGGATTAACTCCATATATTGGAATCGGACGTCATTATGCAAGTGAACAAAAAGAAGAAACCATTATTGATTTTCTTAAGCCTTATTTTTCTGATATATTTTCAGAGGATAGTGAATGGTGGTATTTCTGGACTGATACATCTTATGAGAATGGATATGAGAGATTAAGAAGTTTGATTAATGAAATGAGAAAACATGAGGAAGAATAAGAGCCTGTATAAATTTAGTATACTAAAAATAAGGCTATTGATTAGCTAAAGAGATAAAAAAGAACTAGCTTGCGCTAATATCTACAAAAGAACAAGCCGTGCAAAGGGCTTAACCAATAGCCCGTGGCAATGTATAAATAAAATCCTTAAGGATAAGTGTAAGTGGCGAACCTCGCTGCGTAGGTTTGGTATGGGATTCCTTACCAGGCGTGTAGTTGTTGCTCTTGGCGCCTGTTACCTTGTGAGTTCAGCAAGTGGCTGATTGGTGGTACGCTACAGCGAGGATTCGCGAGCAGCTGGGGCAGAGTACCAGCCCCAACATGGGCATAATGGATTCCCTGTTGGTAAAGAATAGCGAATGAGGCATTCCCGATAAGGGATACTATAGTGTAGACATATAATTAGTGGACGATTATAGATTTAATCTCCCATTTTGGATTTGTTCTTTAGTAACGATGAAAAATATATAAATGAGGTAAGGCAACACTTGTTAATGTATTGCCACCTCGATACATTTGCCATGGTTAGGATATTGGAAGTTCTTGAGAAGGTTTAGTCTTTCATCACCGTTGCTTTTATGCCTTCAATAAAATCAATACAATCCTGACTTTCGGTGAAAACTCTTAGCGTAATCTTATTTTCTTGTTTGTTTATGCTTACGTTATAAAGTACAAACAAATCGTTGAAGTAATCGAGGGAGTAGCCATACTTCTCAAAAATTTCAATTATTTCCTTTTCTTCGTCACGTAAGCTTGCCGCCTTCTCAAAATATTGCCTTTTGATAAGCTGAAATTTAGCCTGCCTAACCTTTAGGATGCGTTTAAGCAGTTTATTAATCTCATCGTTTTGAGAGATGTGTAGCGATTGGTGGCTTAGATAAATTACTTCTAGTCCAATGCGTCGATTTATTAATACCTCTGTAAAAGCATTTATGTATTCCTTATCGTCAGAATTGAAAAGTAACTCTGTAACAATAGAATTGTATTTTCTGGTCATTTTTAATTCAAAAATAGGTTACGGATACGTCAAACCGTGTCGCATTACAACTTAATATTTCAATTAAGAGTATTTTGCATCTTAGAATTTCAACTTTCGCAAGTAAAACAACTTACTGATTTACAACAAAAAAGCAGCATAAA
>JABNAD010000182.1_pt1 | contig 52564 bp, 38 predicted proteins | sample 7240381 | NCBI WGS metagenome assembly JABNAD01 (sample SAMN11332834, study PRJNA596920) | anaerobic digester metagenome | biome: digested sludge; isolation source: digested sewage sludge-derived enrichment culture grown on H2/CO2 | place: Germany: Goettingen
AATCTATAATTCCAACCCTTTTCACTTACAATGGGTTTGTAGTAATTTCCGACGGATTAGAAGCTAAAGCAGGTTCTATTTCAGCAGGGTTCAGCCGTTTTATGGCATGGAAATCTGCCGATGGAAAAGCCGAAGCATCGCATTTGGTAAGTCAGTTAGAAACTTTGATTCAAGGAATGCTGAACAAAGAAACACTGATTGATTTAATCCGTCATTTTATTGTATTTGAAAAATCGAAACGAGAAGACCCCAAAACGGGAATTATAACAATTACCACCGTTAAAAAACTTGCAGCTTATCATCAATACTATGCTGTAAACCGTGCTGTTGAATCTACTTTAAGAGCATCGGGCTACTCGGTTGAAAATGAAACGCCATTGAGCATGGTAATGGAATCACCAGAAAGTTACGGCGTACCGGGAGTAAAAAAACAACCTATTGGCGACCGAAAAGGTGGTGTAGTTTGGCACACACAAGGTAGCGGTAAATCTCTTTCAATGGTTTTTTATACGGGTAAAATCGTGTTGGCAATGGATAACCCAACCATTGTGGTAATTACCGACCGTAACGATTTGGACGACCAGCTTTTTGACACATTTGCGGCATCAAAACAGTTATTACGGCAAGAGCCTGTACAAGCCGAAGATAGAAACCAACTGAAAGAACTTTTAAAAGTTGGTTCGGGTGGTGTGGTTTTTACAACCATTCAAAAATTCCAACCCGATAATGGTAATGTTTATGAATTGCTTTCCAATCGTGAAAACATTGTGGTTATTGCCGATGAAGCACACCGCACCCAATACGGATTTAAAGCCAAAACCATTGACGACAAAAACGAGAAAGGCGATGTAATTGGAAAAAAAATAGTATATGGTTTTGCAAAATATATGCGTGATGCTTTGCCAAATGCAACTTATTTGGGGTTTACAGGCACACCCATTGAAAACACCGATGTAAATACCCCTGCCGTTTTCGGCAATTATGTGGATATTTACGACATTGCCCAAGCCGTTGAAGATGGTGCAACTGTCCGAATTTATTACGAAAGCCGTTTGGCAAAAGTAAATTTGAGCGAAGAAGGTAAAAAGTTAGTTGATGACTTGGACGATGAACTCGACCAAGAAGATTTAACAGATACTCAAAAAGCAAAAGCCAAGTGGACACAATTAGAGGCTTTGGTAGGTAGCGAAAACCGAATTAATCAGATTGCAAAAGATATTATTGAACATTTCGGGCAACGTCAAGCTGTTTTTGAAGGCAAAGGGATGATTGTTACTATGAGCCGCCGAATTGCAGCCGATTTGTACGAAGCCATCATAAAACTAAAACCTGAATGGCATTCCGATGAACTGAACAAAGGCATTATAAAAGTAGTAATGACTTCTTCATCGTCCGATGGCCCAAAGATCTCAAAACATCATACAACCAAAGAACAACGCCGTACTTTAGCCGAACGCATGAAAAACCCCGATGATGAATTAAAACTCGTTATCGTTCGGGATATGTGGCTCACTGGTTTTGATGCACCAAGTATGCACACCCTTTACATAGACAAACCTATGAAAGGACATAATTTGATGCAAGCCATTGCAAGGGTAAACCGTGTTTACAAAGACAAGCCGGGTGGTTTAATTGTTGATTATTTAGGCATTGCATCTGATTTGAAAAAGGCACTTTCATTTTATTCTGATGCTGGAGGAAAAGGCGACCCAACTATTTTACAGGAACAGGCTGTTCAGTTGATGTTGGAGAAACTGGAAGTTGTTTCAAATATGTATCATGGATTCAACTACGAAGATTATTTTGAAGCCGAAACATCCAAAAAACTTTCAATGATTTTAGCAGCCGAAGAACACATTTTAGGTTTGGAAGATGGCAAAAAACGATACATAAATGAAGTTTCGGCATTGTCAAAAGCCTTTGCAATAGCTATACCACACGACCAAGCAATGGATGCCAAAGATGAAATTTCATTTTTTCAGGCAGTAAAAGCACGTTTAGCAAAATTTGACATTACAGGCTCGGGTAAAACCGATGAAGAAATTGAAACAACCATCCGTCAGGTAATTGACAAAGCATTGGTAACCGAAAAAGTAATAGATGTTTTCGATGCCGCAGGGTTAAAGAAGCCTGATATTTCAATACTTTCAGAAGAATTCCTTTTAGAACTGAAGGGGATGGAACACAAAAATGTTGCCCTCGAAGTATTGAAAAAATTACTTAACGATGAGATAAAATCAAGGGCTAAAAAGAACCTTGTTAAAAGCAAGTCCTTAATGGAAATGTTGGAGAACGCTATTAAGAAATATCACAATAAAATCCTTACAGCAGCCGAAGTAATCGAAGAACTGATAAACCTAAGCAAAGACATTGTTGAAATGGACAGTGAAGCCAAAGCAATGGGATTATCAGATTTTGAATATGCTTTTTATACAGCCGTTGCAAACAACGACAGTGCAAGAGAACTCATGCAAAAAGACAAATTGCGTGAATTAGCCGTTGTTTTGACCGAAACCATCAAACAAAACGCTTCGATTGACTGGACTATTAAAGAAAGCGTAAAAGCGAAACTGAAAGTCGCTGTAAAAAGACTTTTAAGAAAATATGGTTACCCTCCCGACATGCAAATGCTCGCAACAGAAACCGTATTGAAACAAGCTGAAATGATTGCAAACGAATTGACAAATAAGTAATTGATATGAACAGCCTGCCCACAGTCGTAAGCACATTTGCAAGCCCACACGAGCCAGTGCTCAATCCAAAGGCTTGCAAAAGAGCCTCCGCCTCTCCAGCCCGAGTAACAACTTTTCAGGACGGTTTTAGGATTGCCCACGCTCAAAAACAAAATAAACTTGTGCTTCGTGGATAGGTTGGTGCAGATAGAAAATGACAAAAAAACAAAAGTTAAATAAATGACAAACAGACGAATGTGAATGAACGCCAGTGGCCAATAAGCGGTATGAAGAATCGCCGGTTCGGTAGGTTATTCAAGGGTTGTAGCCCGCTTCAACTTTTTGTGTCGGTGGACAGGTAACTGCCCGCGGAGCCTTACGGCACATACGGCCGACCATTAGCCCAATAGCCTTCCGAATTTTGATTGTTAATAGATTACTTGTACCTTTGATAGTATCAAATGATATTATCAATGAAGCCACCTTATGAGGTTACAACCAAAATGCTTTTCCTTATTACTTCTATTTCAGAGAAATTAGGAGCTGTGAATGCAAATTTCCTTAACAAACCTTCTCCTCAATTAAGAAAGCAAAACAAGATATCAATGAAGCCACCTTATGAGGTTACAACCAAAATGCTTTTCCTTATTACTTCTATTTCAGAGAAATTAGGAGCTGTGAATGCAAATTTCCTTAACAAACCTTCTCCTCAATTAAGAAAGCAAAACAAGATTAAGACCATTCACTCCTCCTTGAAAATTGAAGGCAATACCCTCACCGAGAATCAAGTGACTGCAATTGTTGAAAACAAAAGAGTTTTAGGCCCCCAAAAGGATATTCTGGAAGTTGTTAATGCAATAAAGGTTTACGAAAATATTGAGGACTTTGAATTCTCATCGGTTAAATCGTTTTTGAAAGCGCATGGAATGCTCATGCAAGGTATTGTTGATAGTGCAGGGAAATTCAGGAATCAGGGTGTTGGCATTTATCAGGGCTCCAAAGTTGCACACATAGCTCCTCCTGCTGAAAACGTCCCTTACCTAATGAATGATTTATTTAAATATTTGAAAAGCAAAGATGAATTGCCCCTAATAAAGAGCTGTGTTTTTCATTATGAAATGGAATTTATTCATCCTTTTATTGATGGAAACGGGAGAATGGGACGATTATGGCAAACAGTAATCCTAATGAATGAATACCCTGTATTCGAGTTTTTACCTTTCGAAACGCTTATTAGTCAGTCTCAGCAAGAATATTACAATGCATTGGCCAGAAGCGATAAAACAGGGGAATCTACAGCGTTTATTGAATACATGCTAAACGTTATAAATAAGTCTCTTGAAGAATTGCTAGATTATAACAATAGAGTGCTTACGGATAGGGACAGAATAGATTATTTTATATCGCTTGGAGTTAGTGAGTTCTCAAGAAAAGACTATATGAATGTGTTTAAGGATATATCATCAGCAACAGCTAGCCGAGATTTAAGAAAAGGCGTTGATTTAAACTTATTTGAGAAAACAGGAGAAAAGAATCAAGTGAAATATAGGATAAAACTTTAGTTCACAATTGAATAGGCCGCCTAGTTAGTAGATACTGATGGGGAGAGCCTCTCGCACCACAGTACATACGGTCTTTTATTAGCAGATGGTTTGGCCCACTGTGGCTGATGTTACAGACATCAAAGTTTTTGCTACTTTAGTATGGTTATAACGAGGGATAATGCTAGCAGCTTATAACACCAACCGTTTGAGGCAAGCAAATAAAGATTAAAACAAAACATTATTATTGAACTACATAAAATGGAATTCAAACTTAGACCATGGACAAGAAGTGATATCGAAAGCGTGACGAGGCACGCCAATAATATCAATATTCTCAAATATATGACAGATGGGTTTCCAAATAGTAATGACAAATGGAAATCTTTTATAGAATTTGCTATACAAGATAAATCAATCCTTTACCTAGCTATTGAAGTTGATGGACAGGCTGTTGGTGGAATTGGGGTAAGTCCAAAGAAGGATGTGATGAGAAAAAATGCAGAGCTTGGATATTGGTTAAGCGAAGATTATTGGGGACAAGGAATTATGACAAGAGCAATAAGGGAAATTGTAACAATTGCCTTTGCTAAATTTGATATAAATAGAATTTACGCAACACCGTATGAGAATAATTATGCATCGCACAGAATACTTGAAAAGGTTGGATTTGTTCTTGAGGCAAGATTTGAGAAGGTAGTTTTTAAAAATGGCGAGTTGCTTGATGAATTAATTTATGCAATGCGAAGAACGGAGTAAACTAATCAAAGTATCACCAAACCTATACGAGTAATATTTGCTTTAAATCAACCATTTTTCTTAACCAGAAAAACCAGTAGAGCCCAAGGTTCACTGGTTTTTTTTGTTGCCTTATAATTCTGGCTAATTCTGTATTAAATTGAATACCAGCACATTTTTTGGTAGCAATAGCGTATTAACTGTACTTTAATTACTAACTTTCTTGTTGTAAACGGCATTGCGAATTTAAGTTGCATAATACCAGTTGTTTACGTTGTTGGTATGGTGAAAATAGGATAGTTATACCTTTAAAATAAACAGATATGCTAGAAAAAATTATTGACTTCAGCATTAAGAATAAGCTTATAGTTATTCTGTTTACCCTAACAATTGCGGCATTTGGACTTTATGCTGTATTCAAAATATCGGTGGGTGCTGTGCCCGATATCACCAACAATCAGGTGCAGGTAATTACTACATCGGGTAACTTATCAACACAGGAAATTGAGCAGTACATTACCGCTCCCGTTGAGATGGAGATGGCAAACCTTCCGGGGGTTAAGGAAATTCGCTCGGTATCCAAATTTGGAATATCCCTTGTAACCATCGTTTTTGATGAGGATTTGGGAACCTACCTTCCCCGACAGCTTATCTCCGAAAAAATTAAAAGCGCAACGGCAAAAATTCCGGAGGGCTTTGGCGAGCCCGAAATGGGACCAATTACAACAGGGCTTGGTGAAATTTATCAGTACACGCTAGATGCTAAGGAGGGGTATGAAAACCGATACTCGGCCACCGAACTACGAACCATACAGGATTGGGTTATTAAGCGGCGATTATCGGGCATAAATGGGGTGGTGGAGATTAATAGCTGGGGCGGTTACCTTAAGCAGTACGAGGTGGCCATTAAACCTGCACAGCTGGTGGCCATGAATGTTACCCTAATGGAGGTTTTTGATGCGTTGGAAGCTAACAACAGCATATCGGGTGGTTCCTACATTGAGAAAACCAATCAGAGTTACTTTATACGTGGCGATGGGCAGGTTAAGTCGGTTCACGATATTGAGAACATTGTGGTTAAGAACATCAACGGTGTACCCATTCTAATTAAAAACATTGCAGCGGTTAAGTTTGGGCACGCCAACAGGTATGGCGCAATAACTGCAAATGGTAAGGGCGAAACCATACTTGGACAGGTAATGATGCTAAAGAATGCTAACTCCAAGGAGGTTATTGCTGAGGTGAAGAGCCGTGTTGCCGAGATTCAGAAAAACCTTCCGGAGGGTATCTACATAAACCCTATTGTGGATAGGAGTGAGCTGGTAGCCAAAACATCATTTACCGTTGTTGAAAACCTAATTCTAGGTGCAATAATAGTGATGTTCACCGTAATCCTTTTGCTGGGGAACATCCGCTCGGCGCTGGTAATAACGTCCATGATACCGCTGGCGTTGCTCTTTACCATATCTATGATGTACATTTTTGGCATTGATGCCAACCTTATGAGCCTTGGCGCGCTTGACTTTGGGATTATTATTGATGGTGCCGTTATTATAGTGGAGTTTATTGCCCTAAAAATATCGGTAAAAAAGAACGAAATAGAGGCTACAAGCGGCGATGAGCGTTCTAGTATAATGGATGCAATATCGTTTGATGGGGCATCAAAGATGATGCAATCGGCCATATTTGGGCAAATCATCATCCTAATTGTTTTTATCCCCATACTCTCGTTAACGGGAGTTGAGGGAAAGATGTTTAAACCAATGGCCTTATCGTTCTGCTTTGCCATTATTGGGGCAATGATAATGGGTTTAACGTGGTTGCCTGTTGCCTCGTCGCTATTCCTTAAACCGTCCAAGTGGAAAAAGAAAAACATCTCCGATTGGTTTATGGGCTTGGCTCACAAATCCTACTCCCCAGTTATTCGTTGGTCGTACGATCATAAGAGAGTGGTGCTTGGTGCCGCATTGGTGTCGCTGCTGTTTACTGCGTTTCTGTTTACAAGAATTGGAGGGGAGTTTGTTCCCACGCTGGATGAGGGCGATTTTGTTATCCAACCTGTGCTAAAAACGGGTACATCGTTAACAAAAACCATTGAGACCACAACCAAAATGGAGCAGATACTAATAAAGAGCTTCCCCGAGGTTGACAAGGTGGTTAGCCGAATAGGTGCTGCTGAGGTTCCTACAGACCCCATGTCCATGGAGGAGATAGACATGATTATTAAGCTAAAACCCCGTAAAACATGGACAAGCGCAGAAACCAAGGAGGAGCTGGCCGATAAGTTTAAAGAGGCTCTGTCGGCTATTCCTGGCATTGAGTACGAGTTTACACAGCCCATTGAGATGCGCTTTAACGAGCTTATAACGGGGGTTAGATCCGATATCGCCATTAAGATTTTTGGCGACGACTTGGAGTATATCGATAAAAAGGCTATAGAGATTAAAGGGCTAATAGAGGGGATTCCTGGTGCTAGCGATATAATTTTGGAGAAAACGGCAGGCCTACCGCAAATCAGAATAGATTACAACCGCGCAAAAATTGCATACTACGGAGTAGATATCAGAACGCTTAACAGCTACCTGTCCACAGCATTTGGTGGCGAGACCACCGGAGTGGTTTTTGAAGGCGAGAAACGGTTCGATTTGGTTGTTAGGTTCCATAAGCAGAGCCGAACTAACATAGATGATATAAAGCAGCTTAGGGTTCCTATCCCCAACGGAAATCAAATTCCGTTATCGGAACTGGCCAGCATACAATACGCCGAAGGGCCAGCAAAAATATCAAGAGAAAATACTCATAGAAGGGTAGTTGTAAGTGTTAACGTGCGTAACAGGGATTTGCAATCGGTAGTAAAGGATATTCAGTCCACAGTGAGCAAAAACATCACACTAAAGCCAGGCACCTACATAGCATATGGCGGACAGTTCGAAAATTTGCAAAATGCCACAAATAGGCTGCTTGTGGCAGTACCTGTAGCGCTCCTGCTCATATTTATATTCTTACACTTTGCTTTTAAATCCTTAAAAGATGCCATAATGATATTCTCTGCAATCCCCTTGGCAACTGTTGGCGGAGTGCTGCTCCTTTGGCTACGGGGAATGCCCTTTAGCGTATCGGCAGGTGTTGGGTTTATTGCTCTTTTTGGAATAGCCGTGCTTAATGGTATTGTGCTTATTGAGCATTTAAAGGAGCTTAAGCACAACGGGGCAACATGCATGCGCGATTTAATAATTCAGGGCACAAAGGATAGGCTAAGACCTGTAATGCTTACAGCAGGTGCCGCAGCCATGGGCTTTTTGCCAATGGCCATATCAACGGGTGCTGGTGCCGAGGTGCAACGGCCTCTTGCAACGGTGGTAATTGGTGGCCTATTCACATCAACAATGCTTACAATGATTGCTTTACCCCTTATGTTTGAGATTTTTTACAATGTTATTGGCATAAAGCTATTCCCATTACGATTTATAAGATCTAAGCATTGCATTATTACCCTGCTAATGCTAATCCCATCGCTTACAGCCCTGGGGCAAACTAAGGAGATTAAAATAGCCGACGCTATAAATATTGCCCTACAGAACAATAAGGAGATTAAAGCCTATTCGCTTAAAGTTGATGAGCAAAAGGCGTTGATGCCCGCTACTATAGCGTTGGATAAAACAACCATAAGCTTTGGTACCGACCAGAATAACATAGCCGAAAATGGTTACCCGCTAAAGGTTTGGGGCGTTTCGCAGAGCATAAGTTTTCCCACGCTTTATGGTGCGGAGCTAAGAGCCAAACGGGTAGAGCACAGCATTGCCGAAACAGAGCTAAGGATTAGAACCGAAAGCCTGATAAAGCAGGTGTCGGCAAGTTACATTGAGCTGCAAGTGGTAAACGAAAAGCTGAGCATTTATTCAAGTATCGACAGCCTTTACGTCAGCATCCTAAAAGGAGCAACCCTTAGGAACAGCAAGGGCGATATGAGCAATTTGGACCTACTAACCATTAAGGCCAAGCAGCAACAGGTAAAAAGTAAGCTTAGCGAAATTAGAAATAGTCAGCAAAGTTCCCTAGCCAAGCTAAAGGCCTTAATGGGATACGACAGCTTGTTTGTTGTTGCTACCCATATTTTGGTGTTGCCCCTAGAGGAAAAAGCCATTGAATTGTCGCCATTCTACTTGTGGCTAAAAAGTCAGGAAGCGCTAGGTATTGCTAACGTTGGTGTTGCAAGGAATATGCTTATGCCCGATATCTCGTTTAGCTACTTTATGGGGACAAACTCCTACGATAATGCGAAAAAGTATCACGGATTTGAGGCTGGTATTTCCATACCCATATTCTTTAATGCTCAAAAGGCAAAGATAAAAGCATCGAGAATTGCGCTTAGTGCCACCCAGAACCTTACCCAGTACGAGGTAGAGCTTCTTAAGGTAAAGCAAAAGGAGCTTATGGGCATGCATTTACAGCTAAGTGAGCAAATAGAATACTTTAATCACAGTGGCAGTAAGCTTTACAGTGAAATAGTAAGAACGGCAAAACTTAGCTTTGAAAAGGGTGAGATTGATTTTGTGAAATTTGCCACAAGCACCGAGGCTGCTTTAGAAATAAGGCTAGGCTACCTAAGTAATCTGCTTGAATACACCAAGGTAACACTTGAACTTAACTACATATCAAAATAAAAGGGCATGAAAACCATAAAAAGTATTCTATATCTAACCATAGTAGCATCAGCACTATTGGGCTGTGGAGCAGAACAAGAAGAAATCCAGCAGGAATCTGGTTTTATAGAAATTACCAAGCGGCAGTTTGAAACCGATTCAATGCAGCTTGGCAAAGCCGAAACACGGCTTTTCGAGAATATTGTAACATGTAGTGGTACCATTGTGCCTCAGCCTAAGGGTATAGCCAAGGTTAATGCCCCTTTAAGCGGGATTGTTAAGGGCATTAGCCGTTACAATGGCAATTTAGTTGACCAAAATGAGCCGCTGCTTGAAGTGGGGGGCAATGAGATTATTGATATTCAAAATGAGTTTGCCGAGGCGTCGGCAAGCTATCGGCGCTTAAAGAGTGATTATGAGCGGGTAACGTCTCTTTATAACGAAAAGGTAACTGCCGAAAAAGAGTACATACTAGCCGAAACCGAGTATAAAGCATCAATGGCTAAATATTCTGCGTTAAAGCTAAAGGTTGAAGCCATAGGACTATCCCCATCAAAAATTGAGAATGGTGAGTTTTACCCTTCGTACCACATAAAATCGCCAATAAAGGGATATATCTCCAGCTTAAAGACATCAATTGGGAGCTATATTTCGCCACAGGATGAGCTCCTAGAGATTATTAATCCAGAGCTGCTGCAGGTTAAGCTATTGGTGTTTGCAAGCGATGTTGAGCTCCTGCGTAAAGGGCAGACCGTTAGGTTAAAATTGGATAGCAGTACAAGCATACAGCTTGCCACAATAATCAGCATTGGCGTTGCTGTTGATATGGAAACCAAAACCGTGGAGAGCTATGCAAAAATAGACAACTTACGCACAGCACCCCTTTTGGCCAACGAGTACGTGAACTGCGAAGTTGTTACTAGTGCCGATAGCGTTAGCGCAGCGCCTAGCGATGCAATTATTAAGACAGAGGATGGAGCCTATGTACTTATGCTTAGTAAACAGGACGATGAGAAGCTTTACTTCACCAAGCAGAGTGTTGCTGTAGGGCGGGAGCAAAACGGATATGCTGAGATTAAAAGCCCCATTAACGGAACTATGCTTACAAGAGGTGTTTACAATATAAGCAACATTGACTAGTTTGGTCTATAATAATTTTATTCACTACTTTAGAAAAGTATAATTTTAATAAAAGGATATTTTGAATATGGTTTACTTAGGTTCATGTCTGTGCAAAGGAGTTAAGTTTAGAGTAAAAGGCAATTTCGAAAGTTTTTATTTGTGTCATTGTAGGTATTGTAGAAAGGATACGGGAACAGCCCATGCGGCAAATTTATTCTCGGCATCGGCTAAGCTTGAATGGCTAAAAAGGGATACTGAAATTGGAATCTATAAGCCACATAAAAGTCAGCATGTTAAAGCGTTCTGTAAAAATTGTGGTTCAGCATTACCCAACCTTCAAATGGATGGAAAGCTATTAGTAGTACCCGCTGGATGTTTAGATACAAAACTGGATAAAAGACCCGATGCGCATATCTTTTTTTCCAATAAAGCCTCCTGGGACGATTCTTTGGAATTAGTTCATAAATTCGATAGGCTTCCGGAATAAGTTTAATAAGAAGCGGTATTCTTTATGTGGGCATGGAGAGGATTGGATTATGTAACTTAGATGTATGATATTTAAGTTGATATATGAATTTTGTGGGCATTGAATGAAAAAGGTTTATCAACGTAATACTGCATATTCATTTTTTTTAGGAACGCTATTAGTTTTTCCTACAATAGCGCTATTCTATCTAATAGTAACGTCTGGTGAATTCTACGTCATAGGCGCTATAGCATTGGTGGTTGTCTATCTTTTTATGAACTTTCATTTTGGAATAAAATTCGACGAAAAGAATAATCAATTCGTAACATACTTGGGCTATAATCATCTGCATATAACAAAAAGTTTAATAAACATCTCTGAGATAAGATCGTACAGCAAGATTTACAGGAAAACAAAGAGTACATATGACGTTTTTTTTATCACATATGATACATCATCAAAAACGTGTAAATTAGAGCTAACGTTGAATGGAGACCGAAAGGTTGAGCTTGTTACGGGTACAGAAAAAGGGATTCGAGAGATAGTTGAAATACTTGATTGTCATTTGCATAATGCTGATAGTTAGTCTCGCAGCGTAGTTATGCTATCCATTGAATGGTTCTGCTAGCGTGGAGCAAAAAGGAGTAACACGGAACATAGTTTTGACAAAAATATGAACCAGTAATGAGAGCCTTTATAACCTTAAAGCAAAAATCATGATTAGGCGGATAGCAATATACTTTTCTGGAATATCAGGGGCGCTGCTCCTAGTGATTAGGGCAATTGGAGAAATTGCTGATTTTCATTACAACAGGTTGTTCTTTATTCTTGGTGTAGTACTGCTACTTCTGGTTTACCTTCCGTTGGTTATTGTAGATAAATACCTGCAGAATAAGAAACTTGATAGTATTATTGCCTCATACAAAAATGGTGGCAATGCAAATGAAAAGATTGAAAAAGGAGACTCAAAACATACGGGGTGGGGAATGAACAGCTCCCCGTTTAGAGAGCGTAAGTCTGGGTTAACTTGGGGCGGAGGTAACATTAAAGGCTCCAATGCCACTCGGGGGAATCGAAGAACGTTCCTGAAGTAAGATGCTAGAATTTCAAAACCCTAAATTTAAACTAACATACATGAAACGTAAATTATCAATTGTATTACTAGTTGCAGCAATTTGCTTTGTTAACTGTAAACAAAAGGAGGAGAATGGGCTCCCGCAAGGCGCATTTCCTATTATTTATAGGAGTCACTTGTATATTACAGGTCAGGTAGATAGCGTTAAGGGCAGGTATGTGTTCGATACTGGAGCCTCCAATTTTTATTACGATAGTACATTCTTTGCCCATAATAGCTTTATACACAAGAATACGTTTAAGGCTATGCTACCTGGAGTAGGAAAAAGGCCTCAATCAGTTGTTGTAATTAAGGATACCATTGAGTTTAGGTTTGGCAATAACTTGTATAAAACATCTCTTGTGCCAGTAATGCAGTTAAAGCCAATTCTTGGCGATTTTGCCGATGGTATTCTGGGTATGCAATACTTTTATAACTCAGTTTTGGAGATTTGCTACGAGAAGGAGTACATGAAGAAACACCCAAGTATCGACTCCATAAACTTAGAGGGTTGGACTAAGATTGCAATGCAAAAGAGGAACGATAGGCTGTTCATTCCTCTTAAGGTAGATGTTAACGACTCGGTAAGTATTTCTGGGGAGTTCCTTTTCGATTTGGGTTCTGGTGGATCGGTTAGCCTTACAAGTGTAGTATCACAAGAGTATAACCTCGTGAATAGCATCGATAGTAAAGTAGCGTTTTTCTCCAAGTATGGGGGAGTAGGAGGCGAATCGTCTGGATACAATTTCTTTGCTAGTAAGGTGTTGCTGGGTGACTTTACATTCAACAATGTTTATGCGAGTTTTAGTACCGATGTATCGGGTACTTTGGCCACAAAAAAGTATTTGGGAATTATTGGGAATAAAATTTTTGAGCGGTTCAATGTTTATATCGATTTTATCAATAACAATTTGTACCTAAAGCCAAACAACAAGTTCGGTAGCCCATTTGAAGCGTCTAGGCTGGGATTTTATTATACCGATAGGACTCAGACTCTAAAATCGTGGGTTGTAAAAGGTTTCCATGCCAACACCCCCGCCCAGAAAAGTGGATTAATGGTTGATGACCGAATTATTGCTGTGAACGATGTAAGTGTTGAAGAGATTAGCTACCATCAGCAAGATTCTCTGTTTAGTAACCTAAGCGAGGTAAGCCTTAAGGTAAAAAGGAACAACGAGTTACTTAGCTTTAGTTTTAGCTTAAAGCCAGTACTAACCGTAAATAGTAAGGTTAACTAAATATCCTTACCGTGCTTGCCTAGCCGCAATAACTACCATTCCAGCACACCAGTAGGAGTAACACCTGCTGGTGTGTTGCCATTACGGCACTGCCCATCCAATCATCTAATATATCTTCCTATCTTTATACTCTCTTTCTAGTGTAAATGCTATGTCGAATCTGATAATATATAAAGCCTCTGCGGGATCGGGAAAAACGTTTCGCTTGGCAGCGGAGTACATCAAGTTGCTGCTTAGAGATCCTGAAAATTACCGAAAAATATTAGCGGTTACCTTCACCAATAAGGCTACAGCCGAGATGAAGAACCGTATTATCCGTGAGCTGCAGAGCATTGCGCTGGGGGAGCGTAGCAACATGTTTGCTAAAATTGCCGAGGAGCTTAAGGCTGATGCTGCTGACCTTGTTCCCAATGCGCGGCGCGCCCTTTCGCTTATTCTGCACGACTATACTCGTTTTTCTGTTAGCACCATCGATAGCTTTGTGCAGCGTATTATTCAATCGCTGCTTTGGGAGATTGGGGAACAAGGGGGCGTTAGCATAGAGCTAGACTATAAGCCTGTGCTGGAAAAAGCTGCCGATATTCTGGTTGACTCAGCATCGGCTAAGCCCGAACTGCTGGACTGGTTTACCGATATGGTAACCAAGCGGCTAGAGGAGGGCAAGAGCTGGGATATTAGGGCTAAGGTGGTTGAGGTTGGTCAGCTGCTCTTTTCCGAAACCTTTAGGCTGATGGAACCCGCCGAAGTTGAGCGCTTTACCAACAAGCAAAGAGTTGAGGTGCTTAGGAACAAGCTTCTGGAGCAGCAACGAGATCTGGTTTCGGCGCTGCATCGCTCTGCTCAGCTATGCAAATCGGCTTTGGTTAGCAATGGCTTAACAGAGAAAGATTTTTCCTATGGTAACAGCGGTGTAATTGGTGTAATAGATAAGACCTTGGCTCTGCAAGTGGGGGGCGCGCTTCCTGTGTTTGGTGCAAGGGTAACCAAAGCGTTGCAATCGCCTTCGGGCGACGATGGATGGGTGTCGGGCGATGTGAAAAAGAATCTAGGCAAATTTACTCAAATTAAGGAGCTTGTTGCCACGGTGCTGCATCCTGAGTTTAGCCGGATTGAGGAGCAAATAAGCAGTAATAGCTTATTGTACAATGCATCGACTCTAGTGCTTCGTAACCTTGAAATGCTGGCGTTGCTTGGCGATTTGTGGCTTACGGTAAGGGAGCTCTCGCGCGACGAGGGTTTTCTGCTACTTGCCGATAGTGGTCCGCTTCTCCGCATGTTTGTTAGCGATAACGATGCTCCCTTTGTGTACGAGAAGGTGGGTAACCGCTACGAGCACTTTATGATTGATGAGTTTCAGGACACATCGGTAGTTCAGTGGCACAACTTTAAGCCGTTAATAGACAATAGTCTAGCTCAGGACGGTTTTAGCATGGTGGTGGGCGATGTTAAGCAGGCCATTTACCGGTGGCGTAACGGCGATTGGCGTATTCTAGCAACAGGACTCCAGCACGATTTCTCGCTGCAGGGCATCGATTCCCGTGAGCTAAACCAGAATTTTAGGAGCCTGCCGCAAATAGTTACCTTCAACAACCAGTTTTTTGAGCAAGCGCTTGAGGTGGTGCTTGGTAAGCTAACTGTTGTTGGCAACACATCAGCCGTAATAAAAGAGTTGGATCAGCTGGTACGGTCGGCATATAAGGGTCACCAGCAGCAAGCAGTAAATAGCGGAAATGGGTATGTGCAGGTCTCTTTTATTGAGCCATTGGACGATACTCCCTACGACGATTGCCTTAACCTGCAGTTTCCTAAACTTGTTGATGATCTTATAAACCGTGGCTATAAGCCTGGCGATATCTCTGTTCTGGTTCGTAGGAACAAGGAGGGGCAAAGGGTTGCCGATATGTTACTGTCTTATCAGCAAAACGTTGAGGGCGCACGAACCTACAATGTGGTGAGCAATGAGGGTTTGCTGCTACGCGCATCGGTATCGGTTAGGATGGTTGTTGCGGCTTTTAGGCTAATTTATAATCCTAAGGATGGTGTTTCAAAGGCTATGTTTGCAGGGTTTAGACCTATAAACCATCTGTTTAGCGATCCCCACTCACGGTTTACCGATCCCGATATCGATACCGAAATTAGCTGGCTTTCGGGACTGAGAACCCGTCCGCTACAGGAGGTGTTTGAGGCCGTGGTTGCCCGCTACGGGTTGGCAAATAGGAAGGCAGAGCTGGCCTATCTATCCGAGCTGCACGAGCAAATTGTTGCCTTCTCAAAATCGGGCATAGCCGATTTAGGACGTTTCCTTGAGTGGTGGAGCCAAGTAGGTAACGATAGGTCGCTCTCTATGCCCGATTCATCTAACGCAGTAACCATTCAAACTATACATAAGGCCAAGGGGTTGCAGTATCCTGTGGTTATAATGCCCTATGCCGACTGGAAAATGTCGCCCCGTAGCTCAACCATTTGGGTTAGCTCATCGGAGCAGCCTTTCGATACCATTCCAAAATACCCAATAGAGGCAACCAAACTGTGTGAGAGCAGCCTGTTTGCGGGCTACTACATGGAGGAGAAGGTGCAGGAACTGGTTGATAATCTTAACTCGCTATACGTTGCCTTTACCCGACCTGAGCGCGAGCTGTACGTGTTCTCTGTGGCACCCAAGGATTCGCAGGAAAAGGCCGATTCCCTCTTCTTTGATACTACAGGCAAGATACTTGGCAACACCTTATCGGCAATGGCTGTAAATGGCGTAATGAGTAGGACAGATGACGATACCGATACGCATAGAACCATGCAGTTTACGCTTGGTATAGCAGAGCCAGTAGCAGTATCGGCTAAGGGAGTGGCAGAGCAAAACAGGTGGAACCTATCCAGCTACACATCGGGCGAAAGGCATGGAACTATAAGGCTAAAAATGGAGGCTACCGATTTCTTTGCCGATAGGCCTGCTGAGCGTTTGGCATCGTTGGAAAGGGGAAAACTACTACACCATGTGTTCTCCCAAATTAAGAGTCAGGCTGATATTAGTGATGTGCTAACCCGATTAAGTCTATCGGGTACAATATCGGCAACGGAGGTTGAACTAGTTAAATCGAGACTCAATAGCCTAATTGCAAGGGAACCATACTCTACTTGGTTCTCTGGTGAGTGGAAAGCCCTTAACGAGGTGCCTATTCTGTTGCCAGGAGGTAAAATGTATCGTCCCGATAGGGTCATCGTTTCAGGTGATGCAGCCATTGTTATCGATTTTAAGTTTGGTGAGCAATCGGAGGTTTACAACAGGCAGGTTAAGCGCTATGTTAGCCTTATTGCCGATATGGGTTACCGCAAAGTTGAGGGCTACCTTTGGTATGTAGATAGCGATAGGATTGAGGAAGTTAAAAGTTAAAGAAGTTAAAAGTTAAAAGTGAGAAGTTAAAAGAAAAACGTTAAACGTTAAATGAAAGATGTGAAAAGTTAGAAGTGAAACGTGAAAAGTTAGAAGTGAAACGTTAAAAGTGAAACGACAAGATACAAAACACCAAACACTAGACACTAAAGACAAGACACCAAACACTAATATCTAATGTCTTTATCCGTTAACATAAGGGCACGTGAAACGTTAAACGTGAAAAGTGAAACGACAAGACACAAGACACCAAAAACGAAATACTAAACACTATACACTAAACACTAATTTACTACCTTAGCCACAAATTTTAACCCCATAGATTAAACCATGAAAAAACTACTAATTCCCGTTGTAGCCTTGCTAATGGCTAGCTGCGCTGAGAAGCCCCAAGAGGCCGTTATTGTTGGACAGGTAACTAACGCATCCAAAGATTTTGTTCTTTTAACTAAAGGTGGTATTGTTGATACCATTAAGCTTGATGCCGATAGCCGTTTTGCTGTTAACGTACCGTTGGCAAAGCCTGCGCTAATGAGCCTTCAAGCACATAGAAAAAGTGGTTTCTTTTACGTTGCCCCTGGCGATTCTATAAAGGTATCCATTGCTAATCCTTCCGATAGGGGAGCTATTACCTTTGAGGGATCAAAGCATAAAATTAATGCGTACTTACCCGAGGTGAATAGGATTATATCCGGTGTTTACGGAAATGCAAAGTCTATTTTTACTGCCGAAAAAGAGCAGTTCCTAGCCAAAATGGACTCTGTAAAAAAGGCTGCATTAGGGCTTATGGACTCTATGCAGATAAACAACCCAGAGGTACGCGCACTTGAATCGAAGCGTATAGATTACGCTATTCTCGATTACACCTCGCAGTACCCACAAATGAACAAGTACTTCAAGGGCGAAGAGTACGTATTTAACGCTCAGGATTTTGATTTTATGACCACCTTTAACCCTAATGCTGGCGAGGATTTGATGTTCCAGCCATACGTTAGCGTTGTTCGTTCATTCATTAGCAATAAAATGAACGAGAGCGTTAGCCCAGAGGAGTATAGCGCTCTTAAGGATGAAGAGCGAATAGCCAAGGTTTTTGCGCTAATAGATGCCAATATCACCGATAAGTCGGTTAACGACTACATTAAGTATCTTGAACTTGACGAGACTCTTAAGTATGGCGACTTTGTTGCTGCAACAAATGCCGTAAATGAGTACGTGGCCACTTGCCAGAACGAAACCCTAAAGTCAATTGTAAAATCTACCTACGATAAGCGCATGCTTCTTGCTCCTGGCGTTAAGGGATTTGCGTTTGAACTTACCGATATAGATGGTAAGACCGTTAAGCTAGAAGATTTAGCAGGGGGTCTTGTTTACATCGATTTTTGGGCAACTTGGTGCGGTCCTTGCCGTAGGGAGCTGCCATCGCTAATTCAACTGGAGAAGGATTACCATGGTAAAAAGGTTCATTTTGTAAGCATCTCATTGGACCACGATAAGGCTGCTTGGGAAAAGTTTGTTCCTGCAAACAACCTTAAAGGAGTGCAGCTACATGCCGATGGCGATTGGCAATCGGCTGTTGCTACCAACTACCAAATAGCAGGAGTGCCTACTTTCTTTTTGCTAGATGGCAATGGTGTTATTATTGCTCCAAACGCACCACGTCCATCAGATCCTTCAATCCGTACTCTACTGGACGAGAACCTAGCAAAGATGGAATAGGGTTTGGTATTTCGTATCTAACTCTAACATCTAGTATCTAAAATCTAATCTCGCCTTGGGTAGCCAGTTCATCCCCAAGGCGAGATTAAATCTTTTAATATTTAACCTTTCACTTTTCATCTCGCCTAAGGGCGAGACAAGCTGTTTCACTTTTCACGTTTCACGTTTTACGTTTCACGTTTCACTTTTCACGTTTCACTTTTAACTATTACTATAAATGTTTCCTTGGGGCGATACACGCAGATTTAACAGTTACTCAGGCTATTTTAAGCGCATCTTTGGTGGGCGAATCCAAAAGCTAACCATCGATGCAGGATTCACTTGCCCAAATAGGGATGGGAGTCTTTCTGTTGGTGGTTGCACTTTTTGCAACAACGATGCCTTTAATCCTAGTTACTGTGAATCGGTAAAGAGTATTACCCAGCAAATAGAGGAGGGGATAGAGTTTCATGCAGTTCGCTACCGTAGAGCTGACAGGTATTTGGCCTACTTTCAGGCCTACTCCAACACCCATGCACCGCTAGAGCGGTTAAAGCAGATTTACGATGAGGCTCTTGCTCACCCTAGGGTAATTGGAGTGGTTATTGGCACTCGCCCCGATTGTGTTGATGCCGATAAACTGGATTACATACAGTCCCTAGCCCAAAATCATTATGTGGCTGTTGAGTATGGCTTAGAGTCCACTTACAATAGCACCCTTGAGCGGATAAATAGGGGGCATAGCTACGAGAAATCGGTTTGGGCCATACAGGAAACAGCAAAGCGCGGTATAAAGGTTGGTGCTCATATAATATTTGGCTTGCCAGGTGAGACCCGTGAAATGATGATGAGTCAGGCTCAAACCCTTTCGCAGCTTCCGTTGGATACCATTAAGTTTCACCAGCTGCAAATAATTAAGGGCACAATAATGGAGCAGGAGTACTTGCAGAATCCTAATGATTTTAAACTCTTTGCTATGGATGAGTACCTTGACTTTATGGCCGATTTTCTGGAGCGCTTTAATCCCAATATTGTAGTGGAGCGTTTTACGGGTGAGGCGCCTCCTCGGTTTTTGGCAACACCCAGCTGGGGCCGACTACGAACCGATCAGGTGCTGCAGCTATTCGAGAAACGGTTACTGGAACGCGATACCTATCAGGGACGCTTGTGGAAAGGATAAAAAGCAAAAGGGCAGTAAGCTTAATTAGCAAACTGCCCTTTTATATTAAAAGGCGCTTCTATAAATCGAAGTTGCCGCTGTAAGAGTCAACGTATGAAGGGGCAACCCTTACTTTGTTTGCCGAAGCCCATATCTTCATTTGGTCAATAGCATATTGGCAATCAGGCTCAAGATAGGTGTAGTTTAACTGGTCAAAACCAATCATTTGGTAGTATGTAAACACACCATTTTTCATGGTAGCATCGCCATCGTACGAGTAAACGGTTTTGTTTGAAGCAACAGCAATAACACGGCCATTGGCGTTAAGAGCAGTAGCCATAGCACCAATTTGGCAAGCGTCAAAGCAGAACATCATTTTTGTGCTTTTTGCGTTTGCAAACATAGTTTTAAACCAGCTGTTGTTAATGTAGTAAAGGTCTGTGGTAACAATGTTGCCTCTACTTCCGTGACCAGAGTAGCAGAAAGCTATTTCGTTGCCAGCAACCGATTGGCTAGCAAGAGTTGCAACAGCTGCCTCAATGGCTGCTTTGGTCGCATTTCTGTCAAGAAGCAAAGTTACAGTATATCCTTCAGCTTGTAAGCGGGCCTTCCAGTCAGTTGCATCATCGTCGCAATACTGTAAGTCGCTTGATGTTCCAGAGTAGTCGGAGATACCAATAACAAGAGCGTATTTTGCTCCTTTTGAAGTGTTCTCCATTGGTTTTACAGCAATAGCATCCTTATCGGTTACCTGAAACTGACTGATAACGCTCTCGGGCCTTGTGTCCAGAGTAGCAAAATCTGGGCGTACTGTAAAGGTGGGCTCCTGGTTATTAGGAACAACCTCTTCATCCTTAGAACAGCTCTGAAACATTGCACCTAGTGCTAATGCCATTAAGGCATACTTAATCCAATTTTGGGTTTTCATTGTAAAGATTAGTTTGGGTTAGATTTATTTTAAAACAGGGCCAAATATCTGCTTGTTGACAATTCGTGTCAACTATTTTTTGTGCTACAAGTCAACGGTGGTAGGATAAAATATAGAAAATGGCTTTGTTCTTTTGCTGGAAATTGGCTTATCATATTGATTTTCCAATTCTTCATTTGTCTTTGCTGTATTTGTTTGGATACGTTTTAAATTGTGGTGTAAATTTATTTGACTTGTATCGAGAAAAAACTTATGCCCTATACGGCTAACTATGTTCTATAAAATATAAAGTAGTGGTATAGAAATGCATTAATGAAGTATCTTTGTGCAGATTTTCTTCGGGGCAGGGTGCAATTCCCTACCGGCGGTTATAGTCCGCGACTCCTTGCAAAAGGACTGATTTGGTGAAACTCCAAAACCGACAGTACAGTCTGGATGAGAGAAGAAAATGCGTTAGTACCCTTTATGTGGTGCATACTGTGTGCTTTCGTTTTGCCCTGAAAGATTATTGTGTTATAACTAAAATTCATGGTAGAATGAACACAATTGAAAAGTACGGGAAAACCTACAAGGAGCGTGTTGAGAACGCAATTGCCAAGTTGCAGCAAGGTAAAGGGATACTACTTGTTGACGACGAGGATCGTGAGAACGAGGGTGACCTAATATACCCTGCAGCAACAATGACTCCAGCCGATATGGCACTTATGATTAGGGAGTGTAGCGGCATTGTATGTCTTTGTCTTACAAAGGAAAAGCGCGATTCGTTAGGGCTTCGACCCATGGTTGAGAACAATACCAGCAAAAATCAAACTGCATTTACTGTTTCCATAGAGGCTCGCGAGGGGGTAACCACCGGCGTATCGGCTGCGGATAGAATTACCACAATTCGTACAGCAATTGCTCCCAATGCAGAACCATCTCATTTAGCCACACCAGGCCATGTGTTTCCTTTAACTGCCCGCGATGGTGGCGTTCTTGAACGCCGTGGCCATACCGAAGGCAGCATCGATTTGGTGCGTTTAGCAGGCCTAGGCGATAGCGCCGTGCTTTGCGAGCTAACCAATGTTGATGGAACCATGTCGCGCCTGCCAGAAATAATGAACTTTGCCGATTTGCACAATACCGTAGTTGTATCAATTGAGGATTTGTGTAAGTACCTATTGGAAAGCAAGGTAGATGCGAGTGTGCAGAATAGCGCATCGGTTTGCGCATAGAGAATCCGTACGTTTTGTATCGTATAAACCTAGGCAAAGCCTAGGTTTTTTTGTTGATTATTATTGTCTGTTATTTGTATTTCTCACACTGTGAGATTGATAAGTTTTTTTATTGACTTGTTAATTGCTATCTTGAATGAAAATTGCAAAGGCCATGATAGCACTTAACATTAAATGCATTTTCCCTTATAACTATTACCTTTTACGGGAGGTTATTATTCTTGTAAATGGGGAAAAAGTATCTACAGTAGGGCATTTAGGCTTAGCCCACGTTGTGGTAGATGTTGGCGATGAAGTATCCTTTAAGTTGGATTTCTACAAGAGCTCGGTTAGGATTACAGAGCAGCAACAGGAGCAGTACTTGTTGTTGTACTTCCATTTTAGGGATTACTTTCCTTTCTATTACATCGATTTCTTTTCGCGAAGCACTCTTAGGGCAAAGTTCCTGCTTGCCGAAGAGTTTAGTAATGCCATGAATACAACCTACTCGCCTAAGGCAATTCAAAGGAAAGCCACAATTGATGCCGTATCCATAGTTCTGCTAGTATGCATGTCGTTGCTCTCTTTGGCCATTTCTGTTTTCCTTTCAAAACAAGAAGGCTGGATGCAAGAGTTTGCTTTTATAGTAGGTGCCGTAGGTTTTGTTTCTGTGCTAATTCTTCTTTACGATAGAAAACGATTATTGCAAACATCGTATAACGCTAGAGTTATTGCAACGGCATTGGCGCTTTTACTGGTAGGTATTTTTGTTGATATGCCCTATGCCATTAAGTTTCTTTATCTGGTTATGCCCTCTTTTATCATTCTTAGAACAGCGGTACACAGCAAGTTGCATAGCCGAAATAATGAAGCCATAGGTGTTGGTGTATAGTATGTTAATCAATCATCAATATAAAACAGAAAGCGGCACTGCCGCTTTTCTTTTTATTGCAAGGGTAAAACTTGCTATCTTCACAAAAAAATAGCACAATGGTTCCGTTTCTCGATTTAGTTGCGCGCGATTTGTATGCTCGTTTTGGCGATGATATTGCCAACGTAACTCTTATTTTCCCATCGCGACGCTCGGCGCTTTTCTTTAATAGGTACCTCTCGCAGGTAATAGAAAAGCCGCTTTGGCAACCCGAGATACAAACTGTTTCCGATCTTATGATTGGGGCATCGGAGCTCACCATTGCCGATTCGTTTAGCCTTGTTTTTAAGCTGCACCAAATATTCTGTAGGGTTCGCAATGTTGATGAACCCTTTGACTCCTTCTACTTTTGGGGCGAAGCCATGCTTGCCGATTTCGATCAGATAGACAAGTACCTGGTTGAGCCACATAAGCTGTTTGCTAACATCTCCGACCTAAAGGAGATTGATGAGCGCTTTGGAGGCCTAACCCCCGAGCAGGTTGAGGCTTTGCGCAGCTACCTAGGTATTATGACCGATAGCAACGAGTCGGAGATACGGGAGCGTTACCTCTCTGTTTGGCGTGTTCTAGGGCAAATTTATGCTGAGTTTAGGGAGGAATTGCTTGCTAAAGGCGAGGCATATGAGGGGTTGGCCTATCGGATTGCCGCCCAAAGGATGCGCGAGCATAGCGAGACTTTGCCATCAAAGGCTTATGCTTTTATTGGCTTTAACGCGCTAAACGAGTGCGAAAAAGTGCTGTTCCGCTACGTTGCAAGGCAGTCGCAGGCGCTATTCTACTGGGATTACGACACCTACTACTCGCAAAACGATGTGCAGGAGGCGGGGCTATTCATACGCAGCAACCTAATGGAGTTTCCCAATGCATTGGCGCCACACCATTTTAATAGCTTTACCGAGCCTCGTAAGCTAAAACTTATTGTGGCGCCCTCCTCGGTATCGCAGGCCAAGGTAGTGCCACGCATTCTTTCCGAAATGGCCAAGGAGGGTGTGCTTCCCGATGTTAAAACGGCCATTGTTTTGCCCGAGGAGCAGCTGCTTTTACCCGTCCTATACGCACTACCCCAAACCGTTGGCGATATTAACATAACAATGGGCTATCCGGTAAAGGAAACCCCAGCCTACTTGCTAGTGGAAAGCCTAATCCGCTTGCAGGCTAATGGCCGTGTTGGCTCCGACGGCAACGCTCGCTTCTACCACCGCGATGTTATTACCGTGCTAAACCATCCCTACATAAGGCTGGTTGACGATAAGCGGGCATCGAAGCTTGTTGAAAGCATTATTTCGCAAAACAGATCCTACCCCATGGGTGAGGAGCTTGCCCATTCCGAGCTATTTTCCGCAATATTTAGGTCAGAACCCGAGGGGAAACGCTTACCCGCCTATTTACTTGGCGTTACCATGCTGGTTTCGCAGGCGATTAGCAAACTTGCTTGCAAAACAGAGGATTCCAGCGCATCGCTGCGTATGGAACTAGAGTACCTTTTTGTGCTTTACCAAAGCTTAAACAGGCTTAACGATGTGTTTACCCAGTGGGATATTAGCTTTGGGGCAAAGGTTTTTGGGCAAATTTTCCGTAAGGCCTTTGCGCAGCAGCGCGTATCGTTTAGCGGCGAGCCGCTTGCAGGGCTACAGGTAATGGGCTTTTTGGAAACCCGCGCGCTCGATTTTGAGAATCTTATAATCCTCTCCCTAAACGACGATATTTTGCCTGGGAACCTGCATCGGGCATCGTTTATAACACCTTCGTTACGCTTTGCTTTTGGCTTACCAGACTATAAGCATCAGGATGCCATCTACTCATACTATTTCTACCGCCTGTTGCAGCGCGCGCAGCGCGTTTACATGGTGTTTAGCGCTCGTGCCGATGGCTTAAGTTCGGGCGAGGAGAGCCGTTATGTACGGCAAGTGGTTATGGAGTCGGGGCATAGCGTAGAGCGTATTGATGTTGGCTTTACCATGGGATTACCTGCCACGGAACCCATTACCGTTGTAAAATCGGCCGATGTGCTAGCGCGGCTGGAAAAGTACATAAGCACCCAATCACCAGCATACCTGTCGCCAAGTGCGCTGTCAAACTACATATACTGCTCCTTACGCTTTTACTTCCGTTACATTGCAGGTTTTAAGGAGCCAGAAGAGGTTGCCGAGGAGGTTGACCCTGTGTTCTACGGTAAAATTCTACATAAGAGCATGGAGCTGCTCTATGCACCATACAATAATCAAATAGTTACTGCCAATATTTTAAGCGTTGTTTTAAAAGGGAAGCAGCATATTGCCGAGGTTGTAAATGAGGCCTTTGTGAGCGAGTATCTCAAAACGAACACCAAGCTAAACGTTGATGATTTGGCTGGTAGGAGCCAGCTTGTGCTCAATGCCCTGCGCAAGGATGTTACCCGTATTGTTGAAACCGATATTAAGCGTGCACCCTTTGCCCTTCTGGGACACGAAACCAAAATCGATTTCCGTATCCCATTCAGCCTAAATGGTACTGAGCATTCCATTTCGCTTGGTGGTATAGTAGATAGGTTAGAGGAACGGGATGGTGTGCTATCGGTTCTCGATTACAAAACAGGAAACCAGCATAACAAAGGGCAGTTTTCCGAAATCGACGACCTTTTCTCTGCTAAGCGCATAGATAAAACCAAGGAGGTTTTTCAGATATTCCTTTACTCGCTTTACTTCTACAATCAGCATAAATATACCGATGTTCAGCCAAAGCTATGGTACGTGCGCTCCACCGATGGCGATTACCTTCCCAATATCATCAACAAAAAGGCAAAGGGCGAAGCAAGTGCCAGCAACTACTCTGAGTATGCTGTAGATTTTGAGCAACGCATAAAAGCTCTGCTACAAGAGATGTTTGACCCTAGCGTTCCATTTGCCCAAACCGAGCACGAACAGAACTGTGCAAAGTGCCCATATTCATCTATTTGTAACAAGGGAATCTGATTTTTTGTATCTTTCCTAGTACAAAACCTAATAGCATGGCACGAAGTTTCTATTCGCATAGGGTAGAGCTTATTCCCCGAGAGTTTATTACACAGGAAGGTAATGTGTATTCTAAGACTGCACGGGTTACCCTTTTGGATGAGCAGAACCATGAAATTACTGTTCTCTCCTTGGGTGTTCCCGACCTGAATACGGTTTACGATGCAATAGGCAATGGAGCACCAGTAAATCTTAACGAGTGCTATGTTAAAGGATTCTCTCTTACAGCCTGTAGGCGTTTGCAGTTGCTGGACAAAACAGCAACGCTACCCATAGCAGGGTTTATTGCAAAGGAGTCGTTCTTTGTGTCGCCAATATCTCTGGATTTTACTAATGCCGATTTTACTGGCGATTACACCCATTTTGAAGGGGCAACCTTTGTTAGCCCAGAGCTAAATTTTCATGGCTCAAGGTTTAGCAATGGCGGAGTTAACATGTCTAACATGTACGTTAAGGTTGGAAAGTTTAACATGGTTGGCTGCGATGCTCAGCAGGGGAACGTTACGTTTAAGAATACCATTTTCGACTCTGGTGCTAAAGATTTTCAGGATTTCAATTTTGGTAGTGGGGTGGTTGAGTTTACCAATACAGAGTTTGGTAATGGCGATGTTTCCTTTATCAACACCCGTTACAATAGTAGCGATGTAAGCTTTAAGGTAGCCTCTTTGGAAGCGGAAAGGTCGATTTTCACTTTGCCAAGTTTGGGTCTGGTACAGTATCGTTTGAGCGTACAAAATTTGGTACTGGTAGAGTAGATTTTCGTACGGTGGAGTTTGGTCAGGGTAAAACGTCGTTTAACCGTTGTTCCTTTGGCGACGGAGAGGTAACGTTTGATGGGGCGCCGATGCTATAAAAGGGAAAATAACCTTTAACCGCTCGCAGTTCGGTTTGGGTAGCCTATCGTTTGAGCAGTTTCATGGTGCTGCAGCGCAGCTCATCTTCGAAAAGGGAACCTTTCCTGGCGATGTAAATTTTTCCAGTGCCGTACTCGAATCCCTCCTGCTTACCAACTGCCAGTTCAATGGCAAGCTAAATCTTCAGGTTGATATTTGCCAAAACATAGACCTCTCGGGCAGCGTGGTTCGCGATATTGCCGATTTTTATTCCTTTGGGAATGTGCCAAGGGTTAATGCGCTTAACCTTGCAGGGATGCGCCTTTTGGGTAAGTTTTACTTGGACTGGAAAGTGAATAAGCTGCAATCCCTAATCTACAACCAGCCCCGTACCACAATGGACGAAAAAGCGGAGCAGTTCCGTATTCTAAAGGAGAATTTTAGCGATTTGGGCCGATACAGCGATGAGGATTACGCCTATGTTGAGTTTAGGCGCTGTGAGCTAAAAACCATTTTGCAGTATGAGCTAGAAGGGAATTGGGTAAGTAAAGCTTTAGCATACCCTCACTACTTTTTCAAGAAGTTAGTTTTTGACTGGATTGGGCTTTATGCCACCGAGCCTGCCCGCGTTTTTGTAAGCATAATAGCCCATTTACGTGTTCTTTAGCCTACTCTATATTGGGCTTATATCGTCGGGAATAGGGAATATTCTCCCAACTAGCGTAAACGGCGAGAGCCTAGGCCTTGTGGGACGAAGCTTTTACCACAGCGCCATAACCTTTTTTACAATTGGGTATGGCGATTTTGTACCTGTTGGGGCAATTCGACTGTTTTGTGGTTTCGAAGGGTTTATTGGAGTTTTCCTAATGGCCTACTTTACAGTGGCTTTTGTTAGAAAGATATTAAGGTAGCGCTGCTACTCATCCTTTAGCAAATCGGGGCGTAATAGCTTGGTACGCTGGTATGCTTGTTCTTCTTGCCACTTAGCAATCTCCCCAAAGTTGCCCGATAAAAGGATTTCTGGTACTTTCCACCCGTTGAACTCCGCAGGCCTTGTGTAAACGGGCGGTGCAAGCAAATCGTCCTGGAATGAGTCGGTAAGCGCCGACGTTTCATCGGAGAGCACACCTGGAACAAGCCTAACAATGCTATCAACAATTACGGCAGCAGCCAGCTCACCGCCCGATAGCACGTAGTCGCCAATAGATATTTCGCGGGTTACCAAATGCTCCCTAACCCTGTGGTCAACCCCTTTGTAGTGGCCACAAAGTATAAGTATGTTCTTTTTGGTGCTAAGATGATTGCAAAGTTTTTGGGTTAGAGGTTCCCCATCGGGCGAAGTGTAAATTACCTCATCGTATTCGCACTCCTCCTTTAGCTTGCTCATAGCCTTAAAAATGGGCTCAACCTTAAGAACCATACCCGCATCGGGGCCAAAGGCGTAGTCGTCAACCGTTCTGTGCTTATCATTGCTGTAATCCCTGAGGTGGTGTAGGTTAATATCAACCAAACCCTTGGTTTGTGCTCGTTTAATTATGGAGTGTCCAAGGGGACTTTCTAGTAGCTCAGGTAGTACGCTTATGATATCAATTCTCATTGTTCCAAAAAATTTACGCAAAGTTATCATTAGTATTTAGATGTTGCCTTCCGCGCTGCACTTTTTACCGATTTCAAAGTAGAGAATGGATGAATGTAGTGTCAATTTGGCTTGTCTGTTGCTGTGTTAATGTCAAAATGACCTGTTTTTGATTTTGGAACGGGGTTGGATAGGAAAGGGGAAAATTGGATAACAAACAAAAACAATTACTAATATGACACTAGTTCGATTTTTCCGCCCAGAATTCATCAACCAGGTTGATAGATACAATGGCACTGCTAACAGGTTTGAAGGTTCAACAGCCAATGGAACAATGCCCGCAACCAACATTATGGAGGGAACCGACTCATTTGTTCTGGAGCTTGCAGCCCCTGGCTTTAGCAAAAGCGATTTTTCTATAGAGGTAAACAACAACACTCTAACCATTAAGGGCGAAAAGCAAAACGCCGATGCGGCAAACGTTAAGTACACCCGTTGCGAGTTTGGTTATGGTAACTTTAGCCGCTCGTTTATTCTTGGTAAAGCAGTTGATACTAACAACATTGAGGCAAAGTACGAGACCGGAATTCTCTCCATTACCTTAATGAAGCGCGAAGAGGCAAAACCAAAGCCAGCAAGGGTAATAGATGTGAACTAATTCCATTGCGGTGAAAGATGAAAAAGAACCACCAGATAGCACTGGTGGTTTTTTGCTTTATAAGCACCAAAATTAAATGTGTATTACTTTTAGGTTACATTCCCCTTTATTCTCAATGTTTTTAGGGGAATTAGTTTGATGATTATTACATAATAGTTAACTTCGTGAGCTGTATTTGTGTGTTTTTCAATTCATTTACCGAGTTGTTTACCTGCAAGTTAACCTCTATCTCATGGACACAAAAGATCTAAAAGATTCTCAAGCAGAGAATCAGTTCGGCAAAGCCGAAAATACGAATGAAACTTCCGTAAACGTTGACGCTACGGCTACTAAGGTGGCTAGTGATTCCCCCGAACACGACGAAGAAATTGACGAAACCCTTCAGCCAATTAACATTGATGAGGATACCTCTATTGATGAAGAGCATGAGGAAGAGGTTGAGTACGATGATGAGGAGGAAGATGAATCGGCTGAAAAAGCGGACTACTCACAGCTTACCCGCGAGGAGCTGGTTGAGGCTCTTAAAAGCATTCTGGCCAATAAGCCTATTCAGCGCATTCGTGCCGAGGTAGAGAGCATAAAGGTTAACTTCTATAAGAAGCACAAAGCAGAGTACGAGAAAAAACGCAAGGAGTTTATTGAGGCTGGTGGCGAAGCTGCTCAGTTTGTTGCTCCAGAGGATGTAAACGAACCCCAAATAAAAGAGCTGCTACGCCAGTACCGTGAGGCTAGAGCAAACTACAACCGTGGTTTGGAGGATGAGAAAACTAAAAACCTAGAGACCAAGCAGCACATAATTGAACAAATTAAGGAGCTGGTTAATAGCACCGAATCAGTAAATCACACCTTCCAACACTTTAGAGAGCTACAGCAAAAGTGGCGCGAAACAGGCCCTGTACCACAAGCTGTTCTTAACGATCTTTGGGAAACCTATCATCACCACGTACAGAACTTTTACGACTATATAAAGATTAACAAGGAGCTGCGCGATTTAGACCTTAAGCGTAACCTTGAGGAAAAAATTGGCCTTTGCGAAAAGGCTGAGGAGCTACTTATAGAGCCATCAATAGTTAACGCTTTTAAGAAGCTACAGAAGTACCATAACCAGTGGCGAGAGGTTGGTCCTGTTTCAAAGGAGAGCCGCACCGAGGTTTGGGAGCGCTTTAAGGAGATTACCTCAAAAATAAATAAGAAACACCAGGAGTTCTTTGAATCGCTTCGCGATGAGCAAAAGAAGAATCTTGATGCAAAAACCCTACTTTGCGAAAAGGCCGAAGAGCTGGTAACCGTAAATATTGGATCGGCCAAGGAGTGGAATAAGCGCTCAAAGGAGATGATTGAGCTGCAAAAGGTATGGAAAACCATAGGTTTTGCACCCCGTAAGGATAACCAAAAGATTTATGATAGGTTCCGTGCTGCGTGCGACGCATTCTTTAACAAGAAGCGCGATTTCTATGCCGATGCACGCGAGGGACAGGATAACAACCTACAGCTAAAAGTTGAGCTTTGCATGCAAGCCGAAGCGATAAAGGATAGCAACGAATGGAAAAAGGCTACCGAGGAGCTTATCGCCCTGCAAAAGCGTTGGAAGGAGATTGGCCCTGTGCCACGTAAGCACAGCGATGAGGTTTGGAAACGTTTCCGCGCAGCTTGCGATTTCTTCTTTAACCGCAAGTCGGAGCACTTCTCCAAGGTTGATAGCAAGTACGAGGATAACCTTAAGCTAAAGGAGCAGCTAATAGCCGAGATTGAGGCATTTACCTTAACCGATGATGTAGAGGCAAACCTTACAGCCCTTAAGGACTTTCAGCGCCGTTGGGCCGAGATTGGGTTTGTACCTATTCAACAAAAGGATTCCATTCAGAAGCGTTACCGTGAGGCAATTAACAAGCATTTTGAGAGCCTACGCGTTGATGAGGGCAAGCGTAACCTGCTTCGCTTTAAATCCCGCATAGACAATATGCAGGGTAATACCCGCCAGGAGAACAAGATGCGTGTTGAGCGCGATAAGCTCTTTAACAAGCTAAGGCAAATAGAGAACGATATTACCCTATGGGAGAACAACATCGGCTTCTTTGCAAAATCTAAAAATGCAGAGCAAATGATTAAGGATGTTGAGCATAAAATTGAGCGGGCTCGCGATGAGATTAAGATGCTTGAGGAGAAGATAAAGATGATTGACAACCTCGATACCGAAGAGTAAATCCGTAATAAACAGAAATATATAGACATGCCGCACAATACAAAGTACGTTTTCGTTACTGGAGGAGTAACCTCATCGTTGGGAAAGGGAATTATATCGGCTTCGCTGGCTAAGCTCTTGCAAAGCCGGGGCTACTCGGTAACCATCCAGAAGCTGGATCCATACATCAACGTTGACCCAGGAACGCTTAACCCTTATGAGCACGGTGAATGCTACGTTACCGAGGATGGTGCCGAAACCGATTTGGATTTGGGCCACTACGAGCGATTTATTAACCTGCACACCACACAGGCTAACAATGTAACCACTGGTAGAATTTACCAATCGGTTATAAACAAGGAGCGTAAGGGTGAGTACTTAGGAAAAACTGTACAGGTAATTCCACATATTACCGATGAGATTAAGCGCCGCATTAAGCTGCTTGGCACCAAGCATAAGTTTGATGTGGTTATCACCGAGATTGGTGGAACGGTGGGCGACATAGAGTCGTTGCCCTACATCGAGGCTGTTCGTCAGCTAAGATGGGAGCTAGGCTCAACCAATTCCGTTTTTATCCACTTAACGCTGGTGCCATACCTTTCGGCATCAAAGGAGCTTAAAACCAAGCCAACGCAGCACTCTGTAAAGGTGATGCTTGAGAATGGTATTCAGCCCGATGTGCTTGTGCTCCGCACCGAGCATAAACTAAACGACGATATTCGTCGTAAGGTTGGCTTGTTCTGCAACGTTGATATGGATGCGGTTATAGAGTCTATTGATGTTTCCACCATATACGAGGTTCCCTTGCTAATGCAGTCGGAGAAGCTAGACGTAACCGTGCTGCGCAAGCTTAACCTGCCTATAGGCGATGAGCCTGCACTAAAATCGTGGAAGCAGTTTGTTACAAAGCTCAAAAACCCCAAAAAGACCGTTAATATAGGTCTAATTGGTAAGTACGTTGAGCTTCCCGATGCATATAAGTCTATTGTTGAGTCGTTTGTACACGCTGGTGCGGCCAACGACTGTAAGGTTAACCTAATATCGGTTCATTCCGAAACGGTTACCGAATCGACACTAGCCGAGAAACTGGGCGGTTTTAGCGGTATTATTGTTGCACCAGGCTTTGGGCACAGGGGAATAGAGGGCAAGATACTAGCCGTGAAGTATGCCCGCGAAAACAAGGTTCCTTTCCTAGGTATATGCTTGGGCATGCAGTGTGCTGTTATTGAGTTTGCCCGCAATATGCTAGGTTTAGCCGAGGCTAACTCCACCGAAATGTCACGCACAACTCAGCATCCAGTTATCGACCTAATGGAAGCCCAAAAGGGTGTTACCGATAAGGGAGGAACAATGCGTTTAGGCGCCTACCCTTGTACGCTAAAGGCAGGAAGCAATGCACATGCAGCATACAAGCAGGCCGAGGTACACGAGCGCCATAGGCATCGCTATGAGTTTAACAATGCGTACCTAACCCAGTTTGAGGAAGCGGGAATGGTTGCCACTGGAATTAACCCCGATACCAATTTGGTTGAAGTTGTTGAGATTCCTTCACACCCATGGTTTGTTGGTGTACAGTTTCACCCAGAGTATAAGAGTACGGTTGTTAATCCACATCCTATATTTGTTGACTTTGTTAAGGCATCAATACTTTTTAACAAGTAGCTTTGCGATAAAATGTTAACTTTGTCCACTCGGTTTTATAATTCCGAGTGGATTTTTTCTGTAATGAAGTGTTAATGTACTAAGAATAAAAAGCATAGTTAATGGACAGGAATACAATTATTGGACTGGTTCTGATTTTTCTCATCATCATTGGATTTAGCTATTTTAACAGACCTTCGCAGGAGGAGATTGAGGCGGCTCGTCGTAAAGCCGATTCTATTGCCACGGTACAAGCAGAATACCAACAAAAGAGAGCCGAAGAACTGGCTACACAGAATTTGGTTAACGATTCACTTCAGAAGCTTGAGGCGCAGAATCGTTTTGGTAGTCTGGCTAGCGCTTTAACTGGCGAGCAAAAATTTGTAACCTTAGAGAACGAGCTAATTCGTGTTAAGCTATCTACTTTGGGTGGTAGGGTTTACTCGGTTGAAATTAAGGACTACAAAACATACACCGGAGAACCTTTAGTGCTGTTCGATGGCGACGTGAATAGCTTTGGTTTACAATTCTGGGGTAATAACAATAACATCAAAACCAACGATTTATACTTTACCCCATCAACCAGTGCAAGTTCTGTTTCCGTTGCTGATGGCGATTCTACTGCATCGGTTACCATGCGATTGGAAGCAGGCGAAGGATCGTACATAGATTATGTTTACTCCATAAGAAGGGGTAGCCACTTGGTTGACTTCGATATTAAGTTTGCTGGAATGGATAAGGTGATGAACCAGCAAAAGGGAAGTATCGACCTTATTTGGGAGAACATGGTTCCCCAACTTGAAAAGGGTGCAAAGAATGAGCGCGACTATACCACCATTGCATACTCTTATACAAACAAGGAGTACGAGGAGCTTAATATGCGTAGTGACTCCGACGAGGAGAAGGTTACCACTAAGCTAAAGTGGATTGCCTTTAAGCAGCAGTTCTTTTCATCGATACTTGTTGCTGACGATGCAATGCTTAATGCCGATTTGGAGTTGCAAAATGTGGAGGATGGTAAGTACATTAAGACCTTTAAATCCCGAGTAGGGCTTCCTATTGATAAAGGTGAGAATGAAACTGTTGGATTCCAGTTCTACTTTGGCCCTAATCACTACAAAACACTTAAAGCCTATAACCTAGAGTTTGAATCGGTTGTTCCGCTTGGTGGTTGGGGTATTCGTTGGATTAACCAGGGTGTTGTTTTTGTGTTTGATATTCTTGACAATAGCATTGCCAACTACGGGCTAATTATTTTGCTGCTCACCATATTTATTAAGTTGATACTGTTCCCATTAACCTATAAATCATACTTAAGCTCTGCTAAAATGCGTGTGCTTAAGCCTCAGGTTGATGAGCTTAACGCTAAGTTCCCCAAAAAGGAGGATGCTATGAAGAAGCAGCAGGCGGTAATGGCTCTGTATAAGAAAGTGGGCGTAAACCCTATGGGTGGATGTATCCCAATCCTTATACAGTTCCCCATACTTATTGCCATGTTCAGGTTCTTCCCGGCATCGTTTGAATTGCGCCAGAAGTCGTTCCTTTGGGCCGATGACCTGTCGTCGTTCGACTCAATTCTTAACCTACCTTTTGAAATCCCCTACTATGGCGCTCATGTTAGCTTGTTCACCATACTAATGGCCGCTGCGCTATTCATAACCTCTAAAATGAATACCGATCAAATGGGCGATACCAGCAGTCAGCTGCCAGGTATGAAATTCATGATGATTTACCTGATGCCTATTATGATGATATTCTGGTTTAACAGCTACTCGTCGGGCTTGAGCTACTACTACTTCCTGTCTAACGTATTTACACTGGGTCAAACCCTGCTTATACGTAGATTTGTTGACGATAAGGCAATTCTAGCCAAGCTACACGAGAATGCTAAGAAGCCTGTTAAAAAATCGAAGTTTCAGACTAAGCTAGAGGAGATTGCAAAGCAGCAGCAAAACATGCAAAAGCGCAAGTAAACTCACAGCTCTACATTTATTTAAAAACTCGCAATGGACTTAGCTCCATTGGGAGTTTTTTTTGTTTTTTACTTTTCAAATAATAGATACTATGCAACAAATACTAAACAGGTACCAACGAAAAATAGGAGAGCATTTTGCACTAAGCTGGAACCTTTAACTTTAAAACAAAAAGCTATGCCTCGATTACATATTATAGAGAATGCCAGCGTAGGGAATGAGTTTTCCATTATTTGTTCCGTAATAGTAAATGAGATAATTCCCAACAAAGAGGTTATTACCGATTCACCCTTTGGGAAGATTGTTGGAGTTACTGATTGTGTGAACCAGACCTGTCAATACTTGCCTGTAAACGAACTTGTTAGAATAGAACGATTGGGCGACAGGTCGTGTTTGGTTATAGCCAATGGTACAGTGCTTATAGCAGAGAAAACATTTACATGGCTATGCTCAAAGTTCAAGGAGGCCAGCTTTTTAAAGGTTCACCAGAACCATCTGGTTAATGTTGGCTACATTAAGTGCATGGGGGAGTCGCGGGAAGTTATTGAGCTAAAGAACAGGGAGCTGCTCCCAATTTTACCTAAGAAGGAGGCAAAGATACTAGAGTGGATTCAGGAGGAGACCATTGCTAGTTAGGGTGATGTTATACTAATATTGTTAAGGTTTTTGTAGAAAAAAACTCGAACATATTCTTTTGGGAGTAGTTCGAGTTTTTTCTATTGTAATAGGTTAGTTTACTGGTAGAAATTTTTCGGGATGCTTCTTATTAAATTGTGTCTTTTGTTGGTACGCATCGGCAAGAAGAATAAGGTCGGCCTCGTTGTACCAGTTGGCAATAAATGTGAAGCTTGTGGGTAGGTTTTCCTGTGTAAACCCGTTGGGAACCAACACCGCAGGATGCCCTGTTAGATTGGTCATTAGCAGCTGGTCGCCGCCAAAGCTGGGAGCAATAATTACATCAACATCAACAAATAGTTTTGTTAGCTCATCTATTAGGTGCTGCCTAATCCGGTTAGCCTGAATGTACTCTGTTGCCGGAATAAACCTTGCCATTCTAAAAATATTTGGCCAAGCCCACATGTGCTGCTCAACCATTTTATCGTCCTGGTTGGATAAGGTTATGTTGCTAAACGCAGCTGCCGCTTCTGCCTCCAGAATAATGGTTAGCGCATCAACAGGGACATTACTTGGTAGTGTTAAGGGAATAGGTGTTATACCCAGTTCCTTTAAGGCGTTAAGAGCAAGGCTATCGGTTGTTTTGCCTTCGTACTCTTCGTCGAATAGGTGCTTAAGGTAGCCAACCCGTAGGCTGCTCAAAGGCTTGTTGGCATTGTAGTTAAAAGGTATGTTTTGTAATGAGCGGTCCATGCCATCGGGTCCTTGAATGGTTTGCAGCACTATGGCACAATCCTGGGCGGTGCGGCAAATGGGGCCAATTTTATCCATACTCCACGAGAGTGCCATGGCACCAGTACGGCTAACCCTACCAAAGGTTGGTCTAAGACCTGTAACCCCACAAACTGTTGATGGCGATACTATGGAACCCCATGTTTCCGAACCAATGGCAAAAGCAACTAGTCCGGCCGAGGTTGCTGCTGCCGATCCTGCCGATGAACCACTGGAACCAAGTTCTGTGTTCCATGGGTTTCGGGTTTTTCCGCCGTACCACACATCGCCCATGGCAAACTCACCAAGCGATAGCTTTACAACAAGCACTGCTCCAGCTTTATCTAGTTTCTCAATTACTGGTGAGGTGATATCGGCAATTTGATCCTTGTAAATGGGCGAACCCCACGTAAAGGGCTCTCCTTTAAGAGCTAGCAAATCCTTAACACCATAGGGAATGCCGTGCAATGGTCCACGGTATTGCCCATTGGCAATCTCCTGGTCGGCTTTTGCTGCTTGCTCAAGTGCTCTATCCTCTAGTAGGGTTACAACGCAGTGCAGCTCTGGATCGTACTTTTTTAGCCTGTTAATGTATAGCTGAGTGAGTTCTGTTGAAGTTATTTTTTGTTGCTTTATAAGCATGGCTAGCTCGCCAATGCTATAAAAACAAAGTTCCTCCCTGTTTTGGGGCACAATAACCTCTGTAGGTAGGTTGTAAACATTCTCGTACTGCTGCTGGGGTGTGTTGTAACCAACGGGAACAGGGCTAAACACTAGGGTAGGAGCCACCGAGTTTGGGAGCTCGTACTTATGTATTGCCTTATACTTTTTGCGTGCCTCCTTTAGCCCATCAACCATAGAATCTCTTTCGGATATGTTAAAGTCTAGGTCGAGTAGCGTTTCGGCAATCTCAATTTTATACTGAAACGTGCTATTCCTATTCCAATGGTAAAGGTTTATACCCACAGAAACTCCAAGGGCAAGGAGTATTAGGATAATAAATGATTTGTTCTTCTGCATAGCTGTAGTAGGTTAGCTTGGTTGGGCAAACAATTTACTCTTTTAGCTCCATTTATTAAAGATTAATCAACTCATAATTTTGGCAAAAGCTTGTTAACAAATCAATACACTATATTTGTAGGGCTTTTTTACTTAAGAAGCCCTTTGTAAGCATACTATAATTTCAAGTATTAATTCTATGAAGATGAAACAGTCCAAAACAATTGCCCTTGTGGCGCACGATAATCGCAAGGCCGATATGGTTGAATGGGTTGAGTGGAACTGGGAAAAGCTGCTGAAGCATAAGCTGGTTTGTACTGGAACAACAGGTAAACTTGTTGCTGAGGCGCTTATTAAGATGCAGGGCGATGATTTTACTGGCAAGCTATCGTTAACCCGTTTAAAATCGGGGCCGCTAGGTGGCGATCAGCAGCTGGGTGCTAAAATTGCCGAGGGCGATATCGACATGCTAATCTTTTTTTGGGATCCCATGCAGGCGCAACCTCACGATGTGGATGTAAAGGCGCTGCTTCGTATTGCTAGCCTGTACAATATTCCCACTGCAACCAACCGTTCAACTGCCGATTTTATGATTAGCTCCCCACTTCTAGAGCAGGAGTACCACCAAAAGGTAAAGGATTACTCTGGCTACATAAATAGGGGAATAGAGATATAGCCAGTTGACATAACCCAAGTCCCATGAGGAAAACAGACTTTAAAGTAATTGGTTTTGATGCCGACGATACCCTATGGGTAAACGAGCCCTTTTTTCAGGATACCGAAAAAAGGCTATGTGAGCTCCTTGCTCCCTATGCACCTGCCGAGGAGGTGAGCAAACTGCTTTTTGCTACCGAGATGCAAAACCTCTCATTGTACGGATACGGGGCAAAGGGCTTTATTCTATCCATGATTGAAACGGCGCTTAAGATTAGTAACAACAGTGTGGATCAGACCATACTTGAGAAGGTTGTTAACCTAGGGAAAGAGCTAATAAACATGCCTATAACGCTACTGGATAGGATTCCTGAGGTTCTCGATTACCTGTCGTTACAAGGCTATACGCTGATTGTTGCCACCAAGGGCGATTTGCTCGATCAGCAGCGCAAGCTAAGTAGGTCAACGCTGGCAAAGTACTTTCATCATATAGAGATAATGAGCGACAAAAAGGAGCAAGACTACCAGTTGCTCCTTAGCCGCATTGGGGTAAACGCCAATGAGTTTTTGATGATAGGGAACTCTTTTAAGTCCGACATACAACCCGTGTTAGCAATTGGTGGTTATGGAATTCACGTTCCGTACCACACTACATGGCAACACGAGGTAGTGAGCTCAACCAATGTTAGCTCCGATAGGTTTACCCTAGTGGATAGCATTGCTGACGTTATGCAAATACTGAGAAATGGAAAGAATAGTTGATATTAAGCACTGGAAACGTAGGGAGCACTTTGAGTTCTTCTCCTCTTTCGAGGAGCCCTTTTTTGGACTTGTTGCCGATGTGGACTGCACCCATGCCTACCATACCTGTAAGGAAAAGGGGTACTCCTTTTTTTTATACTACCTTTACCAATCGCTTGTTGCGGTGAATGGCATTGAGGAGCTAAGGTACAGGATAAGAAGCGGTGCGGTGGTGGACTTTGGGCAAATACACGCCTCATCAACCATTGGGCGTGCCAACGATACCTTTGCCTACTCCTTTATTGAGCTTGCAAGCACCTTTGAGGCCTTTTCCCTGCGAGCTAATGCCGAAATTGAAGCGGTGCAGCAGTCGGAGGGGTTACGCCTAACCGATAGTGCCAAACGCCTAGATGTAATTCACTACTCGTCTATCCCTTGGGTTAAGTTTACTGGGTTAACCCATGCCCGTAGCTTTACTTTTCCCGATAGTGTACCCAAAATATCGTTTGGGAAATGCGCCAATGTGGATGGGCGAATGGTTATGCCTGTTTCGGTAAATGCGCACCATGGGTTGGTTGACGGACTACACGTGGGACTATTTTTTCAGCGATTTCAGGAATTGCTTAATCAATAGCAATATTGGCATTAAACTTTTTAGCAGTATAGAATCAAACATTAGCAATGTGGATTGATTTTGAAAACATTGTTAGCAATCCTCTCACAAGGGTTGTTGCTAGTTAATCGATATAAATATCCTAACCTAAAACCTATCTAGCGTGAAAAAACTGGTAATACTTGCAGCAATGGTTGTTCTATCGGCTTATGCAAAAGCGCAGAGCACCGATAATACAGCCGTTATTGAGCAACTTAAACAGGCTAATGAAGAGCTAAACCATAGGCTCGATGTGCTTCAGAAAATGGTTGACGACGTGCTTTGGTTCGATCGCCTTTCCGATGTGGCCTTTGTTGACAAGGTGTACATGTACGGCCCACCGCCTGCTGTGGTTAAGAATCCAACTGCCATGGGGGCAAACAACCCCGTAAAGTTTTGGTCGTACGTGTTTATTCCGCGCGATATGGACTACAACAAGAAGTACCCGCTGTTGGTATTCCCGCACGGAGGCGTTCATGGCGATTTTACCACGTACTACACCCATATTGTGCGCGAAATGTTGGCACAGGGCTACATTGTTGTGGCTCCCGAGTACAGGGGAAGCACAGGCTATGGTAAGGGGTTTTATGAGAAGATTGACTACGGCGGATTAGAGGTTGAAGATGTAGATGCAAGCCGTGCTTACATGATTGAAAACTACGAGTTTGTTGATGCCGATAGAGTTGGTATTATTGGTTGGAGCCATGGCGGAATGATATCGCTACTAAACATCTTCGATCATCCTAAGAGCTACAAATGCGCCTATGCAGGTGTTCCCGTATCGGATTTAATTGCGCGCATGGGTTACTACACCGATGATTACAGGGATTTATACTCGGCCGATTACCATTTGGGTAAAACCGCATACCAAAACGTAGAGGAGTACAAGCGCAGGTCGCCCGCATGGAATACCCATAAGCTGCAAACGCCTCTGCTAATACACACCAATACCAACGACGACGATGTAAATGTTCTTGAAGTAGAGCATCTTATTAAGTCGCTAAAGGCCGATGGTAAGACCTTTGAGTACGAGATTTATAAGGATATGCCTGGTGGCCACTCCTTCGATCGTATTGATACCAAGGCTGCCAAGGAGATTAGGCTAAAGGTGTATAGGTTTCTTGCGCAGTACCTAAATCCGCCCAAGCAGCTAAAGGGCCTGTCCGATATTAACCGTGCCGCTTACCGTCAAAAATAGGCTTAATAACCGCAATATAACAAGGAACGAAGCGTACCACTTGGGCGCTTCGTTTTTGTTTTATTTGTTCTACTCGTTACTTTAATAGGGAAAGATTTATACCACTGTAAAAAGCGGGATTGAAGAGTTCCTTGGTTAAACAACAGTAAATCCGATACCAGCCACGAAGTGGCGTAATCTTAATAACCTTGGGCATAGCGAAGCAGCCCAAGGCTAACAAGTATAACTTTTCTGGCCCCGACGGGGTCACATCTCTTACTTTAAGTTTCGCCCCTTCAGGGCTTACTCCCTACCTCTGGATTTTCTGTGGGCTTAGCTTAGTCCCTCCGCTTGCACCCACAGTTATTGAGATTTTGCCCTTTCTGGGCACAATGAAAGGGGAACAAGGAAGGGTGGGGAGGCATTGGGAGTATCGGAGTGTTAAGGCATTTATGAGCTAAACAAACGACATTGAATCATCTATTTACCTTATCACATCACTACTCTTTGTGCCGTAGGTACGCAACATTGGTAGGTAAGATAATCGGGATAGGGGTTACGCCCCGTAGGGGTGAGCCTTTGAACCACTTTAATTGGAAAGCTTCTTACAGGGCGAAAACACACTGCATAACTCCCTATTCTATCGATATATTACCTCTAGTGGGGCAAAAATAAGCGTATCGGAATTGCTATGCCAATTAAATTTGTGGCAGAACCGTTTTGCTACAGTTGCTCCAAAATGCTAAACAGCTGCTCGCGTTTGCGTACCGATACCGGTATTGGGGTGTTATCCTCAAGGATTAGCGTTCCGCCATCAACCTTATCAATGCGCGATATGGCTCGGATATTCACTAGGTGCGACTGGTGTGGCCTAAAGAACCCGTAGGGTTCTAGTAGCTCCTCGAACTGCTTTAGCGGCCTTGATATTAGCAGTTTTGGTTGGTTGTTAAAGTAGAACCATGTGTAGTTCCCATCCGACTCGCACCTAACAACGTTGGAAATGGTAACAAGGTGTATGCTGTTGGCCGTTTTAAGTACAATCTTTTTCTTGTCGCGCTCAATGGAGTTTACGTTATCGAAAAAGGCTTGGAGCTTGAGCGTAAAATCTTCGGGTTCGCTCATCTCCTCGGTTAGCTTGGTTATGGTTTCCCTTAGCTCATTGGTGCTAATGGGCTTAAGCAGATAGTCGAAAGCGCTAAACTTAATGGCTTCAACGGCAAACTCATCAAATGCGGTTACAAAAACTGTTCTAAACGTAGGCTTCTTAAAGCGCTTAAGCAAATCGAAACCGCTGCCATCGGGCATCTTAATGTCAAGGAATACCACGTTGGGATTAACCTTTTCAATTAGGGTAAATGCCTCGTTAACACCAGCTGCTTCGCCCAGTAGCTGTACGTTGGTAAAGTACCTCGTAATTACTCCCGATAGGGTTTCGCGTGCTCTGGGTTCATCATCAACAATAATAGCCCTAATCATTTTTTTTGATGTTGTTTAGTTAGATAAAAGTAGCTATTTCGATTTTTTGTATGGAACGGTAACCGTTACTTTAGTCCCGGTTTTGCCCTCGTTGGTGGAAAGGTCTGCTATATCTATTCCTATACGCTGTTTACCCCACGTGGCGCGTAGGTTCTCTATGCGCTCCTTGGTTATTGATGTGGCGTAGGAGATATGGTTCTTCTTATTTTTATTAAGCTCCTGTGCTTTGCTTAGCCCAATGCCATCGTCGGTTACGGCTATGGTTACTATGTTGTGGCTTATGCTAAAATCAACATGAATAAAGCCCTCCGTTGGCTTGTGCATAATACCATGCTCAATGCTGTTCTCTATGAACGGCTGTGCTAGCATGGGTGGAATAAAAACGGCCTTTGGGTCGATGTTTGGCGACACGGTTATTTGGTAGTCGAACTTATCGGTAAAGCGCAGCTTTTGCAGCATTAGGTAGAGCTTAATGGTTTGCACCTCGTTGCTAAGGCTAATGCTCTCGGAGCGGCTGTTCTCTAGTATCAGCCTAACCAACCTTGAGAAGTGCGATAGGTAGTTTCCTGCCTCCTCGGGGTTATTGTTGTACATAAAGCTTTGTATGGCCGATAAGCTGTTGAAAATAAAGTGGGGGTTCATTTGCGATATCAGCAGCTTTTGCTCCAGCTCGGTGGTGCGCCGCTTTATGTTAATTTGGTGAATGTAGGTGTAAAGCGCTGCCAGAGCCCCTCCAAGCACTATAATGGATATCAGTACTATAAACCATGCCTTTTGCCAGAATGGGGGTGTTACCACAAGTGTAACCGCTGTAACAGCATCTAAGGGTGAGTTCTCCTTGTGCTTAACCTCAAAGCGGTAGGTGCCAGGGCTTAGGTTTGTGAATGTGGCCTGATTGGTGCTGGTTTTTATCCACTCCGTGCTTATGCCAACCATTCTGTAGTAGTAGCTGCTGTGCTGTGGATGCGCATAGCATAGCGTTGAGAAAGTGAGCCCAAAAAAGTTCTCCTTGTAGCTTAGGGTTAAGGTATCGCCGCTATTTACGCTTTGGCTAACCTCCTTCCCAAAAAGGCTAAATGAGCTGATGCTTACCTTGTGCTCCGGTGCTACGTTAACCTTTTGCGGCTCAGCAATTACTAGTCCTCCTGCCGAACCAAACGCCAAGTTGCCATTACGGAGCTTATAAACTGCTCCGCGGTTAAAGGTGTTGCTGGGTAGCCCATCGGATTCGGTATATACGCTCCAGCTATTCTGGCTAGGAGTAAACAGCACTAGCCCGTTTTGGGTGCTTACCCAAAGGCGGTTGTCGCTATCCTGCGCAATACCCATAATCATGGAGCTGGGCCAGTTGTTGCCGTACACATTGAACGATTGCGAGCGGGGAAGAAACTGGCACAAGCCATTTGTTGTGCCAACCCATAACGTGCTGTCGTGCCCAAAAAATAGGGTGGTAATGTTGTTGCTTGGGAGCATGTTTTCATTCTCCATTCGGTAGTGTTTTGCCGTTTTGCTGGCAATATTGTAGCAGTTTAGCCCCTCGGTAGAGGTGCCAACCCATAGGTTGCCTTTTTTGTCTGGCAATATGCAGGTTACAAGGTGCGACGATAGGCTGTTGCTATCGGCAATATTTATCTTCTCAAGGTGCTTGGCGCTTACATCCAGCTTGTAGATGCTATTCTCGGAGCTGAACAGGATGCTCGAATCCCTCATCCTTTCTGCAAGGCTTATGTTATAAGCAAAGTCTTCGGGTTTATTAGATATTCCTATGGGTTTTAATATGCCTGTTGATGTGCTGTAGCTGTATATACCCGTTGATGCAAAAAGCACCAGTTGCTGCCTGTTTATTGCCACCGCAGCAGTTAGCGAAGCGCCATACTGCTTTAGCGCATTGGTAAGGTTAAAGGTATCTACCTTACCTGTTGCGCTAATTATCCATATCGCGCTAGGAGAAACAGCCACAGCATCGCCATTCTGCTTGCTTAGGGTAATGGAGGCGGGAGCAATACCCTTAAAGTCAATAAGCGGCTTAAGGTGCTGTTGGTTTAGCAGGTAAAGTCCGCTTGTTGTTTGGGCTAAGTAGCCCTGTTCCGATAGTGGAAGTACCGCTTTTAGCCCACTTAGGGGAGGTATGGCGTACCTGTTTACCTCTGCACCCATTAGGTTAAACTCGCGTACTTGCGAGGTGTCAACCGACACTATTTTACTCTCCACCGCCGATACCATGCTAGTGGGGGCAATATCAGCATAAATGGGTTTAAGGCTGTTTGTGGCTGCGTTGTATATAAACGAGCCGTTATTGGTTGTAAAAAGCGTTACTCCGTGCTGGTTTGATGTTACGTTTAGCACCACATCAAAATCAATGGGAATATTGTAGAATAGGTTAGGGGCATTTAGTTTGGGTGCCAGCGATGCTTGAGCAAAAAGCTGAAACTGCTTGGACTTAATATCATACCTGAAAATTTGGTTGGAGGTTGCTATAAAAAGGCTACCCATACCATCGTTGGCAAAGAACATGGCGCTATGTCTGGGTATGTTTATGGCATTTACCTTATTGGCATCATCAAAGTAATCCAGTGTGCTGCTAAAGCGGTAAAGACCCGCTGCGCCCCAAATGCCAACCCACATGTTGCCCTGGAAATCCTGGGCAAAGGCGTTGTACCAATCCTTTTTCTTGGAAGTAGGATCCAATGCGGTGTGCTTAACCTTTAGGGTTTTGGGGTTAATACGGTTAAAGCCCACTCCCGACCACAGTCCAGCCCAAATGGTTCCCCTAGCGTCGGTGTAAAGTGTTGATATTCTATCTGATGCCAACTTGTTTTCCGATTTAGTGCTAAGCTCAGCAAAATGGTTGCTCTTGGTATCCCAAATGTTTATGCCGTTATCGGCTGTGCCTATCCATACGTTTCCCTCATTATCCTGCGTTATTGCCGTTACGTTGTTGTCCGATAAGGAGTTGCTATTGCCTGGAATGTGAAAGTAAACCCTAAAGCGGCGCTTGTTGTACTCCAAAATGCTTACCCCGTTTTGTGTTCCTAGCCATATGTTCCCGTTGCTATCTAATGTTATGCAATTTATATGGTTGTGCACTAGCGATTTGTTGTAATCCCGGTTGTGCGCAATACGGGTAAAATGCTGGGTTGTGGGATTAAAAAGGTACAGCCCATTGCCTGTTGCAACCCAAAGGGTGGTATCGTTTTCCTGAACCATACCAAAGGTTGATATGGGTAAAAGCTTTTTAAAGTGCCCTGTTTGGGGCCAGAACTGGTAAAAGCCATCAACGGCTCCCACGTAGTAGTTGCCCTGCGATGTTTCTGCAAGCATGGCCAAATCGTTATCGCGCTTGCCGACAGGACTTGCGCTGTTGGCTTGGTAAACATCAAGTCGGTTGGTTCTTTTATTCAACGAAAAAATGGGCGTATTGCGTCCACCAAACCAAATGTTTTGTTTGCTATCGGCATGGAGCACGTGGTACCTATAGTAGGGTTGAGTTGGTGCAACATGATGCGTGTGCTTTGTGGTTTTGCGGGGCAGGTCGCGCATGGTAAGGGTGCCATCAAGCGTTTCAATCCATAGCGTATCGTTTTGCCAAAGCACCTTGCGAATGTGGTTGTTGGTAAATATGTTAGGGTTTGATGGCTGCGTGTAGTACCTGGTAAAATTCCCTTTGCTTCGGTTGTAGTAGTTTAGCCCGTTGGTTGTACCTATCCATAGGTTACCCTGTGTATCGCCAGTTATGCTTGTTATTGTGTTTGCCGATAGGGTAGAGGAGTCGCCATCGGCCCATTTGTACACGCTAAACTGGTAGCCATCGTAGCGGCACAGCCCATCCTCGGTGCCAATCCACATAAAGCCCTTGGCATCCTGATAAATGGCATTCACCTCCCTGTGCGGCAAACCCTGATTAATGCTAAGGTTTGTAAAACTGGTAAAAAGGTCGTTGGTAACCTGCGCCACTAGGGCAAACGCATTAAGGAGAAGGGCTATAATAATCAGTATGTACGCAGCCAAATGCCTCATTAGTTTAGCAATTTAGGTTAAGAGGGCTATTCTACTGCAATTTAAAAGTCTTTTTTAGATAATTGCTCCCTGTAAGGCTATTTTACTGTAATATGAAATTGGATGTTGGTGAGGAGAATTACCCTTTGAGATACTATGCGCACAGATTGGTTGCGCCGAACTCCTTTTGGTTGGTTGCAAATCCGCGCTAGCGGGAGTGGTCAGCAAACTAGAATTTGATCGATAGGTCTAAATGTCCACCAAGGCCTAGCTCAACAATTCTTTGAAGGGTTGAGAGTCGAACCTCCTTAACATTATTCTCTATTTTTGATATATACCCTTTATTTGTTCCACACTTTGCTGCTAGTTCCTCTTGGGTCATGCCTTTCTCAATTCTTGCTTGTTGAATTAGAACTCCAATTTTAAACGTTTCGAATCCTTCTTCAAACTTTTCACGCTTTGGTGTTCCTCGTTTACCATATTGTTCATCGATAAACTCGTCAAGTGATTTTAACTTCCTTCTCATTTTCATATTCCTCCATTATTTTCAACGCTTTATCAATTTCTGATTTTGGGGTTTTCTGGGTTTTCTTTTGAAAACCATTTGCTAAAACAACTAACTTTCCCTTGTCGAAAAAGCAAAATATCCTAAAAATATCACTGCCCAATCGAACTCTGATTTCATATAAACCATTTGTTCCCTCTATATGTTTCAGATAATCCTCTGGAACTTGTTTCAGCGTTTCAACCAATCTTAAAGTCCAAATAATTTTCTCTTTCACTTACTTCTTCTGTTTTTCATAGAAGTCAGTAAAATAGTTCTTATACAAGAAGATTATTCTTACTTTTTCATTGCTCATATGGTGCAAAGATACAAAATGTTGTCCGAAAGTGCAACTTTGTCTGGCCGATTTTCTGTATGAGTCCAGTTAGTGTGGAATTGCATTCCGTCTGGTAACGTTAACAACTCTTGAACCAACCTAACTGTACGTTATCAATCGAGCATCAAAGATTGTGATATAATTAGCCCCAATATTTAGAAAACAAGTAAAGTGCTTACTCCCATTTCCAGTTCAACTCAATGTTGTGTTTGATGCTTAAATCAGAAGCAATCTTAGATAACATACCTTTCAGCACATCCATGTTCTCTATTCTTTTTTTAGGTAAAATAAGTGATTCTCCTGTGGCTAACTTCAAAAATATATAGTCTTGTATTTCATTGATTTCAGATATTACTTCAATCTTTATTTTACTTTCTCCAGTATAATCTGTTGCAATAATGTATTCGCTATTAAACTCAATAACAACAGATTTTCCATACCTATTCTGGTAGTTCTCGTCAATGTATTTTTCATAATGGCTTAGGAATCTTTTTCTCATATAGAGCGGTTGTAACAGGTACCAAGCAATACCTACAGCCAAAAACAGTATGGCGATAATTGAATCGGCTAAAACAAAAAGTATGAGCCCCAGAATAAAGTAAACAATGGGCACTCGAATTCGAGAGTTTTTTCTGCTCTTAATAATTCTATGGGATTTGGAAGCACCATAGAGTTGGTGCACCAAAAAATCGCTTTTATCTAATGTGTATTCAAACCTCATGGTTTTGTTAGTGTTGTGTTTTAGGTTTTATCGTTAAAACTATACTAAATACTGTTTTAACGGGGACTGCAATAATAACCCGAAGGCGGGGATACTATGCGCAGGGATTGGCTCCGCCGAAATCCTTTTGGTCGGTTGCAAATCCGCGCTAGCGGCGAACGTTAATATCAAATATTCTTCATAATATTTAAAAAGTCCTCCAATTTATAAGCATTATCTACTGTCCGTCTTTCATAAACCATAAAGTATCTGTAATTATTTCCTGCTTTGCTTGCCCAAAGTCCGCCAAGTCTTATTTTTTGTTCAGCATCCAAATGGTCTCCTTTGGTTTCAAGTACAACAGTTTTTCCGCTTTTGGTTTGAATTATAAAGTCAGGATAGTGATTTACAAATCCGTTTATTCTGAATCCTTTCTTCTCTATATTTCGTGTCCAAAAAGCAATGTTTTGCATGTTTCCAATTTCGTTGATTACTCGTTCCTCGAAACCGTTCATATTTCCCTCTTTCTCATACAGAGCTTTTGCTATGTCTTTGGCTGTATTTCCTGGAGAAATCTTTTTAGGCAATTTATATGCTTGCTTAATATAAACTTTGTCGGTATCCAAAAGGTCTTTGAATTTTTGTTCGGCAAAATTCTCCGACAATTCTTTTATTTTCTTTTTAATCTTGTCGGTGTATGTGTATTCATTATTAGCAAAGTCGGAAAATTGCTCGTCTTTGAAATCCTCTAAAATACGGCTAATGTACTTTTCAATTTCTTTGTCAGGAATTGGGTACATGTTGCCAATAATGTCCATTATCCGTTTTGTGAAGTTTTTAACTCGACTATCTTTTCTTGCAGGGTCAAGAATATAGGTTAAAATGCTTTCTTTTACTGTGCCGTCAAGCCTTACAAAAGTTGGAGTGTGCTCTTTTTTTGTTTCGTCCAAATCAACTTTGTAAAGTTCAGATGCGATGTTGTCAAATGCAATATTGATGTCGCATTTGCTTAATGCAAAACCTTCAAGTAAATTTTCTTTTTCCAGTGCAATTTCTTCTTCTCGTATTCCGAACAAGTCGTTTGCAGGTATTTTAAGGAAAAACTGAGGTAAATTTATTTTATCGGCTTGCTCCTTGAAAATATTTTTAATTGTATATGTTCTCACTAGTTCTTTTAATTCGCTTGGTAAAACAGTTGTATTTCCTGATTCTATCTCGGAAACGGTTTTCTCAAATTCCTGATTTTGCTCTAAAGCAGAATTTTCAATTGCTGTAACTGAATCGCTTGGAGTAACTGAATCCGTTGGAAGTACAATCCGTGAAGTATCAATATCAGAAGTAATATCTTCGGAGGTTTCAGTAGTTTGAACAAGTTCAGCAGTCGGTATGGTTAATGTCAATTGTTGTAAAGGGTCTGTTTGTTTTTGTGTTTCTATTGCTGTAGTATCAGCCAGTTTGTAATCCTTGTCGCTGAAACCTGCTTTATTTAATCCTTTTACAATATTGTCAAGCGTATCTAAAAACTTTGATGAAGCGGTTAAAACGTAACTCAGATTTAAAAGCGGAAAGTTATGTTTCATTACATACGGCTGGCGTAAAACCCTGCCTAAAATCTGTTCTACATCAACTGCCGAACTTTTATCTGCCAATGATGCTAAAATGTAAGCAAACGGACAATCCCAACCTTCTTTAAGTGCATTAATTGTAATGATGTAACGAACAGGGCAAGCCTTGTCCATTAAATCAATGTTTTTTAATTCGTTTAGATTGGCAGTTTTAATCTTTATTTGCTCTTCTGGTATTTTTAGTTCAATCAGTTTTTCTTTTAGCTTTTCAAAGGTTGTATTGTCGTCAGCGTTTTTGGGCTGTGCTTGAAACAATACAATTGGACGGATGTATTTGCCACCTTTCTTTTCTTCTTCTTTCGCTTGTAATTCCAAACGTTTTTGAAGTTGCAAAGCTGAATTGATTACTTCGGTTTTGTCCTGATGATTGTAAACTATTACAGGTAGTTTTACCATGTTTTCCTTTTTCAGTTCAAGGGCATCGATAAAACTAATTATATTGCTGTTATTACGTGGCGTTGCTGTTAGATCAAGGATAAAACTTGGGTTGATTTCCTTTAACATATCCACACTTAAATCACTTTCGGCATTATGGCTTTCATCTACAACCACCACAGGATTCAAGTATTTGATAACCTCGCCAAGAGTAATGTCTGTGTTTTGTCCTAAAAGATTTTCGAAAGACTGCAAGTTGCCGTTTTCCTGAAATACCTTGCGGTCTTCTTTGTTTCTTGCCCGCAAACTGTCGAAACTGAAAACCATAATATTCAGCTGTTCTTTTACCGAAGTTGCATTAAAACCGCTTCCTTGGAGCAAAGTTGCTTTATCAAAAACCTCTACTTTATTACCAAAATGCGAATTAATTTTTTGGCGATAAGGATGCGATGGGTCTTTCAGATTTTTTAATGTTTGCTCCAAAATCGTAATTGATGGAACCAACCATATAACCGCTTTGGGCTTGTCGTAATCGAAAGCATCAAAAATAGTTTTGAGGGCATTACAAGCAATAAATGTTTTACCGCCAGCGGTTGGAACTTTTACGCAAATGTGAGGAACACGGGGAACATTGTTTTTGTACGGTTCAATTGATGTACCCAAAAATGGTTGTAAGGGAGTACGAGGGTGCTTTGTCCAAAAATCGTAAAATGCCTCCTTGGTGTTTTTGGTTTCCTGAACGTGTTCCAGAAACAAAGAAAGGTCGTTTATTACTTCTTGTTGATATGATTTAAGTTCCATTGTTTGATTTACGATTTACGATTTATGATTTGCGATTTACGATTCTGTTTTTCTCTCATTGTTTTGATTGAAGCTACTACAATTGAAATAATTTCATTTACTTCTTTTTTAACAGTTGTAATCCTTTCGGAACCAACTATACCGCTTTCTTCTAGAATTTCTAACCAATAATGGGTTTCATCTGCTTCTTCCTCCACAATTTTTAGTTTATTAATAAAATCGGGTTCTGATTTTGCCCTGCATGCAGCCCTATAATTTGCCCCTACCGATGTTGAACTTCTAACAATTTGTTTCGCAATAGCCCAAGCAGAAGGTTTATTAGGTAATTCGTCAATTAGCTTTATTATTTCTAAGCCAATTTGTTTCGTTCTTTTTTTAATTTGTTCTTGCATAATCGTAAACCTAAAAGCGTCATTCGCCAATTTGATTATTACCTAGTTCTTTTGCATTTTTGGGAGTGATTACTTTCTTACCGGTTGTATCTTCCAACTGTTTTCGGGCGGCTTTGGCAACATCGCCACCTTTTTGGGCAACTTTTCGGTTTTCTGCAAAGGTTTTTGGTTTTTTATCTTTTGAAATCTCAGTGGTCGATGCTTCTGCCAGCATATTAAGAACCAGTTCCATGTTAGTCATATGGTCGCGAAGGTTTTCTTTCTTCAACCCTTTGTAATTCTTGTACTGTTTTGTGGTAAATCCGCTCCATGTACGAGTAATATCATCGGTAAGAATGGCAAACTCCTGACCCTTTTTTACTCCGCGACTTTCCCATTCATCAGTCAGTTCTTTACGTATTTCAATGCTTTTTAAACGTTGATTTATCCACTCTTTGCTATATCCTTTGCGTAGATACGTTTCCATTAAGCGGTCAATTCCCAGTTCTGGGTCTTCAATTTCGTCAATACGTTCCCGTCCAACCTGCGCAAGCCACATTTTAAATGGTTCTGCTTTGGGTGACGGAATACTCTGGATTAACCTGAATAGCTGCTCTGTGTCTGCAACATCGGTAAGGCGCATTTTGCCATCAGCAGCAAGCATTTTCAACTGGTGACAATTCGTCACCGTTTCATTCCCCTCTTCCTTTAGCCTCTGTTTGAGCTTGTTCCAATACTTTCTGCCGTCAACGCTTTCCGACAGTATTCCCACTACATCGACAATTGAAAAATACCATTTCTCTTCTTCTTCGTCCCAATGGGTGCGAACCTGTTTTTGCTCAAAGATTTTTATGCTTGCTTCTTTGGTCATAACTGTGGTTATTTAAAAACGGGTAATATCCCTTGGTATTTTTTTGAAAATAATATTGTGCTTGCTCATAAATTCTTTGGTAAGCAAACAGTTGTCGGCATATATAACATACTGCTCCGATTTAAATTTTATAGTTGCCAAAAAATCGTGGTTAAGCGTTGTAACTTCGGTTGGTTCGTAATTGAAATAATAAGCGGTTTCGTCCTTTTTACCTAAAAAATGTTTATTGTCTGAATTTTCAGGTTCTACGAATGCCATTTTTGTTTCTGTGTACCAAACGTAGCTACGGATTTTTTCAATACCAACTGACTCGTTTAAGTTTCCATCTTCGTTGAAAAGGGGTTGCCCTAATTCGTAAAAGTCGAAACTTCCGCCTGTGCCTTCCACTGCTTTTTTGTCTTCGCCATAGCCTTTTATTACCCGTTTTACACGCTCTGCAGTGATGTTTTCGGCGTAATCTTCCATTTCAATGCAAATGAATTTACGGTTACCACCGTCTTGTTTGTTGAGATTAAGTACAGCGTGAGCAGTTGTGCCTGAACCTGCAAAAGAATCTAAAATGAAATCATTATTATTGATATTACAAATCCGTAAAATAAGTTCAATCAATTTACTCGGCTTAGGAGTATCAAATGATGATTCAACTAGTATTTCTTTAATCTCTTGCTTGGCCAGATGATTGTGACCCGCTTCATCATATAACCACAATGTTTTAGGCGTGACTCCTCGTTTAACTTCTGACAGAAATGATTTTTTTGCTGGTGCGCTATCTCCCTTAGACCCAAACCAAATTCTATTGTCTTCAACATCTCTTAAAAATGCTTCTTTAGAATACATCCAACTCCTGCTTTTAGGCGGAAGGAACTTTTTACCCGTTGGGGTTTCAATTTCATATATGTAAGCTTCTGATGCTGTTTTTACTGTTAAAGGAGTAGATTTCCATGAACCTCGACTGTCATTGTCAGGATTTTTATAGGCATTCAACTGTTTTTCATTTCTGGGGAACAATCCTATTTTGAATGCCCCTTTGTTTTTTGCGTAGCAAACTATAAAATCATGAGTATCGGAGAAATATTTTGCATCATTACTTTGCGTGTATTTTTTCTGCCAAATTACATTATTTATCACTGTTGTCCGATAAAAATACAAAAATGATGCTATTTAAAAAATACGCCTTG
>JABNAD010000183.1_pt1 | contig 52327 bp, 47 predicted proteins | sample 7240381 | NCBI WGS metagenome assembly JABNAD01 (sample SAMN11332834, study PRJNA596920) | anaerobic digester metagenome | biome: digested sludge; isolation source: digested sewage sludge-derived enrichment culture grown on H2/CO2 | place: Germany: Goettingen
CAGTTAGGTGCTGGTGATTGAAAATATTCCGGTTTACCGGACAACAATGATTTTTTTACAACATTACCGATATTAAGCAGAATGAGCTTATAATTAAGCAAAACGAGCTTAGACTAAAAGAACTTATTGCCACTAAGGATAAGTTCTTCTCCATTATTGCCCACGATTTAAAAGGCCCAATTGGGGGAATGAATACCCTCCTTGAGTTTATTAACAGCTCTGAGTACAATACTACACAGGAGCAAATGGCGCTATACCTAAATCAGCTTGAGAGCGTATCAAAAAACACGTACAATCTACTTGAGAACCTGTTAACTTGGGCTAGAATTCAACGTGGAGAGATTGAACTCAACAAAGAAAAAACGAATATCCTAAACGTAATAAAGGATAGCATTAGGGTTGTTTCCAATAGCGCATACAACAAATCCATTGCCATAGAAACCAACTGTTCTCCAACTTTAGAAGCACATATAGATAGAGAAATGGTTCAACTAATTATTCGGAACCTTTTGGGCAATGCCATAAAGTATAGTCATAAAAACAGCACAATTACTATTACTGCGGAGCTAGATGCTGGTTGCATAACACTAATTGCTAAGGATCAAGGGATTGGAATGAACGAACAAACCGCTGCAAATCTATTCAGAATAAGCAGCAAAATCCAGAGTAAAGAGGGAACCAAAGGAGAGAAAGGAACTGGGCTAGGGCTTATACTTTGCAAAGAGTTTGCGGAGCTTCATAATGGTACAATTTGGGTTGAGAGCATACCAGACAAAGGTTCTACTTTCTATGTTAAGCTACCCGCGTAAAAATAAAAAAGGGGAACCCGAAAGTTCCCCTTTTAAATATGTTAGTAGCAATACTAGTAACGGTTGTTGCGTTTTTCGCGGAAGTCACCACGATCGCCACCACCACTACGCTCACGGTTAAAACCACCGCCGCCACGGTTTCCACCGCCGCCGAAAGGTCTTCCACCGCCAGTGCGAGGCTTATCTGTTTTAGGCTTAGCCACAGAAACAGAAATAACGCGACCATCATACTCTGCTTGGTTTAGCTCATCAATTGCAGCTTGACCTTCGTTGTCATTTTTCATTTCAACAAAGCCAAAACCTCTTGATTTGCCAGACATTTTGTCTGTTACTACGCGAGCAGAAAGAACTTCACCGTACTCTTCAAAAACCTGTTTAAGGTCATTATCATCAATCCTGAAACTTAGATTGGAGATAAAAATGTTCATGTTAAAAAAATTAGTTGATTAATAATTTACTGTGAGTTTCAAGACAGATGATGGACCAGGTTTTCCGAAATACATACGGTGTATGGACGAATGAATCTGAACTTAATTCTCAATCACGGTGCAATATTACGAATAATTTAGATAGTAACTCCCTTATTTAGAGAAAAAAATAAAAGAAAAACCCGTTGATTTATATCATCAACGGGTTTGACTATTAATACTATAGGCTTTACTCTATTTTAAGTTCATCTACAAGCCGCTGTGCATTGGCAAATTTATCCATAACAAACAGCACATATCTTATATCAACAACAATGGTTCGCTGCATTTTTGGCTCAAACTGATAGTCGCAGGCCATTGCTTCGTAATTTCCATCAAAAGCTAAACCAATAAGCTGTCCCTGAGCATTCAACACAGGGCTACCCGAGTTTCCTCCAGTAATATCATTATCGGTTAGGAAGCAAACAGGCAAGTTACCATTACTATCGGCATATCGTCCAAAATCTTTGGCATCGTAAAGTTCCTTCAGCTTTAGCGGAACACTAAAGATATCCTGTGAGGGATCGTTCTTTGCTATTATGCCATCAAGATAAGTAAAGGGCTTGTAAACAATACCGTCAAAGGGCTTGTAACCAATTACCTTCCCGTAAGTTAAGCGCATTGTTGAGTTTGCATCTGGATACAATAGCTTCTCCGCGTGCATCTCCATAAGCCCTTTGGTGTAATACTGGTTGGCGCGCATAAAATCGACCTGATAACTTCTAACCAAATTGTACACAGAGTCGGCAAATGTCTCGGCAGAGAGCATTATGCTAAAAACAGGATCGTTAAAGAGAGAGTCAACCACAGGCTTCTTCAAAAAGGCATTCATACGATCGGGCGACGTAAAAATGGACTTTTCAAAAAACAGCTGGGCATACATGGGCATCATGTACTCATACATGGGTTGCTGCTTTATGGACTGGTAAAGAGGAGGTAAATGCTGAGTGGGGACATTACGCAAAATGTCGAGTAAAGCAACAGCATATAGCTTCTGATCTATGTCGGGGTGATAGTTCTCAAATAGTTCTGGAACCCTTTTCTTTAGCAGCTTGGCCTGTTTCTTAACCTCTTTCTTATTACCTTCAAATAGGGCAAACACAAGGTCGGAGCAATCTCTAATCTTCTCGTTAACTTGAACGGGCCAGTAAAGAAATGCAGATAAGGCCTTGGTTATCTGTGTCCAGTTCTCTGTTTCGTATTTCTCAAACACCTCGTTAAGTACAGGCATAGCCGAAGCGTACTTTATGCGCTCCGATGGTTTTTCGTTTATCCAAGCCCTCAAGCTATCCTCTCTAGCCGCAAGACTCTCAACCACACCAAAGCGTTTCATTGAGTTTGCTTGGTAAACATCTTTCTGCCAGAAATTCACAAGTCCATCGTGAGTATCGGTGTAGTTGACTTTTACCGCAGGATTTTTGGCCATTCCATCCTTTACTATATCAATAAGGCTTCCCCATACCTCCTCGGTCCAAGGCGCTTCTACATCGCGTGCATGCTTTGCTTCTATAGCAGATGAAAAACGATGGGTTGTACCAGGATAACCCATAATCATGGCAAAATCGCCCTCCTGTACCCCATCAAGGGATACCCGTAGGAAGTTCTTTGGCTTGTAGGGCACATTCTTTTTATTGAACTCGGCAGGACTGCCATCGGGTGCTGTGTATATGCGAAAAATGCTAAAGTCGCCAGTATGACGAGGCCAGCGCCAGTTATCTACATCGCCACCAAAATTTCCTATTGCCGAAGGAGGAGTACCAACCAGCCTAACGTCTAAAAATCGCAAGTAAGAGAATAGGTAAAACTGGTTGAAGTTAAACATTGGAACTACCATTGTATGCAGTTTCCCATTGTTACTTCTTGCGGCTGCTATGCTATCCATTACGGCGTAAACCCTAGTAAAGTAGTCGGTATTAGACAACCGGGAATCAACAGCACCTAGCACAAGGGAAGAAACATCCTCTACCCTATCCAATATAAGTGCCGTTTTGCCTGGTACTGGCAGCTCATCCTTTAGTGTGGCAGCCCAAAATCCATCACGTAAAAGGTTTCGGCTGGTGGTACTGTGATACTGAATATCATCAACACCACAATGGTGGTTAGTAAATACAAGGCCTTGGGGTGATACTAGCTCGCCAGTGCAGCCACCATCGTCCAGCTGAACAATTGCATCCTTTAGGCTCGATTGGTTAATGCTGTATATGTCCTCGGCAGTTAGGGTAAAACCCATTGCCTTCATTTGGTTTATATTCTGCGAGATAAGGGATACTAGCCACATCCCTTCGTCGGCAAGCAAACCTGAGGTAAATAGCAAGCCAACAACAAGTGATAGGATTCTTTTCATAGGGAACGGTTATCTGTTTTTAGTGGGGAACTCACATCTATTTTCACCATAAGCGCATACTAAAATTAATGCGTTTGGCTTACAAAAACTATTTGTATAGGGTTTTATGAAAAAATAGTGATAAAAGCCAAACCAGCGCCAGAGCAAATACAAGGGTATAGATTAGAGTACTCGACTTGCTTTGCTGAACAAGCTTAGAGGTGTGAGCAAAAAGATTACCATTCATAATTGATGCATCGGGTAAATTTCTGCTGTGCCATTTGTAAAGAATGGTACCATCCTTTATTAATAGTAGTCCTGGATTGGAGCGAATAATAGTTTTAAGCATTATCTCATCGCCCATAAGAAAAGGAAATGCAGCACCGGTTTTCCCCACAAAAGCATCAATATCCTCAACGCCAGAAGCCGTAGCCACATAAAAACCAATCCCCTTATCCCTTGCCATAAAGTATAGCTGGTTTAACCTATCAACAGCTTTTAAACTAGTTTTATCTAGCCTATAAGCTATAGCAAGAAACATGTAACCCTCGCCATGTACTATTTGGGAAGTAGCATCGTTTCCATCGGTTGAAACAAGAGAGAAGTTGGTAATTGGCGGCGTGTAGCCAGCATTTACTAGGGTCGATTTGCTATCAACAAAAGTCCATGTTGAGTCTTGCCAAGGAAAGTTAGTCTCATCAAACTCCTGTTTTACACCATCCTTTTCGTAAATAAAAATGGTTTTATACTCATCAACTGGAGCGCCCTCAGGTATCTCCATAGCCTCGGCAAAGTTTACACCTATTTTATAAGGTCTAAAATCGAACATGGGCAAGCTATAGTAACCATGAAACGAGGGAGTTAATGCAACTACGCTAAGCACCATAAGTAGAGCCCATTGCATGGGCTTACTGTAAAAAGAGGTGAACTTTTTACGCTGAATAAAAACAAAAACCGCTGCGGCTAGAAAAACTAGGTTCTTAAAAAAGGTTCCCCAGTTGCTAAGCTTAATGGCATCGCCAAAGCAACCACAGTCCGATACAGGATTGAAAATGGCTAGTACCAGTGTAAGCGGTGTAAAAAATGCCATAAATAGCAAAACGGACCAAGCTGCAAAGCGCATTTTTATGCCAAAGAGAAGAAGCAGTCCAATAAGCAGCTCGGCAGCACATAGAATAAATGCCATTACCACAACGGTGGGCTGCAAAAAGTCTAAATGAAAGGCAGCAAAGTAGTCCCCAAATTTATATGCAGATCCAAGAGGGTCAATTCCCTTTACAAATCCAGAAAAGATGAATACTGCGGCTAGTAAAAACCTAAATATTTGAAATAGTAACTTCATTGCTGCTAATATTTAATGGTTATTGAAAATAAAAATTACTTCCCTGCAAAATAGATAATTTTGTCAACGATAAGTTTAAAGATATCAGCAGGAGGCTTCATGTTTCCATCGTTATCGGTACAACTAATAACAGAGAAACTTGGATCCAGCTGTTCCTGCATAAGATAAACCTGCCTCACCTTTTCCTGAAACGTAAGGTTCTCCTCATGAATATCAACGCTACCCTTTAAGTAATCCCTATCGGCACCCTGCCGCTCCGATGTAAGCTTGGACTTAGTAAACTCGAATGGTACATCAAGAAAAAGGTTGAGGTCGGGCTTGGGTATGCCAAAATAGTCGTACTCCAATTTTAAAATCCACTCCCTCAGCTCCAACTGCTTGGCTTTATCGGATTGCTTACCACACTGGAACGCTATGTTTGAGTAAACGTACCTATCAAGCAGCACAGTATGTCCAGCCTGAAGCCACTCACGAATCTGGTTGGCAGCATCACGCCTATCGCCAGCATAAAGCAAGGCTATTATGTATGGATCAACCTGATCTACTTTTCCAAACTCTCCTCTTAGAAAACGGGCAATAAGCTCACCAAAGAAAGGAGAATCGGTTCGAGGGAAATGCAAGTAATGACTTTTTATCCCCATACCTTCGTAATGCTCTGCTAGAAGCTTAAGCTGGGTAGATTTTCCAGCACCATCGAGCCCTTCAATTACAACAAACGCCATTCTATTCTTATGTTTATACACACTAAATTATAGGAACAAGGTCTTACTCAAAAACACCTATCAAAACGGAGCAAGTACATACAACTTTTACCTAATAGGTTTCCGCTGTTTGGCTAAATATAAGATACCAGAATAAACAAAAACTAGTACCTTTAAGCGCAAAATGCAACGCAAGTTAGGAAAAAATGGAAAAGATTAATTCGATGTTCCCCGGTCGCAGATCGCTTTTTTGCAATGGAAAACTGCTAGACCTCTCTATCCCAGCAGTTATGGGAATTATCAACATAACAACCGATTCTTTTTTTAGCGAGAGCAGGTTTCGCTTTGCGTATTCCATTGCCAAAAGAGCCAATGAGATTATGACACAAGGCGGGAGCATTATTGATATTGGGGCATGCTCTACTCGCCCTGGTGCAATAGAGATAAGCGAAGAGCTGGAACTTAAACGGCTGGGCAAAGCCCTTAAGGTTATAAGAAAAGAGCATCCAAACGCAATAATATCAATCGATACATATAGGGCCAGTGTAGCAGAGCGTATGGTTCTAGAGTACGGTGCCGATATTATTAATGATATTTCGGCAGGTAAACTAGACCCAAAAATGTTTGAAACTGTTGCAAAACTAAAGGTTCCATACATTCTTATGCATATGCAGGGCACACCGCAAAACATGCAGCAGAACCCACAGTATGATGATGTTGTTAAGGATCTTTTCACTTTCTTTACCAATACCACCCAGCAACTTAAGCAGATGGGAATAAGCGATATAATTTTAGACCCAGGCTTTGGATTTGGCAAAAACCTAGAGCACAACTACACCCTGCTAAAAAACGTTGATGCATTCCGTTTACTTGAATATCCTGTATTGGTTGGTATTTCAAGAAAATCGATGATTTATAAAAAGCTAAACATAACACCAAACCAGGCGCTAAATGGCACGACAGTGCTTAACACACTTGCGCTGCAAAAGGGTGCCGCAATACTAAGGGTACATGATGTTAGGGAGGCTGTTGAGGCTGTTAAGCTAACCCAATTTTACCAAGCACAACCCAACTGCAAGTAACTGTAAACCAGAACCAATGATTGCAAACATTATAGCAGGCTTTATAACCTTTAGGATACTAGACCTAATTGATATTTTTTTGGTAGCCCTATTGCTATACCAAATATACATGCTTATAAGGGGTACAGTAGCCATTAATATTTTTGTGGGGATTTTTGTTCTGTACATATTCTGGCTTATTGTTAAAGCCCTTAACATGGAGCTACTTAGTAGCATTTTGGGGCAAATTATTGGTGTTGGGGTTATTGCGCTAATCATTGTTTTTCAACAGGAGATACGCCGCTTTCTACTTTACATTGGAACCCGGTACCTCTCCAAAAACAGATTCTCGCTGGAGAATCTCCTTTTTCCAAAGCAAAAGAACATGGTAGAACCCGTTAACACAGAAGCAATAACCCGCGCTTGCCGTAATATGGCCGAAACCAAAACGGGTGCGCTAATTGTTATTGCTCGGAAATCGGAGCTGCAGCTGTATGCCGAAACTGGCGATATTATTAACGCGGAAACATCAAGTAGAATGATTGAGAGCATATTCTTTAAGAATAATCCTCTACACGATGGAGCGCTAATAATAAAAAATGATAAGATTAATGCTGCACGGTGCGTTCTCCCATCAACAGAAAAAATGAACTTACCCGCCCACTACGGTATGCGTCACCGTGCTGCCATTGGCATAACAGAGCACACGGACGCTGTAGTTGTTGTAGTATCGGAGGAAACAGGAAAAATCTCCCTAGTGCATGATGGTATTATAAAATACGGATTAACTAGCATGGAGCTTAAGCCACTACTAGATTCGTTACTAGCAGAATAGCTTTGCTACGCTAAGCAGCAATGTGCCCGCTACAACTATAAGTTGCCCAATAGGTTTTTGCTTTATCCAACAAAAAAACAGAACCCACCAGATTTTCTCGGTGGGTTAAAATTTATGCCAGACAAGCACTTCATGTATTACTAAAAACTTTCGTAGCTGCATCCTCAGCCCAATAGCCAAACCACCTGTTAGTGGCTGTGCTTTATTTATTCTATTCAAATTTGCGTATTAATTTTATAACCTCTTTCTCTAATGCTTTATGAGTATCTGGGTAAGTTAAATCACTCGGTTGCTTTTCAAACAATTCTATTCTTTCAATTTCTGATTCAGGTAGTTCTCCTAGTTCTTCAACTCTTGCATAAAAAACTTTCCCGTAGTTTTTTATCTCATTTGATTCAACCGAATAGTAAAATAAAGGCTCAATAGAAAACTTTTTGGCTCCTGTTTCTTCATATAATTCTCTCTTTGCTGTATCAAATATCCTTTCGTTTTCCTCTCTATGTCCACTTGGAACTACCCAGCCAGTTCTTTCCTTATGCTTAACGTAAATCCATTTATCCTTATACTTAGAGAAAATTATTGCATACTTCAATTTTGTATCATCAAATTCTTCGCTCCCAAAAATTTCAATTCGCATAATCTTTTCTTAATTCGCTGGTAAAAATTCTTATTCTCAATACACTCCATTCTTGCGAACCTCAATTTATCGTAATCTTGCATTGCCACTAACTACTCCTTAGGCATATGCCCGTGCCCCTTTTTCTTAAATGTAAATTTGCTCTCCTCTCGCTTAATTAGTCGCTCAATATTCTTTTGATGAGTAAAAAGCATAAGTATCGCTAGAATAAAGGCAAAAATAACTAACGACGGAGTTTTGGTTGGAAAAACAAAAATAAGGAGTAGCGGAAAAGTAAACGCAGCAACCATTGAGCTGAGTGATACATAACGGGTAATTAGCAGCGTTACAATAAATACAAAAAAGATAGTTAACGTTGCGTAAGGCTGAATGGCAAAAACAACACCAGAAAGCGTTGCAACCCCTTTTCCTCCTCTAAAACCAGCAAAAATGGGGAATATATGACCAAACATAGCAGCTAAACCCAAGAATAGCTGAAAGTTAATGAAGCTACCAGTTTCGGGTATATAGAAATCTGTTAGAAACAGCAGCCGAACAGCAAAAAAACCTTTTAGCAAATCGACGAAAAAAACTGGAATACCAGCCTTTGCCCCCAAAACACGTATTGTGTTTGTTGCACCAGCATTACCACTACCATGCTCCCTCACATCTATTCCGTAAAAAAACTTACCCACCCAAACCGATGTGGGAATGGAGCCAATTAAGTATGCCAGTAAAAGTATTAACGCTTTATAAAAGCTTTCCATCCACTATTATTTTTTGCAAAATTGGCAATATTTTTTCTGCTTCACAAAAGTAAATTGGGAACTCCCGCTTTACGCCTAGTTTACAATAACAAATCTACATTATTTAGATTGAGTATAAAATCTAACCCTAACTATAAAATTACCATACCAATAGTAACACCCTTTCATATTTTAGATATTTTTGCTCTCGTTATGCAATTTATTACATATCATTAATAAACCCCAAACAATGAAATCACTAAAACTTTCTCTTGCACTCTTTCTTGCTGTATCAATGGCATTTACCTCTTGCGACAAGGATGATTCTTCACCCAAAAAGAACACCGTAAAGTTAGGCGCACAGGAAAATACCACAATTGGAGGCTTTTACTCCTTTTCTGAGAAAAAGGTTTACACCATGGAACTTGCCTCTGCAAATCAAGCAAAAATTGACTTGCTATGCTTCTACGAAGAGGGTAACGACATTGCCCTTGCATCTCCTGGCTCTAACATTACAGGTATTTTTACAGGAGATTACAGCGTAGAGCTATGGGAAACTAAAAACACCACCCGTTTCTGCTTATCAACCTTAACCGTTGCTGAATTTGATGCCATTAAGGATGGCGATGCAACCATTGAAACACAGTTTAACACCGAGCAAAACTACCGGAAGGCAAAGTCACTTAAGGTTGGCGAAATTTATGCGTTCCAAACACAGGATGCAAGATTTGGACTACTAAAGGTTACCGCAGTAACCCAAGGAGCTACAGGTACACTTGAGTTTGAATACAAAATTAAGTAACGCCCCCAAATAGAGAAAACAGTAAAACCATGGATCGAAAAGGGCGTTTTGCAACCTGCTTGCAACGCCCTTTTTTATTTGGCTCTAACACTTACCTACAATGAAACGCTTTGGTCAACTAATAGTGATGCTATCGCTTGCATATGCTCTGGGTAGCTGTAGCCACGACAAAACAGACAGTGTTCCTCCTCTTGCCCTCTTTAAAAATGGCGATTTTACTACCGAAGGCCAACGGATTCCAATTGGAGGCAAGCTATCGTTTGGGATTGCCGCAAGCGCGGGTAGCGCTCCCATAACAAACCTTAGAATACAACGAATTGCCAATGGAAAAGTAATAACCGAACTGGACAAGGGCGTTTTTATTACTACTGGTGGCTTAGACTATGTGTTTAACGCCGTAAAATCGGGTGCTCAGGAGGAACAATGGCGATTTATGGTTATGAATGCCAATAGGGACTCGTCCATCATTACCCGCACAGTGCTACTGGGCGATGGTTCCGCATACGGCCCAATTACCCATTACACGTTAACCCTTGGCATGCAGAACAACACCTTGCATCCAAACTTTCTGGATCTACACAATGGAAATGCGTTTAATACATTATCAATTAGTGGAAACGAGGCCTCTGTGGATTTGGTTGCTTTTGTTTACGAAACAGGCGGAAAGCTATCGCCGACTCTTTGTTGCCCTGCCTACACAGGAAGCAGTTCGGTAACAACGCACTACCCAGAAATTGGAACGTGGAATACACGGAACTCCACACTATACGACTACTATTCGGCCGACTGGAGTTTAGTTAAACCTGATGAGTTTGAAAGGGCTGAATCCGATAGCCTACTTGTAGCCTCATACAATCCGCAAAACGTAAGTGGTTTATGTAAGTACTGCTATACCAATAAAATAATCCCATTTAAAACGGAGAATGGGAAATACGGTCTGGTAAAAGTAAAATATGCAGATACTAGCAAGGACGGAATAATTGAACTTGAGGTTAAAATTCAACAGTAATGATTACACTAAAAAAAATAAGCCTAACAGTTACAACGCTTCTGCTTGTATCAGTATCCGCCTTTGCGCAGTATAAGGTTATTGGCACTATTACCGATACCGAAACACAAGCTCCCATAGTAGGTGCTCATATTTCTCTGGGGAAAAGCCTAACCGCAACCACAGATAACGGTACCTTCGAAATCTTTAATGTAGGCAAAGGGACTTACCCCGTTATTGTAAGCTGCATTGGTTACACTAAGTATCAAGGTTCTGTTCTTGTTGATGGCACAAACCAAGTTGTAACACTTAGCATACAGCTCAATCCTGAAAGGCAATACATTGATGAGCTGGTTGTGTCGGCAACCCGAAAGGAGAACCGCATTAGCGAAATACCAGGACGAATTGAGCTAATAACGCCTGAGAAGTTAGCATTCTCCGCGGCTCAAACCGCCGATGAGTACCTTGCCCTGCTCCCCGGAGTACAAGTTAGCCGCTCGTTTGGGCTATTCTCCCACAAATCGTCGGTAACCATGCGCGGGTTAAGCGGCAACGAGCAGGCACGCACACTGGTTCTGCTCAACGGAATACCCGTAAACAAAGCCGATGGCGGTTCTGTTAACTGGAACCTAATATCAACAGGAGAAATTGAACGAATTGAAGTGGTTAAAGGACCTGGCTCCGCCCTATACGGAGGAAATGCCATGGGTGGCGTTGTAAACATTATCACACAGGAACCAACAAAACCGTTTCAGGGTAGCGTTAGCATCGATTATGGAACCTACAACACACAGGCATACAGAGCAAAGCTAATGGGAAAGCATAGCAATGGGTTCTTTTGGGCTGCTAATGGGCTTTACCAGAAAAGCGATGGGTACATAACCCAATCCTTGGCCGACAGACTGGCCAATCCTTTCATTGTGAAATCGAACTTTGATGAGAAAGCAATCAACCTAAAATCGGGTTTTAGCAAAAGTCCCAAGTTTAAAGGTGAGGTTGATTTTACTTACTACGATGATGTTCGTGGCACTGGCGAAAAGGTTTACCAGCCCGAGGGCAATACTACAGAACACGATACCTACCAAATACGAGCAACCCTTAGCGGTACAACGCAAAACCTAACGTGGAGTAGCGCGCTTTTTCTGCTTGAGGAAAAGTACAAAAGGGTTAGCGAATGGTATAAGGACGACTACACATGGTACGATGTACAATCGGTTAGGCGAGACCTTGGCCTAATGAGCAGCGCAAGCTACACGGTTAAAGCACACACGCTAACTGGAGGTTTCGATATTAGGCAGGGTGAGGTTGATGCTTACGATATTTACTACACATCAACCGATAAGGTTGACAATAAGGGAAAAATCCGCTTTTACGGGCTATACGTGCAGAATGAGATCTCCCTTTTTGACAAACGAGTAACTATTTTGGCTGGTTTAAGGTACGATATATCCCAATTCTACGACGGCGCGTTCATAATACACTCGCCATCGGCCGAAACATCGTTTATGGACCAGTATCAGTTCTCTGGACAAGCAGATGAAACATGGAGTGCACTTAGCCCCAGACTATCCGCACAGTACAAACCCAACGATAGCTTTAGAGTATATGCTGGCTATAGCCGTGGCTTTCGCCCATCGGTACTCGATGACCTTTGTCGTTCTGGGCGAGTACGTGGTGGGTTTAAGGTTGCCAACCCAATGCTAAAGCCCGAGTACCTTAATAACGTTGAGTTAGGAGCCGATTTTAAACCAACGCAGCAGATAAAAATAGCAGGAACAACCTTTTTCTCTCGGGGAAACGATTTTCTATACTACGTATCAACAGGCGATAGCATAGATATGGGCTTTGGCAACCGACCCATTATGGTTAGAGCAAATATTTCTGATGTAGAGATTTACGGACTAGAGAGCGATATATCTTATACCCCTGCACGCTTTATCACCCTTTTTGCAAACTATGCCTACACCTCTGCCAAGATAAAAGGGTATAAACCCATAAGTACATCCGATACCAATAACCTAACAAACAAGTTCCTCTCCGATGTTCCAGCCCACTCCTTTGCCGCTGGGGCATTCCTAAAATCGGGGATTGTAAATGCCGGGATAACCTGCAAGTACCTTGGGCAACGCTACGTAAACGACCAAAACGCTTACGACGATATTGTGCTTTCCGCTCAGTACCCATCGGCATTTACTGTTGATGTAAGGCTAAGCCGACAGTTCTTTAAACACGTTAACGCATCGGTTAATATTCAGAACATTTTTAATGAGCTTACCTACGATAGCAAAGGAGCCGTTAGCCCTGGCCGCTTTATTACAGCACAAATCCAGTTTAAAATTGATTAATACACCCAAAACCTAAATTGATGAAACAAATTGCACTTTACCTTGCAGTAGTTAGCCTTCTTGTTACTGCCTGCCAGCCAAAAGCCGATAAGCACACCAGCACAACCTGCAGCACCACACAGCACGACACCACCGATAGAACCAATAACTTCTACGATAATGAGGCCACACACCAACTCCCAACAGTATCGCTAGTGGTTGATGGGGAAATTGAATCGGAAATTAATGTTGACTACTCCAGTCTACCCCTTCGTACAGTAATTGTTAAAGAAGCTAGACTTAACACCGATGGAACAAACAGCTTTATTGGGGCATATCGCTACGATGGGCACTCCCTTTTTGACATTATCAACTCTGTTGTGCTAAAAAAGAAGAATGCCCAGGAATTTCCGCCAATTATAGACCTATACGTTGAGGTGAGCAATGCAAAAGGCGAAAAAGTTGTTATCTCCTGGGGTGAGCTATACTACCCAAACAATTTGCATAACATAATAATAGCCAATGCAGTAATGCGCATTGTTCCAAGTAAAACCAAAGAGTTTTGGCCGTTGCCAGATTCATCTAAACTAATTATAGCCAACGATTTGCTAACCGAACGCAACATAACCAATCCAAATAGAATCACCATTCGTTCGCTAAACGCTTCGCTAGAAATAAGAAAGGGGCTATCGCCAATGTACTCCGAGAGCTTTATAATGCAACAAAACGAAAAGCAACGCATTGAGGTAAAAGCCATTCCTAAAAACCTAAGTCAAGTTGAGTACCACACCATTTTTTACGGTCGCGGAAAAGGAATTCACAGCACCACTCCCTTTAAGGGCTATATGCTGAAAGATTTCCTTGCACCCTACTACCCCATTAGTACGCAAAACATTAAAACAGGGCTATTTACGGTGGCTGGTACCGACGGTTACAGAGTGGCCATAACCTACTCCGAACTGTTTAACCGTAACGACCAATCAGAGTTTTTACTTATTGATGATGCCAGCAACTCCGATGGTGGACGATTTGCACTTTTCCCTGCAGGCGATTTCTTCTCCGACAGAGCAGTTAGAGCCATTTCGCTTATCCATTTCGAGAACTAGACGCTAACAAAAACCCCAGTCCTACTAAGAACTGGGGTTTTGAGTAATATCTCAGAATAAAAATTTACTCTAATCCTCTAACCTTTTTCTCCCATTTCCAGGCCGAAAGCAAAGCCTCATCCAGAGAGCTCTCTACTTTCCAACCCAACTCGCGCTGCGCAACAGTAGTGTCGGCCCAAACCTTTTCAATATCGCCCTCTCTTCTACCAACAAGTTCATAGTTAAGCTTTACACCGCTTACCTTCTCAAAACTTTTAATGATATCGAGCACCGATACAGGATTGCCAGCACCTACATTAAAAGTTTCAAATCCCTTTTGACTCCTGCCCTCTAGCATACGCTTCAATGCCGCAACATGCGCTTTAGCCAAATCGGTTACATGAAAGTAATCGCGAAGGGCCGTTCCATCGGGAGTATTATAGTCATTTCCAAAAACTTGAAGTTTTTCCCTTATTCCTGCCGCAGTTTGCGTAATAAAAGGAACCAAGTTATCGGGTTTTCCCAACGGCAACTCTCCTATTTCGGCCGAAGGATGCGCACCAATTGGATTAAAATAGCGCAATGCAATTACTTTAAGCTTACTATTAGCGTACACAGTATCGCGAAGGATATCCTCTGCAATCTTCTTCGTATTGCCATAAGGTGATAGGGCTGGTTTATAGGGCGCTTGCTCGGTTACGGGAAGCACATCGGGCTGACCGTAAACCGTACAGGAGCTGGAGAAAACAATGTTACCACCCTGTTTTCCCATTAATGCTAGCAGATTGATAAGCGAAACAATATTGTTCTGATAGTACTCTAATGGTTTACTCACCGACTCGCCCACAGCCTTATGCGCAGCAAAGTGAATAGCCGAGTCGATGTTAGGATAGGTTGCAAATACGGTTGCCATTTGGTTGTAGTCCGCACAATCAGCCTCCACAAAAACAGGACGTACTCCCGTAATGCGCTCAATACCATCAATGGAATCAGCCGATGAGTTAGACAGATTATCAACCACCACAACAGAAAATCCGCTATTAATAAGCTCAACAACGGTATGGGAACCAATATATCCTGTTCCGCCAGTAACTAAAACTAAACCCATTTTCTCTTATAGTTAAATGAAAACCAAAAGTAGCAAATAAAAGAGCAGTTATTATGCGAAAAAATTCTATTTTCGCATTTAAAATTCACAAAAATGGAAAACACGCAGCTACAACAAAACCGACCAAACGACGAAATTGACCTATTGGAGCTTTTTAGCCGCATGGGCAAAAGTATATCCAATGCCATAAAAAGTTTTTTCACGCTAATTTGGAAAGTTCTGCTTTTCTTCATTTCCTTCTCTTTCCGAAATATTATTCAGCTGAGCATCATTTTTGGAATAGGGATTGCCGTTAGCGTTGCCATTTTCTTCTCCTCATCAAGGTTCTATTCCTCTGATATGATTGCATCAAGCAATGCCCTTAGGAATGAGGATATGATTAGCATTATCAACAACCTAAACGAGTTATGCAGAACAGGCAACAAGGAGGGACTAGCTCAAAATCTGAATATCAGTTTAGAGAATGCGGAAATGATAAAAAGCATTAAAGCATACTGGGGATATGACACTAACCTTGATGGTGTTGTTGATTATATTGACTATGAAGATAAGTTTGTTGCAACAAAAGATACTACGATAAGAAGAATTCCTAATAGACTCTTTGTTAGAGCCGAAGTATTCAACGAGGGAATTTTCAACCTTATGAAAGCAGGATTGTACCGATACATTGAGTCAAATCCATATGTTATTCAAGTAAACGAGACAAGAAAGCGTCAACTTCAAGATATGATTACCCAAACCGAACTTGAAATTAGGAAACTCGACAGCCTACAAAACTTTGAATACTTTGAAAAGGATAGAATTGTTCCTCAGGTAGGAGCTAACCAAATGGTTCTTTTCACAGAAAAGGAGAGAAAACTATACCACAGGGAGATATTCAACCTTCTTTCTGAAAAACAAGACCTTGAGAGACGGTTAACTGTTAACTCAGATCCCTTAACAGTTATTCAAGACTTTACCCCTCTTTCTCGTGTAGAGAACTCACTACTCTCTTACGTAAAGAAAATTGCCCCTATTATTTTAATCCTAGGCTTTATTTTCATGTTGATTTGGAGGTACAAAAAGGATATTATAGAAACCATTAAGTAGCTAAACAATAGGACAGTCATAATAAAACAGGGTGCCAGTTTTGGCACCCTTTTATGTTTATACAAAAAACATCTTAATCTTTTACATCCACTTACAAGGTTCGTCCTATCTTTTGCCCAAGAACAACAAGTTTGAATACTGATTACTAGAGCCCAATAAAGATTTAGAACCAAAAAAACTACTCGACTTGTCCACTCCTGTTTACAAAGAATAGACTTAAAAAGAATCCAAAAAACATAACTCCCGCTATTCTCTCAAAAATAGATTCAAACAACATATTTAAGCAAATAATAACTATAAACATCAAAGCAACTATGTCCCTTTTAGAGAATGAGATATACATTGCCTGACCTAAAACGAAAGCAAGCAAAACCAAACCAATAACCCCCAAAGAAACAAATGTTTCTAAATACTGATTATGGGCATTATATTCATTATCCAATGCTTCTTGCTGCTTTAACTCGCTATATCCCCTAAGTAACTCACGCTTTGCATCGCCAACTCCAACACCTGCAATCCATCTATCTCCAACAATATCAGGAATACTTTTCCATATACGTAATCTTACCATCACACCACTTTCCAAGTGTTGTAGTTCTTCGCTACCATATTGACTAGTTTGTTCTATATCAACCCCCAAACCACTTAGCAATAATGCAAACCTAGAATTATGAATCATTATTTGAAATACAAATAGCATAATCCCCCCTAAAAAAACGAGTCTAAAAACGGTTCCCACTTTCTTTAAAAACAACCAAAAACAACCTAAGGTAATAATCACTATAAGGGTTATTATACCAGCTTTAGAGGAAAGAAGAAGAGTTATTCCTACAAAATACACAATAGATAAACAGTACAATATAATTAATCGTATTTTCCCTTTATTTTCTTTTATCAATCCAAACAAAAAGGTAATGCCCAACAAAAGATGCATTGAATAATAAGTAGGATGAAAAGGCAAAGCAAACTTACTATATAAAAAGAAGTTTTCCCAAGGAGTAACTAGTGGATGAGGATTAAAAACGACGGTCTCCTTAAAAAAATTAAGCGACAAGAATAGTGCCTGTATTAAACTAAAAACCGTCATTAATCCCACTCCTAAAAGGAATGCCATAATTACGGTTCTAAAACGTGGCACTATTTGCTTTGCTGATGAAATTGCGATTAGAGGGAAAGCTATAAATGAGAGCTTTTGCTGGATATCAGATAGCCCAATACTTACATTATCCGAATAGAAAAGACTAACAACATGTAGCAACCAGTAAGCGATAAGAGAAAAAAGCAAAAGATTGCTTTTAAACGCACCAACCAAATTCAACCAATTACCACTTAGCAGCCAAATACCAGACAAAACAATTAGTCCTATAATTGCTCCTCGTTGGTAAATGGGAATTAAAAAAGCAATGGCAATAAAAACAAAAGGAATTAATTTCCTAGAATAATCCGCAATCTTACTAAATACCCCCATCATACAATATTCTCTTTTACAAAAAAGGAGTCCCATTTTTCAGTTGGAACTCCACTAACCAATAAGATAAATCAACAATTAAGCCAAAATTAGAAAAATAACATCATGACAATTCAAAATAGAATCAACATTTAAAAGCATTTAACAAACCTATAACAAAATAAACATCTTCTTCTGCATGAAATGTCGAGATGGGCAAACTTAGGGTAGTTGTATGTATTTGCTCAGATATAGGAAAATCCATACCATGTAGAAATTTCATTGCAGGCTGCCTATGGGGTGGTATTGGGTAATGTATTTCGGTTTTAACCCCATTATCAAGAAGGTACTGCTGAAGCAAGTCTCGCTTCTTGTGCCGAACATTAAAAATATGATAAACATCTGTTTTAGATGATGTAACCTGAGGAAGGATATAATCTCCCTTTATGCCCTGTAAATAAAGACTTGCTAATCTTTGTTTATGCTTATTTATATTGTCAAGATGCTGAAGTTTTATACGCAGAAATGCAGCCTGAACCTCATCTAACCTTGAGTTTAGGCCTAACAATAAGTTGTGATACTTTTTATTTGAACCATAGTTTCTTAGTATCTTAACTTTTGCTGCATATTCTGCATTATTAGTTACCACAGCCCCTCCATCGCCTAAGCAACCTAGATTTTTGGTAGGATAAAAGCTAAACGCCGACAAATGGCCAAAAGTTCCCACCTTTTTTCCCTTATACTCTGCTCCATGAGCCTGTGCGCAATCCTCAAGTAAAAAGAGGTCTCGCTCTTTGCATATTTGCTGAATAGTATCCATCTCGCAGGGTTTTCCGTAAAGATGAACAACCAATATAGCTTTTGTTTTAGCCGTGATGGCCTTTACTATAAGTTCTGGATTAATATTATAAGTCTCAATACTTGGTTCTACCAAAATTGGCTTGTGACTACATTGCAGAATGGACATTATAGTGGCAATGTAGGTATTTGAGGGAACAATGATTTCTGAGCCAGCATCCAAATCAAGTGCCATTATTGATAGGGTTAAAGCATCTAACCCTGAGGCAACTCCAACACAATGCTCTGCCCCTAAATAATTAGCAAACTCAGACTCAAAAGCCTCTACATTCTTTCCCAATACAAACCAACCAGAGTCCAATACATCGGCAAAAGATTTTTTGTACTCCTCAAAGTAGGGGGCATTAACTTTATTAAGATTTTCGTACTCTATCATTACACTAGAATCAGTCTATAACAATTAAAAACTAGTACTTATCAAAAATATAATCATTGGCATCAAATGGTTCCGATGCTAATACCATTAGAATGGCATCCTTAGAGAATTCGAACATGGTATGCCAATCCTCTGGATTAATTATGAGACAAACCGATGGTTTATTCAGATGAAAAACATCTTCCTTGCTACCATTGTTATTATAAATTTTACATTCACCCTGTATACAAATTGCCGCTTGTATGGTTTTATGATGCCTATGCCCTCCCCTTTCGGAACTATCAACGCCATAAATGTAAAATACCCTTTTTATGGGGAATGGTAAAACGTTATCAATAACAGTAAGATTCCCCCTGGTATCGGTAAACGTTTGCAAATCTATTATATGAGCCATTATAATAACAATTATATTATACTATAAAAATAACGTTGACTATAAGAAGCCAATAATGTTCCCTGCAAGTATTTCTGGAAGGTATCCTTTTTGATTTATGGATTGGACACAACCATCAATAACCAAATCATTTTCTTTCTGGAGACGTTGATACCATTGCATTATCTTAATTGCCAAATCATTTGCATCTCCTTCATCGTACAAATCGCCATTTACACTTTCATCCAACAGTTCAAACTCAGGAAAATGCAACAAATAGTTGTTCGTAGTAATAACTGGCAACCCATATGATAACGCGTGAACAATTGAAAGCCCAATCCCGCTAGGATATACAAATATATCAGAATCTAAAAAGTACTTGTCCACATCGTTCCCATATTTTGCACCAAGAAATTCTATGTTTTCATGTACTCCAAGCTGAACTGACTGTAGCTTTAGCTCATCGATACATCCTCCACCTATAACTCGACAAACAAAATCAATATTATACTGCTTTTTTAGAATTGCCAATGATTCTAATAGAAAGTCGATACGCTTAGACTTTGTAATCCGCCCACTATATAAGATTCTGAGTTTATTCCCCCACTTTTTGACCTTAAGGTCATATTTCAAAAAGCCATAATCATCACTATTAAGTGAATTATTCACAACCTTTACATTGGCATCTTTAACGCCCATCAATGTTAGATTTCGTTTCCCTTCATTGCTGTATGCAAAAACACCATTGGCATTTTTATAAAAGAACCTACGTATAGCAACACCTATTCTACCTTGATTACCATCGTTTCCGTGTGTCCACCAATAAAATTTTCGTCTTAAAATAACTCTATGAAGAAGAAATATTAAGACAGTATGGGGTAGATGAAAATCAACACCTGTACAGATAACCGTAGTTTTACTATTACGTAAATAGTGCTTAATAATCCCAATTGAGAAATAAAATCTATGAGCTCCGATAGAGAAAGACCTATACTTATAGTTAGCGTAGCCTTGCTTCTGCGAAACATCTACACCTTTCACTCCTTCATAAGAATCACCAGCAATAAACTGGAATTCATACCCCTTGGAACTCATTAATAGTTCATAAACATCGCTTCTATAATGAGCTAGAAGATGATCGATTAATAAGACTTTCATTAAGGTATTTTTTTTGCATTAAAACGATGTACGTTTCAACGTAAATTTCTTCAATCAGATAAAATAATCTTCAATCTTAGAATAACTCGATTCACCTGTAATATCGACTAAAGAACTTTCAATAATATCAGGATGAACCATTATTTCAACGTCACTAGAACTTAGGTTGTTTTGATTTAGTTTCCAATCAGCATAAGAACCAAAAAAATCAGTAGTAATAAAATTTGACTTAATCATTTTATTCAATGCGAACTTATATCTTAATTTAAGTTTATTAGGTGATGTGTCAAACAAATTTCTACATAAACGAGATGATTTAAAATTGTAATTCTTTGCAATAGGAATTATAATCTTTAGTATTGATAGATAGTTGTGTACATGATGATGAGAATCAAAGTGCAAAGAATAAAATCCGCTATTTAAGAATTTCTGAATTTGCGCTCGCAATTCTTCTTCAACACATTTTATATCTTCTTTTGATAAAACAAAACGTTTAAAAATTGATTTTTTAAAATTACCATTAAAAACGCCATCTGTACTACAAAAATTTTTATTTTTCTTTATCGGTTCGGATAAAGGAATTCCTGAATCTAAATTGATATGTAAGCCCACTTTACCCATCAAATTATTTGACAGTGAAAGCCTTAACGCATCATCATAGAAAAGACCATTAGTGATAATTGTAGTTCTATCAATTAGTCCTTTTTCAAACAATTGAATTATAGCACAATTAACAGATTCGCTTAACCCAAAATCATCTGCATTAATAATTATATTTTTTCCCTTAATATCTGTGCTCATTTTTATTAAGAATATCAAGTATTCGAAAACATTAGTACCATTAAAAAACTGGCTTGACTACAAGATCTTCGTATCTTCTAATCTGAACAAAAATAAGTATTGCTAAGAAAATATAGCAGAATATCTCGATAGAAACAAAAAATAACAAAAATGTAGTAAATGATACCGATTTTAAAAAGAAAAGAGAAATAATTGCAGCAAAATATGAAACCTGCCAGTAACTGTAAGCCTTAATTTTTCTGAGAGCTATCAGTACATCGGTAAAAGGGGCAAGAATGAAATTCAAAGCATACGACCAAACCAAAGTTTTACTAATCTCTCCAGAGAATCCCCAATTTTGGCCAAAAAATAACACAAACAATGATTTACCAAATAGTAAAACAATTAAAACTTCAAACAGAGCTATCAACAACACAAAGTAAAATATTGGTTTTATATCACTTAACAAACTTTCTCTTTGCAAATATTTTGCTGAAACCCGTTGTAAAAGAACGTTTGAAAGCGCTCTAGATATTAAAGCCAATGGAATTGATAACAACAACTTTGAAAGATCGAAATAGCCGGCCATCTCGGCAGAGAATGTTTTATTAATAATTATCACAGGAAGTAAAAAAGCAGAAGCACTCAATAAACTTGGTATTAGGTTATAACGGGGATAGTCTTGGTATTGTATAGCAACTTCTTTCATACCTTTATAATTAATTAGCCTAAAAGAAAATCCCTTTCTATAACTTTGAAAAATTGCAATTATTGAATTTACAAAATTACCTATAACATCAGAAAAGACAAGTCCATAAGAGACCTTTGAATACCCAAAAGTTAACTGTAGTACGCCTTCTGCCGCTCTTCTTGAAACTTTATTGATTGAAGAGCCCAAAAAATCTTTTTGTCGAATCAGAAAAAAGTTAAAATTCTGATTAATTGTTAACAAAAATGCACCTAACGGAAGAAAATAGATTGTATTAGAATAAAAAGACGAAATATTAAAAAAGGCATTAAGACTTTCGTGCTTCCAAATAGTGATTAATTGTAATATTGAACATATTATAAAGGATAAAACAAGTGTCAACCCCAATAAATTTATGGCCCATACTCTTTTCTTGGGTAAAACAATCGCTAACTCAAATTTTAAAGATGTAATAGTTATTATTATACCAATAACACTAAGATAAACAGAATAAACACCAAACGCTTCTGGAAGAAAAACTCTTCTTATTACAGGCTGTAATAATATAGGCACCAATTGTGCCAAAACTGTACCCGATACAAGAATTGAGGTATTCCTGAATATTTCGGATTTAATAATATTTAGAAAAAGATTTTTCAATGTTTTTTTGTTAATCCAACTCAGACGAGAGGAAGTTCTCTAGGCGATCGATTAATTTATCCTTCTGGAAATTCTGACTGTAAAAGGCAAAACCATTCTCTCCCATATCGCTTAGCTCTTGAGATGAATATTGTGCCATCAAACTTGCATTATGAGCCAACTGAACGTAGTCGCCCGATTCGCAAGTTAACCCACATGCTGCCTGTTGTACTATTGTATTTCCTTCGCCTGAAACCATTGAAAGTATTGGTTTTTTGCTGGCCATATAGGTCTGAATCTTTGCTGGCACTGTAAGTGCAAATACTGGATCGGGTTTTAAAGATGCTAGCATTACGTCTGCTTTTAAGAAGAAGTAAGGCATAGCCTCAATCGGATGTCGACCAAGTAAATACACCGTTTCAGATAATCCTCTACTGTTGATTGCTTCCTCCAAATGCACCCTAAAACGCCCATCGCCAACAAACAACCATGTAATGTTTTTTCTATCCTTTAGTAATACTGCTGCATTTAAAATTGCATCAATATCCTGAGCCTCACCTATATTACCAGCAAACATTATTTTAAAATTTCCTTCTAAATCAGAGAAACGTTTTTTTACAACATCGGAAATAGAGCTGCTTAAAGTGGGATTTGTAAAAACATCCTCGGCCCAATTGGGAAGGTAAATTATTCTATTTTCTTGTACACCATGGTGCAAAAGAGATTTTTTAAAGGAGTAACTAGAAATAAGCAGCTTATCGCACTTACTATATATCCATTTAACGAACTGCTCGACCCATTTTTTACCCAGTTTCGATTTTACAACCCCTAAGGCATAAAGCGTTTCGGGCCATAAATCGAGAACCCAAAAATACATAGGAATTCCCATCTTCTGCTTTATCCTAATTGCAGGCATGGCCAACGTTATGGGTGACAACTGAAAAACAAAAATCAAATCAAACGATTGCTTTTTTAATCTGGAAGGTGCTAGAAAATACCCCGATAATGCGAATGAAATATAGTTTAGCAATAGATAAAACCCTTTACCATTACCCCTTGGAATCAACGGGATTCTATTAATCTCAATACCATTCCAAAGCTCTCTTTTTGGCCTAAAAAAAGAGTATCCCGAGTAGAACTTTCCCTCGGGATAATTTGGCTCTCCAGTTAAAACGGTTACTTTATGCCCTCGCTGTTTAAACTCAAGGGCTAAATCGTTAACCTTAAAGTTCTCTGGCCAAAAATATTGGGTTACAATGAGTATATTCATTACTAGTTTTCACCCCAAACAACACGTTTTACGTAATCGGTATAGCTAAGTATAATCCTCACCACTTTATCGGATACGTTAGGCATAGAGTAATCGGCTACGGGTCTAAAATTACGCTCAACTACATTCTGGAACTTAAGCTGCTCTAGCCCCTGCATTACCCGTTGTGGATTTAATCCCACCATCATAACAGATGCTTCTTCCATTGCTTCTGGGCGCTCATGTGCCTCGCGAATGTTAAGGGCTCTAAAATTTAGAATTGAGGATTCCTCTGATATTGTACCACTATCGGACAAAACAGCAAAAGAGTTCATTTGAAGGGCATTGTAATCACTAAAACCTAACGGTTTCATGAACACAACCTCTTCTCGCACCTTAACATTCTTAGCCTCAATCATTTTACGAGTGCGAGGGTGTGTACTAACGATAACAGGGTAGCCGTATCGCTCTGCAACCGCGTTTAATGTGCTAATTAACCCAGCAAAATTACGTTCACTGTTAATGTTCTCCTCCCTATGAGCCGATACAACAAAAAACTTCTCCTTCTCCAGATTCAAACGGGACAGAACATCGGATGCCTTAATCTTATCCAAATAATAATTAAGAACTTCATACATTGGCGATCCCGTTTTTATTATCCTATCGGCGGGAAGTCCTTCTCTTAATAAATACTCCCGTGCAATATCGCTATAGGTAAGATTTATGTCTGAAATATGATCAACAATTTTACGATTGCTTTCCTCTGGAACACGCTGATCGAAACAACGATTTCCTGCCTCCATGTGGAATATTGGAATGTGGCGTTTTTTTGCAGGAATTGCGCACAAGCAGCTATTGGTGTCTCCTAATACAATAAATGCATCGGGATTAACTTTCTCGAGCAATGCATCTATTTTAATTATAATGAGACCTATTGTTTCTGCTGCTGTAGCACCTGCTGCATCCAAAAAGAAATCGGGTTTACGCACGCCTAAATCCTCGTAAAATATTTGGTTCAGTTCATAATCATAGTTCTGACCTGTATGTACAGAAATATGCTCAATGGCCTCCGATTCATCTAGTTTTGCTAGAACTCTGGATAGCCTAATAATTTCAGGTCTAGTTCCTACAACCGATAAAACCTTGAGTTTCTTTGGTGATGTTATACTTGTCATTATTGATATCACTTACAGTGTTTTACATAACATACAGCAGCAATGGCAGCTATACAACTTCGAAAAATGTATCAGGATCAGATGAGTCAAAGTGCTCACTTATCCAGAAAATGGTGTAAACGTCTTCGTTGCCCACATTCTTAATGTTGTGAGTAAACCAAATAGGCATATCTACAAAGGATGGATTACTTCCATCTAGAGAAAAAACAAACTTTTGGTTAGTGCCTATACGACGAAGTTCAATCTCAGCCTTTCCCTTTATTACAGCGAATCGCTCGGCCTTTCGGGTATGAAAATGATTTCCCCTAGTTACACCAGGCTTTGTTGTAGAAAACGAAACCTGCCCTCCACTATTTAGCTTAACAGTCTCAACAAACGAGCCTCTATCGTCAGTTTTAAGATCTAGGTTAAATGGGAAAAAAGAGGAATGGTCTATATAACAAACAAATGTATTAAACAAATTTCGTTCAAAAGGATCGTCCAGATTTGGAACTACTCCTTTCTCAAAGTAGTTGGTTTTAAACTGATTTAACTTATAAAGTAACTGGGAAACAGTTATTGCCTTGGAATAGGGAACATGATATGTGCCAATACAATCATCAGCACAATCCTTTTTACTATCAATAAGCTTAATTATAAAATCAACAAGTTCAGCTACATAAATAAGTTTTATCTCACCATCTACATCAATTTTGGGATGCTCTCCACGGGTTAGCTGGTAACAAAAAGTTGCAACCACAGAGTTATAATAGGGGTTTCCAAAGGGGCCAAATACGTTAGGAATAACTAAACCCGAAAATGGGGAACCATTCTCTTTAGCCCAAGCCTCCAAAAGGCCTCTTCCCTCCTTCTTTGATTTTCCATATAAATTATCTCTTTCCTCTTGCGTGCTAGAAGAGAATAGTATATGGGCTTTAGATTCAGTTGATTTACACGCTGATATCAACTTCTTAACTAAATCGATATTCGTGCTATAAATAACTTCAGGATCATTATGCCGGTTCATTGCTGCTAAATGCACTATTACATCACACTTAGACACAAAAGATTTTAAAATAGAATCGTCAGCAAAAAAACTATCCTCAAAGGGAACCCTTTCATACTTATGAGGCGTTAAGCCTAGTGTATTAAATAAATGGGTTCCAACAAAACCAGCCTGTCCTGTAATTCCTATCTTTATCATAGAGAAGATGCTCTTTTTGATTTACTAAGATCTTATAAAGCTATGGTTCATAGATATTAAATGCCTCATTGCCCAAAACATCCTTTCTAACAATTGGCAATTTAAGAAGAAGCTGTTTCATCTCCTCCACCGATAACCGCTTTGTATTGTGTGAATGGTAATCATCAAATTTTGAGAAATCGGCATTACCCTCAGAGAAATACTGAGCGTAGTTTAAGTCCCTATTATCTGCAGGAATTCTGAAGTAATTGCCTAAATCTTCTGCCTTTATAATATCCTCCTTACTCACCAATGTTTCGTAGAGCTTCTCGCCATGTCGAGTACCAATAACGCGAATCTCGCTATTTGATTTATAGAGTTCAATTAAAGCCTTTGCCAATACCTCTACAGTAGCAGCAGGCGCTTTCTGGACAAACAGATCTCCTGGGTTGGCATTTTCGAAGGCATAAAGCACTAAATCCACTGCATCCTCTAATGTCATCATAAATCTAGTCATATTGGGATCTGTTATAGTAAGCGGTTTTCCTGCCTTAATTTGCTCTATAAACAGAGGAATTACCGATCCTCTCGAAGCCATTACATTCCCATACCTTGTTCCACAAAAAACCTGAGCATTCGCAACATTGCCACGCGAACGTGCCACCATTACTTTTTCCATCAATGCCTTAGACATTCCCATTGCATTTATGGGATATGCCGCCTTATCGGTACTAAGTACAACAACTCGTTTTACAGAGTACTTCTCTGCTGCATTCAACACATTATCGGTACCTAATATATTGGTTTTTACAGCCTCTACAGGAAAAAACTCACAGGATGGAACCTGTTTTAGCGCAGCAGCATGAAAAACAAAATCAACGCCATGCATAGCTCTATCTATGCTGGATTGGTCTCTCACATCGCCTATATAAAATTTAATTTTGCTGCTATTATAGTGACGCCGCATATCGTCCTGCTTCTTCTCGTCACGGGAAAATATACGAATCTCTCCTATACTAGTATCCAAAAAACGACGAAGGACAGCGTTCCCAAAGGAACCTGTTCCTCCTGTTATTAGAAGCGTTTTATTCTTAAATATTGACATATTAATGCAGATTATGGATTCTTCTTCAAAGTTATAACATCATAAAACAAGTAGATTCTTGTTTTGCGTATAATCTCTTTAAAAAATCGTTGTAAAGAAAATTTTAAGTACTTGGGATTTATAGTTTTCCGAGTTATGTTTTGTTGATCAGAATTCTTATTAAGATAATTAATGTATGGTAAGTAAATAAAGTCTTTAACTATCGTTGGAACAAATTCAAAATAAGAGCTAACACTTGTAGTATAAACGCCTTCCTTAAGCTGCTTTAAACCAGCAAAATGAAAAAACACCAATTCATAATTGTTTACATAAACCTTACCGTTTTGCAAAGAGTAATTATATCCTGCAAGATTCCAAGGTGCAAGGTTTACACCAAGATTCTGGATTATATGTACTCCGTTATACTCTTGTGGCCATTTATCAAGATATTTCTGATCTCCATACTTATCACCATCTAAGTAATCGTAACACCAGTCTATGCATTGGATTCTATAGTTTGATAAGCACTTCAACCCTTCGGCATTGTTCTTAAAAGTAATCCATGCTACATTAAAACGGCCATTCTTAATAAAACGACGTCCATATCGAGAAAAGCGATGTTCCACAATAGCAATAGAAGCATCGCCAATTTCATCGAAAATTGCCTGAGGGGATGAAAAGAAATAAAGATCTGCATCAAGATAAGTTACTGAATCTAATTCAGGATAGTTTCCAATTACATAATTACAAATTGCTGGGGTACATGTAAAATAGAACTCAACAAGCGAACGATTACTTTTTGTAGCAGCTAGGTCTTTATCATAAACTTCTAACTGCTGAACACTAACTGAAACAACCCCGTCAAGATTCAATTCATTCATCCTATTATAGCACTCGTCATCCATACAAAAGGCGTAGAGTCTAAATGAAAAACCTGTTGCTACCAACGACTGATACATTGTAATAAATCGTGGCAAGTAATTATGGTCGAAAAGAGTGCAGAAATGGGTCACCGTGAAGGAATTTTATTGCGGCAAAAGTGTAACGCTATTTATCTATAAGCGATTTATTGAAACCCGACGATGGTAAAATAGATTTCGCATGTATAAGAAAAGGCAAAACCATAAACAATGCCATAACAGCAGGATCGAATGGACTGTTAGCACTAAAGAACGAAAAAAAGAACGTAGCAAGAAAACAGAGCCCCCAAACCCAGTAGTCCTTTTTATACAACCAATAAAAAGAGAATACCTTAAAAAGAAGCCATAAATAGGCTAGCAATCCTAAAATTCCAGAGTATAATAAAACAGAAAGTAATGGGTTGTGTGGGTATTCATACCCATTCTCGTCATTCTTGAATGTTTTAGCAAACTTCTCAGTATGAAAATGGCCTTTCCCAATTATCTTCTGCCACCAACTGTACTCCTTCGTATATAAATACCAAGCATAACGCCAACGAACAACTCTAGGTCCCGAAAAATTATTAACAACTGGTTCCATTACAAAATCAACTGTTGAATCTTGGCCTACAGATTTTATTTCATGATATGCAGAATCAAGTGAAGTAATTTTAGAAAGAGAAGTGTGCTTAGTCTCCTCAATAACATTCATATCTTCTGCAGCAATCCACTTACCTTTTCTCTTGACAGATATCTCTGGATAAGCAAAAATGACATTGCCGGTTAACGAATTAAAATTGGTTACATTTTTCTGCGAAAAGAAAAGCATTGCATTAATATCTCCCCCTGTAGTTATAGCTTTTGCTTCTAGTAACTGCCACGATCCTTTTCTTTTCATATTATAGGAAGAACGCAAAACGCCAACACATTCTCCCTTAAGTTCCACTCTAACATGATTACCATTAAATACCTCTGGAACAAAACAATAAGAACTGAATTTTATTGAATCATTCTTATTTAAGCTTAACTTAGATATTATGTTCGATGAATAGTATATGTCCTTCCATGTTCGCCCTGGAGCCAATTTATTTAAACTATACCCTGCAGTTTCCCTATCTAGCTGAGTAGGAATCCCATTCAACGGGTAAAGCTTTTTATAAAAACGATGAGGCGAATAAGAATCTGGGTTTTTAGGATCGAATTTAACCCCGCTGAATTCAGGATAAGCTAAAATTACATGTCCCTTTGGCACTGTATCTTTAGAGTTATTACTCCAGTTGAAAAAAACATCCGAAGACGATTTTCCGTTAGCACCGATTGCATTTACATGCAATTTTTGCCATGTACCTTTCTTTGTTAAATTATAATGATCATATTTAATACCTTTTGACTGCCCTGTTGTTCTAAACCACAATTTCTCTCCATTAAAATTAGGAGAAACATAAACATATATAGAACTTAAATAGCGATAACCTCTCTCTGTCTCAAAATTTAGAACACTAGAAAGAATAAACCGCCCAAACTTGTTTGAAACACTGTAATTACTAGTTGTATCAAGAATACATCCAATGGCATTTTTAGGAACAATTTCAACATTTTTACCTGTTAATGGATATACCTCTTTAAATTCCCTTGTTGACCAGCTAATAGGCTTTGAGGGCTCAAACTCTAAACTATCTATGGAAGGATATGCAAACACAATGTAACCAGTCAAACTATCAAAAGATTGCGCCTTTGACTTTGATGCAAATAGCAAAACCTCAAAATTGCTAGAATCACCCCCAAATGTTGCCTCAAGTTTTTGCCATTCCCCTTTTCTGTTTAAATCGTAATATGATGAAACCAACCCATTAATAGAACCATTACCATTTATTCTAACCCAATCTCCATTAAAATCTTCAGAAACATAGCAATATACAGAGGGTATATATCGCATGCCTTTTGTTAACTTCCCCTTAAATAGTAAATTATAAAAGTATGCATTACCATTCCATGATGATGCAGAAAATGATTTGTCTATTTTATAACCAACACTACCTTTAGGAACAATTTCAACATTATTACCTTCTAACTTCTGAACAATTGAATAATTACCAACTCCCCATCCACTATATGGATATAAAGGATCAAACTCTCCTCTCCAAAGATTATCTCGAACTGACGTTAAATTTAAACTATCGCCTCTAAAAATTGACTGATTCTCATATACTAAAGAAGTTAAATAATCTGATAATGACTTAGAAAAAGGTGATTTTACCACAATTTCTGCTCGTTTAATAGGGGACAGACCAAATAGAAAATACAATCCCAATCCAGCAACAACGGTAACAGAAAGAAGATAAAACCTAGTGTTTGACCTAAATATCAATAACTTTTCTTTCTTCATAAAAAAAGAAAGAAACGAAAGGAATGATATCAGGACAAAAGATGCTAATGCAATTATAAATCCTCTTCTAGAAGTCGATAAAACAACATTAAGAGTAAGAATCAAGAGAACAATCTGATAAAGTAACCCTTTTCTCAAGCTATGCCTATAAATCATTTCCGATAACAAAAGGACTATTCCAAACAGAATAAATAAGGAGAAATAGTTTGAATCTATTGTTAAAGAGCTGCCAGCAGGGTATTGATCAAAAGTTAGGAAATCAAATGTAACGCCTCTAAATTGTAGAATTAACTTAGATACACCAAGTAGCCCAATTACAGCAGAAAAAACAATAATAAGAAGTTTAAGTTTAGAGAAAAAAACAGCAAGTTCTTCTTTCGTTTCAATTAATAAAAGCAGAACAAATAAAACAAAAAAGGCACTTAATGAGTGGACAATCTCTATTGTCAATATTTTATGGTGATTCGAAAAGAATAGATAGCTAATTAGCAGAACTGCAAATGATAATAGCAATGTATATGAAAAACCAAATGAATCCCTAACAAAAGACTTTAGACCTAATTTAAAGACCTTTACAATTGCGATTATTAGTGAAAACGCAAGTAACGGTAATAATAAAAAGTTTCCATAAGGAATGCCTAACCTAAGCAAAAAAACAAGAACGAGAATAGAGGTTAAATTAGTTCTTGAATTACCAGAGTTGATCATGTTTTATTAAATTATTAATTCCTATTTAAAAGGTAAACGCTTATCTATAGTTAATGTAACCGCATATAACACCACTATAGACAAGATGTAAGCAAAAACCCTAATTCCCCTAACTTCTCTGTAAACAAAAATTAAACAAATAATTAGAATATTAAGGCCAATTAATAGGAGGTCAACCTTAAGATGCGACAAACCCGATTGAACTAACCGTTGGTATGCGTGCTTACGATGAGCCGTACTTATATTTTCTTTATTCCTGATCCTGCGTAAAAGGGTTAATGTAGCATCAAACCAAAAAGGTGAAGAGAGCATTATCCAATTTAGAATTGAAAACTCCATAGTGTTGTGGTAGTATATACCTAAGATTATTAATATAAATCCCAGTTGAGTACTACCCACGTCACCCATGAATATTTTTGCCCTTGGCCAGTTCCAATAAAGAAACCCAGCAATAGCTGCCGTTAAAACCAACAAAAGAATATCACCAGAAAAATAATATAATACAAGACTTATTATTATAGCCTCTATGGAAGCAAATCCATCTACACCATCCATAAAGTTGAATAGGTTGATAAACCAAACCACTCCAACAATAGCAAAGGGATATATAAATAAAGGATAGTTTATTTCAATGCTAGGAATAATTAATGGTCTTAGTGCTCCTAAAAAATAAAATGCCAATATTGCAGTGGCAAATTGAACAGCTAATCTAACTAGTGGCTTAAGTTCAATTATATCATCTAGAAAGCTGACTATAGCCAACACAATTCCACTTAATAACGCAAAAAATAAATTTTGCTCTATCAAGCCAAAACAGTAAAGAATTATAATGCCAATATACCAACTAGTTACAATAGCCAACCCACCCCCTCTAGGTGTAGGTATAGAGTGAAGACTCCGCTCATTAGGCTGATTTACCATCTTAAATCGATGGGCAAACCTAACAACCAACCATGTTATAGAAAAGGAGAGAATAAGTGTAAAAACGAGTAAAAATATCATTTTTATATTGCCTTATGGATAAATCTATTTTATACAAATACACAAACATCCATCTCTGCCGCTTTTTATTTCAACAAAAACGGTAAGAAACTAATAATAAATAACTTGATGCCCCCTGTACTTGATATTATGAGGTATAGAAAAAAATTATACGAAAATAGTCAGAAGTTTTTCTTTAATCCTGCACTTCTCTTCTTCTGACAAATTTGAACCCGAAGGCAAACACAACCCAATATTGAAAGCATGTTCAGAAAAACCGTTAGTATAAGCAGGCGCACCCGAAAAAACAGGTTGCAAATGCATAGGCTTCCACAATGGCCTTGATTCTATGTTCTCTGCCTCTAAACTTAACCTAACAGAATCTCTAGAAATACCTTTTGTCTTGCTTGGTTCAATCAGGACAGATGTTAACCAATAGTTAGAACGCATTCCCTCCTGTTCCGTATGAAATAAAATCCCCTCTTTCTTTCCCAGAAACGAACGATAAAACTGGTTAATCGCTCTGCGCTTTTCCACGCGATCCTCTATAACCTCAAGTTGTCCTCGTCCTATTCCTGCTACAACATTGCTCATCCTATAATTATAGCCTATATGAGAATGCTGATAATGTGGCGCGGAATCACGTGCTTGAGTTGATAGAAATCGTGCCCGTTTAATCAGCTCCGAATCCTGAGATAGCAAAGCTCCTCCACCAGATGTTGTTATAATTTTATTCCCATTAAAGGAGAGAACACCCATTAAGCCAAATGAACCACAATATTTACCATTATAAGTACTCCCAAGAGCCTCTGCAGCATCCTCTATAATAGGAATCTCATATTTGTTAGAAATAGCAGAGATCTCATTCATTAATGCAGGCATTCCATATAAATGAACGAGGAGTATTGCTTTTGGCTTTTTTCCCTTAGCTATACGATCCTTGATAGCGAACTCCAACAACTCTGGATCCATGTTCCAGGTAGAACTCTCGCTATCAATAAAAATTGGCGTTGCACCCTGATAAACAATAGGATTAGCCGTTGCCGAGAAAGTAAAGGATTGACATATCACCTCGTCACCAACACCAACACCCAACATTATTAGAGCTAAATGAATAGCCGAAGTGCCAGACGACAAAGCGGCACAATGTCCGCTTCCTACATACGACGCCAACTCTTTCTCAAATTGATTTACATTTGGACCAAGTGGAGCAACCCAATTAGTTTCAAAGGCTTCGTTAACGTATTTAAGTTCATTTCCACTCATGTGAGGGGATGAAAGCCATATTTTTGAATTCATATAAAGTTAATTATTTCCATTAAACGCTTCTGTTGTAGCAAAACCATCCTTAGAGATACCATCTCGAATTAACACTTTTTTTACTGTTAACATAAGAATTTTCATATCCAGTGAAAAGGAAAGATTCTCCACGTACCAAACATCGAGTTCAAACTTTTTAGCCCAAGATATCTTATTCCTTCCATTTACTTGAGCCCAGCCTGTAATTCCTGGTCTAACTTCATGCCTTCTTGCTTGTTTTGGAGTATACAATTTTAAATACTTAACCATTAAAGGTCTAGGACCAATAAAGCTCATATCTCCTTTAATAATATTAATCAACTGAGGTAATTCATCAATAGATAGTTTTCTAATCAACTTACCTACTTTTGTTAACCTATCAGAATCGGGAAGTAATAAACCAGACTCGTCGCGCTTGTCTGACATTGTTTTAAATTTCAAAACTTTGAAAATACGCTCATTCTTTCCTGGTCTTGGCTGCAGAAAAATAGGATCAAACCGCCGATTTGAAATAATAAGCAATAATGCAACAATTATTAATAAAGGCAAAAGAATAATTAACGCAAGAATAGAAAATACAAGATCGAACAACCTTTTTAAGAAATACCGATACATAATACCTACAATATTTGACCTTTATCACTAACAATTACATCCTCTTTAATTATCCGTGCAGGATTTCCAACAACCATACAATGATCAGGTATGTCTTTTGTAACAACAGCTCCACTACCAACCACAACATGACTACCAATATTAACACCAGGCATAATAATACTACCAATTCCGATGACACAATTACTTCCAATAAAGGTATCAGTTCGAAATCCAACTCCATTCTTTCCTCTACAATAATCGTGAGCTAAAACCCAAGAATTAGCTAAAATCCAAGTATTATCACCTATATGTATTCCACGAGGATTGATACTTTTATCTAAATGTGCTCTGTAAGATATCTTAACATTACTTCCTAAATGCATTTTATAAATATTTTTCAGTATTGCAGGGTATAAAACGCTTAAAAAATTCCAAATTCCTTTCCTCATGGCAAACTTTATTTATAAATGTAACTATTTCCTTTTGCTAAACAAATCATACAGTTCTTTAATAGAACCTATCGTGTCAAATGAATTCATCCATCCCAATTTAGATTTAAAAACAGAATCATCAATCATGGAAGACGAAGTAACCTCCTCATAATTACCATATTCAATCAAATCGGTTCTATCCTTTAAGTCTAAAACTTGTAAAACCATGTTGCAATAATCTCTTAATGAAATATTTTCGCAACCTACATTTATAACATTAGGGAAACAAGATAAATCCTTGTAATTTAACACAAAGTAAATTGCACTAAGAACATCTTTTATATTAATAAGATTTATTTTGTTATTGGGATTTCCAACTACAACTTTATTCCCTTCGTACAAAGATTTTATAACATTTACAAAAAATCCAGGTTGAAACCTACCCACAGTATTACATCCAAAAACCCTTGAGAGCCTTAAAGAAACAACTTTCATTCGAGGAAAAGCATAATTTAATTCATTATAGAATAATTCTGAGATTCTTTTCTGAAAAGCATAAGAATTATCCAATACAACATCAGCATTTTCATCCTTTGAGCAATCTAACTTTTGATTGTAAACAGATTGAGAAGATATATTTATAACTAATGGTACATTTCCTTTCATAATTCTCCTTGACTGTTCATACTGGAATAAAATAGCACTAAAGATTTCAGAATCTGAAGAGTTTGCTAAAGCGCTTGTAAAATTAACAACAACATCTGATTGTGCAAGAATATTATCAACAATAGGATCATTAACAAAATAAGTGAATACACTTCCACGGCTATATGAATCAATCTTCTTTGTAGAATCTTTTCTAACTATCAAATTAATTCTTTCAAAAAAGTTGCCTGCAATAGCTGATTCTATGAAAGAAGATCCGATAAAACTACTACCACCAAAAACTGTAATAATTCGCTTTTCTTTGGGAGTATTAATGCGAGGTAAAGTAGTACAAGTAACTTGCCTAACACCTACTTTATTTTGAGAATATCCATCTAGTTTATAGGTAATACCTAGAAAATTGTTGACTAAGAATTCAACTTCATTCCATCCTAATTGAGCTCGATTCCCTGTTATCCCTGTAAATCGCATATTCATCTCAAAAAAGAACAAACCGTTATCAGTTATACGTCCCTGGATATTAACAGGTCCTTTAACTTTATTCTTTTTCAGTATGGGTACAAATTTCATCACCTCATCCAAAAACTCAAATTTTTCGGGTTGAATGGGATCGACAAAAACAGGAACACCAGATTTTAACACATTTTTGGAAATGAAAATTCCCGAAAACTCACTTGTAGCAGAAAACAATAATTGGATTGATATTTCGGACATCTGTACAAACTTATTATTCTCAACAGCATGCCTAATCATATTGTAATTCTCATCCGACTTCAATGGAAATAAATACGGTTGAATTATATCATCATCATTTAAACCCTCAAGACTATCCATATTGTGAATAATAGATATCCCTTGAGAAGCAGATCCGCCAATGGGCTTTACAATAGCCGGAAAAATATTTGCAACAGGAGATTTCTTGTAATCAGATACTCTAAACGTTGGAACAATAGAGCACCCTTCCTCTGTAAAGTATTTAAACCACTTATATTTATCTCTACTAATAGAAATTATAAACGGTTCAGACACTATAACCTTAATTCCACTCTCACTAAAAAGATCTATTTTTTCTGAAAGCAACGATAATTCATGATCATGTCCAGGAATAACAATATCAATTTTTTCTTTAATACACAATTCAAGAATAAATTCAATATAACCAACCGAATATAGATTAGGTACAATATAAAAATTATTACAAAAATGATGTCCATACACATTATAATTAGTATCTACACCAATAATGTAATACTTATTAGTCATATTTAAAGAGTCAACAACAGACTGTCCAACACCTGACCCAACACAAGTAACTAAAACTCTAGTCATAATAAAAATAAATTAAAAATTAAACTTGCCTTCAAAATTCTAATTGAAAATGATTTATCCGTATAGCATTAGTTCATTTAAATTCTATTGGTTATTTAGAACTTCAGAATAAATATGTTCCAACTTCTCCAAAATTATATCTGCTGAAAATCTTTTACTACAATAATTCGCTAAATAATTACGATTATAATTATTACATTCTTTCACCATCGTTTCAAGAGAAGATGAGATAGCCTCAATATCATCCACAGGAACAAATATGCCTAACGAATCGTCTTCAAAATCTCCCGTACCTCCACATTTTGTTGCAATAATAGGTAATCCACTTGCTAACGCTTCAATATATACTACACCAAACGTTTCATGCCTAGAAGTTAAAATAAAAGAATCTGAAGATGCCATCATCTGTGCTATCTCTGCCTTATTTCTAGCACCAACAAGAAAAATTTGTTTTTCAAGTCCTAAGTTAAAAATTTGCTTTTCAAGTTTTTTTCTAAGATTTCCTGCCCCAACTATAGTTAAATAGACTTCTTTCTGAAAATTAGCTTTAGCAAAAGCCTCTATTAAGACATCGAAGCCTTTACCATATTCCAATCGTCCCACTGATATAAAATTAAAGAAATCCTTCTCTTTAAAATCATGAAAATTAAATAGAGATGTATCTACCATATTATTTATAACATCTGGCTTAATCGAAAAATTTTTATATACTCTATCAGCCAACGATGCAGATACTGCGGTCAATTTATCTAATTTCTTATAAGCAAAATCTCCTTCTATTTTTAGTTTTCTTGACAAAAAATCACTATTTACTTTACTCCAGTGCTCAGTCCCAATTATAGGTAAATTATATTTTCTTTTCAAAGCAACTGCCATTACCATATTGTAGAGATAATGTGCATGAATAACATCGAAAGGTTCATGCTCTTTGACAATTCTATTATAAAGAATTATCATTAACCATTGAGTGAATTTTCTTTTAAATATGGTTGGAAGCAAAGGATAAGGGAATGGTAAATAAAGATTATAATTAATGACACCTCCATCATTCATCCTTGAAATTCCAATTTTCCTCCAATATAATCTAATTCGCATATCAATACTAGCAACCACCACTGTGTGCCCTCTTAATATAAGAGCACGAGCCTGCTCCTGTTCAAAAATCCCCCAGGAAGGCTCTTTCTTTGTGGGCATACCTCTAGAAATAATTAGTATTTTCATAACACTATCTCTTAATTAAACGCCTCCTACAACTAATTAGAACCTTGCCAGAAAAATCTGAACAATGATTTATATTCTTCTCCGTTAAAAAAGTAAGATGAGAAATAAATCAAATGCAGCAATATTAAACTAAATAAAAAAATCTGATTCAACAAACTTTTCCTATTTTTAAACAAATAATAAAGTGCATACGCAGCAATTATATGTTTAATATAAGTAAAATAAAGGAAAGGCCTCAAGAATATAATAGAACCTGCAAATAGTATTCTAAAGAAAACACCAATAAAATAAAGATTATAGAAAATGTTAATCCGAGATGAATTAAAAAAAAGTTTAATCCTTTTACTATTTAAAATAATAATTATATCGATCAAAAGAGATACAATAAATCCTAACCCAGTATTTCCCTTTTTGATATTCTTAATTGCCCCCTCAATTGTGTAATTATCATAATGAAATAAATTTGCGAATGTCTCATAAACAAACGAGAATAATCTCTCAATATTTAAGTCAGAATAATATAAGATTATTACAATAAAAATAGCAAGAAGTTGAAAATCAATATTCTTAAAATAATCCTTCCCATTTTTTAAAATTGGATAAAATACAATAAGAACTAAACCAGTTTTATGAAACAGAGAAGCAAGCAAGCATATAAAAACATAATTCCAAAATCTTTTTTCTTCAATATACTTTATAGCATATATGAAAAAAACAACGGCAATACTCTGACGAATTACATTCATCCAGGACAAAAAGAATCCCCCTGTGAATAGAATAAATACTAACCATGGATATAACCATTGTTCATCCTTAAATGATAAATAAAGTAAGTATATTTGCAGTCCGGCAAAAAATAAGAAGAAAAAAGAATAATGCAAACCAGTTCCTGCAAACAGATCTAAAATAAATCTAAACCCAAATTCCAGTCGGTTAATCCCATTGCCAGTTTGATATAATTCTAAGTAATTAATGTAATCCGTTCCTACATCATATCTCAGGCCAAATACTAAAGTAAACAATAAAATTGGGAACAGTGTTTCTAATCGTCTAAAAGGATTCGCATTTCTATTTTGCAATGCAGATAAACATCCACAGCAAAACATAATCAAAACTAATGTTATATAGACAAATAGTGTTTGTAGCATTTCTATTATTTAACTAGTGAACTCCTACTTATCCGCCAGAAGTTGTAAACAGTTGCAAGTAAGTTAAAAATAAAACGAGGAGTAATAAAAGAAACCAGCAAGTTGACTCTGTCTAAAACATCAGTTGTTAAAGACTTCCCTTCTGAATATACTCTGTAATTATGTCCAATAGAACTCTTTTTTCCATATCTCAAATAACCTATTAAACTGTAAAAAAATTTTTGTCTTAAATGATGATCGTTCCTATTTTTATAAAAGAGTTCTCCGTATATTTTATATCCGCTTACAAATTTACTTGCAAAATTTACCATGCTGGAAACGCCATTATCATGCCATCTATAAACCCCCATAAACTGATTCAACGCTATACCATTTCCTTTCTTCAGCAAATAATAAAAAATATGAACATCTCGAGGTAAATCATATCCCCTTGTTTCTTCAACAACCTGAAGTAGCTCATTTTTACGAATAACAGCTGTTAATGGCTGTGTAATCCAAGTTCGAAAAAACAGCTCAGTATCAATGATTAAATCGGCCTCGTTGTAATATTTGTGAGAATAGTCTATTAGAAACTCATTACTACATTCATTAAAAATTTTAAACCGGTGACAACTAAAAACATAATTAGGATTTGCTTCCAAATAATCAACTTGTTTCTGGAGCTTATAGGGATCTGTCCAATAATCATCGCCTTCACATAATGCAAAATATTTACCCTTTGCACGAGGCAAATTAAATACGACAGACCCTCTACGTCCTTTTATCCATTGGTTACTTGTCTCAAAAATTGGTTTGATAATTTCAGGATACCTAGACTGATACTCTTTAATAATATCAATAGTACCATCTGTTGAAGCATCATCATGAATAAGCACTTCAATTTCAAAATCAGTTTTTTGCATCAACAACCCCTCTAAACATTGCCTTATATAAGATCCATGATTATATGTGATGCAACTAATACTTACGAAAGGAACAGGACTATTCAAAGCTCGCAATTCATTGTTAACAAATCATCATTATATTCAACTACTTTAAACCCAACTTTCTGATAAATTTTAATAGCAGCAAAATTATTCTTTTTAACTGATAACGTAATCAATTTAAGACCTAATTGATTTTTTGCATAAAGTAGCATTTGCTGTGTCGCAATATAACCAACCCCTTTGCCCCAAAATTTTTTTTCACCTATAAAGAGATGAAATATTGCATTAGTCTCAAAAATGTCGGTTAATTGAACATTTCCAATATATTCATCGGAACCACAAATACAAATTGCTAATCTAATTGAATTATCCTCTAATAGAGCACGTTGAATCCACTGTTCCTCGATTTCTTTTGTCACATAGTTATTCCATTTTCGACCCGTAAGTTTCCACACCTCAGGATCATTCCTCCATCTCCAGGATACTTCTGCATCTAATGGATTTAATTTCCTCAAATAAATTTTCATAATTACCAAATTAATGAGAATTCGAAAAAAGGTAATCTAAGATTAAAAATGCAATTCTTCTCATATCACAATTATCATACCGCTGGTCTATTGGTATAGGGACTAAATTCTTAGCCAAATCCGATTCAAAGCAATTGTCTTCTGTATTTACAATAACATTAGGCCAATATGTAGCAACATAAATTTTATTCTCTATCAAATACGATTTAAGCTCTTCACCTTGCCCTTTCACATAAAAAGGATAAACCAGAGGTGCATTAAAAGTATTTAATTGTATTTCAATACAATTAAAGTTGCCTAAAAGAGAGTGAAGAGCGTTAAAGTTTTCGTTTCGCTTTAATTTGACTTTATCAAAATCAATATTATTAATCAGTGATTCTGTTAAAAATGACATTCTTCTGAGTTCCATAAAATTGAGTTTGGAACTATTTGCTTTGAAATCGTTATATGCACTACTAGCGGGCATATCAAATCGCTTCAAAAGGTGTAAGCATCTGTCATAAGATATATCTTGCTCCAAGTGCGCAATATTGTACTCCTTGTCAGAATAAACAATTCCCCCATCTGGAATACCTACGAATTTACGAGGACTATAAAAACAGTTACTTGAGGGTAAAGCAAACAATGCTTGCGCATTATCAACAATCAGTCTTTTGCTGTATATTTTTAAAATCTGTTCTACATAATTATCCTTAATTCCAAAGTAGTTGGTATACAGCAAATAATCCCCATCAGCTAAGTCTAGCGACTTTTGGTCAATTTCTAATTTATCATTAATACTATAAAATTTGAAATCAAGATTCAACCTTTCTATGGGCTGCATCAATACATCGCATGTATACAATGGAATCCAAATACAATTTATATCCTCAATCGTTCTTAGAATATATTCAAAACAATTTCTTCCTGAATTTAGGGATAAGCCATCTTTATGAAGATTAGAATCCCTACGTTGCAATTCTAAACTAAAATACCCTCCTATTTCTGAATTCATGCCTCTAAAATAACAGTATAGTAGTTTTCAAAGTTTGTAACGATATTATTCATCTCCTGCTCCGAAGAAAACTGAACTAACAAAACACCAATTGCTGCATTTGCACCTTTAAAAGAATTAACAATACCTCCTTCTCTCAAGTACAAATGCTTTTCCAAAATTTTCTCTTCCAAAAGAGGGTCAATAACTATTTTTTTCAATACACCTTCTCTCTCAGAATGAAGAATAAGGTAAGCAAAGTAGCCTTTCTTATCTACATGTTGCAAACTTACATCTCCTTTTAGAAATAAATCAAGTGTAGCATCAATAAAGTTAAAGTTTGAAGCATACTGAATTACAATTGGAGTAAAGTTTCCTCCATTTCTAGGCCCAACTTCAATAAGATATATTTTTCCGTCCGTCTTTGATATTCTGGCCTCAATATTAATTCCACCCTGCTTAAACCCGACGAGAGAAATAAAGCGACTAACCTCCTGCTCTACACGCATTATCATATCTTCAGAAAGCATAGACGGAAATGTCGTAGAATAAGGCACTAGCCCATTTATTTTATTATCAAAATGATGATCTCCAAGGTAAATGAATGAAAGTTTCCCGTCCAGAACAAAAGCATCTCCGTGCAATTGATTGTACATTGGCTCGATAAATTCTTCAACTATAACTCGCTTGCTACGACTCATTGCATTGGCTCTAAAATAGGCCGAAAGTAGTTCATCAAGGCTATCAACTTTAGTGACTCCTTTACTTCCTGAAGAATCAACGGGCTTGATAATAAGGGGAAAAGCAAAATTATCTACAATACTAAGAATATCTTTATCATTTGTTACTGTGGCAAATTTTGGAACATTAAACCCATTCCTTAATAGAAAATCCCTAAATAAATCCTTCTCTGACATAATCCTGACAGAATCAGGGCTACTACAAGGCAAACCCAATTTAGCGGAAACAATAGACGCAGTCAATGCTGCTGGATCTGAATTAAAGGTTAAAACACCTTCAACATTGTTTTGCAAAGCAATTCTATAAACAGATTCAATATCAGTTGTACTATCATAATAAGCCTCATCAGCAAGTAAATGCCCTTCATTTTCTTTTATGTAATCACATGTAATTAAATAACAACCTCTTTCCTTTGCTCTTTTAAGAAGCGGAATATGCATCTGCATTGCTCCTAATACTAATAATTTTTTCATTGGGTTATTACACTAATTATTCGATTAACATCAACTTCTTCTAATTCATGATGTAAAGGCAAACAAATTACATTGCTTGCAAACCTATGTGCAACAGGAAGATTATCTATTCGAGATGATTCTAAACCTTTATAGGTAGAAAATTCACTGATCAAAGGATAAAAATATCTTCGACCTAAAATTCCATGACTTTTCATTTTAAAGTATAGGGAATCTCTATCCATTCCAAATCTTTCAGAATCAACAAATATCGGAAAATACGAATAATTATATTTAACACCGTCTAATTCACTTATTAAACTAATACCATCAATATTAGATAATCTAGAACGATATAGATTTGCTATGGACTTCCGCTTTTGAATTGCACCATCAACATATTTAAGTTGTAGTAATCCATAAGCAGCCCTTAACTCATCCATCTTACCATTAATACCTGGAGCAATCACATTGGTTTCTCCAGCAAAACCAAAGTTTTTTAGAAAATCAATCCTTTCTTTCATCTCTTTGCTATGACAAATAAGGGCTCCACCCTCTATTGTATTAAATGTTTTAGTTGCATGAAAACTCAACGTAGAAATATCTCCTGAATTTAATATTGATTTCCCATCAACCTCCACACCAAAGGCATGAGCCGCATCATAGATTATCTTAAGTCCATACTTTTTTGCTATAATCTCAATATCAACAATATTACACGGATTTCCATAAACATGAACAGGCATTATTGCTGTTGTTCTTGGTGTTATTGCTGCTTCTACTTTTTTAGTATCAATGTTTCCTGTTTGCGGATCTATATCTACAAATACAGGTTTAACCCCATTCCACCATAATGAATGCGTTGTAGCAACAAAACTATATGGGGTTGTTATTACTTCTCCTGTTATTCGTAACGCCTGCAATGCAACAATTAAAGGTAATGTACCATTAGTAAAGAGACTGATATATGGAACTTTTAAATAGTTGCAAAGAGCTAACTCCAACTCCTTATGATAATATCCATTATTTGTAATCCACTTTCGCTCCCATATATCAGCTAACAATGAATTGAACTCTTCTAATGGCGGGAGTAACGGAGAGGTAACGGTTATCTCTTTGTCCATAAAAATCTATTAATATTATTTATAACTATTTTTTTTAAGTCATTGTACTCTGAATGCTGGTTTAGCTCATATAAGAAGATAGCCATTCCTCCACCAAGAACTACCTGTACTAGAATTATCAGAAATTGAGAAAATTCGAACAAAGTAACCATCCACATCACTAAAGCCGTGAAGAGTGATATGAATAAAGACGGCAGTATATCCTTGATTTGGTCAAGAAAAGAATACCCAATTAATGGCTCAGAATATTTTGCATTGATAAAAAACGAAATAAGTGAAACGAATACACTTCCCAGCAATAGAAACTCAATCCCCAAAAACAATCCCAGGGTTATAGGAAATATAGTCATTGACTTTTTCATAATCTCCAGTCGCAAAAACAAATCGGAACGACCCTTAACCTGCAAAATATTTAAGTTTATTGCATGTAAAGGGTAAAGCATACCTGAAAAACACATGATTTGCAAATAAGAAACAGATGGTAACCATTTGGGACCTATCAATATATATACCAAAGGCTTAGCTATAGCCGCCATGCCAAGCATCAATGCAAAAGAAATAAGCATTGATGTTTTTATCATCTTTTTATAGGCAAACAAAAGTCTTTCTTCATCATTCTGTATTGAACTTAATACAGGATAACTTACCCGCTGAACTACTGCGGTAAGATTTGAAGAAAATATCGTTTTAAACTGCTCCGCTCTTGTATAGTATCCTAAATCTTGGGCGGTGTAAATTTTTCCTATAACAAGATAATATATATTCTGAAAAACTGTATTAATAACACCAGATAACATAAGCTTAGATCCAAAGCTAAACATTTGGGAAAAACTTTTTTTAGAGAACATCAACTGCGGTCGCCAACTGCTATACAACCATAAAAATAGTGTGTTTAACAATTGCCGACTTAACTGTTGAACAACCAAACTCCAAACACCAAAACCATAGATAGCAAGACAAATACCTGCAAATCCACTCCCAATTGATGCTATGGCAGAAACTTTTGCTTGTATTTTAAAATCTATATGCTTAACAAGTAACGTTCTCTGAATTATACCAAAAGCATTAAGCAATAGAATAAGGCCAATTACCCGTGTAATTAGATTTAATTGGGGCTCATCATAAAAAGAACTAATAAATGGTGCTAGAAAAAATAAAAGTACATATAAAAAAGTACTTACCACTAAATTGAAAATGAAAACGGTATTATAATCTAATTCATTAGCATCAACCTTTCTTATTAGAGCATTGGAAAAGCCACTATCTACAATAGAATTTGAGACGGCAATAAATATTGTAAGCATTCCAATAATTCCAAACTCAGAAGGGCTAAGGATTCTTGCTAGAACAATTCCTACAATGAACGTAATTCCTGAACCTAATATATTATCTAAAAAACTCCAACCAACACCCTTCAATGTTTTTTCGCGTAACGAATCTGGCATATAATTACAACCTACTTTTGATATTGACCACTTTCAATTCTATCCAACCATTGTTGATTTTCTAAATACCAATCTATAGTTTTACTAATTCCTTCCTCAAACTGTAAAGAAGGCTGCCAACCTAATTCGTGCATAATTTTGCGAGCATCTATTGCATACCTCAAATCATGCCCAGCACGATCCGTGACATAGGTTATCAGTTTTTCAGAAGTACCCTCTTCTCGACCTAACTTAAGATCCATTGTTTTACATAGCACTTTTATTAGGTCTATGTTTTTCCATTCGTTAAATCCTCCTATGTTATAGGTTTGAGCATTAAGTCCCTCATGAAAAACAAGATCTATCGCTTTAGCATGATCCTCAACATACAACCAATCCCTCACATTCTCGCCTTTTCCATATACTGGCAGAGGTTTATTACTACGAATATTATTAATAAACAAGGGTATTAGTTTCTCTGGAAATTGATTTGGTCCGTAATTATTAGAACAGTTCGTTATTACGAAGGGTAAACCAAAAGTATTTCCATATGCACGCACAAAATGATCGCTACTTGCCTTTGATGCTGAATAGGGTGATTTGGGATCATATGCCGTTGTTTCTAGAAAAAAGCCCTCATGCTCTAACGAACCATATACTTCATCTGTTGAAACATGATAGAAACGTTTACCTGTCATATCACCTTTCCAGAACTCTTTAGCAGCCTGTAGCAAGGATAAGGTCCCTATCACATTGGTTTGTGCAAAAGCAAAAGGATCTGTAATTGAGCGATCTACATGAGATTCTGCTGCAAGATGAATTATTCCATCAATTTGATATTCTAAAAGAACTTTTTGCAAAAAGGAAAAATCACAAATATCCCCTTTGACAAATCGGTAATTGGATTTTGGCTCTACATCCTTTAAATTATCAAGGTTTCCTGCATAAGTTAACTTATCTAAGTTAACTATAGTATAATCAGGATATGTATTTACGAATAAACGTACAACGTGCGAACCAATAAAACCAGCCCCCCCTGTTATTAGTATATTTCTTTTCATTACCCTTTTGCTATTTTAAGTAAGTACTGTCCGTACTGATTCTTAAGCATTGGTTGAGCAACTTCAATTAGTCTCTCTGCAGTAACCCATCCCTTTTGAAAACCGATCTCCTCCAAACAAGCAATTTTTAACCCCTGACGATGCTCAATGGTTTCAACAAAATTACTCGCTTCCGTTAAAGATTCATGAGTTCCTGTATCAAGCCATGCGTATCCCCGGCCCATCAGTTTTACTCCTAAGCGATCCATTTTTAGGTACTCCTGGTTTACTGTCGTTATTTCAAGTTCTCCTCTCGCAGATGGTTTTATAGTTTTTGCAATTTTTACCACATCGTTTGGATAGAAGTACAAACCAACAACAGCATAATTTGATTTTGGGCTATTAGGTTTCTCCTCTATGGAAATAACCTTTCCATTTTTATCGAACTCGGCAACACCATAACGCTCAGGATCGTTTACCCAGTAACCAAATACTGTAGCCGTACCCATTTTTTCTACATTTTGACGCGCACTATTTAAAAGACCAGTTAAGCCCTGTCCATAAAAGATATTATCGCCAAGAACCAAACAAACATCATCATCGCCAATAAACTCTTCTCCAATTATAAATGCTTGCGCAAGTCCTTCTGGGCGCGGCTGTTCTGCGTATGAAAAGTTAACACCAAAATCGGCACCTGTTCCCAATAACTTACGAAAGTTTGGCAAGTCATCGGGTGTAGAAATAATAAGTATCTCACTTATTCCAGCAAGCATTAGAACCGAAATCGGGTAATAAATCATGGGTTTATCATAAATAGGAAGCATCTGCTTTGACACCCCTTTTGTTATAGGGTACAGCCTTGTACCAGCACCTCCTGCAAGAACAATTCCTTTCATCAATTAGCGTATTTTATAAAATTGTGAATACCATTCAATAAACCTCTCCACCCCTAAGCCAATGGCAGTATTGGGTTTATACCCCAAATCTTCCACTAAATCCTCAACATTGGCCCAAGTTGCAGGAACATCGCCTGCTTGTAGGGGAAGAAAATTCTTTTGTGCCGTTTTGCCCAGTGCCTTCTCTATGGACTCAATAAAGTCCATTAGCCTTACGGGAGAACTGTTGCCTATGTTATAAACCTTATATGGCGCCTTGGAGCAGGATGGATCGGGATGCATTCCACTCCAAGCGGTATTTCCTGCTGGAGGATTATCTATTACCCGCACTATTCCCTCAACAATATCGTCTATATAGGTAAAATCGCGACGCATCTCACCATTGTTGAACACATCTATGGGTTTTCCCTCAATAATTGCCTTTGTGAAGAGGAAAAGAGCCATATCGGGACGTCCCCAGGGACCATAAACGGTAAAGAAGCGTAGTCCAGTGGTAGGTAACCCATAAAGGTAGCTGTAGGTATGAGCCATAAGCTCATTGCTCTTCTTACTTGCAGCATATAGACTAATAGGGTGATCTACATTATGGTGTGTTGAAAAGGGCATCTCCTCATTTAAACCATAAACACTGGAACTACTTGCATATGCAAGATGCCTTACCCCATTGTGCCTACACCCCTCAAGAATATTTATAAAACCAACAATGTTGCTATCAATATAAGTAAAGGGATTTTGTATGCTATACCTAACACCTGCCTGTGCTGCTAAGTTGCATACCTTATCAAATTTTTCTTCCGCAAAAAGGCGCAATATAGCCTCTCTGTCTTCAAGTTTTAATTTGATAAACTTATAGTTACTATACTTTGTACTTTGAACAAACTTACCATACTCAATTGCCTCTTTTGCAATTCCCGTTTGCTCAAGTCGAGCATACTTAAGATTAACATCATAATAGTCGTTAATGCAATCGAGACCAATAATCTCATCACCTCGCTCTAAAAGTTGCTTTGCTAGATGAAAGCCAATAAAGCCAGCAGTTCCGGTTACTAGTATTTTCAAGGATTGGAAGATTTAATGTTCAAAGTTTAATGTTCAAGATTTAGAATCTAGGTGTTTTTTCTAATGCTCTGAAAAACTATACCTAAAGAATATTCAAAACCCACACTCTCTATTTATATTTAACCCCTTTATATTCTGTAGATTTCAAATAAGTTATGAATCCTGATAATTTCTTGCTTAACATTATCGTTTTTTGCAGGAGATTATCAAACTCTTCTTTTGATATATACTCAAAATCTAAAGAACGATAGAGTTGAGATCTAGTCTCACCACAAGATCCTTTGGCTATACCAAGAAAATTTATAAACTCTTTGTTTCCACCTCTTTCAAATCCTTCTGCGATATTATCCATTATTGAACCCGAAGAACCTAATATTTGATCTTTTAACCTAAAGTCCTTAGAAAAATCACTTTTATTACACAATTTTTTTATTTCAGAACAAAGGTTACGAGCCTCTTGCCAAATATCTAAATCCTCAAAACGCTCAATGGTCATCTCCAAAATTTTAAATATTAAATATCAAATTTTGAATTGTTATAAACTCTTCCCAATAGCTTTTACCTTAAAGCCTATTTCCATTAGCTTTTTGTGATCAAGAATGTTGCGTCCATCAAAGATAAAGGCTGGCTTCATCATGTTATCGTATATCCTTTGCCAGTCATAGGTTTTAAACTCATCCCATTCGGTAATTACAGTAATGGCATGTGCATCCTTACAGGTTTCATAAGGGTCGGTTTCAACCGTTAGCAACTCCCTGTTTTGCTCTGGCTTACGGGTTCCGAGGTAATCCAAATCCGCATACATTGCTTTTGCAGGAACTTGTGGGTCGTAAACATGAACCTTTGCCATATCGTTCAACAAGTAATCTGATACGTATATGGCTGCACTTTCGCGGGTATCGTTGGTATCCTTTTTAAACGCCCAACCCAGCATCGCTATCTTCTTGCCAGATACCGTGTTAAATAGGGTCTGAATTATATTCATTGCAAAACGACGCTTTTGGTAATCGTTAAGCGCAATTACTTGCTGCCAATATGCGGCAACCTCTGGTAAACCAAAGAACTCGCAAAGGTAAACAAGGTTCAGAATGTCCTTTTGGAAGCATGAACCTCCAAAACCAACCGATGATTTCAAAAACTTAGAGCCTATACGAGTATCCGTTCCGATGGCATAAGCCACTTCATCCACATCGGCTCCTGTAGCCTCACAAAGAGCAGAAATACTATTTATTGAAGATATTCTCTGAGCTAAAAAGGCATTTGCTGTAAGCTTAGACAGTTCCGATGACCACAGTTTGGTTTGAATGATACGCTCACGAGGAACCCAAGAGGCATAAACGGAGGTTAAGGCTTCAATAGCCTCAAGTCCTTCTGGAGTTTGATCGCCTCCAATTAACACTCTGTCGGGCTCAAACAAATCCTGAATTGCTGTTCCCTCTGCTAAAAATTCGGGGTTAGATAAAACCTGAAACTTAACTCCGCTACCAGTTTCGGAAAGAATGGTCTTAATAGCCTGTGCTGTTCTAACTGGCAGTGTTGATTTCTCAACAACTATTTTATTTGAAGTAGATACCTCTGCAATTTGTCGGGCACAAAGCTCAACAAACCGTAAATCGGCTGCACGTCCCTTACCTATACCGTATGTTTTTGTTGGGGTGTTAACGCTAATGAATATAATATCAGCCTCTCTTATCCCCTTTTCAATATCGGTGCTAAAAAATAGATTCCTTCCTCTCGCTTCCTTAACAACATCTAACAGACCTGGCTCATAAATGGGTAACTCGTCCGTTTGCCATGCAGCAATACGTTCAGGGTTAATATCAACAACATTTACAGTAATTGTTGGATTCTTTAGTGCTATAACAGCCATTGTAGGTCCACCTACATAGCCAGCACCAATACAGCATATTTTTTCAACAGCCATAATAGTCTAATCAAAGTTAATCGGAAGATACTTATTTCAATAAATGAGATGATAAAACGATACAGCTTCGCCTAGTCAGTTACAAAAGAGGACTACAACTTTATGTGGTTTTTTAGCGGAAACGAAAGTAATGCATTTATAGTGTTCAAGCAAAAATAACGGAAGTGAATTCTTAACAAAATAGCGTTAGGATTGGTAATCAGGTTAGAATAAGTGCAATTTATTGTCCCAATATACTTTCACTGTAGAGCAAAAAAAAGTGGTCGGGAACCATTCCGACCACTTCCTTAATAATTGCGTTAAAGTGATTTTACGTTATGCCTTTTCAGGATGAAGCAGAACTGGACCTGCTGCAATTAGCTTGCGTCCAGCATCGTTATCGGCAAAGTTCTCAAAGTTCTTTATAAACTTTTGAGCTAAACTTGATGCTGCAGCTTCCCAAGCCTCTGGACTTGACCAACTGTTACGTGGGTTAAGCATTTTACTATCTACTCCAGCCAACGATTTGGGCACTTGCAGATTAAATATTGGCATTACTTCAAATTCAGCGTTCTCAATGCTACCATCTAGTATCGCGTTAATAATTGCGCGGGTTGATGGCAAATCAATTCGCCGACCAACGCCATACGCTCCTCCAATCCAACCTGTATTTACAAGGTAAGCCGTAGAGTTGTGCTCAAGCATCTTTTTTACCAATTCACGAGAGTACACCGTTGGATGAAGCATAAGGAATGCTTGACCAAAGCAGCTACTAAAGGTTGGCTGTGGTTCGGTTACACCACGTTCTGTACCTGCAAGTTTTGCTGTAAAACCACTTAAAAAGTGATACTGGGTTTGATTAGGAGTAAGCTTAGCAACAGGAGGTAACACACCAAAAGCATCGGCAGTGAGGAATATTACATGCTGAGCGTGGCCTGCCTTTGAAACAGGTTTTACAATATTCTCGATGTGATAGATTGGGTAGGACACCCGAGTATTCTCTGTTTTGCGCTTGGATGCGAAATCAATTTTGCCGGCACTGTCAACGTCTAGGTTTTCTAGTAGAGCGTCACGCCTAATGGCCGCGTAAATATCGGGCTCCTTTTGGGGATCAAGGTCTATACACTTAGCATAGCAGCCCCCCTCAAAGTTGAACACACCATTCTCATCCCAACCATGCTCATCGTCGCCAATTAGCAATCGGTTAGGATCTGCAGAGAGGGTAGTTTTTCCTGTTCCAGATAGGCCAAAAAACACGGCAACATCGTCTTGTTTTCCCACATTTGCGCTACAATGCATGGCTGCGATACCCTGCAAGGGTAAAAAGTAGTTCATAACGGAGAAAATGCCTTTCTTCATCTCGCCACCATACCAAGTGCCACCAATAACTGCCATGCGTTCCGTTAAATGGAATGCAACATAAACCTCGCTATTTAGGTTTTGCTCCTTCCATTTGGTGTTTGATGTTTTAGACGCTACAAGAACAACAAAATCAGGATTAAAACTCTCCAGTTCCTCATCAGTAGGCCTAATGAACATATTCTTCACAAAATGGGCTTGCCATGCTACCTCCATAACAAATCTTACGGAAAGCCTTGTGTTGGGATTCGCACCGCAGTAAGCATCAACAACATAAAGTTTTTTCCCACTAAGTTGCTGTGCGCTAATATCCTTTAGGTGGTTCCAAACCTCTTGGTCGATTGGCTTATTATCGGAACTCTTGCGGCCATTCTCGGCCCACCACACAGTGTTTTCGGTATTTGGCTCGCGAACAATGTACTTGTCTTTGGGCGAACGACCGGTGAAAATACCAGTATCGACATTTACAGCGCCAAGCTCTGTTATATAGCCACGCTCATAACCCTCAAGTGAAGGATTGGTCTCATGCTTAAAAAGCAAGTCGTAATTTGGGTTGTAATAGAGCTCCTTTACATCAATTATCCCGTAAGACGAGAGGTTGATATTACTCATTTTTCCTGGTTTTGGGTTTCAAATAAAAATGACCCTAATCGGTTGGGTGTTCCCGACTTAGAGTCAAGCAAAGGTATTGGGTTTTTAGCAATCGTTTGCGTATTGAAAAAATGTTTTACAAGATATTCCAAAATTTGGAGGCAAAGTGTACTTTTGTTTATCGTCAGAAATTTGTACTTTTTGATACTAATTACTAAAAATCAACTATTTACATTTTATTTTTATCCATAAAAGATGATAAAAGGCAGTTTTTTTCCTGCCTTTTATCATAAAATAAGTGATTCATTTTCACTGTTGTCCGGGATAAATTTTAAAGAGCAATAAGGCATTTGGCCCTATTG
>JABNAD010000061.1_pt1 | contig 51331 bp, 43 predicted proteins | sample 7240381 | NCBI WGS metagenome assembly JABNAD01 (sample SAMN11332834, study PRJNA596920) | anaerobic digester metagenome | biome: digested sludge; isolation source: digested sewage sludge-derived enrichment culture grown on H2/CO2 | place: Germany: Goettingen
TTAAACTTCATTTTTCAGCAATTTGAAAAAATGGGGTTTTCAGAGCAGACTCAAAGATGAAAAAACTCAAGGCAATATCTGCTACTACAATACTGTTGATCATGATTTTGTCAACTCTGGCAGTATGTTCCAGCAGTAGCACTATCAATCACGAAGAAGAACTGATCTTTAAAGAGGAACATTCTCCTTTTGCGTCAAAACATTTTAACCAAATTCCAAGACATCTTGTTCTGATTTACGACGGTGGTGCACACCGTAGTATCCGGTGGGACTCAAAGCATTTTGCACCCTATGTCTCCGCCGATGTAAACGGAGAGACTGACTGGTTATTCGACGGTTTCTTATTCCTAGAAATCAAAGACGGGCAAGGACGGGGCTTTGCTTCCGGTTATGAAAAGATGCCTGCAAGAAAAACCGAATGGGAAAATCTTCTTCACAATTACTTCAGTAAGGGTAATGCCATCCATGCCCTGAATGAACAGATAGGAAATATTCGAAAAGACAGCAACGGTAACAAGAGTTTTACAAAAAGAAAAATTGTTTTAAGCCTTCCGGAGCCCATTCCCGGACAAGTTGACTGGGGTATGTTAGATGGACGTCCTCTCCGCTTTTCAAATAAAAAGGATAGGCTGGACGCATGTAAATGGTATATCAACTATGCCGAGGAGTTTTTTCAAAATGCAAACTTCGAAAATGTGGAACTCGTTGGATTCTACTGGTTGGCAGAAGAAGCGACAAACAGCAGAGACCTTGCTATGGATGTGGCAAGTTATATTTACAGCAAGAAATATGATTTTTATTGGATTCCCTACTTCAACTCCGACGGATATTCAGAATGGGAAAAATTGGGATTCAATGCAGTATACTACCAACCCAACTATTTCTTCAATGAGAGCGTACCATACGAAAGATTACAGGAAACGTGCAACAGAGCCCGGAAATTCCAGATGAATCTGGAGATCGAGTTTGATGAAAGAGCACTGAAAAACAATAAGAATTGGGGGTATCGCCTGCATGATTATCTGGATGTCTTTGAACGGAACGGTGTTTTCGACTCCTTAAAAGTTGCTTACTATCAGGGAGGCGATGCCTTTTACCGGCTTTCTCACTCAAAAGAGCCTGCCGATGTTGAGCTGCACCAAAGATTAATCCAGCTTATTACAAAAAATAAAGAATAAGAAATATTTAACCTATGAATAGAAGAAATTTTTTGACCTATGCAGCATTGCTGGGTGGTAGTGCAGCTACAAATGGTTGCACTACCTTGCACCCGATAAAGAAATATCCTGAAAGAAAGAAACAAACGCTATCACGTGAATTAAATGCAGATGTTATTATTCTAGGAGGAGGAATGGGAGGCTGTGCAACTGCGCTTGCCAGTTGTCGGAATGGACTAAGTGTAATCATGACCGAAGAAACCGACTGGATTGGCGGGCAGGTGTCCCAGCAGGGAGTTCCCCCCGATGAACATCAATGGATTGAGACTCATGGCGCTCCACAGTCGTACCGGGAATACCGGAACAGGGTCCGCGACTATTACAGGAATAATTATCCTCTTACGGAAACGGCCCGCAACCGGGTAAATCTCAATCCTGGTGACGGAAGCGTATCCAGGATCTGTCATGAACCAAGAGTTGCCGTATCAGTCTTGACTGATATGCTTTCACCGTTCCTCAGTAGCGGAAAATTGAGAATTCTCCTGAATCATAAAATAAGGAGCAGCGAAGTCAATGGAGACCAGATAATGAATGTTGAGGTTAAGAACATACAAACGGGAGACCGGGTTCTATTAACGGGAGATTCTTTCGTTGATGCAACGGAGTGTGGTGACCTGCTCCCACTGACAGGTACAGAATACATTACAGGGACAGAATCGAAACATGACACCAAAGAACTGCATGCACCCGAAAAAGCAGATCCAATGAACAACCAGGCATTTACGATCTGTTTTGCGATGGATTATCAGCCAGGAAGAGATAATGTGCAGGATCCCCCCAAGGAGTATGACTTCTGGAGAAAATATGTCCCGGAAATGACTCCTCCCTGGTCAGGTAGACTACTCGATTTGTCCTACTCAGATCCGAGAACACTAGAACCGAAGAAACTGGGATTCGATCCTAGTGGAAAAAACCTGGATGGTGTACTCAATCTTTGGAACTACAGACGCATCATCAACCGACACAACTTTGTTGAAGGTACATATGATGGAGATATCACGATCGTAAACTGGCCCCAGAATGATTTTTTCCCGGGAAACCTGATTGATGTACCGGAAAAAGAATTTCAACGAAATATAGAAAGAGCCAAGCAACTTAGCCATTCTCTATTCTACTGGTTACAAACCGAGGCACCTAGGCCCGATGGAGGTAACGGATGGCGCGGTCTGAGACTACGAAGAGATATTATGGGCACAGAAGATGGCATGGCTAAGTATCCTTATATCCGGGAATCGAGACGAATACGTGCGGAATTCACCGTTCTGGAAGAACACGTGGGGGCAGAAAACAGACGATTGGTTGCTGGCAATATCAAAGGGAAACGTTCCGAAGCATTTTTCGACAGTGTGGGTATTGGATACTATCATATAGATCTCCATCCCAGTTCACGAGGGAACAACTATGTCGATTTTTCTTCGTTACCTTTCCAAATACCTCTGGGAGCACTTCTGCCTCAACGCATGAATAACCTGCTTCCGGCAAACAAAAATATTGGCACTACCCACATAACCAACGGATGTTACCGCCTACACCCCGTGGAATGGAGTATCGGTGAAGCAGTAGGACAGTTGATTGCTTTCGCAAAAAAGACGAAAGTGCCTTTCAGGGCAGTAAGAGAACGGCGTGAACTTTTGTCGGATTTTCAGCAAATGTTACATATGCAAGGTATAGAAACAGAATGGCATTAATGATGGATAATAAGTTATCAAGAAGATCTTTTTTAAGAACATTAGGAATAACTACATTGGGGTTAGGGTTTGCTCCACAAATAACTGCAAAACTCAACAAGATAAAAGATGTTAAACTAATTGAAGGGTCTTGGTTTGAGTTCCAACACCACAATGTAGCGGAAGGAAAATATTGGAACTCAACACTGGCCGATTTTACAGCCAATCAATGGAATTCTAAAATCAAGGAGATGGCACAGTCCGGGATTCGCTACCTGGTTCTGCTGAACACAGCTATCCATAACAGAACCTATTACCCGTCGGCACTGCTTCCAAAACACCAGATGGGATGCAATGACCCGCTGGAGGTAGTGTTGACGGCAGCAGACAAATATGGAATTAACTTCTTCATCAGTAACGGATTCTACGGTGAGTGGACCCGACCGGCTTTTCTGATGAGCGATAAGTCTGTCGAGGTGATGCGGCTCAGGGCAATGAATGAGATTGCTGAAAAATATGCTCATCACAAAAGCTTCTACGGCTGGTATTATCCGAATGAAACCGGCATCAGCGGGCATTATGATGATATATTTATCAATTATGTAAATACATCATCCATGGAAGCATCCAGGCTAACTCCACAAGCCAAAACCCTGATAGCACCATATGGCACAAGGAATGTTGTCGAAGATGAAAAATATGTACGTCAGTTGGAAAAAATCAACGTAGACTTTATCGCTTATCAGGATGAGATCGGCGTTCAGAAAACAGCTGTCGAGGAGAGTGCTTCCTTTTTTGAACGACTTTACAATCTGCATAAAAAAGCAGCCAAATCCCGCTTATGGGCAGATGTAGAAGTTTTTGATTTTGAAGATGCAGTATATAAGAGCGCATTGCTTCCCGCACCATGGGAACGGGTAGTAGAACAACTCAAGGCTGTCTCCCCATTCGTGGAAAAGATCCTGATTTATCAATACATAGGAATGATAAATAAACCCGGCACCTATACCTTTGCCGGCCATCCCGATTCGATCCTCCTCTATGAGGGATTGAAAAGAAACGGATATCTACAATGAATTCGACATAAAGCTCCTTCATCTGACAAAATTAAAAATGGACAGATAAAAAATATAAGTTTGTTCATCAACCTATATCCTGGATGTGGTCGCATAGCAAAAACATGTGCTAACAGTAGTATACAATGAACCCCATCAATTCCTGTCTATAGGAAAACGCCAAAAACTTATACACGGAAAGAACCGCTCTCGGCCTAACTGAAAGACAAGAAATTATCGTTGACTCCATTCTAAAGCTCAAAGAGAGTAATTAATCTTCTATAAGATCAACTTTTTAGCTTTATCGTTAAAACAAACCTATTTATTATATTATTTTAATTACAATCGTTTTTTTAATTAAAAAATTTATTTTAATTTCGTATATTAATTATGAGTTATTTATCGGGTGATTTTCAAAACAGACAACTATTTAATGGACTTAAAAATGATTGACTTCACAAATCTATCTCTACAATACAAGAACGAATTACTGAATAATGTAATTCCTTTTTGGATCGACCAATCTCAGGATAAAGCGTATGGTGGATATTTCACTTGCCTCGATCGTCAAGGCAACGTTTTTGATACCGACAAATTCATTTGGCTCCAAGGCAGACAGGTATGGATGTTCTCCATGTTGTACAACAACGTTGAACAGCGGAGTGAATGGCTAGAGTGCGCGATCCAGGGAGGAGAATTTTTGAAAAAACATGGCCATGACGGGGATCTCAATTGGTATTTCTCACTCACCCGTGAAGGGGAACCCATCATCGAGCCCTATAACATTTTCTCGTATACTTTTGCCACTATGGCGTTCGGCCAACTAAGCAAAGCTACGGGCAACCAGGAATATGCCGATATCGCAAAAAAAACTTTCGACATCATACTCTCTAAAAGAGACAATCCCAAAGGCAAATGGAACAAAGCATACCCTGGAACAAGAAACCTGAAATCGTTTGCGTTACCGATGATTCTCTGCAACCTCTCACTGGAAATTGAACACCTGCTCGACAGGGAATTTCTCGAAAAAACAATGGAGGAGTGTATCCATGAGGTAATGGAGGTATTTTTACGCCCCGAACTGGGAGGGTTGATCGTAGAGAACGTCAACGAGGATGGATCACTTTCCGATACTTTCGACGGGCGACTAATGAATCCCGGACATGCCATCGAGGCTATGTGGTTCATTATGGACCTGGGTAAAAGGCTGAACAGGCCTGAACTGATTGAAAAAGCAGTCGCTACCACCCTGAAGACTATCGAATATGGATGGGACAAGGAGTATGGCGGTATCTTCTACTTTATGGATAGGAAAGGATGCCCCCCTCAACAGTTGGAATGGGATCAAAAGCTTTGGTGGGTTCACATCGAGACCCTTATCTCACTACTTAAAGGGTACCAGCTCACCGGATCAACCGAGTGCCTGAACTGGTTCACCAAAATTCACGAATATACCTGGAACCACTTTAAAGATACTGAATATCCGGAATGGTGGGGCTATCTCAACAGACAAGGCGAAGTATTGTTAGACCTCAAAGGAGGAAAATGGAAAGGATGTTTCCACGTTCCCAGAGGACTGTATCAATGCTGGAGAATACTGGAAAGCCTGGAAGCGCAACAAACGGTAACAGCAGTTAATTCTTCACAATATATCGGATAGCCAGTAATAAAGAATCATTTAAAAAGAAAAAAATGAATCGTAGAAATTTTTTAACCTACGCAGCCATCCTGGGGGGCAGTGCTACAGCACAAGGATGTACTGCTTGGCAAGCAATCGGGACCCAACCGGGCCGGAGAAACAATGCTCTGTCGCGCGAATTACATGCAGATGTAATTGTGCTGGGAGGCGGTGTAGGTGGCTGTGCAACAGCTATGGCCTGCTGTCGTAATGGCTTAAGTGTCATTATGACCGAAGAAACCGATTGGATTGGTGGTCAGCTATCACAACAGGGGGTACCTCCGGACGAACATCAGTGGATTGAGACCCACGGCGCGCCGCTATCCTATCGCGAATTCAGAAACAGGGTACGCGACTACTACCGTCAAAACTATCCGCTTACGGAAGCTGCCCGCAACAGGGGCAACCTCAATCCGGGTGACGGCAGTGTCTCAAGAATCTGTCATGAACCCGGGGTAGCCGTTTCGGTATTGACCGACATGCTTGCTCCCTACCTCAGCTCCGGGAAACTGAGAATCCTCTTAAACTGTAAGCCCAAAAGCAGTGATGTTGCAGGCGACAAAGTATTGCATATTGAAGCCATTAACACAGTTTCTGGCGATAGCATAATTCTAACCGGAGACACCTTTGTGGATGCAACCGAATGTGGAGATCTGCTTCCACTGACTGGAACAGAATATGTTACTGGGACAGAGTCTAAGAACGAAACCAAGGAACTACATGCTCCAGAGAAAGCAGATCCCAAAAACAACCAGGCCTTCACTGTCTGCTTCGCGATGGATTATCAACCCGGAAAAGACAACGTACAAGATCCTCCAAAAAAGTATAAATTCTGGAGAAACTATATTCCCCAGATGACCCCTGCCTGGTCAGGCAAGCTTCTTGATCTCACCTACTCTGACCCCAGAACACTGAGACCCAAACGTCTCGGATTTGACCCCACAGGCAAAGAGCTGGGTGGTGTACTCAACCTCTGGAACTACAGGCGAATCATCAATAAAGATAACTTTATTCCGGGCTCATACGATGGTGACATCACTATTGTGAACTGGCCGCAAAACGACTTTTTTCCGGGCAATATGATCGATGTTCCAGAACAGGAATTCCAAAAGAATGTGGAGCGTGCTAAACAACTGAGTCACTCACTCTTCTACTGGTTGCAAACCGAAGCTCCCCGTGAAGATGGCGGTATGGGCTGGCGAGGATTGAGATTACGCGGCGACATTATGGGCACAGAAGACGGTATGGCCAAATACCCCTATATCCGTGAGTCGAGACGTATCCGAGCAGAATTTACGGTATTGGAGGAACATGTAGGTGCAGAAAACAGGAGATTAGTAGCCGGAGACGTTGAAGGTAAACGCGCAGCCAAGTTTCATGATAGCGTAGGCATTGGGTATTATCACATCGACCTGCATCCCAGTTCCAACGGGATCAACTACGTTGACTTCCCGTCGTTGCCTTTCGAAATTCCGTTGGGAGCACTCCTGCCACAACGCATGAGCAACCTGCTCCCCGCCAACAAAAATATCGGTACTACCCACATCACCAACGGATGTTATCGTCTCCATCCTGTCGAATGGAGTATCGGCGAATCTGTAGGTCAACTGATTGCGTTTGCAAAGAAAACAAACATACCCTTCAGGGCCGTCAGGGAACATAAAAATCGATTGGCTGATTTTCAACAGATGTTGAACAAACAGGGCATAGAGACACAATGGCCTTAATCGGCCTAAAAGCTGACAGAATCGCCTAACTCATCCTAAAAAGAGCGTGAAAGAGTTCTCTTTCTGGATAAAATTTAAAGCAACAAAGTGGCAGCACCATGGAGTGTTGAAAGTATTGAATGAAAAGGACGGCAAAATTTTCATTTTTGAAAAATCAGTATTATTTTTAATAAACAATTGATTGTTGAGCAAACAACTACCCTACAAGTCATCCATCAACAACAAAAAATAAAAAAACAGCAGATGAAAACGGCAAGCTTCTTTATAGCCTCCTTCCTCTTTTTTCTTGTATCAAATATCCAAGCACAAACAGTTTATTATGATGCAGATCAGTTTCAACTTATCGGTAAGGTAACGGAACAGACTGAAACACGTTATGAACGACTCCCCGCCTATTTAAAAGAGACCTGCCGCCCGCCGGTATGGCATTTGGGGAAAAATAGTTCAGGGTTGGCAATACGCTTCAGAACCAACAGCTCTTCTATCTCGGCGAAATGGGAACTGTTGCAGGACAACCGTATGAACCACATGACGGATACGGGTATCAAGGGGGTCGATCTCTATGCGTGGGAAAAAGATCATTGGCAACCTATGAAGGCAGGCCTTCCAACAGGGAAGACTAACGAACAGACCATTATTTCGAACATGACGCCACAGGAACGGGAATATATACTGTTTCTTCCTCTTTATGATGGAGTTATTTCTCTTTCAATAGGTATAGATTCCACCGCCTACATTAAAAATCCGGCACTGCCCTACCCCGACACAACGCATCCCATTCTAGTTTACGGAACTAGCATTACACAAGGTGGATGTGCTACGCGGCCGGGGATGTCCTACACCAATATCCTCTCCCGCAAATTGAACAGAGAGGTGATTAACTTGGGTTTTAGCGGAAATGGGCAACTCGATTATGAGATTGCTGAACTGATGGCCACCCGTAACGATGCTTCTATGTTTATACTCGATTTCATTCCTAATGTGAACGCCACACAACTGACCGAAAGAACAAACACCTTTTTCAGCATCATACGCAAGGCCAATCCCAAGACTCCTGTTCTTTTCGTTGAAACCGTCATTTTCCCTCATTCGTTTTACGATAAAAAGACCTACGAAACAATCACAGAAAAGAACAAACTGTTAAAAGAAGAGTACGAAAAGATTAAACGCTGTGGAGATAAAAATATATATTACCTTACATGCGACAACCTGATAGGTAATGATGGTGAATCCACCGTTGACGGAATCCACCTTACCGATATTGGCTTCCTCAGAATTTCAGAAGCGCTTTTCAAAAAAATTAAACACATAGAATAAACTAACAATAAAAATAGAGAATAATGCTAAAAAACAGAAGAGATTTTATTAAAAAAGTGGCTCTGGCCGGTGCATCAGTTGCTGCCATCCCTGCCCTGCAGGGCTGCAACAAAGGCAATAAAGAAATTGCAGCTCTCAATGGCGTATCAAATCTGAAAGACAATAAGTTGAAAAGCAAACTGATTGTTCCGCAGAACAACGGAATCAAGATTAGCGGTACATTTTTAGATGAAATTTCTCATGATATTCCCCACCAAAATTGGGGTGAAGCAGAATGGGACCTTGACTTCCAATATATGAAAGCAATCGGTATCGATACCGTCATCATGATTCGCTCGGGTTACAAAAAATTCATTACCTATCCTTCTCAATATCTCTTGGGCAAAGGGTGCTTTATGCCTTCTGTCGACTTGCTGGACATGTACTTGAGATTGGCAGAAAAATACGGCATGAAATTCTACTTTGGACTCTATGACTCAGGTCATTACTGGGCCACAGGGGATATGACGCACGAGATTGAAGACAACAAATACGTAATCGATGAGGTGTGGAAAAACTACGGCGAAAAATACAAAAGCTTTGGAGGCTGGTACGTAAGTGGCGAAATCAGCCGTGCTACCAAAGGTGCTATCGGCGCCTTCTATGCGATGGGAAAACAATGTAAAGATGTGTCCGGTGGTCTACCCACATTTATTTCGCCTTGGATCGACGGCAAGAAAGCGGTAGCGGCGAGCGGTACAACCCTCTCTAAGGAAGCAGCCGTATCCGTTCAGCAACACGAAAAAGAGTGGGATGAAATTTTTGCGGGTATCCACGAAGTGGTAGATGCAGTGGCTTTTCAAGATGGTCATATCGACTACGATGAGCTGGATGCATTCTTTACCGTGAACAAAAAGCTGGCCGACAAGTATAGCATGAAATGCTGGACAAACGCTGAGTCATTCGACCGCGATATGCCTATCAAGTTCTTACCCATCAAATTTGACAAGCTGCGCATGAAGCTAGAAGCCGCACAACGTTGCGGGTACGACAAAGCCATCACTTTTGAGTTTTCTCACTTTATGAGCCCCCAGTCGGCTTATGCTCAGGCAGGAAATCTTTACAACAGATACAAAGAATACTTCAACTTGTAAGCAGCATGAGCAACGTTAATAATATAGGTTATGTTACCTTCCTTTCGGTTGTAGCAGCTTTAGGCGGTTTTCTGTTCGGGTACGATACCGCGGTAATTTCCGGTACTGTTTCGCAGGTTTCAACCCAATTTTCACTCACATCGCTACAAAGCGGCTGGTACGTAGGATGTGCTTTGGTAGGTTCAATCATAGGTGTACTTTTTGCCGGCACGTTGAGTGACCGCTTTGGCCGAAAAAGGACCATGATCCTCTCTGCCATCCTCTTCACGCTATCTGCTGTGGGCTGTGCCATTTCATCCAACCTCGACCAGTTGGTGCTTTATCGCATTATTGGCGGGGTAGGCATCGGGATAGTATCTATCGTCTGTCCATTGTATATTTCGGAAATTTCACCGGCATCACACCGGGGACGCATGGTATCGCTATACCAGCTTGCTGTAACCGTAGGTTTTCTCGGAGCTTACCTGATGAACTACTTCTTACTCGATTTGTCGGTAGATTTCTCATCCCACAATGCGCTATTACAGAAGATATTTGGCACTGAAGTCTGGCGGGGTATGCTTGGTGCTGAAACATTACCCGCATTGATGTTCTTCTTGATCATCTTTCTAATCCCGGAAAGCCCCAGGTGGTTGCTTGTAAAAGGCCAGGAAAGCAAAGCCGTTTCTATTTTTTCCAAGATTTACAACAACACTTCGGTGATCGCACATCAGATCAACGAAACGAAATCGATGTTGCAATCAGAAAGAAAGTCAGACTGGAAAATATTGCTCACTCCGGGTATCTTCCGTGCAGTAATCATCGGTGTTGCCATTGCTATGCTGGGCCAATTTATGGGTGTGAATGCTGTATTGTATTACGGGCCTTCCATCTTTGAAACCAGTGGCCTCTCTAGCGGAGACTCCCTTTTCTATCAATCGCTTATCGGCATGGTAAATATGGGAACAAGTGTACTGGCACTCCTGATCATCGACAAGATTGGACGTAAAAAACTGGTATATGTTGGAGTTTCCGGCATGGTCATATCACTTCTCCTGATTGGTTTTTACTTTATGATGGGTAAATCGTTAGGACTGTCGAGCATCTTCTTGCTGGTTTGCTTTTTGCTCTACATTTTTTTTACTGCCGGATCTATCAGTGCCGTTATCTTCGTATTCCTTTCGGAGATGTACCCCACCCAAATCCGTGGCACGGCTATGTCTATCGCAGGATTGTCGCTTTGGGTAGGGACCTACCTCATCGGGCAGCTTACACCTTGGATGCTCGACACGCTTACACCTGCCGGCACTTTCTTTCTCTTCGCCTTTATGTGTCTTCCCTACATGTTAATTGTGTGGAAATTGATGCCGGAAACAGCCGGCAAATCACTGGAAGATATCGAAAGGTATTGGCTAAAATCAAAAAAAGGATAAGCAAATACCCTGATACTGAATATATCATAAATTTAGTTGAACCCAAGGATAGAGGTAATTATTTATCGCTATCTTTGGGTTCTTAATTAATATCCTTCCCCACCCGGTGGATAGAATCGACAAGACCCAGCTTATGAATAACGTACAGTTGACTGATTTGCACACGCCTCCGCGTCGCCGCAAACCCATAACCTTTTGGGCAACATCAAATACCAATAAACAGATAGTCGGATCCAACCCTTTTCTGCTACTGCTTTCTTTGCTGTTTCTCTCCTGTTCTCCCGTAAAGGGAGATTGTACACCCGTAATAGTGCCTAAACCGCAACAGATAAATTTCAACAGGAAAGAAAACCACCTGCTTTTCAATGGCAAGGTAGATGAAGACTGCTTGTATGCAGTACTTGTGGATAGTATCCCCGAAGCAATCATCAATCCCGATGAAGCCTATCGCCTCAGAATTACGTCCGACAGCATCCTGATCGAAGCCACTACCGAAAAAGGTATCTATTGGGCGCGGCAAACGCTGGCGCAAATAGTGGAATCATCCGACGGGAACTCGGTTCCTGCTCTCGAAATTACCGACTGGCCCGCTTTCCGTATCCGGGGATTTATGCACGATGTGGGGCGCAGCTACATATCGGTTGATGAAATCAAAAAACATATCCGTTTGTTGTCAAAGTTCAAGATCAACGTTTTCCACTGGCACCTGACCGAAAACCAGGGATGGCGGCTGGAGAGCAACGTTTTTCCGCAACTTAACGATCCTGTCCATTACGAGCGCCATCACGCACAATATTATACCGTAGCCCAGGCACACGAAATTGCCGAATATTGTCGCCAACACAACATGCTGCTGATTCCGGAGATCGATATGCCCGGTCACAGCGCTGCCTTTGTGCGGGCCATCGGACACGACATGCAATCGCCTGAGGGAATGAAAGTACTGAAGCGATTGATGGAGGAAATCTGTACCGAAGTGTTTCCCGATGCACCCTGGATCCATATCGGAACCGATGAAGTGCAGTTCACCAACCCCTCCTTTGTCCCGGAAATGGTGGCACACGTCCGGGGGCTTGGCAAAAAGGTGATCTCCTGGAACCCCGGATGGGCATACAGGTCCGGGGAGATTGATGCCACACAGCTCTGGAGTTACCGCGGCAAAGCGCAACCGGGTATTCCCGCGATCGACTCTCGGTTCCACTACATCAACCACTTCGATGCGTTCGGCGACATCGTAGCGCTATACAATAGCCGCATCGCCGATGCAGAAAAGGGATCCGACGACATCGCCGGCGGGATTGTCGCTGTCTGGAACGACCGTCTTTTACCCAACGACGAACAAATAGTACTGCAAAACAACTTCTACCCCTCAATGCTTGCCTTTGCCGAGCGGACCTGGTGCGGTGGCGGGAGTGAGTATTTCGACAAAAACGGGACTATCCTGCCAACCGACGAGAACGACGCAGTTTTCAACGGTTTTGTCGATTTCGAGAAGCGGATGCTCTGGCACAAAAAACACACATTCACCGATGAGCCGTTTGCCTACGTAAAACAAACCAACGTAAAGTGGCGGATTACCGACGCTTTCCCGAATGATGGCGATCTGTTGAAATCGTTTCCGCCCGAGACCGGAATTGACGACACCTATGAATACAACGGAATCGGATACGGTTCGCACAATGTCACCGGGGCGGGAATTTACCTGCGCCACGTGTGGGGAAAAACCGTGCCTGCTTTCTATAAAAACCCGCAGGAAAACCACACGGCATATGCTTACACGTGGGTTTGGTCGCCCAAAACGCAAACGGTCGGACTATGGGCTTCCACTCAGGATTACAGCCGCTCCGAGTCCGACCTGCCACCGCCACGGGGGAAGTGGGATTACCGGGAAAGTCGTATTTACTTGAATAACAATGAGATCATGCCACCCGTTTGGGAAAATACCCATACCGGCAGAACGAACGAAATAACGCTGAAAAACGAAAATTTCCAGGCCCGCCCACCCATTCCGGTAGAACTGAACAAGGGATGGAACAGCGTTTTGCTAAAACTTCCCGTTGGAACGTTCAGTTCGTCCGGGGTGCGTTTACAGAAATGGATGTTCACGTTTGTCTTTGTGACTCCGGACGGAAAAGATGCGGTGGAGGAACTGGTATATAGTCCGGACAGGAAAAAATAGAATTAACACATGAAAGAAAGCATTTTTTTTAGAACAAACAGAACACGAATACTGTCGGTTTTTCTTGTCGCATGCTTAATTTCGTGTGGCGACAATAATAACAGCAAACAAATGAAACTTAAACTGACCCAATTACCCGTTAACGGATTGTACGGAGATCTCGCCAAAGGTGTTTCGGCTTCCTATGCGGCACTTATCGACCAAAAACTCATCGTGGCTGGAGGCGCTAACTTTCCCGGAAAACTCGGATTTGAGGGTGGTTCGAAAACTTTTTACAACGAGATCATGCTGTACGACTCAACGGGAAATGAGTGGAAACTTATCGGACACTTGCCCGATTCATCGGCTTACGGTGTATCTGTCCCCATTTCAGACGGTGCGTTGTGGATAGGCGGGAACACCACTTCCCAATCGCTGAAGAGCGTTTATCGAATCACCATGCCTGAAACCGGCGCAGTAGAACTGGAGCCGTTTCCGGAACTGCCTGCTGCCATGGATAACTTTGCAGGGTGCACCGTCGGAGATACGGTCTTTATTGGAGGAGGGAACGGGAACGGGAAGCCGGCAAACACTTTTTATTGCATCAATACAAAAGCTGATTCGGGCTGGACGGCTCTGCCCGATTTTCCCGGACTGCCCCGAGTTCAGCCTGTGCTGGCAGCCGTAGAGCAGAAAAACCGGGTATTCGTGTATCTGTTCGGAGATTTCTTCGGAGGAGATTCCGAAAACAAACCGGCTATGGCCACCGATGTGCTTCGTTACGACGTCACCGCCGAAAAATGGGAGACAGCCGGTTGCCAAGTCGATGAAAAAACCGGAGAGCCTTTTTCGTTGACCGGTGCAACGGCAATGCCAGTGGACAACCGGTACATCCTTTGTTTTGGCGGTGTAAACCACGCTATTTTTCTCGATGCTGTTACCACGCAATACAACATCGGAAACGACACCACCATTTCGGCAGAAGAAAAATCCCGTTTGAATCTGGAGTTTTCGAAAAATTACATGACACAACCCATCGAATATTACAAATTTAATCCCGAATGTCGTATATTTGACACGTTTACCGGCGAATGGGAAACCATTGAGGTTACGCCCTACACTGCCCGCGCGGGTGCAACACTCGCTTTCAGCGGAAAAACGTTCTATGCTGTACAGGGTGAATTGAAACCCGGCGTTCGTACACCGGTAACCATAAAAGGAGAGATAAAGTATGAAAAATAACAAAGTCTATCCGTGGATACTCGTCGGATTGCTGTGGTTTGTAGCGTTACTGAACTACCTCGACCGCCAGATGCTCTCCACCATGCAATCGTCCATGCAATTGGACATTAAAGAACTGGCCATCGCCGAGAATTTCGGACGGGTAATGGGTGTTTTCCTGCTCATTTACGGTTTAATGAGTCCTGTAGCGGGAATAATCGCCGACCGCATCAACCGCAAGTGGCTGATTGTAGGAAGCCTGTTTGTGTGGTCTGCCGTAACGTACGGGTTAGGATATGCGCAAACTTTCCAGCAGGTGTACTGGCTGCGTGCGCTGATGGGTGTCAGCGAAGCGCTTTACCTGCCCACGGGATTGGCTATGATTGCCGATTTTCACACATCGAGAACCCGGTCGCTAGCTATCGGAATCCACATGTCGGGACTTTATACCGGCCAGGCGCTGGGTGGGTTTGGAGCGACCATTGCTGCCAATTATTCGTGGAATACCGTTTTTCACTGGTTCGGAATTGTCGGAATTATATACGCCGTGCTGCTTATTTTCCTGCTGCACGACAAGGAGGGCCACGCGGGTACTACAACAGCCGGATTGAAAGCCGACCCGCAAGGAACGCTAATCAAAAAGGAATCTGTTTTCCGGTCATTCGGCATTATTCTGGGTACAGTTTCTTTCTGGGTCATGCTTTTCTACTTTATGGCTCCGAGTTTTCCCGGTTGGGCAACCAAAAACTGGCTGCCGACACTGTTTTCCGAGAATCTGGGAATTGAAATGGCAAAAGCCGGGCCCATGGGCACCATTTCCATTGCTATAGCCTCGTTTATCGGCGTACTCATCGGAGGGCCGCTCTCCGACCGATGGGTGCAGAAAAACATCCGGGGACGTATTTACACGAGCACTATCGGTTTAGCCCTGACTATCCCTTCGCTCGTATTGTTGGGCTTCGGACATTCCCACACAGGATTGATCGGCGCAGCCATGCTCTTCGGCATCGGTTTCGGAATGTTCGACACAAACAACATGCCGATACTTTGCCAGATTATTCCGCAAAAATACCGCGCCACAGCGTACGGTATCATGAACATGATGGGAGTTTTTGCCGGATACGCTGTCACGTTGATGCTCGGTAGTTCCACCGATGCCGGAAGCTTGGGAACCGATTTCAGCAAGTTGGCCATCGTCGTACTGGCAGCGGTCGTTCTGATGCTGGCGTTTCTGAAACCCCGGCAAGACCTCACCTATCCGCAAGAAGAATTGAAGAATAAAAGCGAAGCGATTTGACAACTGTCATCTAACAATAAAACATCCTAAAAATCAACAATATGAAAAAATTTGAAAAAATTAAAGGGTTAATTGTGGCGCCTTTCACACCCTTTGACAAAAAAGGCGAAGTAGATCTCGGCCCCATAGCAGATTATGCCGCCATGCTGCAAAAAAACGGACTGATCGGCGTATTTATCAACGGCTCCTCGGGTGAGGGCTATATGCTGACGGTAGAGGAGCGTATGAAGCTGACGGAGAAGTGGATCGCAGTCGCCCCGGAAGGATTCAAAGTAATCGTCCATGTTGGGGCCACCTGCATAAAGGACAGCCACCGCATGGCACTGCACGCGCAGGAATCCGGCGCTTTCGGTATCGGAGCGATGGCTTCTCCTTTTCCCAAGGCGGGACGGGTGGAAGAGCTGGTGAAGTACTGCGAAGAAATCGCCTGCGGTGCACCAGAGCTGCCCTTCTACTTTTATCATATCCCGGCACTGAACGGCGTCTTCCTACCCATGCTGCCTTTTCTGAAAGCAGCAGACGGACGCATTCCCAACCTGGCGGGTATCAAGTATACCTACGAGAGCCTGTACGAGTATAACCAATGCATGTTATACAAAAACGGGAAGTTCGATATGCTGCACGGACAGGACGAAACCATCCTCTCGGCGTTGGTAATGGGCGGTGCACAAGGCGGTATCAGCGGAACCGGCAGCTACATCGGCCGTTCGCTGGTGGGTGTGATTGATGCCTACAACAACGGTAAGCTGTATGAAGCGGTCGCCCACCAAAACTTTGCACAGGAGGTGATCAACGTCATTGCCCGTTACCGGGGAAACATCGTTGCCGGAAAGCGTATCATGAAACTGATCGGACTCGACCTGGGTATCAACCGCACCCCTTTTCAAAACATAGCAGACGAGGAAGAAGCAGTCATCCGGAAAGAACTGGAAGCGATCGGTTTTTTCGAACGGTGCAACAGAGTGTAAGTTTAAACGTTAAGAAGCGCGGCTCATCGATGTCGCGTTTTTTTATTGACTTCATAAGCCGGCCATCCGCCGGTAACAAATATTCTTTCGGGTTCTTCCTTCTACTGTTCAGCACCTAAAATAGACGGTTGAGTATCTTTTTCGGGGCAGTCATCTTTGTTGTACGCTACCTTTGCAAGCGAGATAGTTTATAAACAATTTAAAACAACAGAAAAATGAAAAAAACAATTTTAGCATGCTTGTCATTTCTAATGGCTGCAGGTTTATTGAATGTGAACGCTCAAACCTCCGTTTCTTATGGGGTAAAAGGCGAAATGAACATGTCTAATTTTCTTTTGAAGGATTTAGACGTTCAAAAAAGCACAATGAAAGTGGGGCCTAATTTGGGAGGCTTTATGAAAGTGGACTTGCATCCTAACTTTGCCATTCAGCCGGAAGTGATGTTTTTTTACAGGAATTCGAAAATGGAGACCGGTCCCGCTGAAGACACCTTCAAACAGTGGGGAATGCAAATCCCGGTATATGCTTTGGGACAGACTTCCACGGACAACGGCAGGTTTTACGGAGGTGTAGGGCCATTCGTAAGCCTCGGGTTTGATGCCCGCTACAAAGATGCTGATGTGAATCTGTACGACGAGGTGGCCGGTAAAACTCCAATGAACCGCTGGGATGTTGGCCTGGGAGCAATATTGGGTTATGAATTGGACAATGGAATTCAGTTGAACGCCGGGTACCAATTCGGATTTTTGAACCAATTGGATGCATTGAAGGATGTAGCCAAAATGCGTACACAGACCGTATGTGTAGGCGTGGGATATCGTTTCTAAACTCCGCAAGAATCCATACCGGTAAAAAATGGTGCGAAATTTTTAAATTGCACACGCACCATTTTTTACTTACATTTGAAGATACAAACAAGAAGACGTATGAAACTTCGGAAAAGACAACCTTTCTTCCTCAACTACAACAAGAAAACAGCGTTGACAGCTGCAATCGTTATCAGTTTTATCCTGGCATTCGTCATGCTTTCTTCGTCCATATATGCGATATCGTTAGACAAAACAATGGGGATTAAAGCCGCCGACTTGATTTCTGTCAAGTCGATCGCAACGCTCCTTTTCAACACACTTCTGCTCTATTTCCTTTTCCGGCTTCAATTTTGGGCGATAACACATTTTCCGGCCAGCCGGTACAAAATTTGGCTTATTCTGATAGGATTGCTTGTCATAATCGCTATTTTGAGTCCTTTTTTTTCCCGGATGCAGTGGTGGTGGTTTCGGGAGGAGGTATCGCCCAAAGCCTATTCCACCATCCATTATGTAAAAGATTTAACGGTGCTTATCATATCTTTTTTGTTCACGGCTCTGATTTACCTGATCAATGAAAATCAGAAGAACATGACTGAGAATCAGAACCTCGTTATTGAAAATCTGCAGAACCGGTACAACGCCCTTAAAAACCAAACCGACCCCCATTTCCTCTTCAACTCACTGAACACGTTGAACGGGCTTATCGGATATGACGATGAGCGTGCGCGCGAATATGTAGAACAACTGTCTGCCGTGTTCCGTTATACCATGCAAGACCGTTCCGTGATAAAAGTTTCGGAAGAGTTACAGTTTGTGGAATCCTATATTTACTTGATGAAAATCCGTTACAACGACGGGTTGAATGTTCACATACAACACGCAGGACTTTACCAAGAGTGTTATATTCTCCCCTTCGGGTTACAGATATTGATAGAAAATGCAATAAAGCACAACGTGATAAGCCGAAAGGATCCGCTATGCATTCTTATTGAAGCAACGGAAAACAATACTTTACGTGTTGAGAATAATCGGCAACCCAAACAAGGCGAAAAAAATACTACCGGTCTGGGATTGGCTAACCTCAACGAACGTTACCGGTTGATGTTCGGGAAGGAAATAGAAATATATTCCGACGATAAAGTTTTCGCCGTGGAGATTCCCTTAATTAAAAACAGGGAGATCCCCGACTCGGTAAAACAGGAAATAAGGACTTATGATCGCACCAACAGTGCCGTGATCTAACTCTGAACTTTTAATTCAATGAAAGCTGTAATTGTAGAAGACGAATTTGTTGCTGCACGTAGCCTCGAGCGGCTTATCGCAGCATCGGGAAGAAACATCGATATTGTTGCCGTGCTGCAAAGCGTTGAAGAAAGTGTAGAATGGTTCTCGCTGAATACACACCCCGATGTCGTATTTATGGACATTCATCTTGCCGACGGAGACTCTTTTGCAATTTTCGAAAAAACCGACGTCCGCTGTCCGGTTATCTTCACAACAGCTTACGATGAATATGCCCTGAAAGCATTCGAGGTAAACAGCATCGATTACCTGCTCAAGCCCATCACCCGGAAAAGCCTTGAAAAGGCGTTGGACAAGCTTGCCCACTTTTCTCCCAAAAGCAACAATACCGACATTGTTTCTCAAATCGTACAATCCATTCGTGAAATAAAAAACCCTTACAAAAAAAATTTCCTTATTCCTTATAGAGACAAACTTATACCGCTTGCGGCAGAAGATATCGCGTTTGTGTATTCCGAATTCAAGATGGCGAAAATTGTATGTTTTAACCGCCAGTCTTATTCAATGGATATTTCCCTCGATGAATTTCTCCGCCAGTTGAATCCGTCACTTTTCTATCGGGCCAACCGTCAATACATTGTCTCGCACCGCGCCATCACCGACTTATCGTTGTGGTTTAACGGCAAGTTATCGGTAAACCTTTCGGTAGCAACACCCGAACGGATAATTGTAAGCCGCGCGCGAAGCAATGAATTTAAAGCCTGGTATATGGAGAATGCGGAATAAAAAAGCTTCGCTTCGGTATCTTCTTACTACGTTTCATCCCCTAAAAAGTACACTTGGGTAATTTTTTCCCAAAAGGCCACGCAACAGAGCAATACCTTTGTAGCCGGTTTTTGAATTAAATTACAAACAGATGAAAAAAATGAATTCAGAAAAAATACTGCTTATCTGTTTCCTCACCGTTTTTTCACTCCTGGCCGTGCCAATCTCCGCACAACAAGTGCTGACGCTGGAAGAATGCCGGAAAATGGCACTGGAACAGAATAAGAAAATCCGTATGGCAAAGGAGGACGCTCAAATGGCATGCCTGACAAAAAAAGCCGCAGCCACCAAATATCTTCCCAGCATCAGCCTTAACGGAGGATACTTACGAACCAACAAAACATTAAAACCCTTAGGGAACGATCTGTTCCTGCCTGTAGTGCCGTTCAACGCCATCGACCCGCAAACGGGAGAATTCAATCCGGCATCGTTGCAAGATCCGGCGACCGCATTAAATACACTGGTCATTAATCCGCAGACAGGCCAGCCCCTGCTCGATGCTTCGGGAAATCCGGTGTTTAAAAATTATGCCTTGCTGCCTTCCGACAAACTAGTGTTTGGCAATAAGAACAGTTATTACACCCGACTGAGTGTGAACCAGCCGCTTTTTACAGGATTTAAGATTACCGAAGCCAACAAAATCGCCCAGCATGCGGAAAACATAGCAAAAGAAAATGTAGTCCTCACCCAGGCGGAAGTGCTCGTCAAAACTGATGAAGCCTATTGGCGCACGATATCGTTGCAGGAAAAGGTTAGACTGGCAAATTCGTACGAGATATTGCTTAACCAATTGGTGGCCGATCTGGAAAACATGTATACCGAAGGTATTATCACCCGTAACGATCTGCTCAAAGCACAAGTAAGTCAAAACGAAGCCAAGCTCAAAGTCATGAAAGCCGAAAATGGATTGGCATTATCCAAAATGGCTTTGGCGCAGATTATCGGTACGGAAGACGAAGATATAACGCTGTCCGAAAAAGCAATCGATAAGGATTTATCCGTCGCTTACAGTACAATCGCCTCCGAAAATCCAATCGATAAACGAGCCGAAATAATCATGCTCAAAGAAAAACTCGCCATCACGGAATCGGGAAAAAACATAGAACGCTCCAAATTCATGCCCGACATCCTGCTTACCGGAGGATACGGATGGATGAATCCTAATCCGTATAACGGGTTAAAAAAAGAATTTGGTGGCGACTGGAGCATAGGGGTGGTCGTTTCGATGCCCATTTTCACCTGGGGAGAAAGGAAGCACAATCTGAATACAGCCCATATAAAGAAGCGGAAGGTGCAACTCGAACTTGACGAAGCACGTGAAATGATAGATTTACAAATTCGTCAAAACCGGTACAAGTACAACGAATCCATCAGAAAAGCAGAGCTTACGCAACTTTCGAAAGCGCAAGCCGAGGAAAACATGAAGATAGCCAAAGAAAACCTGCTGGAAGGCAGGACTCGTCTGACCGAACTGCTGGAAGCTCAAGTGCAGTGGGAAAACGCATCGTCAGAATACATCGACGCATTGATAGAAATAAAAACAACACGGTCGGAACTTGAAAAGTCGACCGGGGAAATTTACAAGTATGTCGGCAATTAGGCAACAGATATCCGATAGAAAGAGTGAAAAAAACGATAAAAATATAGACTATGCAAACCAAGAGAACTATTCTGTATGCAACATGCTTCGCCATACTGCTGATGGGGGGATGCAGCAAAAAAACAGGTTCCAACAACGCGGAAATAAACGAAAAAAAAGCCGTTATGGCTACTGTAAAAGAAGTTGTGGAAATGGAATACACCCCTGTGTTGAACTTTACAGGAACGGCTGAAGCGAACAAGGAAGTAAATTTGGGGTCAGCCATTCCGGGACGCGTGGAGAGAATTAATTTTCCAAAAGGTAGTTTTGTGTCCAAAGGTGCCGTAATAGCCGAGATGTCTGATGAAATGCTCATTCAGGCACAAATAGAACTGGAAGCTATTCGTAAGGACTTCGAAAGGATCAGCCGTTTGAAAGAAAAGGGCAGTGTCAGCGTAATGGACTACGATCACATAAAAGCCAAGTTTGAAGCCTCCCAAACCAAAGTGGAGATGTTGAAGAAAAACACTTCGATTATCGCCCCTTTCGGCGGGGTATTGGTCGATATTATGGTGAATGAAGGCGAAAATTATTCGTTTGTACCTTCAGTAAGCCCCGATTTGAAAGTAAAGAGCGGTATTGCAACACTTATGCAATTGAATCCTCTGAAAGTAAAAATTGAGATAAACGAAAAAGAGCTTAACGCCATCCGTAAAGGGCAGACTGTTGAGGTTATCTTCGATGCTTATCCCGGCGAAAGCGTTTCGGGCAAGATAGCCCATATATCCCCCATACTGTCGCCCCTTACGCGGACATCAACCGTGGAAGTGGTGATCCCCAACAACGGGAGCAAATTGAAACCGGGCATGTTTTGCCGCGCTTCCATCGAAATGCCGGTAGCCAAAGGCATATTCGTCCCCATCAACGCGATACACCGCCAGCAAGGCACAGGCGAAGATTTCGTATATGTTGTGAATACAGACAACACGGTTACCAGAACCCAAGTTACGCGGGGCGAATCGCAAAATGAACTTATCCGCATTCCTGAACTCGACAAGAGCGCAGTTGTTGTCATCGATGGAAAAAACAAACTGGAAGACGGAGCCAAAATAGAAATAGTGAAATAAAACAGCAACAACAATGAAATTACCTGAAATAGGCGTAAAAAGGCCAGTGGCTACGGTGATGCTCTTTGTAGCCATCATTATGCTAGGGCTGGTATCGCTGAAAATGCTTCCTTTAGATATCATGCCCGAAATGGAGTTCCCCTCCATCACCATAATCACCATTTATCCGGGTGCCTCGGCAAACGAAGTGGAAGAACAGGTCACCAAACCGTTGGAAACGATATTATCGGCAGCCGAACATCTCAGCGAAATAAAATCGACATCTAAGGAGAATGTGTCGTTCATCCAACTCAGCTACAGTTGGGGCAGTGATGTAACTTCCGCAGCAAACAATGCCCGCGACCTCATCGAGTTGACGAAAACAAAATTGCCGCAAGCAGCACATCAACCCATCATTTACAAAATAAACTCCTCAATGATGCCCGTGCTCGCCTACGCCGTAAATGCAGGTGTTAATTACAACGGCATTGAAAATATTGTGGAAGAAGACATTGCCACAGTACTTCGTAAAGTGGATGGTGTCGGGACCGTGGTATACCTCGGACAACCCGAACGTGAAATAAAAGTGAGTGTGAATCCACAACGGTTATCGGCTTACGGTTTGTCGGCTACTCAGATCTCTACCATGCTCAAGGCAGATAACATCAGTGTGCCGGCCGGAAATATCAACATGGGCGTTTACGATTTCTCGGTACGTGTGCCGGGAAAATTCGAAACGGTCGAAGAGATCGGGAACACCGTACTGAAAGCATTCAACGGACAGGTAATCCGGCTGAAAGATGTGGCAAAAGTTGAAGACACCTTCATGGAAAAAGAGGCTTTTGCCCGCAACCGTACCGGTGAAGGCGTAGCATTGATGATACAGAAACAGTCCGGAAGCAACACGGTAGCCGTGGTGAATGCCGTAAGGGCCAAAATGGCAGAAATACAGAAAACGCTGCCATCCGATATTCAGGTACACGAAATAATCAGCACCGACGAAGTAGTTACCCAATCGGTCAATAACCTCACTTCTTCGATCTGGTATGCCCTGGTATTTGTCACATTGGTGGTATTGATGTTCCTGCGCGAATGGAAGTCGAGTCTGATAATTTTCATAACCATGCCTGTGTCGCTTATCAGTGCCTTTATCGCCATGTATGCCATGGGATACACCATTAATATCTTTTCGTTGATGGCGTTGGTAATTGCTATCGGTATGGTGGTGGACAATGCCATTGTGGTGTTGGAAAACATTACCCAACACATAGAAAAAGGTTCAAAGCCCAAACAGGCAGCCATTTTTGGTGCCCTGGAAATGGGAATGGCTATCGCCGCCTCTACCGCCACAACATTAGTAGTTTTCCTACCCATGCTTTTTATGGGTGGAATTGTGGGCATCATGTTCAAACAGTTGGCCATACTCACTTCAGTTTGTTTGATTGTTTCGTTGTTTACCGCTCTGACACTCACCCCGATGCTTTCTTCAAAATTGCTGAAGGAAGCACCCCGCAACGGTAAAAAACAACATCGTTCCAAATTTTATGCGGCCAGCGAAAAGGTATTCACTAAAATTGAAAACGGGTACAAGCTGTTGTTGGGCTGGGTTGTTTTCCACAAAAGCCTGACCATAGTCATTGCCTTTGCCGTCTTTGTTCTTACGATGATCGTCGGGAAAAACATAGGCACCGATTATATTCCCGACTTCGATGCCGGAACGGTCTCTGTTGTCTTTGAAACCGAAGTAGGAACCAGCGCCCGGCAAACCGACAGCATCAGTCAGCAAATCTTGCAAATCATGCTCGAAGATATCCCCGAAATAGCCAATGAAGCTGCTGTTTCCATTGCCGGGCAAACAAAAACGGGCGCCCTGACCACCGTAGGATTTAAAGAAGGGAAAAACGTAGGTACGGTACTTTGCCACCTTACCCCACCCGATAAGCGGGACCGCACGGCAGCCGAAATAGCCGGAGCCATCAGAGACAGGGTGGAAAGCATTCCTCAAATTGAAAAATGCCGCGTGCAGGGCGGTAGTGCATTGGCTGCTGCGGTTACGGGAAACAAACGCCCCATCGAGATTATTGTTTCGGGAAACGATTTTAACCAATTGAACGCCGTAGCATCGGACCTTCAGGAAAAGATGCAAGCCGAAAAAGCATTTACCGATGTGGCAACTACCGTTGATCCGGGGAAACTGGAAGTGCAGGTAATCGTAGACAAGGAAAAAGCATCGCAAATGGCCCTCAACACCGCTATGGTAGGCATGCAGGTAAGGCAAAACCTTTACGGAGCCGAATCGGGTGATTTCAGCGAAGACGGGAACGACTACGGTATCGTAGTGCAATATGCACCGGAACATCGGAATGAAGTGAACAAACTGAAAGAGATGCAGGTCTCCAACCTGTTGGGACAACAAATTCCGCTGTCCGCCATAGCCGACATAGTGGAAAGCCTGGGACCGTTGGAAATACAGCGTCAATCGCAGCAACGATATGTTAAAACCACTGCCGACCTTAACGGAGTCTCGCTGGGTGAAGCTACCAAGACTGCACAAGAGATCATCGACAATACGGAAATTCCCGATGGTATATCGGTTGAAATCGGAGGACAGGTAAACGACCAGAAATCATCGTTCAGCTCGCTCTTTTTGATTTTTTTCCTCGGCATTGCATTGGTTTATATGGTTATGGCAGCCCAATTCGAGTCGATGAAAGACCCTTTCATCATTCTGTTTGCCATTCCGTTTACATTGGTGGGAGTCATTCTGGCGTTCTTCGTAACGGGAATAACGCTGAGCGTTACCACGTTTATCGGGCTGATCATGCTTGTAGGTATTGTGGTGAACAACGGTATCGTTCTCGTGGACTACACCAATATGTTGCGAAAGCGTAATTATCCGCTCCGCGATGCCGTAATGGAAGCCGGACGTTCACGGTTGCGCCCCGTATTGATGACTTCACTGACAACCATCCTAGGCATGTTGCCTATGGCCGTAAGCAACGGCATGGGACGTGAAATGTATGCTCCCCTCGGAATCACCATCATAGGAGGATTGTTAGTATCCACCTTGGTTACGTTACTGCTGGTTCCGGCCATGTATACCTCGCTTTATCACCGCACACTGGCCAAAGACCGCACTACGGCAAGATTAAAAAAACAACGCCAAGCGGAAAATAAAAAAAGCCTGGAATAAACGGGGAAAGGCGAAAGCCCGATTAGAAAAGAACATGTTTAACAAAAAACAAAAACAACATCAAAATGAAATTCATATACATTACATGCAACGTAAGTATGCTAGAGACTGTCACCAGTTTGCTTGATGAAGAAGAGATTACTGATTACCAGGTAATGGAACAGGTAACGGCAAAAAGCAACTACAGCCTGCCACGTTTAAACACGGCAGTTTGGCCCGGGTACAATTCCTCTGTATTTATACAGGAAAGCGATAAAAACAAAGTGTCCTCATTGATCGAAACAATAAACAGGATGAACCGGTCCGCATTCAATAACGGCGAGCGAATAGCCTTGTTTTCCTGGGATATACTGGCCTGTACGGAATCAGAAAACGGAAAGTAGTTCTGGACATCCTTATGTCCGCCCTTTTTTTATCTCTTCCACAATTTCAGGGTTGATCAATGTAGTGATATCGCCGAAATCTGATTCGCCCACGGCTATTTTTCGCAGGATGCGACGCATGATCTTTCCGGAACGGGTCTTTGGTAATCCACTTACGAACTGAATCTTATCCAGCTTAGCAATGGGGCCGATCTGGTCGGAGATAAGTTGATTGATCTCTTTCATAAGGTTTTGCCGGTCACGCCACAACCCGGTTTCTTTGAGCACTACGAAACCGTACAATGCATTGCCTTTGATCTCATGCGGAAATCCCACGATAGCGCTCTCGGCTACTGTCTGGTGCTCGTTGATCGCATCCTCGATGGGTGCGGTACCCAAGTTGTGCCCCGAGACGATGATCACATCGTCGACCCTTCCGGTGATGCGGTAATAACCCACTTCATCACGCAACGCTCCATCGCCCGAGAAGTATTTACCGGGAAACGCCGTAAAGTAGGTATCGATGAACCGCTGGTGGTCACCCCAGATGGTTCGTGCCATGCCCGGCCAGGGATAGCGGATGCAGAGATGGCCGATCTGCTGGTTCCGTTCTATTTCGTTTCGCAACTCATCCATCAGGACCGGTTGAATTCCGGGAAAGGGAAGGGAAGCGTAAGTCGGCTTGGTAGGTGTCACGAAAGGGATGGGTGAGATCAGGATCCCTCCGGTTTCCGTTTGCCACCAGGTATCCACGAGCGGGCAGCGCTTGTTGCCCACATGATCGTTGTACCAGTGCCATGCCTCCTCGTTGATCGGCTCCCCCACCGAACCGATCACCTTGAGCGAGTCCAGTCTGAACTCCTGAATGTATTCAATTTTCTCCCTGGCCAGGGAGCGGATCGCTGTTGGAGCGGTATAAAACTGGTTCACCCGGTGTTTCTGTACCACCTCCCAGAAACGACTGTGAGTGGGATAGGAAGGGGTTCCCTCGTAAATAACTGTGGTAGCCCCATTTAGCAAGGGGCCATAGATGATGTAGGAATGCCCGGTAACCCAGCCGATATCGGCGGTACACCAGTAGACGTCGCCTTCATTGTATTGAAAGATATTCTTGAATGTGTACGCCGTGTAAACCATGTAACCTGCCGTAGTATGCACCATCCCCTTGGGCTTCCCGGTAGATCCGGAAGTATACAGGATGAACAGGGGATCTTCAGCGTCCATCATCTCTGCCCTACTGGTAGGAGGCGCTTCGTCCAGCAGTGGCTGCAACCAAAGATCCCGCCCCTCTCTCATTTCAATCTCCTGATGGGTACGCTTTACCACCAGCACTTTCTCAACGGTAGGCGATTTATGGAGGGCTTCGTCCACGATCCGTTTCAGGTCTATGGTCTTCGATCCGCGATAGCCTCCGTCCGCCGTGATCAGGAGCTTACAGGTAGAATCATTGATGCGTGTGGCGAGCGCGTTGGCCGAAAAGCCGGCGAAAACAACGGAGTGTATTGCCCCGATGCGCGCACAGGCCAACACACTGAATGCCAGTTCAGGGACCATGGGCAGGTAGATGCATACCCGATCGCCCTTCTCCACCCCTTGGGCTCTAAGCACATTGGCCATCTTGGACACCTCAGCATAGAGCTGGCTGTAGGTAAAATGTTGGGCCGGTTCGTTGGGTTCGTTGGGTTCAAAGATGATGGCGGCTTGGTCGCTCCTGTTGGCTAGGTGCCGGTCGATGCAATTCTTGGTGATGTTGAGCTTGGCATTCTTAAACCAGGTAAACTCTGCCTTCTCCATGTCATATTCCACCACTTTATCCCATTTCCGGTACCAGGTGAAATTGTTCTCTGCTATCTTACTCCAGAATTTCTTCGGTTTACGGACCGACTGCCGATACACCTTAAAATAGTGTTCTAAGGATTTGATGGAATAACTACTCATACTAAGCTGGATTTTTAACAATCACAAATAAATAAAAAATATTTATTATTTATAACACTTCAACGCATTTTTCTCCCATTTTGTTTCAGTTTAAGCTTTTTTCGTCGTTGTTTTAACAATTAAGACTGTTGTTAAAAAAAACAGCAGTCAAACCTTTTAGGCCTGCTGCTGCTTTATTGGATATATAATTGTGAAAATTCTGTCCCTAATCGAACATTTTCCGGAATTTATTGAACACACTCTTCCTGGCCGATTTTGACGGTGCAAAGTTGGGTGATTTATCCATCTCTTCTATTTTTTTCTTTTCGGCATCGCTCAGGTTTTCGGGAATATAAACATTCACGTTAATAAGCTCATCACCGGTACCGTAACCATTTATTGTCGGCAGCCCCTTGTTACGCAGGCGTAGCACTTTACCCGGCTGGGTTCCGGGATCGATTTTCACTTTGGCTACACCTTCAATGGTGGGGACCTCAACCGTTCCACCCAATGCGGCTGTTGGGAAACTCACAAAAAGGTTATATATCACATCGTTGTGATCTCGGATCAAGTTCGGATCCTCCTCCTCCTCCACCAAAATAAGTAAATCACCGTTAACGCCTCCTCGACGGGCTGCATTCCCTTTCCCCGACATAGACAGCTGCATTCCTTCTTCCACACCTGCTGGGATTTTGATGGAGATCACTTCCTCGTCGAGAACAATTCCATCACCGTTGCAATGCGCACATTTCTTGGAAATTGTCTTTCCCTCTCCGTTGCAGGAAGGACAGGTTGTTGTGGTTTGCATCTGTCCGAGAATAGTGTTCTGAACGCGGGTTACTACACCACTTCCGTTACAGGTTGAACAGCTGGAAACAGAGTTCCCGTTTTCCGAACCGTTGCCGTTGCAGTGCGAACAGGCCACATATTTTTTCACCTTTATCTTCTTTTCAACCCCATTAAGAATCTCCTTCAGGTTTAGCTTGACCTTTACCCGAAGGTCGGAGCCGCGGTTGGTACGCCTACCCGGCCTGCCAAATCCGCCGAACCCGCCGAATCCGCCAAAATGACCGCCAAAGATATCGCCAAACTGAGAGAAAATATCCTCCATCGACATTCCGCCCCCAAAACCGCCACCCGATGCAGCACCTCCCATTCCTGCGTGGCCAAACTGGTCGTAACGGGCACGCTTGTTCTGATCGCTGAGTACTTCGTAGGCTTCGGCAGCTTCTTTGAATTTCTCTTCGGCTGTAGCATCTCCCGGATTTTTATCGGGGTGGAATTGAATGGCTTTTTTGCGATAGGCTTTTTTTATCTCTTCAGCTGTAGCCGTTTTTGAAACTTCCAGTACTTCGTAATAATCTCTTTTCGTTGCCATCTTATTCCCCCACAATTACCTTCGGATAACGGATAATTTTATCGTTCAGCTGATAACCTTTTTGCACGCAATCAATGATCATTCCTTTTTGCGATTTATCCTGAACAGGGACAGTTGTTATAGCTTCAAACTTGTCGGCATCAAAAGGCTGTCCAAGGGCCTCAATTTCTTTTACACCGTGTTGATTCAGGAAATTCAGAAATTTCGAATAAATCAAATCCATTCCTTCCACCATAGCCTCCTTGTCTTCCGCCATATGAAGTGCTTGTAGTGCACGTTCAAAATCATCGGCAAAAGGAAGCATGTCCGTAAGTACACGTTCTCCCCCGCTTTTGATAATGTCGGCCTTTTCCTTCATGGTCCGCTTGCGGAAATTATCGAACTCGGCATGAAGGCGTAAATAGTTATCGTTCAAGTCATCGTATTTCACCTGTAGTTCTTCTACAGGGTCGGCCTCATCTGACAAATTGTCTTCAACATTGGCCTTCTGTTCTTCAACCTCCTCTTTATCCTCCCGGGCCGGCTCCAGGTTCATATCGTCTTCGTACAATTCTTCCGGGCCGGTATAGTCGTTATTTTTCTTCATAATCATCTAAAAAATATATGTGTCTGCCTTTAAGCAATAAAAAAATCTTGATCGTTCAGACTTCATCACTGCAAATAGTTTGCCAAACTATTACAGAAACAACTCGCACCACTCATCAAATGTCTCTACCTGATGAGTACCGTGGTTCTTGAGGCTCTCCCGGATTTTTTTCAAGGGTTTCTCTTTTCCCAATTGAGATTTCGAGAAAAATTTATCGGCGAAACAGATGATTTTTTCCTCCAGGCTTTTAGGACGCATGTCCCTATGCGGAACAGGTAATTTTTTCTGGATGATGGCTTCCAAACTCAATCCTGTCCCTGTGTGCCGTTCACACACCATTCCGTGTCTGGGAAACCCTTCCATGGTAAGCAATTCCCTGCCTAAATAGCCGTGACAAATGTACGGCAAGCTCCCCTCGCAGGCAATATTCGGTGCCCGGGTTTTGAAGATGCCAATGTCGTGCAACATGGCTGCTTCTTCAAGAAATTTCACATCTATTGCCAGCTCAGGATGCTTTTGTGCGACATGCAGCGCCTTGCCGGTTACATCGGAAACGTGAGATATATAAATGTCGTATAACCTTGTTCCCGGTTTGTAATATTTGAGGATAATTTCGAGCGGATACATAAGTTTGCAAAGGTAACAAAAGATTACGAAAAGAGAAACGGTTGTTATTTAGAAATATTCTATATAGTACTTGTCAAATAAATTAAAAAAGTGTATCTTTGCGCGGATATGGGAAAAGGCAACCGACATATTGCGAAAAAATGGTTTCTGCTTGTCTTGTTCGCAAGTTATGTTACCGGCATTTTGTTTTTCACTCATACCCATGTCATTAACCGAATTACGTATATCCATTCCCATCCTTTTAAAACAGATGGGAAAGCGCAGCATACACATACAGAAAATCAACTTTTCCTTCTTGCCCATTTTTACCACACGCCAATAACATCGGACATTATTCCCAACTTCGATTTGTCCGGACTGTCCAAATCCTCGTTCATTAACTATACTATACTTTACGAAGGATTACATCCTGTTAAAAATCAAACCCCAACTCTCCTCAGAGCTCCTCCCGCAGCTTGATTTTCTCCTGTTTTTAAGAAACAGTCTCTGAATCGTGTCCGTTTTCACAACGGGCAAGATCTTTTATGCGTGGCGACAAGTAGGCAGCCACGGAAATTTTCAAGTTACAATAAAACCAACTAAAAAACTGTTTTGATTTTTTTCATGTGCTATTTCAGGTCTATTTTTGGATGGATTTGAACGCGAAAAACAGCATGAAGAAAGTAGAAATAAATAACATTCTTATGAAAAAAAGATACATACTCCTTCTATGCCTATCCACTCTTTTTATATGGAGACAGGCAAAGGGAAACGAACCCTATAAAACTGACGCAAACATCTTCGGACATGTGTTGGACAAAAATACAAAAGAGCACTTGCCGTACGTTACTGTACAGCTGAAAGGCACTACCCTTGGAACAACAACCGATGCAACGGGACACTACTTCCTGAAAAACCTGCCAACGGGCAATTTCACACTCGAAGTAAAAATGATCGGGTATAAAACCATCACGAAAGAGGTGAAGATCATAGCCAACACCACCCAGGAGATCGATTTCGAGATGGAAGAAGAAAGCATCCCGCTCAACGCCGTGGTTGTGTCGGCCAACCGGAACGAAACCAACCGGATGTTGGCCCCCTCGTTGGTGAGCGTGGTAGATATAAAGATGCTGGAAGCCACCAACTCGAAAAGCCTGGCACAAGCATTGAATTTCCAGCCCGGCTTGCGTGTGGAAGACAATTGCCAGAACTGTGGTTTCTCACAGGTGAGGATCAATGGCCTTGAGGGGGCTTACTCGCAGATACTCATTGACTCCCGCCCCATTTATGGTGCATTGACCGGTGTTTACGGGCTGGAACAGATTCCCTCCAACATGATCGACCGGATTGAAGTAATCCGCGGGGGAGGGTCCGCACTGTTCGGTTCGTCAGCCATCGGCGGTGTTATTAACGTGATAACGAAAGAACCTTCCCGCAACAGCGGGGATATTGTCCACATGTTCTCATCCATCAACGGGAAAGCTGCGGAAAACAATACAATGTTCAACGCATCGATCCTTACCGAAAACCGGAAAGCGGGAATCATGCTCTACGGGCAAAACCGCGACCGCCAAGGTTATGATCACGACGGCGACGGTTTTACCGAGATGCCCATGCTCAAAAACCGATCGTTTGGCTTCCGATCGTTCCTGAAAACAGGGCTATACTCCAAACTTTCCATAGAGTACCACAACATGCATGAGTTCCGCCGCGGAGGCGACAGCCTCAAGCTGCAACCGTTCCAGTCAAAAATTACCGAACAACTGGAACACTATATCAACGGAGGAGGCATCAATTATGTGCAAAATTCGGCAGATATGAAAAACAAGTTCAACCTCTACGCTTCGGCTCAGCACACCCTTCGCAAAAGCTATTATGGCGGGGGCGACCCGGTGGAAGTAATACCCGGGTCAAACCAAAACCAGGAAGTGATCGACAACCTGAACAACCGGTTAGGCTCGTTCGGGCGTTCCACCGAATTGATCCATCATCTGGGTGGACAATATACCCGAAGCATGGACCATCTTTTGTTTATGCCTGCCGAGCTGACTGCCGGAGCCGAGTACCTGAACAATACACTGACCGACGTAAGCGGATACCGCACCCACGATGTGGATCAGAAAACCCATACCGCGAGCGGTTTTCTACAAAATGAATGGAAAGACGACAGGTGGAGCATTCTTCTCGGCGGCCGCCTCGACAAGCACTCGCTGGTAAAATCGGCTATTTTCAGTCCCAGGGCAAACATCCGTTATAACCCAAACGGGAAAGTCAACTTCCGCCTGTCGTATAGCGAAGGATTCCGCGCGCCGCAGTATTTTGATGAAGATCTACACGTAGACATTGCCGGCGGAGAACACATCGTTCGTGTCCTGTCGAAAGACCTGCAAGAAGAGCGTTCACGCAGCGTGAGTGGCTCGATTGACTTTTACCACACCACGGACAACCTCCAGTTAAACGCACTGGCGGAAGGTTTTTTCACACACTTGAAAAATAAGATTACTGCCATTGACGACCCGGAGGTGGAAGGACAAAAACTGGTGGTAAATGCCAAAGGTGAAAATGCGAAAGTATACGGCATAAACCTGGAAGGAAGAATGGCATACGGCCGCCTGTTAGATCTGCAACTGGGGGTAACGTTTCAGAAAAGTTTGTTTGACCAGGCCCAGGAACCGATAGAAGGTGTAGGCGGGTATCGCGAGTTCATGCGCACTCCCGATACTTACGGGTATTTCGTCACCACGTGGAAACCGGCGACCCGCTTTTCAGCAACGCTTTCGGGAAACTATACCGGGCGGATGTACGTGCCCCACGTGAAAGGGGAAGGCGACCCTGCCAAAGACCGGTTTGCATCGGAAAATAAAATTGAAAGGGTAAATTCTTTTTTTGAGTTGCATACAAAATTGTCTTACGACATTCCCGTCCTCGAGTATTCCACGCTGCAATTGAACGCGGGAGTGCAGAACATTTTCAATGCCTATCAAAAAGATTTCGATACCGGTGCAGGAAGGGCATCCGATTATATCTACGGCCCATCAGCTCCGCGAAGCGTGTTTGCAGGGATAAAACTAACGCTTTGAAACATATTGAATTCTGAACTCCAGGAAATTACAGCTCCTGGAGTTTAGGTTTCGATCAAACCTACCACTGTATTGAATAGCCTCCCTCCGCGTATTTTTCGAATCGAAAAACAAACCGGCTTGTGGTATATGCACCTAAAATCCCCAATCCGTTTTCCACGTTTGCCCGTACTTGTACTGGCTCCACAAAAGGGTTTTCATCCACATTATACGCTTTGGCGGCAGAAACCACAAATTGATAATAATCGGAAGACATACTGGATAAGGCGATAACATATTCTTTCGTGAAAGGACCACCGGCATTGATGATTTCTTCGTTTCCATTTGGCCTTTTCATGACGGTTTTGAGGTTCTCATAGTATTCAAAATTAAAAAACAGCTCTCTTCCGTTCACCAATGCATCGGAAAAAATATTCTCCAGTTGCCTTTTATAACCGGAATCTTCTTCTCCCCACAAAACTTCTTCGAGCGGGTTACCCGTATCCGAAATGTTTCCTTTCAACACTTTGCTCAACTCTACCTTTTGCAACTCTTTTCCGATGGACTTATCCTTATCGTACAAATTGTGTTCGGCTTTGATAAAATAAAAATTCTCCTCGTTCTTTTCCTCTTTTAAGCGTAAGCGGATCTTGTTAACATGCTCCCATTGCTTAAATGTATACCCCGGGTCATCGGTGAATTGGCTGGAAACATCTTTTACCGTATGCGTAAGGGTAGAATCCGCCAATTCAAACACCGGAGCCTGCGGAATCCCGGTTTTCGCTTTTACCGCTTCGAAACCCGGAGCCGATGCGCGGACTTCAATCTCATCGCCAATTCGCGGACGATATTGCCCGGCGTAATTCCCCTCATTGCCGTAAACAAGCTTTTCCTTCAACACCCCGTTCACGTATAGCTCTACGGAAGCGTTTTCGATAGATACGTAGGGCGTATGGTCATCCATGACAAAACGGCTTTTTGATAGATGTACCGTTACATTTTCATCGGGCGTGAGATAACCGTTCAATACCAGAACCGGTTTTTTTACATCTCCTTTAAATTCGATTTCTTTTTCGCAGGCGCAGAACAGGAGTGCGCAGAGCAAAATAATACAGGATATGGATTTTTTATTCATTTTTGATTGTTGTTTCATTGACCGTTAACTGTTTAAAACCTTACCACATACGTCACCGACGGCAATACCGGAAAGATGGACACCTGCTTGAGCACCGTTTTCGAACGGCTCTCGCTTGGCCCCGTCTGTTCCGTTTTTGACGAAGGATACACGAAAAACGGATTCAGCTGATTATACACGTTATATACACTGATGTTCCACGTACGCTTCCACCCGCGCCGGGTAGTTTTGTGAAAGTTTACGCCCAAATCCATGCGGTGATAGTTGTTGTACCGAAAGTTGTTGCGGCTCTCCACGTAAGTGACAGATTGCAAGGCGTAATGCGATTCCTGATAATTGGGTGCGGGCACAGTGCGGTAGGACTGATAGCCGAACGTGGCAGCGTTACCCGTGCTGTAAACCCAAGATCCCGAAATATCAAACCGGTCAGAGAACTTATGCATGAGGGTAAGGCTCACATCGTGCCTGCGGTCGTACTTGGCAGGAAAAACCTTTCCGTAGTTTATTTCATGTCCGGGCCGATCAAAAATACGATCGGCTTTCGACCACGTGTAGCCCAACCATCCCGAAGTATTTCCAAACGACCGCTGCGCCAGGAACTCCACACCGTAAGCCACGCCGCGTCCCATACTGACCTTGTCTTCCCAATTGGACGATGCTCCCATGAACGACGCTCCATCTTTGTACTCCAACAGGTTGTCCATGGTTTTGTAATACCCTTCTACGGAAAAATCGGCCACGTGCGGTACCGTATAAAACAGGCCCGCCGAATATTGGTGTGACGACATGGGTTTTATCTTTTTCGTAACGGGAACCCACAAATCGGTAGGAAGACTCACCGAACTGTTCGAAAGCAGATGGATATATTGGTTCATATAGGCGTAACCGGCTTTTGCTGAAAAGTTTTCGCCCAACATTACCCGCATTCCCGCACGCGGTTGCACCGAGAAGTAATTTTCCTTTTGCACGTGGAACGACGAAAAATGCACACCCAGGTTCACCTTGAACAATTCCCCCAACGCAATATTGTCTTCGATATAGCTCATGGTCTCGTGCGCATACACGTTAGGACTTCCCACAATCGTATCGATTTTTTGCGTATTGGGGTCGGTATCGTTTACCTTTATCGACGACACATCGGGTGAAAACGTGTGATACGTGTAGTTTGTGCCGAACTTGATATCGTGCGACGGGCCGGGCGTATAATCAAAGTCAACCTTAGCCGTCCAATCGTGGATACCCGAATCGTATTTCAGAGCAATTTCCGATTTACTCGTTTTATGGGGCGTCACGGATTTATCCACGTATTGATCTTCGTAGCCCATTTTCAGGTCAGACCTGTATCGCGTGAATGCCGCAGTAGTATTCATAAACAGTTTGCTGCCCACCACACGGCTCCACCGTAATGACGTAACCAGGTTGCCCCAACCCCAGTTCATTTTTTGCCATTCTTTGCTTTCATACGTTGAACTATTGGCAGATTTTGTACGCATTTTGGTATGCATGGCATCATCTCCCGTGTAAATACTGAGATAGAGTCGGTCACGGTCGGAAAACTTGTGTGTAAATTTGGCGTTAATGTCATAAAAATAATATCCGCCACCGTAATTCGTATCGTCTTCCTCCTGCCTGGCTGCGTACTTGATAAACGGCTGGGCCAAAATATCGAAGTAAGTACGACGCAACGAAACATTAAATGTGGTTTTTTCTTTCACGATGGGCCCTTCCACCTGGAGTTTCGCCGAAAGTGTCCCGATGCTGGCTGTCCCGCTGATCTTTTTATCGTCGCCGTCTTTCATGCGCACATCCACCACAGACGAAAGCCGTCCTCCGAAACGTGCCGGGAAGCTACCTTTATAAAGCGTTACGTTTTTAAGCGCATCACTGTTGAAAACGGAAAAAAAGCCCATCATGTGATTCACGTTGTAGAGCGGGATACCGTCCAGGAGTAACAAATTTTCATCGGGCCCACCGCCCCTCACATACAAACCGGCCGATCCTTCTGTGCCCGACTGCACGCCGGGCAACAGCTGCAAGGCTTTAATGATATCGTTTTCACCCAATAACGATGGAATATTTTTGATTTGTGCGATGGGTACTTCCACGGCGCTCATTTGCGAACCGCGCACCCCCGTTTCGGAGCGGTGCCCTACCACGGTCACTTCTTGCAACACGTTTTGCAAGGTGAGTTGAATATTGACAACGGTGTCGCGTTGCAACACAAACGATTGCTTTTCGGGCTGGTAACCGATATAGGAAAAGGCCAAAGAAACCTCGCCTTTAGGCAAGGTGAGGGAAAAAAAGCCAAAATTGTTCGTGGCGTTTCCTTTAGCCGATAATTCGTCAAAGACGGTAGCGGAAATCAGTTGCTCGCCGGTTTCCTTGTCCGTAATATATCCGCTAATGGTGTAATGCTGTGCCGACACACCCAGCGCCGGCAAAATAAAAAACAAAAGTAAGATCCTTTTTAATGTCGTCATACCCTTTAGTTATGGTGTTGGAATTTTGATAAGCTTGAAATTGTTTTGCCGAAAGGTATATGTGTCTCGGTACAGCAATGATGCAAAGCTGCACAAAATCACGGCACGATACTTAGTTAAAAAAATAAAATAAAAGGTGTAATTTCGTTCTAATGGTACTTATCTCTTCTTCTCATCCACCCAAACTTTCAAGGTTTTAGGAGAATCCGTCACAAAACCACCATCCGCTATAAAAAAAGAAAGCAATATTTCGCTATTTATACCTGACTGTGTTAAAGAAGCGTCGCGGCCTGTCTCTACAACGGAATCACATATTTTTTCAGTGCAGGATCTTTGAGTGAATTTGGAACGGCGCTTTTTACTTCATCCACAATGATGTGAATTAACCGCTCCCGTATAAATTCTTTCCGGGTAATAAGGCTGATTTCGCGTACGGGAGTAACGTTTTTAAACGGCCGCACATTTTTCTTTTGTTGTTCACTGAGATTATATGTCGCCATTTCGGGAATAACGGTCAACCCGTCGTTGTCATCCACTATTTTTATAAGCGTATCGATGCTACCTGCTTCAAAGGCAAAAATGGAATTCGACCTGCGTCTTTTTCTCATGCTGCAGAGGTGTAAAATCTGTGTCCGGAAACAATGAACTTCATCAAGCATCCAAAGCTTCCCGTTGTTTAAATCACTCTCGTCCAGCTCATTTTTAACGTAAAGCGAACGTTCTTTAGGGGAAACATAAGCAAAAAACCTTTCGTAATAGAGGGGCCTCTCGGTAACGGAGTCATCGTTGAGCGGAGTGGCCAGGATTCCACCGTCCAGCGAATCGTTTGCCAGGCCGCGAAGGATATTATCGGTTGTCAGCTCCCTGACGACTATGCTTATATCGGAATTTCCCTGCGTATGTTCGTCCATCAATTTCGGCAGCAGGTACGGCGAAACAGTCGGAATAATTCCCAGCCTGAATGTTCCTTTTATAATGCCCTTTTCTTCCTGGATAATCTCTTTAATCTGGTTTATCTGAGCGACCGAAACACGTGCCTGATCGATTATTTTTCTTCCTATCTCGGTAGGCTGAACCGGAAGCTGGGTACGGTCAAAAATTTTCACTCCCAACTCATCTTCCAGCTTTTGAATCATCATACTGAGGGTGGGTTGCGTAACAAATGAGGCTTCGGCCGCTTTGGAAAAATGGCGATAATTGTCAACTGCAATTATATACTCGAGTTGCTGGATGTTCATTGCTGATAATTTGAAAAGTACTTCATAAACTGAACGCGTTCGTACAGTGACGGGCTCGCAATATTGGCATAATTAAGTTTTCCTTTAAAATCGGATATACGTTCGTAATTATTCTGCTCCATCCATTCTTCCACACACGTGATCATGTTACCAATCACCTCCATCCCCTGCTCGTAAAGCACGCTGCAAAGCTGTACTCCCGATGCGCCAGCCAAAATTCCTTTAATGGTATCTTCCCAGGAGTGGACTCCGGTTGAACAAAGTATGTCTATCTCTTTAACGCGTCCCGAGACGATGGCAGTCCAGCGCAGTGTCTCGTGAAAATCGGCCGGGTTGCTGAAAACGGTTCCGGCTGTAATCTCCATTTTGTTGATATCAATATCAAGCTGATAAAACCGGTTAAAAAGCACAATTCCATCTGTACCCAATGCTTTCAGTTTACCGACCAGGCCGGGTAAATTACCCATATTTTTGGCCATTTTTACCACAACAGGGATTTTCACCGTTTTTTTCAATTGCTTCACGATGCTGATGTAGGAATCCTCCAAATAGGTATCCCCATATTCTCCGGCGTTGAGCAAAAACACATTCAACTCAATAGCGTCCGCCCCGGCAGCCTCAATACTTTTGGCGAAATCCGTCCATCGGGTCAGTTTATAACAGTTGATGCTTGCCACAACGGGGATAGTGCATTCTGCTTTAACCGAACGGATCAGGTCGAGGTATTTCTCCACGTGGTTCATCTGGATATACGCGTTGATATAGTCCGCTGCCTCGGGATAATCAGAGATTTGTGTCAGTTTTTCGGTGTGATTTTCTATTTGTTCTTCGAACAGGGATTTAAGCACCACCGCTCCAATTCCGGCTTTATCGAGCTCTTTTATTTTTGACAAGGAGTTTGTTAAACCGCTGCTGGCAGCAATAAACGGGTTCTTCAGCGTCAATCCGGCGAATGTTGTTTGTAAGTTTACCATGTTGAGTGAATGTTTTTTCAATTATCAAGCGGGACAAAAATAACTATTTTAATTGATAAAAGTGATTGTTTATATTACCTTTCCCCAAAAATCAACGTTCCCACCCGGATGATCGTAGCACCTTCTTCTATAGCAATGGGGTAGTCGCCCGACATTCCCATGGAAATCTCTTTAAAATTATCGTCGTCGGGGAAATAATCCGATTTGAACTCACCGAACAGCGATCGAATCAACCGAAACTCTTTTCTCACCTGCATCTGGTCGTCTGTATAGGTGGCCATACCCATTACACCGGCAAGTTGCACATGTGTACAATCACGCCACTTGCCCCGGGCAAGAAAACGGCGGCATTCATCGGGTGAAAAGCCCGATTTTGTCTCTTCATCGGCTACATGTAGCTGCAACAAACAAGGTATTGTCCGATGATTAGCTGCGGCCTGCTTCTCAATTTCAAGCATCAACCGTTCACTATCCAAACTGTGTATAAGGTGAATAAATGGAGCGATAAACTTCACCTTGTTACGCTGCAGATTGCCTATAAAATGCCATTCGATATCTCTGGGGAGACCCGGTTGTTTTTCAACAAGCTCCTGCACACGGCTTTCACCGAAACTCCGCTGGCTACCGTTGTAGGCTTCCAAAATCTCTTCATTGGGATGGAACTTGGAAACGGCTACAATTTTAACACCCGCCGGAACCGATACCCGCAGTTTTTCGATATTGGAATCTATGTTCATTCCTCCGCTTTTGAGTTATCCCCTGCACTATATTTAAACACATCCATTATGGCTGTCTCGTTTACCGACGCAAAAGTGTAATCCACCATCGTCTTTTTCATTTCGGTTTCCACGATCTCCACCGCTTCTTTAAGCACTGAGGCCTGCACGAGCATATTGACTGCTGTTTTCTTTTCCGAACCGCTTTTCTCGTCAAGCGTGATGAAGTAAAGCTTTGCTTTGTAGTAACGGTCTCCCGTTTCGTTAAAAAAAGTATCGGAGAACCTCGCCCTTTTAATATCGGAAACGGTAAAATCGCCCGATATATAGGGCTTCATCTCTTCAATAATCCTCGCTTCCGCTTCGGTGAACGACATCGCGTCCACCAGATAAGGTTCAGTTACCGTTTTTATCATACCCGTATCCAGGGTTTTATCGTACCGCACTTTGCATTCGAACCAGTTGTACATATTGTTTTTTAATTTTATATAGGATCACAAAGGTACAATTTTTTTTACAGTTTTGCTTTGAAACGATCGTTGTGGAAGTTTACGTACCTCGTTTTTTTAGTCGATAAAAAGTAACTATCGGGCCTTTGTCGTGAAAATTTGATATTTTTGCAATTTATTGGCTAACGAGATGATTGGGACCCTTGTAAATACAGCTGCCGTACTAGGTGGCGGAGTGATCGGGCTGCTGTTGAAAAAACGGATGCCGGAGCGTGTGACCACCATTTATTTTCAGGCGATAGGCCTCTTTACGCTGGCTATCGGCGTGGATATGGCTGTTGAGATGGAGAAGATTCTCATTGTGGTGAGCAGCCTTGCCATCGGCTCTCTTTTGGGAGAGTGGTGGAACCTGGAAAGGGGTGCTGAACAGATCAGTGACAACCTGAAGAAACGCTTTCGTATTGGAAGCGAAAAATTTTCGGAGGGGCTAGTCACTGCCTTTTTACTGTTTTGCGTGGGCTCCATGACCATCCTCGGTACTATACAGGAAGGCACTGGCGGTTCACCCGACCTGCTCTTTACGAAATCGTTGATGGATTTTTTCTCGGCTATTCTGCTGGCTTCGGCCTTTGGCCTGGGAGTAGTATTTTCGGCTTTGCCCCTGTTTATCTTTCAGGCTGCCCTCACCCTACTTGCCGGATACGCCGGGAGCCTCTTCACCGACGAAATCATCCTCGGACTGACCAGCGTGGGGGGTATACTGTTGATCGGACTGGGTATCAACATTCTTGGGATAAAAAAACTCCGCATCATGAATATGCTGCCCTCGCTGGTTGTCGTCGTGCTGCTGATCTGGATTTTTGGATAACATGCAACAAAAAGAGGAGAAACTGGGATTATGGCTACTGGTTTTTGTGGCGCTGGGTTCCATGATAGGCTCCGGTATCTTTAATTCTCCGAAAGATCTTATCCGGGTGGCCAATCCGCAGGGCACCTTGGTTGCCTGGGTGACCGGAGGGCTTGGCGCACTTATGCTTGCACTGGTGTTCGTATATCTTGCCACGCGTAAGCCCGGATTAAAAAGCGGCATCTACGCCTATGCACGGGATGGATTCGGTGATTATATGGGATTCAACTCAGCCTGGGGCTATTGGTCTGTAGGCTGGTTGGGGAATGTGAGTTATCTGGCACTCTTTTTCAAGACGCTGAACGACCTGTTAGGAGAACGTGCACTTTCACCCTTCACCGCTTTTCTAATAGGGTCGGCACTGCTGTGGCTCTTCTATGCCATTCTGATGGCCGGCATCCGCGAGGGAGCCATCCTTAATTTTATTGTGACAACCGCTAAACTGATCCCTATTCTTCTGATTATATTCCTCGGTATATCCCTGGTAAAGAATGATCTTTTTCTAACCACAGACTGGCAAAGCAGGCTGGCATCCACAGGCGAACCCACCTCTCCCCTTCTACAGGTGAAGGAGGCCATGGCGGTTATCCTCTGGTGTTTTGTCGGTGTGGAAGCAGCTTCCGTCCTGTCAGCCAGGGCAAAGAGCCAGCAGGTCGTACGGCTGAGCATCATTCTCTCCCTGTTGATTGTCCTTGCTGTGTATATGCTGATTACGTTTATTGCCATGTCATCGGTCCCGGCTCGGGAGCTGGCCGACTCACAGACACCGCTGGCCCTGATACTGGAGCGAACAGTTATCGGGGTTGCAGGCGGCACGATCATTAAATTGGGGATCATGGTCTCCGTGCTGGGAGCCAGCCTCTCCTGGATACTGTTATCCGTTGAGACATTATACGCCGCGGCTAAGGACGGCGTGTTGCCCCAAACCTTCCGGAAGATAAACCGGAAAGGAACCCCCGTCAATGCTCTCCTGCTCACACAATGCTTCACTCAGCTTTTTCTCCTTTCCATCCTGTCGCCACAACTCAACGAAACCTACCTTGCCGCCATTACCATTGCCACCACCCTGGTGCTGATTCCCTACCTGCTCTCATCACTTTATGCCGTGAAAGTTACCCTAAGCCGATGGAGGAAAGAGTCTCACCACCACCTGGTCATAGCACTACTCGGCACCCTCTATTCTCTCTATGTGATCTATACTGTGGGCCTAAAATACCTGTTCCTTTCCGTTCTCTTTTACGGTATCGGCTCATTGCTGTTTATTGCTGCAAAGCGAGAACAAAAACAACAGCCCAAACACTGGGAATGGGCTGTCATTATTCTTCTCCTGGCAGGATCAACAGGGATAATCGCAGGGATCCTGACCGACAGGATCCAACTTTGACTATCGGTTGATGGTGTACCGCAAGGTAACTCCGAAACGGGTAGGATATCCCCGTTGCACAAACTGGTTCACCTTTCCGGTGGTCATGTCCGACGCTTCGAAAAGAAACGAATGGTAATCGGTATTGAACAGGTTCTTTGTCCAGAGTTCAAGCGAGAACGCACCCTTCTCCGCAGAAATGCTGCCGTTAACCAATCCGTAAAAAGGTTGATAAAGCTCTTCTCCACTACCGCCGTTTTGAGGGGTGGTTTTATTTGACTCTGTCCAGTAAATTTTCCCGACTCCAGCATACTGAATGTTTCCTACCAGGCGATCAATAAGCGGACTGTTGGCAAAATCATACACATAACTGGCTCCCAGGCTTAGTGTGTGTTGTGGAGCAAAGGGAACATAATTTCCGGAATAATCCACATCCTCCGAAGCATCATATTTCACGAATCGTGCATCAGCAAATCCATAATCACCGTATAACGAGAAATTGTTCACTGGGGTATATTTCACACTCAGTTCGAAACCGCTGCTTTTCGATTTCCCGGCATTTTTTACCGTGCGACCCGATGTCCCCTGATCTTCCAGCTTGATGATCTGAATGTTGTTTACCCGGGTATAAAACAGGGCATAGGTAAGTGAGAGTTTCCGGTCGAGCATCTCATAACGTCCTCCCAACTCATACGTCCAGCTGGTTTCCGGATCATAAGAGAGCTGTTCTTCTAGCGGCACCACTTCTGCTGTTCCCGGGCCGCCAGGAGCTCCGGTTCCTCCACCCGGCATACCGCTCATCGCGTTTCGCATGATTGATTCCGCAAGGGCACCTTGCAATATTTTGGAGAATGCCTGTTCATTGTATCCTCCTGTTTTATATCCTTTCGATGCCGACAGGTAAACCAAGCCTCCGGATGAGAGTTGGTATTTCAGTGCAAACTTGGGCAAAATTTTCCAGAAGTCTTTGCTGTAACTTCCCGTCAGCAACGTATCGCCTTCTATAAACATGGGAGGCATGGGGCGGTTGGGTATATTAAATACAAGATTTACATCACCGCCCTCGCTTTCCGTGGAAAAATCGATGCCGGTGTGCTCATAATCCAGCCTTAACCCTGCAGTGGCAGACAACCCTTCTAATCCGAAAAGCTCCGTAAGCGTGGACTGGTGGAAGAGCGCAGCACCCCGGGATGGTTTTGTATAAATACCGGGAAGATCAATCCTGTCGTTGGCGTATACAATTCTCAACGGAGCACCCGTCCGCTGCATAGCCGCATCCAGGTGTCCCTGCATGGCAGCCATTCCCTCCTCTTTGATGGCGACGGGCGTATCGATCACCCGGTGGTCATAGAACCCGAAGGCACCCACTACCCAGCGGTATTTCCGTTGTGTGCCGGACTTCACGGTAATCTCCTGGCTCAGGGAGTGTTGTTCCTGCATCTGACGAATGGAGAATACCGATTTGGGAGAGTAATCCTGATCCATCTTCATATCGTCTTTGAGGTATTGAAATCCTGTAGTAGAGTGTATACTGTAGCCGTTCCCGGTATAATCCAACGACAAACCGTTTGTAAACAAATGACGATTGTAGGAGGAGGGCTCGTTAAAGTTTGCTGCGGTGGAATCTTTATGCATATACGGGAAAGCACCTCCGGAAACATAGTCGTAATTTCCGAAGAGCAACGCTTTAAATGATGGAGTAATCTCCCAATCCAGCTTCACCCTTCCTCCGGCATTTTCAGAAGCATCTACTTTTTTACCGGTATGGCTATTCATGAAATACCCATCATCACGCTTGTAATAGGCACCCACGGAGATTCCGAAGTTATCCGTCAGCTTGCTGTAGTTTGATGCTTTTGCCGAAAACTGGCCGTAACTTCCACCGCCTATCGTCAGGTTAGTACCCTGAAAAGTGAGCGGCGACAGCGTGTAGAGATTCACTATTCCCCCAATGGCATTTCGTCCGTAGAGTGTTCCCTGGGCACCTCGGAGAACCTCTATGCGTTGAATATCTTGAAACTCAAAATCGAATGCCGAAGGATTAAAGCTGGGCACATTATCCACGTACATGCTTACCGTCTGCGCTCCCAATCTTGCTCCGATACCACGGATGTAGATGGGAGTAGAGACTTTGGAGCCGTAAGAAGGGATAAAGAAGTTGGGGATAAATGAGCTTAAGCCCGGCAACGATTCAATCTGAGTATCGCGCAACTGTTTCGGAGAAACCACAGATACGGCAGTGGGCATATTCTTCAACTCGTTGGTTTCCTTTACAGATGAGGTAACAATCACTTCGTTCAGGTAATACACTTTAAGCGTATCCTGTGGGTTATCGTCTTTTTCAGGTTCAATATTCCTGGAGTATGAAATAAAAATCTGGCTGACTGCCAATACAATCATTGCTAATCTTTTCATCGGACAAAAAATATACTGTTAAATTATCATGCAAAGTAACACGATAATCGAAAACGAAACAATCACCACAAATAGTGATTTTTTTCATCAATATGGAGAAAATCAGCCAAAATGTCTGTTTTTTTGAAAATTTTTCGATTTTTGATGCAACGTTTTGGCGTTTTTTCCATCTATTAGGAAACAGTTTTGATTTTTTATCGTTTAAATCAAGTACACCCAAGTAAATGATGATTCTATGAAAAAAGTTGTATTGAAAACCTATGCAAAAGTATTGACTGCATTTTTCACTTTACTGGGAACAATAACCGGATGCGATTATTTTGAACCCCGATGCGAATACGGAACACCTTCCGCAGACTTCGTGTTTAAAGGAAAAGTGGTCGACAAATCATCTCAAAAACCGATAACAGATATCCGGATAATCCATAAGACAGGCTATGCACCGGCAAACGACACGGTAAAAACCAACGCCAATGGCGAATTTGAGTTGAAATTCAATGATTTTCCGGGAGGAGACCACTGGATTTATGCCGAAGATTTAGACGGAACGGAAAATGGCGGATTGTATGACTCGGACTCCCTGACGGTTAACTCATCGCAAATGAAAAGAATCAAAAAAGGGGATGGAAGCTGGTATCGAGGTGTTTTTGAAAAGACCGATGCAAACTTCTCTTTACAAAAATCGGACAAGAAAGAATGAGACTCCGGAAGAACATGATCCTCTCGCTCTATCACGAGCATAAAAAGGCACAAGCCAAACTGCACAACCTCACTTATCTGTTTTGGGAATGCACGTTGCGTTGCAATTTCAATTGCGTGCATTGCGGAAGCGACTGTGCCAAAGAGAACATCGTTCCCGACATGCCCAAGGAAGATTTCCTGAAAATACTGTCGGATATCCGCCCACACGTAAATCCGCACAAAACAATGGTCGTCATTACCGGTGGGGAACCGCTAGTACGAAAGGATCTCGAGGAAACAGGCAGAGAGATGTACAACATGGGATATCCGTGGGGGTTCGTCACCAACGGCTGGGGACTGTCGCAAGAGCGGCTCGATGCGCTTCTCCAAGCGGGACTACGTTCCGTAACCGTAAGCCTGGACGGATACACCGAAGAGTCGCACGAGTGGTTTCGCGGCAAAAAAGGATCGTGGCTCAGGGCACTGAACGCCATTTCACGGGTAGCCGGAACGCCCGGATTGAAATACGACGTGGTGACGTGCGTAAATAAAAAGAACATCAACGATCTCCACAAGTTAAAGTCAATGCTTGTTTCGTTGGAAGTCAAACACTGGCGGCTGTTTACCGTTTTTCCGAAAGGAAGAGCCAAAGACAACCCGTTGTTGAAATTATCCACCGAAGAATTTGTGCAATTGATGGAGTTCATCCGCGACACCCGAAAAGAAGGGAAAATAATCGCCAGCTACGGATGCGAGGGATACCTGGCTGATTACGAGATGGAGGTGCGTGACGCACCCTTCTTTTGTCGGGCAGGTATTCACATTGCGTCGGTGTTGGCAAACGGGGACATCAGTGCGTGTCCCAGCCTCCGGGGCGATTATGTCCAGGGCAACATCTACAAAGACAATTTCTGGACGGTTTGGAACACCCGCTACCAGGTGATGCGCGACCGCCGATGGACCAAAACCGGAAAATGCGCCACCTGTAAATCCTATAAATTCTGTCAGGGGAACGGATTACACCTCCGGGATGAAAAAACGGGAGAGTTACTACACTGCCATCTGGAGATGATGGGGAAATTACAACCCGCCATAAAACAAAGGAGCATCTTCTCCAAAGCCGTGAGTTTCTTTACGTGATCGGGGGTGAACCCAAATGCTTTTTCTTTGTTATAGAGGTTGGAATCACGAAAGCATTAGCGATTTCGGCTCTTGATTCTTTTATCTAAAAAGTCTATAAAAAAACAATGAAAAAAGCATTATTGATCGTGGATGTCCAGAACGATTTTTGTCCCGGCGGCGCACTGGGCGTAAAAGAGGGGGACAAAGTGGTTTCCGTGATAAACAGCATTATCGATAAATTCGATTTTGTAATTTCATCACAAGACTGGCACCCCGAGGAATCCATTCATTTTGAGAAGTGGCCTCCGCACTGCATCGCCAATACGTACGGTGCTGATTTCCATCCCGACCTGAAAACAGAAAAGATCGGTCTTAAACTACAAAAAGGCACGGCCAACAAAGACGACGGCTACTCCGCTTTCGAAGCGACCAACGTTTCCTTTTCCGATTTTCTCCGCAAAAACAACATCACCAACCTGTATGTGTGTGGGTTAGCCACCGATTATTGTGTAAAGGCATCGGCTCTAGATGCTGTAAACCACGGCTTACACACATTTGTGATAACCGATGCTATAAAACCGGTGAATATACATCCGGGCGACGATAAAAAGGCATTGGATGAAATGTACCGGAACGGATGCGTACTGGTAGAGTCTAACGCGTTGGAAGCATGAAAAAGGATCTTTCACTCCGCACCGTAACCGTAATGCGTTATATCCTGCCGTTGAGGGAGGGTGGTTCGTTGCCGGCGTTGGCGGAAGCTGATGACGATTTCAAGTATGTGTTGAAATTTCGCGGTGCGGGGCACGGCACCAAAATGTTGATTTCGGAGTTGCTGGGCGGACAAATTGCCGTCAAACTCGGATTAAATGTTCCCGAACTGGTGTTTGCCCGTCTCGATGTGGATTTCGGACGAACCGAAGGAGATGAAGAAATTCAGGATTTGTTAAAGGGAAGCGAAGGACTTAATCTCGGCCTGCATTATCTTTCAGGAGCGATTGCTTACGACCCATCTGTAAAAATAGATCCGTTGTTGGCGTCGAAAATTGTGTGGCTCGATGCATTTATTACCAATATCGACCGTACCTTTAATAACACCAACCTGTTGTTGTGGCATCGTGAATTATGGATCATCGATAACGGCGCGTCGTTCTATTTTCACCATTCCTGGAAAGATTTCGAGAAACACGCGCTCAACCCCTTTCCGCACATCAAAAATCACGTCTTGTTGCCGCAGGCTACAAAACTGGATGAAACGGACAGGTGGGCAAAGGAACATTTATCGGATCATTTTTTCCTCGAACTCACCCGGCTTATCCCTGACGAATGGTTGCAGTGGCGTGATACGAATGAGACTCCCGAAGAAATCCGCCACAGATACTACCTTTTTCTGAAAACACGATTGACGCATTCTCATCACTTTTTAAACGAAGCCCGACATGCAAGAGGTTAAGTTGTACGAATATGCCGTCATCCGCCTGGTGCCAAGAGTGGAGAGGGAAGAGTTTTTCAATATTGGGTTGATTCTTTTCTCGAAGAAGGAAAGGTATATCCGGCTGGAGTATTACCTCTGTACGAAGAAATTTGGATTGATGCACTCGGGTCTGGATTACGAGGAGGTTATCCACCACCTCGATGCATTTAAGCAAATCGCCGCAGGCAACAAAGATTGTGGCCCCATTGCGCTTTTGGATATCGCCGAGCGATTCCGCTGGCTGACCTCCGTTCGCAGTTCCGTATTACAGACATCGCGCCCGCATCCCGGAAAAACCGTTGACCTCGATAAAACTTTTGTGCGGCTCTTTGAAGAGTTGGTTAAATAAGTGCCAAAGTCCTCTTTACCCTTTAAAAATAAAATAGACTGCCAGTACCAGAAATATAAACCCTATCAGGTGATTCATCTTCAATGGGGTTTGAAAAGCAACGGAAGAGAAGACAACAAAGACCACCAATGTGATAACCTCCTGAATAACCTTCAGCTGGACGAGCGAAAACGCTCCGCCGTTTCCTTCAAACCCGATCCGGTTTGCCGGAACCTGAAAGCAGTATTCAAAAAAAGCGATTAGCCAGCTGAAAACAATTACACCAAAAAGCGGGAGTTTGCTTAACCACGAATTTTCAGCAAGTCTGAGGTGCCCGTACCACGCAAAAATCATAAAGATATTGGAGCAGACCAGAAGCCCGATAGTGAGAAGATAATTCATAACCGTTACTTAAAAACCGGGCGCAAAAGTAATGAAAATCCAGGTTAAAACAGCCTCTTAACGGGTAAAATTTATTTTCTGATTGGGCACTACACCAATTCCCGACAGATCGTTCGCGATAATTTTGCCGTTCTGCAAACGGGCTCCGTCAAAACAATCGTTAGCAATCAGCAGGGCTCCGTCCAAATCGGCAAAATCCATTCCTGAACAAAGTTGAGATGCAGCAGAAATAGCACATGACGTTTCAGTCATACATCCCATCATCACTTTCATTCCCAATGACTCGGCAACTCTACGCATCTTCCAGGCCTCGCGCATGCCGGTACATTTCATCAACTTGATGTTAATGCCCGAGAACACCCCTTTCAACCGCTCGACATCGGTTAACCGCTGGAGTGACTCGTCGGCAAAAACAGGCAGCGGACTCTCTTCCGTCAATCGGGAAATATTGTCCAGATCCGACTTCGGCATTGGCTGCTCTATCATTACAACCCCTTGGTCCTTCATCCAGTGAATCATGTCGAGTGCCGCTTGACGGTCTTTCCAACCCTGGTTAGCGTCTACCGCCAACGGCAGACCGGTAACGGAACGGATGGCTTCAATCATGCGCTTGTCGTCCGGGCCGCCCACTTTTACCTTCAGGATGTTAAAGCGTCCCATTGCTTCGCGTGTTTTTTCACGCACCACATCATCGGTATCAATACCGATGGTAAAAGTAGTATCGGGAACATCCATTCTGTCCAGTCCATACCTCTTATACCACGTCACGCCGGCAATTTTCCCGGCTAAATCATGCAACGCTATGTCCACGGAAGCTTTGGCCGCCGTATTGTTAACCGAAATACCATCCACATATTCTAGAATCTCATCCAGACATAAGGGATCGGGGAAGGCAGACAGATCGACTTTCTTCAGGAATTCAATAACCGAAGCCTGCGTCTCACCCAAGTACGGAGGTAGCGACGCCTCACCGTAACCCGTAAGCCCGTCGTATTCAAGTTTAGTGAGTACAACCGGCGTTGTTTTACGGGAGAAACCCGATATGGTAAACGTGTGGCGCAGTTCAAGGTCGTAAGGAGCCCAGAATAAATTCATTTTGGAAGAACTGTTTTTTTCGTTGTCATTGTCGCTGTCTGGATAAAATTCTGCCTGCCTGGATTCATGGTTTGTAAAAAGCATTGTCCGGAACTCCTTCGATACCGTCCGTGTTTACTTCACCGATAATTCTTCGGGCACACAGATAACGACCGGCATTATATTCATCGTAAAGCGGATCGGCAGGATCAAAACTGCCTATCTGAACATAATCCGACGCATGTATAAACCGTCGGTTCCCGATATAAATGGCTACGTGGACAACCCTTTCTTTCGGATTTTCCGCCGTCGCCTTCGTCCCGAAAAAGAGCAAATCACCCGGTTCCAAGTTTGAAAAATTGCCGTTATCATCCACCGGTCTTCCAGTCAACACCTGCTGCGAAGCATCCCGCTGAAGAATAACACCGTGAAGGAAATAGACCAGTTTGGTCAACCCACTGCAATCCAAACCCTTGAATGAAGTGCCGCCCCAAACGTAAGGAATTCCCATAAATTGCCTAGCGACCCTCACTATGCTTTTCGGGGTAAGTTCCATTTCCTGCAGCCACTTCTTCAATTCCTTGGCATCGGACTGCCGTATATAGGCTTCACGCCCATCGGGATACCCTACCCGATAAAAACGGCCTTTCTCTCCTTTCAGTACAAGCATATCCCCGATCACTAAATCGGATACCGTTTGCGATTTAACATCCGCTTTTTCGTAGGAAAATGCATACAACGCAATTACTACCACCTTTTCTTTTTTGTTGTATTCATGTAGCTCTGACTCAGTCATTGTTCTTACAGCATCAGAAACCCATCCGACGTATCCGTCCGGTGCCTGCACGCGTCGCCAACCGCCCTGTTTATCCAGGAGCCTGACTGGCATCCCCAGCAAAACTTCCGATACAGTCTCACTGCCATGGGAACTGCCGGAGTGCATTTTTTCTACCGAATTGTAGATCACTCCCCAACATTTTTCACCAACGGCATCATCGGGCACATGTTTTTCCCTGACCTGTTCTATAATGTGTTGCATACCGCTTTGCTGAGCCATAAAA
>JABNAD010000187.1_pt1 | contig 51157 bp, 38 predicted proteins | sample 7240381 | NCBI WGS metagenome assembly JABNAD01 (sample SAMN11332834, study PRJNA596920) | anaerobic digester metagenome | biome: digested sludge; isolation source: digested sewage sludge-derived enrichment culture grown on H2/CO2 | place: Germany: Goettingen
GCGAAGAGCTTTCCGGCCAGTCGATTCTGTTAAAACAGATGATTGACCAGTTTCAGTTGCGATAAATGACCAAATAATAACTATTTAATTGGAAATGACGTTAGGAAATGCTGCTAACGTCATTTTTAATTGTGTTTAATACAAAGCTGATAGAACATTTTAAAGAAACAAAAATTGAAGTTGAGTTTACGAGAAATTTCATATATAATGAAACCAATTTTTAAATGATGCTGGCTGAATACCTGGGCTGTGAAGAGTAACAGCAACGATTGCAAGATTGTTTTATGGGTATAATCTTTCCAGGAAACGTGGTGAAGACGAATTACTTATTTGAAAATTGTTAATCATAGGAGGATAGGATGGGACAAAAAAAGAGTTTGCTGTCAAAAATTATTCAGACGGTAGTTCTACCGGCGATCCTGATTTTTGGTATAACGGCGGGCATAGCGATGACCGTTGCCAGTCAGAGTTTGCCCCAGTTTGCTGAAGTTCAAAATAACCTGGTGGTAATTTTCGCAATTGGTATCGCCGTCATGGTTGGCGTGAGTGTTCTTAGCGTAAAGGGACTTTCAAACCGGTTAACCCGATTGACTGAAGCAGCCAATCGGCTGGCTAGTGGCGATATGGCAGCAGCGATCAAAGTTGAAAACACCCAGGATCAGTTGGGAGAAGTGGCTGATGCACTTTTTGAGATTGCTGACAAAATGAAGTTGCATTCAGAAATGACAGAAAAATTGGCTTTGGGGGAATTGTCGGAACCGGTTGTTCTGCCAGCGGAGGGAGACATTATCGGGAATAACCTGGTAGTAATCCAGTCGACCATCAAAACGCTAAATGATTACTTGATGCAGCTTCCCGAACTGGTAGAAAATGAGGCCGACCTGGAAGATTATCAGACGCCGGAAATGGTGGGTGATTATAATAAAGGGATCAAACATCTCAATCGGGCCATACTAACCCTGGCTGACAAACGTGATTTCTTTCAGGCGATTCTGGATGCCATGCCATACCGGATTACCGTTGTCGATACGGACTTGAAATGGACCTTTATCAATAAGACGCTCCAGGATTTGAGAATTGCAACCGGGAGAGATGGCAGTCGGGAATCACTTTATGGTGATGACTGTTGTAAATCGAATCTGGATATGTGTAAAAACGAGGATTGCGGTGTAAAAGCATACCGCAAAACGGGCAGAATTGAGTTTCCCTTTGAATATCGCGGCGGGCATTATCGAATGGATACAACACCAATTATCGACAAAAAGGGTCAGACCATTGGTTATGTAGAAACGTCATTTAACACGACGGGAACCATGAGTGCGAATAAATATGCTGAAGTCGAAATCAACCGCCTGGCTGAAAATTTACAACGCTTATCAGCAGGGAATCTTGATTTTGATATGAATATTCAGGAACCCGATGAGTATACCAGTGAGATTTATGCGCAGTTCAGTGCGATTGAAACTAATCTGCGTGAGGTTAAAAAATCCATTGATAACCTGATTGGTGATGCCATCATTCTAACCACCGCGGCCATGCAGGGCGATCTTGACGTTCGGGCTGATGAAACCAAGTTCAGTGGTTCATGGAACGAACTGATTGGCGGAATGAATGGCATACTTGCGGTAATGGCCAGACCGATGGAAGAGGTCGCAACGGTAATGGATGCGATTGCCGGACAAGAACGGGCAGTCAAGTCCATGGAATTTGGTATTGCCATGGAGGATGATGGATATCATATTTTTGTCGTTGGTCCATCAGGGACGGGCAAGAGCGAGTACACCAATGATGTCGTTAATCGGGCGGCAGCCTTGCGTCCGGTTCCTGACGACTGGTGTTATATTTACAATTTCAGCAATAAGGACAAACCATTGGCGGTTTCACTGCCAGCAGGGAAGGGCCGGATCTTTCAGAAGGATATGGACAAGCTGATTCTAGAACTTAAAAATGTAATTCGGAAAAATTTTGAAAGCACCGATTATGAACTCAAAAAAGATCGGATCTTTAACACCTATCAGCTTAAAATGGAAGAATTGGTGATGATCATCAATCAGAAAGCACTTGAGGATGGTTTTGGTGTCAAAACGGTGGGGATGAAATTTGTGTTTATTCCACTCTATGATGGCCGACCCTATCAACCGGAAGAGTATAGTAACCTGAGCGACGAACAGCGCAATATCATCAACGAAAAGCGTTATCTATTGGTCAAAAAGTTGGAACGAATATTGGCAGATGGTCAACAGGCCGAAAAAAAAATGACTGCTCAAATTATCGAGCTGACCAGAGAAACAGCATATCGTGGGGCGCAACCACTAATTGTTTCATTAAAAGAAAAATACCAGGCGTCCTCACAAATTGTTGAGTATCTCGATAATGTTTTGCATGATGTGGCAGATCGCTATGGCATCTTTACTAATCAGGAAACACATCCTGCCACTCATCAGCCGGATGAAACAAATCAACAGGAGAGTGATGGTGACAGTCCAGTTACTTTTAATGGGTTTACCGGTCAGGGTGAAACTGATCCATATAATCGCTATCGCGTCAATTTATTTATCAATAATGAAAATCTGCAGGGGGCACCCGTTATTACGGAGTCAAATCCATATTATTACAATATCTTTGGAAAAATTGAGTATAAAAGTCAGCTTTTTCTGGTTAATACCGATTTTACCATGGTGAAACCTGGAGCCATCCATCTGGCCAACGGAGGGTATCTGGTTTTGCAGGCAAAAGATTTACTGACTGATCCCTTTGTCTGGAATGTTTTAAAAAAAATGCTCAGGAACAGGGCAGCAGTAATTGAAAATATTGGGGAGCAATATCGAACCGTTCCGACGGTTACGTTGAAACCGGAAGCAATTCCACTCAACATTAAGGTCATTCTCATTGGTAGTCCGCTTTTCTATCTGGTTCTTTCCAGTGATGAGGATTTCCGGGAGCTTTTTAAGGTGAAAGTTGATTTCGATTCAGAAATGCCCCGTAATCAGGAGAATATTCGTAAGTATGTTTCCTTTGTCAGTGGAATTTGCGAGGAAAAAGATGTTCATTGTTTTGATCAGACCGGTTTGGCCGGTATCATTGAATATGGATCACGACTGGCGGGAAACCAGAAAAAATTGTCAACCCGGTTTGGCGATGTCAGGGAGGTTATCTATGAATCCATTGCCCGAGCAAAATCAGACGGTAGTGAGACCGTGCGCATGGTTCATGTGAAAAAGGCCGTCAATGATCGTAACTATCGGTTTAACCGGTTGGAGGAAAAAATTCAGGAAGAGATTGCGGATCGACGGATTATCATTGACACGACGGGAATAACAGTGGGGCAGATTAATGGGTTGTTTATCATTCAGACCGGTGGTTATACATTTGGGCTACCTTCCCGGATTACTGCAATTACTCATGTGGGGCACGGCGGGGTCGTGAACATCGAGCGGGAAACCGAAATGAGCGGTAATATTCATTCCAAGGGTGTATTGACGCTGGCCGGATATCTGGGCGGAAAGTTTGCTCAGGATAAACCACTGGGATTGACAGCCCAGATTACCTTTGAACAATTATACGATGGCGTCGAGGGGGACAGTGCCTCTAGTGCCGAGCTCTATGCGATCATTTCAAGTTTAGCAGGAGTTGGTATCCGGCAGTGTCTGGCTGTTACCGGTTCGGTGGATCAGCGCGGTGAAATCCAGCCCATTGGGGGTGTCAATGAAAAAATCGAAGGTTTCTTTGATGTTTGTCAGACGGCTGGACTAACCGGAGACCAGGGTGTTATCATTCCTGCCAGCAATACCATTAATCTGATGTTAAAAGATGAGGTGATCGAGGCAGTTGCGCAGGGACGCTTCAACATTTATGCCATCAATCATATCGAAGAGGGGTTGGAGATTCTCACGGGTATTCCAGCAGGAAAAATGGATGCAGATGGCAACTATCCGGATGGGAGTATCTATGACTGTGTCAATAAAAAACTCCAGGGATTTAACACCGCATTGGAAAGCGTTACAAGAAAAAATGCGGGGGTGTAAATAGCGATTATGTTAATTGTTTAAAATACGACCTGCTTGAATTGGAAATTACACGAACAGGAGTAAGAAAATGAAAATAAAATTTTTAGGAGCGGCGATGTCTGTCACTGGTTCCTGTCATCTGGTGACGACCGATCACAGTAAATTTCTCATGGACTGCGGTTTGTTTCAGGGTAGTGAAGCACTGGAAGAATTAAACTATCAGGCATTTGATTTTGATCCGGCTGAGATTGATTTTATACTATTAAGTCATGCTCATGTGGATCATTGCGGCCGGATTCCGTTGCTGGTTAAACAGGGATTTACCGGGAGAATTTACTGTACCGGGGCAACCGCCGAAATAGCCGATATCATGCTTCAGGACAGCGGCACTATTCACGAAATGGATGCGAAATGGATTAATAAACGAACAAGCCGTTCCGGACAGCGACAGGTTCAACCGCTGTACACCGAGGAAGATGCGGCCCGCTGCTCCCAGTATTTCTTTCCGGTAGCATATGGGCAATGTTTTGAGATTAATTCCCAAATCAAGATTCGTCTCAATGAAGCTGGCCATATATTGGGTGCTGCCATCATCGAAATGTGGATTGAGGACGGTGGAAAAACCACCAAGCTGGTTTATTCTGGGGATATTGGAGCCGTTAACCAGCGAATGCTCAATAATCCGACCCTGATTGCAGCGGCCGATTATCTGATTATGGAAACGACTTACGGCGATCGTGCCCATGAAACACAACAGGAAAGTGGTAAGCGGTTTCTGGAAATTATCTTTAAAACAGTGGCCCGGGGGGGGACGGTGGTCGTACCGGCCTTTGCGCTGGGGAGAACCCAGGATCTGATTCATGAACTGGAACTGTTTTATGACCACCATGACTTTCATCAGAATCAGTTGGACAAAGTAAACGTCTATATTGACAGCCCTTTGGCCACTGATGCCACGGCCATTTTCCGGAAAAATGCCCATTATTTCAATGATGCAATCAAAGAGCGGATCAAAAATGGCGAGGAACTTTTTTATTTCAGAAATCTCAATTTTACAAAGAGCATCGATCAGTCCAAGGCCCTCAATGAGAATGCTTCACCGAAGGTCATTATTTCTTCCAGCGGAATGGCTGATGCTGGTCGGGTTCGACATCATCTGAAACACTATCTCTGGAAACCGAAATCCAGCATTATTTTTGTCGGCTATCAGGCAGAAGGCACCACCGGACGGGCAATTATCAGTGGTGAAAAGTACGTTCGCATTCTCCGTGAACGTATTCATGTCAGTGCCGAAATATATTTTCTGGAAGGATTCTCAGCCCATGCCGATAAAAATGATCTGCTGAAGTGGCTGTCAGGATTTAAAGAGAAACCTAAAAAAATATTCCTGGTGCACGGGGAAGAAGAAGCAAAAAAAACCTTTGCCAATACAGTAAAAAGAATTTTGGGTTTTGACTGTACGGTGGTTGAGGATGTATCCGAATACAGCCTGGATGACGATGCTTTGACGGTGGACGGAATCAAAGAACGGATTGATTTAAAAAATCAGATCAATAAACTAAAGGATAATCTGGGCGACATCCATGATGAACTGGATAATTTGCTGGCTATTCCTGGGGTAGAGATGAGTGAGGCATTTCCAGATGAAAAAGTGGAAGACCTCGAGGCTCTGACTAGAGATCTTAAAAAAACTTGCGAAGAATTAAAAATCATGATTAAAAATTAACATGATTTGATTAAACCAGAAAACCCCTGCCAACTTGACGTTTGCAGGGGTTTTCGATAGAATGGGAAAAATAGTGTTTTAAAGGAGTTAGAGCCATGCCAGTTAATTCATTTGAAGATTATCCAATGTCCTGGAAACCCGTCCTGAATCATCAGGTAAAACCCTTGTACCTCTCCCTGGCCCGGCAAATGGAGCAAGACATCAAAACCGGGAAGCTCTTACCGGGAACAAAGCTGCCACCGCAGCGGGAACTGGCAGATTTTCTGGATATTAATGTCAGCACCGTCTCCAAGGCCTGCAAGGTTTGTGAGTTAAAAGGGCTCCTCAGTGCTACTGTCGGGAGTGGCACCTTTGTGTCCTTCGATGCCCTGGCTAATGCTTATCTGCTGCCAGATGATAAACCCCGGAATCTGATTGAGTTGGGCGCAGTTTTTCCGGATACAGCCACCTTTTCGCCACTCATTGGTTGTTTGAAAGATATGCTTAACGAAGCTGATGCCGATAAACTATTTAATTACAGCCGACCCAACGCAAATATCTGGTTGAAAGATACGGCAGTGAAGCTGATGGAAAAAGGAGGATTTTGTCCAGCACCGGCAAACATCTTGTTTTCCAACGGTGGTCAAAACGCCATATCAGCCATTCTGGCTGGACTATGCCGTCATGGTGACAAAATCGGAGCTGATCCCCACACCTATTCCGGGCTTAAAACGACTGCTTCAATGTTGGGGATACAGCTGATTCCCATTCGTCATCGTGATGGGGAAATGGATGGTGATGCACTGATGGATAGCTGTCGCAATGAAAACATTAAGGGGATTTATCTGATTCCGGATCATCACAATCCCACCACTCATACGATGTCCATTGACCGTCGTCGTGCGTTGGCAGAGATTGCCAGAGAGCAGAATATTTTTATCATCGAGGACGGGGCCTATCATTTACTGGCAGAAAATGCCCGGCCAGCCGTGGCATCCTTTGCTCCGGAGCAGACCATTTATATCGCCAGTATGTCAAAAACCCTGGCACCCGGTTTACGGATGGCCTATCTGTCGGTGCCCCAGGCCTATTGCAAACAAGTATCAAAGGCTTTGTATAACCTCAATATCTCCGTTTCGCCGCTAATGGCCGTGCTGGCAGCCCGGGTTATTGTCTCGGGCCAGCTGGATCAATTTATTAAAAGCCATCAGCAAAATGCCAGACAGCGCAATCAATTGGTAAATCGCACCCTCAGCGACTATCTCTGTCACGGCGACGAAACCAGCATCTTTCGGTGGCTGGAGTTGCCTGGGACGATAACCGGATCTGTTTTTGAGGCGCTGGCAATGGAGCAGGGGGTTCGGGTTTACGGTGCCGAGCGATTTACCGTCGGCAATAGTATCCCCAGTCGGGCAGTCCGGATGTCGGTCTGTGCTCCGGAAACCCTGGCTGAATTGGAACAGGGACTGATCATATTAAAAAACCTTCTGGATGATTGCTGTTAATTTGTACGCCATACATTTAATTTATTGTATGGCGTATTTTTGCGTGTTAAAATAAAGCAAAAATCGCACTAAATAGTAAGGGAGTGTCTCATGAAGAGTTTTATTTTTGCCTTTAAACAAACAATTCCGGTACTGTTTCCATATTTGTTTATTGGGATCGCTTTTGGCGTTTTGATGGATGAGGCCGGCTATACCGCTGGGTGGTCACTCATGTCGGGCCTTTTCATTTATGCCGGATCAATGCAGATCGTGATGGTTTCGCTGCTTACCGCTGGCGCTTCACTGGGTACCATTGCGATGATGACTTTTTTTGTCAATGCCCGGCACATTTTTTATGGTCTTGCCTTTATTGAGCGATTTAGGAAGATGGGACGAGAGTATCCATATATGGTTGTGACCTTGACTGATGAGGTTTACTCCATTCTTTGTAATATTAAATATCCAGTGGGTGTGGATGCCCGGCAGAGTGATTTCTATATAACCCTGATTCTGCATCTGGTCTGGATTTTAAGCTGTCTGGCAGGGGCTCTATTTGGACAGTTGATCCCCTATGATCTGACTGGAATCGAATTTTCTGCGACGGCTTTTTTTATTACCGTCTGCATGAATCAGTGGAAGTCGATGAATTCACACTGGCCAGCTCTTACCGGGTTAATCAGCGCCGTGGTATTTTATATTATTATGGGCCCCAATCGGTTTATTTTGCCAGCCTTAACCTTCAGTGTGCTGGTGCTGATTATGATGAAACCAAGATTAACAGCTGGACAAAAAATGCAACCGGTAAAAGAGTGTAAGCCAGCGTCAATTGACGGGGAAGAGGAGATCATCTATGAATACTAACTGGATCAGCACCATCGAAGCATTGGCAGTGGTAGCGCTGGTAACGATTTTTACCCGAGCACTGCCGTTCCTGTTTTTTGGCGGCAAAAAAAAATTACCAGATACGGTCAGCTATCTGGGAACGGTTTTACCGGCAGCAATCATGATTATATTGGTGGTTTTTTGTTTGCGAAATACGATTTTGACTGCTTATCCCTATGGATTAGCAGAGCTATTAAGTGTGGCTGCGGTGATTATTGTTCATTGCCTCAGAAATAATGTTTTTTTAAGCATTGCTGCCGGAACGGGACTGTATATGGTATTAATTCGAACGCTGTTTTTGATCGGCAGCTGACTGCTTGGGTGACTTCATCTATTTGGTTGATCAGAAAAATCTGTAAATTATTATCCAACAGGCGTTTTAATATTTATTAAAACCTCTAGATAAGATATAATTAAATCATAATTCTTGATTAGCTGAGACAGCAGAAAAGGATGCATAAAAAATAGGGGGATCAAATGAGAAAAAAGCTGATTTCAAAAATAGTTGTGTTATTAATGGTGTCAGGTCTGCTGCTGATAACCAATGGCTGTGTACGCACCCATACTTTTGGTGGTGGCGTCTATACCGGGGAATGGGAAAATGGCATGCCGAATGGTTATGGTAAGTTTGAGTATTCTGAGGATGTGATCTATGAAGGTGAATGGAAGGATGGCAAACTGCATGGCCAGGGAACTGCCACTGGATATGAGGGAACAAAATTTCAAGGTGAATGGAAGTATGGCAAGCTGGATGGTTACGGAACCAAGACGGATCAGGGCAACACCTATGTGGGAGAGTTTAAAGAAGGCATGATGCATGGAAAAGGAACTCTGACCATGGCTGACGGAACCATCTATGCGGGCACCTTTGCCAACGATCAATATGTTGGGCCTTAAAAATAAACGAACCGAGTTAACTGCATGAATTTTACATGCAGTTTTTTTATAATCATTCTTGACAGCTAAACAAAACTAGTGTAGACTTACTAAGTAGGAACACTATATATCACGCACGTTAAAAAACGGTGCTGATGATTATGATTGTTTGGGCGAAAGTGCCAGCTAATTAGAAATAAGGACTGATGGTTATGGAGATAGTTGAACGACTGACACAATTTGGACTGACCCGACATGAGGCGGTGATCTATTTAACCCTGCTGGCCGAAGGCGACTTAAATGGGTACGAGGTGGCCAAAACGACTGGCATCTCAAGATCCAATGCCTACACCTCGCTGGCGTCCCTGGTGGAAAAAGGGGGGGCTTACGTGATCGAGGAAGCAACCATCCGTTATACCCCGGTAGCTATTTCTGAATTCTGTGACAATAAGATTCGAAAGCTCCAGGCTGCCAGGCAGGAGCTGATTGATACCATTCCCCGCAAACGGGATGCGGTGGAAGGTTATATCACCATCAAAGGAGAAGGGAATATCCTTAATAAACTGCGCAATATGATTCTGGAAGCCCGGGAGCGGGTATACATTTCGGTACCCGGTCAGATTCTGGAAACCGTAACCCCGGATATAAAAGCAGCGATTGACCGGGGTATCAAGATGGTGATCATCACTAATGGTAGCTGGGAGCTGGCAGGAACGATTATCCATCGTTCCGATCAACCGCTCCAGCAGATTCGGCTGATTGCCGATTCCACCAATGTCCTTACCGGAGATATCAATAATGGCGAGTATTCCACCTGCCTTTATTCCCGGAAACAGAATCTGGTGGATTTGTTTAAAGACGCCATGAAAAATGAAATAAAGCTGATTGAAATGACGAAAGGAAATCAATAATATGAAAAAAACGTTTGTTAACAAAGAAAAGTTAGAAGCAATTGTCAAACAATACCCAACTCCATTCCATCTGTATGATGAAAAAGGTATCCGCGAAAATGTTCGTAACCTCCAGGAGGCATTTTCCTGGAATAAGGGTTATAAAGAATACTTTGCCGTTAAAGCGACGCCCAACCCGACTATTTTGCAGATATTAAAAGAAGAAGGCTGCGGGGTTGACTGCTCATCCTATACGGAACTGATGATGTCAGATACAGTTGGTTTTGCTGGTGAGGATATCATGTTTACCTCCAATGTGACGCCTCGGGAAGATTTTGTTTTAGCACGAAAGCTTAATGCCCTGATTACCCTGGATGATATTACCCATATTGACTTTCTGGAAGAGGTGGCAGGACTGCCGGAAACGATCAGCTGCCGCTTTAATCCCGGTGGCGACTTTGTTATCGATAACGCCATTATGGATACTCCCCAGGTGGCTAAATATGGTTTCACCCGGGAACAGATGTCAGAAGGATTTGCGATCTTAAAAGATAAAGGCGTTAAGCATTTTGGAATTCATGCTTTTTTAGCCAGCAACACCATTGCCAATGAATACTATCCGGCTTTGGCCCGGATTCTGTTTCAGACGGCGGTGGAGCTGAATCAGGAAACGGGGGCTCACATTGCCTTTATCAACCTGTCCGGTGGGGTTGGGATTCCCTATCTGCCCGATCAGCAACCCACCGATATTTATGAAGTCGGCCGGGGCGTTCAAAAAGCCTTTGAAGAAATACTGGTACCGGCTGGCATGGGCGATATTGCCATCTACACTGAACTCGGCCGTTTTGTACTGGGACCATTTGGTCATCTGATTACCACTGCCCTCCATGAAAAACATACCCACAAAGAATATATTGGTCTTGATGCCTGTGCGGCTAACCTGATGCGACCGGCCATGTATGGGGCCTATCATCACATCACCGTGATGGGTAAGGAAGATGCCCCCTTGGATCACGTTTACGATGTCACCGGGGGCTTATGTGAAAATAACGACAAGTTCGCCATCGACCGCAAGCTTCCTAAAATTGATATCGGTGATCTGGTGGTTCTTCACGATACTGGGGCCCACGGTTTTGCCATGGGCTACAACTACAACGGCAAGCTGCGTTCTGCAGAAGTACTGCTAAAAGAAGATGGCAGCACCGAACTGATCCGTCGGGCTGAAACCCCAGCGGACTATTTCGCCACCCTGGATTTTTCCAAGTGGAAAAAGTAGTTTTAAATAGTAACACTAATATTAAAAAAACTGAGTACCTAAAAATGTTACATCATGTTGTATGCATCAGGGCGAACAGGTCATTGACCTGTTCGATCCTGCAGCATACAACAGATTAACATTTGTCGGTACGGTTCTTTCAAGAGGACTTTATTCAATTATCAAGAGACGATAACGAAAGGAAAAAAATAAAATGGCATTAATTAATGAAAATTATCTAAAACTACCTGGATCCTACCTATTTTCAGAAATCGCACGACGGGTGGAAGCTTATAAAGCGGCCAATCCGGAGGCAAACATCATTCGATTGGGGATTGGTGATGTGACGAAACCGCTACCCGAAGCAGTCATCACCGGCTTACACAGCGCTGTTGGCGAAATGGCCAGCGAAGCAACATTTAAGGGTTATGGCCCAGAACAGGGCTATGATTTCCTGCTGGAAAAAATTATCGAGTTTGATTTTAAAGCCCGGGGCGTTGAGCTGGCGGTAGACGAAATCTTTGTTAGTGACGGTTCTAAAAGCGATACTGCCAATTTCCAGGAAATCTTCAGCCAGAATACCAGAATTGCCATTACCGATCCGGTATACCCGGTCTATGTGGACAGCAACGTGATGGCTGGTCGCAGTGGCACCTTAGGGGCTGATGGCAAATGGAGCGACATGGTTTACATTCCCTGTACCGCTGAAAATGGCTTTGTTCCCCAATTACCAACCGAAAAGGTGGATCTGATCTATCTTTGTTTTCCCAATAACCCGACTGGCACCACCATTAATAAAACCGAACTGAAAAAGTGGGTGGATTATGCCAAAGCTAACCAGGCCATTATTCTGTATGACGCAGCTTATGAAGCCTATATTCAGGAAGATGATGTCCCTCATAGTATCTATGAGATCGAAGGTGCCAAAGCGGTTGCCATTGAATTCCGTAGTTTCTCCAAAAATGCTGGCTTCACCGGAACCCGTTGCTCCTATGTGGTGGTGCCCAAAGAAGTGATGGGCTACACTGAAGCCGGGGAGCCGGTTGAAATCAATAAACTATGGAACCGTCGCCACTGTACTAAATTCAATGGTGTGCCCTACATCATTCAAAAAGGCGCTGAAGCGGTGTATACCGAAGCCGGTCAAGCGCAGATTAAGGCTCTGGTGGCATACTATATGAATAACGCCAAGCTGATCCGTGAAGGGGTTGCCAGTACTGGCATTGAAGTTTTTGGCGGTGTCAATGCTCCCTATATCTGGCTGAAAACGCCAGAGGGCATGGATTCATGGAGCTTCTTTGACAAACTCCTCACCGAGGTCAACATTGTCGGAACCCCTGGTGTGGGCTTTGGTCCCAGCGGTGAAGGCTATTTTAGGCTTACCGCTTTCGGCAGCAAAGAAAACACTGAAGAAGCGATCCGACGTTTCACCACCGAATTTAAATTATAAGATCCTGCTAAACAAAAGATGCCCGGCAACAATGCTTGTCCGGGCATTTTTTATAGGACGGTTACTTGTCTCTGAGCAGTCACTCAGCCTTAAAAAATCATTAAAAGTGTTGACACTTTTCATAAAGTTACTTACAATATTGTTAGCACTCTTTCATAAAGAGTGCTAACAATTAACAAAATGAAGAAGAGGTATGTTATGGAAAAGAAGCAGTTTAAATCAGAATCCAAACGTCTGATGGATTTGATGATCAATTCGATTTATACCAATAAAGAAATTTTTCTCCGAGAATTGATATCAAATGCATCGGATGCCATCGACAAGGTTTACTACAAAACATTAACCGACAAAGATAAAACCTTTAATAAAGACGACTACTATATCCGGATTCATCCCGACAAGGACAACCGTACTCTGACCATTGAAGACACCGGGATCGGAATGACCGAAGCGGAACTGGACGATAATCTGGGGACCATTGCCAAAAGCGGCTCCAGCGATTTCAAAAGCGAACAGGAAATGGAAGAAGATTTCGACATCATCGGTCAGTTTGGAGTCGGCTTCTATTCGGCCTTTATGGTAGCTGACAAGGTTACCGTGGAAACCAAGGCGGTTGATTCCGAGCAGTCTTATTTATGGGTTTCAGAAGGGGCTGACGGTTATACCATCGAACCGGGAACCCGCAAAACCCATGGTTCTAAAATTACCCTGCATCTCAAAGAAAATACCGAAGACAACAACTACGATGATTATCTGGAGCCTTACCGAATCCGTCATTTAGTGGAACATTACTCCAATTTTATCCGCTACCCGATTAAAATGGTGGTTGAAAATAGTCGCATTAAAGAAGAAACCAAAGACAGCGATAATCCGGAATATGAAACCTATCTGTCGGATGATGTGCTGAACTCAATGATCCCGATCTGGCGCAAAAATAAAAATGAGCTTACCGATGAAGACTACAACAATTTCTATCATGACAAACGACTGGGCTTTGATGCCCCGTTGGCCCATGTTCACCTCAGTATTGAAGGGGCCATGAGCTACAAGGCGATTCTTTATATTCCCGGTCAGGCGCCTTTTGACTACTACACCCGGGATTATGAAAAAGGTCTGGAGCTTTATTCCAACGGTGTCCTGATTATGGAAAAATGCAGTGAGCTGCTGCCGGATTACTTCAGCTTTGTCAAAGGGGTAGTAGATTCGGAAGATATTTCCCTGAATATTTCCCGGGAAATGCTCCAACAGGATCGTCAGCTGCGACTGATCAGCCGCAAAATCGATTCCCGAATTTCTGAAGAACTCAAAAAAATGCAGGAAAACGATCGGGAAACCTATGAAAAATTCTTTAAAGCCTTTGGTAATCAGATCAAAGTGGGAACCTATGATAAATGGGGTCAGGACAAGGAAAAACTTCAGGACTTCCTGCTCTTCTATTCATCCAAAGAAGGCAAGATGGTCACCCTCAAGGAATATGTGGAGCGGATGCCGGAAGACCAGAAATACATCTATTATGCCACCGGCTCATCGGTCAGCCAGCTGGAAAAACTGCCCCAGGTTTCGATCATCAAGGACAAAGATTATGAGATCCTCTATTTAACCGAAACCATTGATGAGTTTGTTACCCAGACTTTAAGACAATACGGAGAAAAAGAATTCCGTTCCGTATCCAGCCAGAATCTGGGCCTGGAAGCGCCGGATGAAGATAAAAAAGACGAAGCAGAGCAGACTTCCGAAGTGGATGAAAAACTGCTGGCAAAAATGAAAGAACTGATTGGTGATGAGGTAGTCAAGATAAAAACCACCGCTCATTTAAAAGATGACGTGGCTTATCTGTCCACTGAAGGGGATCTGTCCATTGAAATGGAAATGACCTTAAACACTATGCCTCAGGGCGGCGATGTGAAAGCCAAAAAAGTCCTGGAAATCAACAAAAACCATCCGGTTTATGAAAAACTGAAAGCTTTCTATGAAACCGATGATGCCCAGTTTGCCCTATACACCGAACTGCTTTATAATCAGGCCCGCCTGATTGCTGGCTTGCCACTGGACGATGTGGTGGCCTTTACCAAAAATATCAGCAAGCTGATGTAATCAGAGATTCGCTTGAGATACCGTACCGATCAATTGTTAATCTGTTGTTTGCTGCAGAATCGGACACTAATAAGAAATTATAAATTTCTTATTAGTCGCAGGCAGTCGCCAACTACAAGCCAGCTTGTGATTGGCTCGTTGCCTTTGCGCAGGCTATCGCCGTGTCCGCTCTGATGCAAACAACATGATATAACAATTGTCGGTACTACGTTATTTGTTTGATTATAGGCTATAGCATGCTATACTTTGTTTTACTGCGCCTAAACCGATAGCCATACAAAAAGTTTTAAGGCCATAACGCAATGCTCGTTATGGCCTTTTATAATGACAGAGAGTCAGTATAAGGGTGACTCTCTGTTTTTATTTTGTGAATTTTTAAAGGAGAAAAAAATGGGACTATTGGACGTTATCAATTTATCACATTCGTTTGGTGATAAAATTTTATATCAAGAGGCTTCCTTTGAACTGTTCAAAGGTGAGCACATGGGGATTGTCGGACGCAATGGTACTGGCAAGACCACTTTGTTAAATACCCTAATTGGTGAAATCATTCCCGATGGTGGGGAGATTCGCTGGCAAAAGGGTATTAAGGTCGGATATCTGGATCAGCATGCCCAGATTGATCAGGAGATTACGGTGTTTGACTATCTGAAAACATCGTTTCATGAGCTCTACGAAACCGAAGCCCAGTTGACCAGAATTTATGAAAACATGGCCAGCGACTGCAGTGAAAAAGCCATGAACCGGGCTGCTAATCTGCAGAGCTTGCTGGAAAACTCGGGCTTTTATGAACTGGAGAGCCGTGTGTTAAAAATTGCTGACGGTTTGGGAATTACCGCTTTGGGGATGGACACCATTCTGGAGACGCTCAGCGGAGGGCAGCGGGCCAAGGTTATTCTGGCCAAGCTGCTGTTGGAAGAACCCAATGTGCTGCTGCTGGATGAACCCACCAACTTTTTGGACAAGGAGCATGTGACCTGGCTCACCGATTATTTAAAAACCTATGAGGGCACCTTTCTGGTGATTTCTCATGACTTTGATTTTCTGGACAAGATTACCACCTGTGTCTGTGACATTGAATTCTGCACCATTAAAAAATACAGCGGTAATATTTCAAAGTTCATTGAGTTGAAAGGTCTCAGACGGGAAAGTTATATCCGGGAATTTGAGGCCCAGAAAAAAGAGATCAAGAAATTTGAAGACTATATTTCCAAAAACAAAGCCCGGGCTGCCACCGCCAGTATGGCCAAAAGCCGGCAGAAGCAATTGGATAAAATTGATCGGCTGCCACCACCGGAACTGGTGCCCAAACCCAATTTCCGCTTTAACGCATTGCACATTTCGGCCCAACGTTCTTTGAGTGCCAAAGATCTGGAAATTGGCTATGATTATCCGCTGCTATCTAAACTTAATTTTAAAATCGAGTCAGGTCAGAAAACCGTGATTACCGGGTTTAACGGGATTGGCAAATCCACCCTGCTTAAAACCCTGATCAAGCAGATCCCGGCGATTTCCGGCAAATTTAAATTTGCCGACAATATCAAGGTCGCCTATTTTGAACAGGATCTCAACTGGGATAATCCCACCCTGACCCCCATTCAGGTGGTCTCCGATGCTTATCCCAAACTGTCTCAGAGTCAGTTGCGGCGCTATCTGGCCCAGTGTGGTTTAAAGGCCAAAAGTATGCTTCAGAGCGTCGACACCCTTAGCGGTGGGGAACAGGCCAAGGTTAAAATCTGCATCCTGATGCTGACACCGGCCAATTTTTTAATCCTTGATGAGCCGACCAACCACCTCGATGCCGATGCCAAAGAGGTGTTAAAAAAAGAGCTGATCAAATGGACTGGCAGTCTGATTCTGGTCTCCCATGAATCCTCTTTTTATGAGGACTGGGCTGATGCGATCATCAATATAGAAGGTTAATGCCAATAATAAACGATGTCCTCAAAAAAAACTTAACAGATGTAAAAAATCCGGCTATAATAAATTAATCGGTAGTTATAATTTGCCTGATCGAAAATAAAATCACACAATGAAATGAGACATTCGTGAAAATACAATTTTTACAGCGAGAACGCATCAATAAAATATTGGCCAATCTTTTTGATTATCCGTTGACCATCGTCGAAGCGCCCATGGGTTACGGAAAAACAACGGCAGTCCGGAATTTTCTTAAAGCAGCGGGGCATCAGCCGATCTGGATCACATTTCAGCCGGAGACGGGGTTTATTGATTATTACTGGCACAAATTTGCCACCGCAGTTAGCCGGATCGATCAAGCCAGTGGCGAGACCCTGAAACAGCTGGGCTTTCCGGTGGATGTCCCGCAGATGGATCAGGTAATTTCGGTGCTGTCGGACATGGTTAGTGATGAGAAAATTATTCTGGTGTTGGATGACTATCACTTGACCAATAGCGAACCGCTGAATCGCCTGGTGGCGCTGATTGTTTCGGAGGGGATCGAAAATTTTACTCTGATCCTGATCACCCGCAATACGGTTCATTTAAACAGCGCCGAACTGGTGGCCAAAGGATATTGTCAATTGATCAATCAGGATCTGCTCAAATTCACCGAGGCAGAAGTCCGGGATTATTGCCTGATGATGATGGACACCATTTCTGAAAAAGATGTACAGCAAGTAAACGACTATGCCGGCGGCTGGATAACCCTGACCTATATGCTGCTGCTTGGACTGGAGCAGGGGATTCCAGTGGGCCTGAACATGACCATTGAAGAGCTGATCAATCAAACCATTTTTTCCGGTTATGACAACACCATCCAGGATTTTCTGATTCAACTGTCGGTGATGGACGCCTTTACCGAAGAACAGGCCCGGTTTATTACCAGCGAAGCCAAGGCTGGCGTGATTCTTGGTCATCTGAAAAAGGAAAACTCATTTATTTATTTTGATGAGATCAATAAAAGCTATCAGATTCATCATGTGCTGCTGGATTTTTTGCGAACCAGACAGCGGTTTTCCCCAGAACAACGACAGATGGTGTATTATCGGTTGGGGGAATGGTATCTGATCCACCAGGAGTTTCCCAAAGCTTATCGTTATTTTTATCAGGCCGGCGCCGATCGGCGCATCCTTGAGCATTTAAATAATCCCGAAAATATCCGCAATGAGTTGGCTGAATTTGATGGCGCCGGGGAGCTGTTTGCCAAAACCCCGATCGCAGTGCTGCATCAATACCCGCTGGCCTATTTGCAGCATATTCTGGTTTCGCTGCTGCGGGGAAATGACGAAACGGCGGCGGTCTGCTGCCAACAGCTGGCCGAATTGGAGCAGTATTTTACCGCTTTGGATGATCACACCCGACCTGATAAAAACCGGATTTTGGCGGAGCTTAATATTGTCCGCAAGTTCACCCTCTTTAATCATGTCGAAGCGTCCACTGCCCGGAATGATCTGATCATTGAGCTGCTAAATGGGGAGCAGTCCTACATTATGCAGCGGGATAATGAGTTTACCTTTGGCTCGCCCCATTTACTTTACAATTATTTCAGGGATCCGGGGGCCTTCGAAAAAACCGCCGCCCTGGTGATCAAGAAATTTCCAGTTTACCCCCGCTATGCCAACGGCAATGGCACCGGTTCAGAACACCTGGCCAGGGCTGAATTTGCTCTGGAAACCGGCAACTGGACCGAGGCGCAAATAAACAGTGACAAGGCGATTTATAAAGCCCGAACCAAAGAGCAGTACAGCATTATCATTTGCGCCAACTTTAATTTAATTCGGCTGGAGATTTTTCAGGGGTATATCAATGACGCCCTGAATCGCTTCCGGGAATTGGAAAAAGAAATTCTGGCCGTCAAAAACCCTGTTTTCAACACCACACTGGATATTTGTAAGGGTTATATTTATGCCTGCCTGGATCAGGTGGAAAAAATTCCCTTTTGGCTCCAGATCGGCAATATGACCACGGCGGATCTGTTTTATCAGGGGGTGGCCTTTAATTATCTGGTTTATGGCAAGGCGGTTGTGGCCTCCCGGAATTTTGTCAAGCTTGAGGTACTGGTTGAAAGCTTTGGGGAGTATTTTTCGCTCTATCATAACCAGTTGGGCTTTATTCATAACGGCATTTTTGACGCCATTGCCAAATACCATCTTAACGGCCTGGGAGCTGGGCAAAAAGTCCTTAACCGGGTGCTCACCGAAGCACAGCCGGACGGGATTATCATGCCTTTTGTGGAGAATGCACCGCAGCTTTTGCCAATGCTCAAAGCGTCGGCGGCCGAGCACCCGGAGGACCCATATCGCCACAAACTGGTGTCACTGAGCGAAAGCTATTGTCAGAGTCTGAAAAATGGCGAATTGTTCCGGGTAACGCTGACCCAACGGGAACACGAAGTGTTACTGCTGACCGCCAGGGGGTTAAAGCGTGAAGAAATCGCCAATCGGCTTTTTATTGCTCCGGGCACGGTAAAAACCCATCTCCAGAATGTCTATAAAAAACTCGAAGTAAATAGTAAAAGTGCTGCCATCAAAACTGCAGTCAAAAATGGCTTGCTAAGCATTTGAAATAATTTAAAACACCGGTATTACAGTGATTGGTTGTAATACCGGTGTTTTTTTATCCACAGGTTGGGTAAAACAACCGATTATCAATAAGAATTCCGGGTAGATATCATTAAAGGATATTTTTAAGCGTAAGGTTTTGTGAATTTAGTAGTGCATGAGAGGGAAAATGATGAAGAAATTAATCAAAAACAATGTTAGCTGGGTTGGTAAAGTGGATTGGGAACTGCAGCAGTTTCATGGCAATGAATTTTCAACCAATCATGGTTCCACCTACAATTCCTATTTGATTCAAGAAGAAAAAACGGTATTAATTGACACGGTGTGGATGCCCTATGCCAAAGAGTTTGTTGAAAATCTCGCCCAGGTCATTGACTTGAGTGAGATCGACTATATTGTGGCCAACCATGGGGAAGTTGACCACAGCGGGGCCTTACCAGCACTGATGGAGAAAATTCCCGATGTACCGATTTACTGTACCGAAAACGCAGTTAAATCGTTAAAGGGTCAGTATCATCAGGACTGGAACTTCCAGGTGGTTAAAACCGGGGACAAGCTGGATCTGGGTAATGGCAAAGAACTGATTTTTGTGGAAATGAAGATGCTCCACTGGCCGGACAGTATGGCTACCTATATGACAGGGGACAATATACTATTCAGTAATGACGCCTTTGGCCAGCATTATGCCACCGAAAGATTGTATAATAACCTGGTTGATCAATGTGACTTGTACAAAGAAGCGATGAAATATTATGCCAATATTCTCACCCCGTTCAGTGCCATCCTGCGGAAAAAACTGGACGAAATTATTGCCTTCAATCTGACCATTGATATCATTGCCACCAGCCATGGCGTGATCTGGAACGACAACCCGATGCAGATCGTTGAGAAATATGCCCAGTGGGCCGGAGATTATCAGGAAAATCAGATTACCATTATCTACGACACGATGTGGAACGGCACCAAAACCCTGGCTGAAAAAATAGCTGAGGGCATCGGTCTGACCGACCCGGATGTCGAAGTGAAGGTCTTCAACCTGGCCAAAAGCGATGAGAATGATCTGATCACCGAGGTCTTTAAATCAAAAACGGTGTTGATTGGCTCACCGACCATCGGCGGCAGTATTCTTCATTCCATTGCTGGTTTTGTTCACCTGATGAAAGAGCTGAAGTTTAAAAATAAAAAAGCCGCCGCCTTTGGCTGTTACGGCTGGAGTGGCGAGTCCACCAAGGTATTAAATGAATGGCTGACTGGTGCCGGCTTTGAAATCATCAACGAGGGTATCCGCAATCAGTGGAACCCGGACACCGCCCAACAGGAACTGGCCATTGACTTTGGCAAACAAATCGCCAAAGCTTAGAAATGGATTTGTGAATAATAAGAACATAATATAAAAAACGACTTAATCGTGAACCGACCCCCAAAAGTTAGACAAAAAATCTAACGATTGGAGGTCGTTTTTTGTTCGATCATTAAAAATCAGACATAGTGTATGCCGCTCCAGTAAACGGGGTTTTTGACGATGGTGCGGGAATCCAGTTCCACGCCATCCATGGCCCATTTTTTAAATTCTTCAAAACCGGTGCGGTCAATGATGTAGCCGATGTGTTCTTTGCCGCCAGGAGCATCCCGGTCGATGTAATTGGTCACAAAACTGTAGGTGTTTTTGACAATTTTGATAATCGCATCTTCGGTGGCCCAGACCAGGAAGTCTTCAGCCAGCCGGGGATTCCGTTTGCCAGTACGGCCCATGATCACCAGTCGGTAGTAGGTTTCCGGGCTGCGGGTCCAGGCCCGGGTGGGGCAGTTGATGACACATTCGCCGCAGCCCACACATTTTTCAGTGTTGCGGACAATCCGGTAGTTTTCCACCGACAAAGCATCCACCGATTTTTTCTTGCAGGCTTTGACGCAGGCCTGACAGCCCATACAACGTTCTTTTTCATATTGGGGTTCGGTCATACCGATGATCCCAAAATCATGCATCCGGGTTTTGATGCAGTCATTGGCACAGCCGGTGAAGGCCACCTTGAAATGCAGATCGTTGGGGAAGATTTCCTTCTCCATCCGCTTGGCAAAATTGGTGGTGTTATAGGTGGCAAAAGGACAGACATTGCTGCCGATGCAGGCCGAAACATTCCGGGTACCGGCGGAGGTATAACCCTTGCCGGGGATTTCCTGATTGATTTCCAGCTTTTCGATAATCGGCTGCAGTAGGGCATTGACGGTGTCGATGTCCCCGTATTTAATCCCCGGGATTTCAAAGCCCTGACGGGTGGTTAAATGGATCTTGCCATTGCCATAGGTTTGGGCAATGTTCTGGATCAATGGTAGTAGCTCGGCGGTTAACAGTCCCCCGGGAACCCGGATTCGGGAAGCGGTTTCCCCACGAACCTTGGTGATGCGATAGGCATTCTTCTTTATCTTCTTGGTATTCAGATCTAACATAGCGCTCCTCCTAATCCTTTAAAAATTTTCCCTTGGTGTAATTAAATACCGGGCCATCCAGACAAATATAGGTATCATCAATTTTACAGTGGCCGCATTTACCGATGCCACAACACATTTTTCGTTCCTGGGAGATCCACAGGTTTTCTTCGAAAAAGCCCTTGGCCAGCAGATCACTGATGACGCATTTCATCATGACCGGTGGACCGACGACGATGCCGACGGCTTCTTTAAGGTCTTTGACCAGCAGCTCGGGAATATAATGGGTGACCAGGCCGCAATTGCCGGAATAGTCATCATCCGGGTAATCAACGGTGAGGACCACCTTGATGTTCTTTTCCCACTCTTCAAAGTCTTTCTTGAAGAGCATATCCTTGGGAGATTTAAAGCCCACCAGCAGGGTAAAGCTTTTGCAGTCGTCCGGATGGGCCGAGAAATAATCAACAATCCCTTTAACCGGGGAAAGACCGGTACCGCCGGCCACCAGCAGAATTTCTTTGCCCTTGTAGTTCTCGATATCAAAACCATTGCCATAGGGCCCCCGTAAGAACAGGGTGTCACCCACATAATTTTCAAAGATCTCATCGGTAACCTTGCCGACTTTACGGATGGTCAGATCGACGGTGCCATCACCGATGCCGCTGACTGAAATTGGTGCTTCCCCGAACTTCGGTAGGGATACCTCAAAAAACTGACCCGGTTTGACATCACCAGTGTAGGTCATCCGGAAGGTATATTCGATTTCGGTGTGTTTGATCACTTCAGTGATTTCCGAAAGAAAAGGAATATAAGGATTAAGTTCAGCCATTTAGTTTTCCTCCTTTGCGGTGTCATTGACTAGGGTGTTGAGCTTATTGATGCAATTGGCAAAAGAAATATATTCGGGACAGACATCGTCGCAGCGACCGCAGCCGATACACATATGGGTGCCGAAGCGCCGTTTATAGTCGTTGACCTTGTGCAGTACCTTAAAACGCATCCGTTGACCCTTGTCGTTTCGAAAGGCATGACCGCCGGCCATATCGGTATAACCATCGATATGACAGGATGCCCAAACCCGCCGCCGTTCGCCAGCTTTGCCGTTGTCGGTGTAGAAGATGTCCTGCATGGTGAAACAGGTACAGGTGGGACAGACAAAATTACAGCGGCCGCAGGCAATGCAACGATTGCCGTAATCCTCCCAGAAGGGGTCATCAAACAGGGTCTGGGGAACCGTTTCGGGAATTGTCACCACCGTCTCATTGGCGGTGACCGAATCCGGAATGACCGAGGCTGGAGTTGCTCCAGCCAGGGCAGCATCGAGAGCATCCCAATGGCTGTTCACCAGTACGGTTTCGCCAGTTACTTTAAGATAAGCGTCATAATCATCACTGGTCTGGGTGCCCATGGACACACAGAAACAATTTTCAAAGGAGTTTTCGCAGCCCATTAGAATAAATTTGGTATTGTCCCGGAGCCGTTTGTAATAGGTGTCCACAGCACCGTTTTCCAGATAGATGGTGTCCATTCGTTTCAGACCGTGGAGATCACAGCTGCGCAAGAAAACAATGGCGCCTTTTTTTGGAGCATCTGCTTCTTTCATTTCATTTTCGGTAAAGTAAAATAGGGTTTCAGAAATGGGCAGTAAAACCTCTTTAAACGAATAGTTTGATTTTTCGGCAAATTCAATTTCAGCAAGATCGGTGATTTCACCGTAACGGATGGTGTCGATATGGACAAAGGTGCCATCGCCGACATACCGTTTGGGGGCATAGATAAGGTAGTCTTTTGACAAGTCAGCAAAAATCGTATTCATTTTCGCTGCAGTAGTTTGGTAACCCATAAACAAGTCCTCCTTCAAGTTTTTTGGTGATTGTTGCGGTAAAACTGAAGTCTGTCAAAAGTCCTTTTTAGGGGATCTTTGACAGACTATTATTGGTTAGAAGATGTTAAAATTGGTCGGCATGGCAGTATTAATCAAACCCGATGGTACCGCCTATGCTCTTGCTCTTAGATTAAGCTTGACCCAGACATTTTGCCATGTCAGCTTCTGGAGTCGAGATTGGTCCGATATTGTAGTTTTCAACCAGCACGTTTAATACATTTGGTGAAACAAAGGCGGGCAGTGATGGTCCCAATAAGATGTTTTTAATGCCGAGGTGCAGCAGGGTCAACAGGATACAAACCGCTTTTTGTTCGTACCAGGACAATACCATCGACAGCGGCAGTTCGTTGACGCCACAGTCGAAGGCTTCAGCCAGGGCAACCGCAACCATAATCGCTGAGTAAGCATCATTACATTGGCCCATATCCATCAGTCGTGGCAAGCCGCCGATGGTGCCCAGATCCAGGTCGTTGAAGCGGTATTTGCCACAGGCCAGGGTCAGGACAACGGTGTCGTCAGGAGTTTGTTTAACGAAATCGGTGTAGTAGTTACGGCCTGGTTTCGCACCGTCACATCCGCCAACCAGGAAGAAGTGTTTGATGGCGCCGGCTTTAACAGCGTCGATGACCTTATCCGCTACGCCCAGCACCGTACCCCGGCCAAATCCGGTCAGGACTTTAGTACCGCCATTGATTCCAGTCATGGCTTTGTCTTCCGGATATCCGCCCAGTTCCAGTGCTTTGGCAATCACAGGAGCAAAGTCTTTTTCTTTGCCAACATGGATCATTCCGGGGTATTGAACCACATCAGTGGTGAAAATACGGTCTGAATAGCTTTCTTTTACTGGCATAATGCAGTTGGTAGTGAACAGAACTGGTGCTGGAACATCAGCAAATTCTTTTTGTTGATTCTGCCATGCGGTTCCGAAGTTTCCTTTTAAGTGGGCATGTTTTTTGAGTTCTGGATAAGCATGGGCAGGTAACATTTCACCGTGGGTGTAAATATTGATGCCTTTGCCTTCGGTTTGTTCCAGTAATAATTTCAAATCATGTAAATCATGACCGGTAATGATGATAAATGGTCCTTTTTCAATGGTTAATGGCACTTCGGTGGGGACTGGGGTGCCGTAGGTTTCGGTGTTGGCTTTGTCAAGCAGCGCCATTACTTTTAAATTGATTTCTCCAGTTTTAAGCACCAGTGGTAGCAGTGTATCCATCCCTAAGTCAGAGCCTACAGCAGCTAAAGCTTGATAGAAGAAAGCATCAACGTCAGCGTCTTTGTAACCAAGTATTTCGGCATGATGAGCATAGGCCGCAACCCCTTTTATCCCTAACAGGATCAGGGTTTTTAAAGAACGGATGTCTTCGTTGTCGTCCCATAATTGGGCCATGTCATAATCTTCAGCGGTTGGATCAAGATCCGCTTTCATTTTGTCGACACAGGCGACCATCGCTTTGATGCTTTCGTCATCGAAGCTAACATTAGTAACCGTGGTAAATAGGGCTTTTTTAACACAGGCATCAGTGGCTTCGGTGGCAGCCGTTTTTTGAACGGCTTTGGCCAGTCCAATACAGGCGCCGATTAATTTATCCTGATCGCCGGCAACAACCGGTGTTTTACCACAGACACCGCTGACCTCACATCCAGTTCCTTTGGCCGTTTGTTCACATTGAAAACAAAACATATCTTTCATCTTTTTACCTCTCTCGTAAAATATTTTATCTGTTAACCCGAATTAACGGGAAATAACCATGCAATAGCACAACTACTTATAGTCTACCCAGAAACATTGCCTTATAACCCTTTATTCTTAAAAGCTTACAATTTTTTGTCTTTACAAACTTTAATCGTATTCATAAAAAATTCCGCAGTTTGGGTGATGGGTTTTTGGGCTATCAGTGGTAGTATCACTGACGATGACGTAATGATACTACATATCAGCTCTTTTTGCAGTTGCAAATGCAACATATATTAAAAAAAATTAAATTAATTTATGTTGAGACGAGGCAATCACGTCTTTTATTCCGAAACTGATTATGATATCATTTGACAATAAGCAATGAAAAGAGGAATATCATGAGCCTAAAAATGAGCAACCTGCTGGATGTGGAAAAATATCTGTTACTGGAACTGGTTTATTTTCATTTACCGCCGGAGCACAAAAACCGGATTAGCCGTGAAGCCCCGATGAAGCTGGACGAGTATATCGACCTGGTGGAATACTGTGGTTACTCGGTGTATCCTGGCTTTATCAGCTGTTCAGCAAATGGCTATCAATATAAAAAACGCCGGCAGGCTCATTTTAAACGAATCTTTGCATCCAGTGAGAATCTTGATGACGTTGTGATAACGGGTTATGTCAATGATAATTATGGCCGCTTTGGCAACACGACTGACAAAAATAAAACCAGCTTTGTGGGCCTCGCCCTGGCTGACCAGGACAATAATGGGGCTGTAGTTTTCAGTGGCTGCGAGCAGATGTATCCCAGTAGCATTGTGTTGGACTGGGGCGGATGCCTGATTGCCTCGCTGGGTGTGGTTACTTCACACCATCATCAGGCCATGAACTTTTACGACCATTACATGGCCGGAATCCTCGGTGAACGCAATATCCTGGGACATTCCAAAGGCGGCAATCTGGCGACCTATGTTTATATCAACCGCCTTGACCAAAATACCCGGGCCTACTGTGTTAACGCCCAGCCCTACTGCTGGTATACCATGAATGATACTCAGAAGGAAGCTCTGAAGACGGACCGTTTTGAGTACATTGTTCATCAGAATGATCCCACCCGCAAGGCCAGTTATGTTTCTTATATCAGCCGGACGGCCCCCCTTAATCGCTATGCATCCCGGCGTTTTATTGATATTCACGGCTTTGCTGAGGTGAAATTTGACGAATTTGGAAATCTCGAAGGGGCCCGGGTTATCCGGGAAACCGCCAGCCAGCTGAAATCCCGGCTGTTTCATGACTATGCCGCCGAAAAGCGACTGACTCATGACGAATGCATGGCCCGCTTTCAGGAAAAACTTTCCGAAATCACCTCGCTGCCGCGGCTGTTCAGCACCACCCTGGACGAGATCCTGCTGGTCACCGAAGCCCGGGTGGCGATAATCTGGTTAAAGGATGAAGATGACCGGGGCCCTTTTATTTATCCGCTGATTATTAAGAGTCCCGGGGCGGAGGATCTCTATCAGCTGAAACTGCGGCCAGGCCAGGGGATTGCCGCCCAATCCGTTTTTGAGGGATTGCCACTGTATATCAGAGATTCCCGACATTATCGGCTGCCAGTTGCTAGTTTGAACCGGGTCTTGGGCCTGACCATCACCTCCGAGATTGCGGTGCCGCTGGGGATTGATGAAGCTGATGTATTTGGCGCCCTGGAATTGGTCAACAAGCTGGACGGGGTCTTTTCACTGGAAGATTTTGCGCTGGTCAATGAGATGACCCTGGCGATGCTGGATTTGTTTAAAAAATCTGGACAGTCGCTGGACAGTTACCGGGATTTTTCGTTGCTGCAGATCCGTAAAGGTGGCCAGCGGATCTTTGCGGTCGAAAAAAACGGTTTTAAGGAAAAAACCTTTGGCTCCCAGACTGACAAGAATGCTTTCCTAAAAAAGATATCAGGTCTGTCGTTGGAACCCAACGAACGGTTGATTTTTAACCGGATCACCTTTACCTGCGACAAACCGGAGCAGTTAAAGCGATTACGGCGGCAGGAGTATGCCGTTATCTTTGAGCACCCTCAGCTGCGGCAGGCCAGAACCCGGGTCAGCACGGTGCTGATGAGGCTATTGCTCCAGCTCCGGGAAAACCGGGTAAATCTCAGTATGGTGGCTAAAATGATGGGGCTTGATGATAAACTGAAAACCCGGATCATCGATCTCAGCGAAGCCGAATACATCCGGCTGGAGTATGGCATGGCCCGGATCCGGCGGCCTAAACTGATCATCGTCAATCCCCCACCCCGGGGACTCAACCCCGCAGCTTATCAGGTTATGTGTAACCGACTCAAAAAAGACTGCCAAAAGAAAGCGGTGACGGTGATTGTTTTAAATGTAGATAACGAAAACAACGAGGTGAAAAATGATTAATCTGGAAATTCCTGGTCATGAGACCATGGTGGTCGAACATGTGACCTTTGATTATAATGGCACCCTGGCGGTCGATGGCTATCTGGTGGCGGGGCTCAAAGAACGGTTGGTGGCTTTGGCGGAATTGGTAGAGGTGCATATTCTCACTGCCGATACCTTTGGGTTGGTACGTGAGCAATGCGGTGATCTGCCGGTGACGATTGAGATTTTTACCAGGGACAATATTGCCCAAAAGAAAAAGGCCTTTGTTGAGGCGCTTGGCGGTGCGACCAATGTTGCCATCGGCAATGGCAACAATGATCGGGAAATGTTTGCGGTCAGTCAACTGGCGATTGTGGTGATGGGAGAAGAAGGCTGTTGTGTGAAGTCCCTGCTAGCAGCGGATATCGCTGTAAATAGCCCATTGGATGCGCTTGATTTGCTGTTGAACAAGGATCGGATCGTGGCGACCCTGCGGACTTGAACACATGATGACAAAATCCCTTATCTATTTTCAGAACCAAAACAAGACCTGAAAATACGGAGTGGCTTTTCAGGTCTGTTTGCTGTTAAGGCTTAGATCAGTGCGGTCAGACAATTGCAGCTTGCGGAAATCGCATTTAGGGACTGACTTTCTGACCGCAGTTTAAGCAGAATTTCGAGTCGGCGGCCAGGATCGTACCACAGTTGCTGCAGTGCAGGGCTTCAGTTTGTTTGAACCCGCATTCCGGGCAAAATTTGGAGTGCGAAGGAATCACCATTTTGCAGTGACTGCAAACCATGGTGTCCTGATGAACAGCAGTCTGCGACTGATTCAGGCCCGCTTTCAAGGCATCTTCATCTTCAATGAAATCTAAAATACTTCCGACGACACCATGATGGTGATCATGTCTACGATAATCATTATCATCGTATGAATGGCTCATGTTTACACCTCTATTAATTATAAAATTGATATGGCTATAATGTATAATCCTTTCACGGGATTGTAAAGGCGTAGAATGAAAATGACCAAAAATACGCCATTAAGCGATGGGATTGATAGCTCAAATTGTTAGTATGATAAAAAAAACGGGTAATGCGTAAGTAAAAGCCTAAAACAGCTATCAAACGCAAGACCTTTTTCCAGGATAAACACAAAATAGAATTGAGGAGAATTATGATGAGAGAAGATTATATCAATTATCAGGGCAAGAAAATCTGGTATTCCGCTTATGGCGAGTCGTTACAGCAGACGCCGCTACTGGTGGTTCATGGGGGGCCGGGATTTTTAAGTATCCCGGACGTGCTGGCTGACTTCAGTGACGAGCGGCCGGTCTATTTTTATGACCAATTGGGCTGCGGAAACTCGGACAAAGCTGATCAGCCCGATGATTATTGCCTGGAGTACTTCGTCTCCGAGCTTGATGCGGTGATTCAGGGCTTGCAGCTCAGCAAGGTGATTTTATTGGGGTTGTCCTGGGGGTGTGGGCTCAGTGTTGCCTATATGCTGGATAAAAAGCCGCAGTTTGTTACTGCGCTGATTCTTTCGGCGCCCTATCTGAGCACCCCGCTGTGGGAGGAATGTGCCATCGAAAACATTTCCAACCTGCCCGAAGCGATCCAAAAGATCATCGTTGCCGCCGAAAAAAATCAGCAGTTTGGTGCCGACTATGAGATGGCCACTGGCGTTTATTACCAAAAATACCTCTGTCGCCTGGAGCCCTGGCCGGATAGCGTGATGGCATCATTTGGTAAACTGAATATGGATGTTTATCTACCGATGTGGGGCCCCAGCGAATTCACGGTTAACGGTAAACTCAAACAGTTTGACCTGATGCCCCGGCTACACGAAATCCCGGTGCCGGTGCTCTTGACCTGTGGCGACAACGATGAAGCCGGGGTCAAAATGGTGAAGGATTTTCAAATGGCCTTTCCCCAGGGGGCGATGGCGGTGATTCCCGGTGCGGCCCATCTCCATCATATTGAACAGCCGCTTATTTACAAAACGATTGTCCGGGAGTTTTTAAGCGATAAGTAGCGCCAGGAAATTATGCCACTCAATCAGGGTCGCCGCTTAAAAAAAAGTTGACGGTTTTATTCCCCTTGTGCTATGATCTAGACAATGAGGAGAGCAAATGAGTTGGATTGATTTTTCAGAATTTCAGGTGATCCCTTCGATTCGTCGCTTGGGTGATCTGGAAATTGCCCTAAACAGCGAGGCCCAGGTTATTTTACTGACCGAAGCCCATATTGCCAATCTCCAGGAGCTGGTCAAGCTGGTACACGCTAAGGATAAAAAAGCCCTGGTTAATCTGGAATTACTGGGTGGTTTTGGCAAAGACCAGGTTGGCATGAAGCTATTAAAAAACTATTATCATGTCGATGGGGTGATGTCAACCGACAGTGGCAAGCTGGGGATGGCCAAACAATGCGGTCTGGTAACCTTTCAACGATTTTTTCTGCATGATTCACGCTCGTTTGAGACAGCCCTTAAAATCATAGATTGTTCCCGGGTTGACGGCGCTGAGCTGCTACCGGCAGTGATGGCCCTGGATTGTTATCAAAAACTGATGACGGTGGCCAAAATTCCCTTATTGGCCGGTGGTTTTATCCGTGACCGGAAGATGATGGACAAGATCAAAGGCTGCGGCTTTAAAGGTTTGACGGTTAGCGACAAGTCACTGTGGTAGGTTGGCGATGAATTTATAATAAAACAGAATAGCATGTGCCGGATGGTAATTGTGTGAGTCCTGCTTAATAAATGTGATGATATGTCGCATTTATTAAGCAGGACTTTTTTTCGTAAGCAGGGGGATGTCGGCGGTCAATGATCCCTACGAACCGATGATCGACTACGCTGTAAAGTATCAACAAAAGCGGCGGGCATCATAATGTTCGGGCAAGGGTCTGATTTTTTGGTCATTGTCAATCGCTCGAAACGTCGAACACTAACTCGTTTAAAATTCAAAAAATACATTGGAGGTAACAAAATGGGTAAATATTTATTGGGTCTGGACAATGGCGGCACGATGATTAAGGCTGCGCTTTATGATTTAAAAGGCAATGAGGTAGCCATTTCCAGTTCTAAAACGGTGATGTACCAGCCGCAACCGGGCTTTACTGAGCGCAATGTCGAAGAAATGTGGCAGGCCAATGTCACTGCCATCAAAGGGGTGATTGCCAAAGCCGGCATTGACGGCAGTGAGATCATCGGCCTTGCGGCCACCGGTCATGGCAATGGCCTCTATCTGGTTCGGGCGGATGGTAGCCAGACGACCAACGGGATGATCTCCACCGATGTCCGGGGTCGTGAATACGTGATCAAATGGCAAAACGACGGCACCCACGACAAGATCTTACCGAAAACGATGCAGAGCGTCTTTGCCGGACAGCCGACCACGCTATTGCGCTGGTTTATGGATCATCAGCCCGAAGTGCTTGAGGAAACCCGCTGGATCTTTATGTGCAAGGACTACATCCGTTTCCGCTTAACCGGCGAAGCCTATGGGGAAATTGCCGATATGTCCGGTTCCAGCCTGATGAATGTTAGAGATGTTAAATACGATCGGGAGCTGCTTCGTGATATGGGGCTGGAAAGTATTTATGATAAATTGCCGCCACTGCGATATTCCGGCGAAGTCTGCGGCACCATCACCAAAGAAGTAGCCGTACTAACTGGTCTGGCTGAAGGCACGCCAGTGGCCGGGGGCTGCATGGATATTCATGCCTCAGCGATGGCCGTGGGGATCACTGATGAAGATAAGCTGTGCGTGGTGGCCGGCACCTGGAGCATTAACGAATATATCAGCAAGCAGCCGGTGGTGGACAAGGATCTCTTTATGACCTCCATTTATCCGATTCCGGGCTATTGGATGATCCTCGAAGGCAGCCCGACCTCGGCCAGCAATCTGGAATGGTTTTTAACTGAAATTCTCCGGGACATTGACTTAAAAGAGCAGGATGTCTATGAGTATTCCAACAATTGTGTCAACTGTGTCGCCGATGAAGATTGCGGTGTGGTTTTCCTGCCCTTTCTCTATGCCAGCAATGTCAACATTAACGCCAAGGCCTGTTTTGTTGGGCTGTCCAGCTATCACAACCGGGACAATATGCTGCGAGCTGTTTATGAAGGGATTGTCTTCAGCCATAAGTATCATATTGAAAAATTATTGAAATACCGGAAGGCTCCCAAAAGCATCCGGATTGCTGGCGGGGTGGCCAAATCCCGGGTGTGGGTGCAGATGTTTGCCGATATTCTGCAGGTGCCCATCGAAGTCACCGAATGTACCGAGTTGGGGGCCCTGGGTGCGGCCATCTGTGCCGGAGTCGCCACTGGTGCCTACGAAAGCTTCAAGGCGGCTTCGGACGTGATGGTGGAAATTGCCTTTACCGCGGTGCCCAACCCGGATAAACGGGCGATGTACGAAAAGAAGTACAACCGCTACCTGAAGGTCATCAAGGCCCTGGATGGGATCTGGGACGAGTATTAAGATCAGTTCCGCTGAGCTTTGATGTCAGGATGATGCTAAAAGAGACAACGACGAAAACAAGTACCGACCAATTGTTAATCTGTTGTTTGCTGCGGGATCGGACACTAATAAGAAATAGAATTTCTTATTAGTCGCAGGCAGTCGCCAACTACAAGCCAGCTTGTGATTGGCTCGTTGCCTCCGCGCAGGCTATCGCCATGTTCGCCCCGATGCAAACAACATGATGTAACAATTGTCGGTACGGTTCGTTGCTTTGTTTTAAGAATTATTCAAATAACATCAAAGCAAGTTACTGATTTGGATGGCTGAGTGAAGATTGGAGATTAAAATGGATTTGAAACTTAACGGAAAAAATGCGATCATTACCGGGGGTTCCCGGGGGGTGGGCCGGGCGATTGCTCTGGGCTTGGCGGCGGAAGGGGTTAATGTGGTAGTCACAGCCCGGAAATCGTCGAAAGAATTATTGGAAGTGGTGGAAGAAGCCAAATCGATGGGGGTAAAAGCCTATCCTTTGGGGGCAAATATGAATAATGCCGATGATGTCCAGGTGATGATGAAGGAGGCCGAAGCACTGTTGGGGGATCTGGATATTCTGATCAACAACGCCGGGATCTGGCTGACCGGCTGGATTCAGGATATTCCCTTATCGGATTGGGAAGAGACCATGGATGTCAATCTGACAGCACCCTTTCTGACCTCTCAGTATTTTGCTAAAATCAATCTGGCCAGGCAGCGGCCCGGGCGGATCATCAACATTAATTCCCAGGCGGCCTTTAACGGTTCCACCACCGGCCATGCTCATTACGCTGCCAGCAAAGCCGGGATGGTGGCCCTGACCATTTCGATGGCCCGGGAACTATCGTCCCATGGGATTACCGTTAACGGCATCGCCCTGGGGGTGGTGGATACCGACATGATCCGGGATAAGATTGCCGCTAACCCCGGCTATTACGAAAGTCGGATTCCCATCGGGCGGGTCGCCCAGCCGGAAGATATCGCCAATATCGTCGTCTTTATGGTCTCAGAGCCGGCTGCCTATCTGACAGGTACGACGATTGACGCCACCGGTGGCATGCTGATGCGGTAGTCGTTATCTGAGGACGGTCGAACACGGTTCGCCCCTACGAATTAGAATTAGTAGCGACGTAAAAAGACACCAGCTGCGTTACACATTATCTTGTAGGGGCGAATAGTATTCGCCCGAAACGTTGATCACAAACTGATACAGGCGGGTACGACCCGCCCTAACGAACCAAAATAAACAACGGTACTTATTCATACCATACACGAAAGGAAAACACATGAATCATTATGACGTGATCATCATCGGCGGCGGGATTACCGGTACTGCCATTGCCCATGAATTATCAAAATACAAATTGACGGTAGCCCTGCTCGAGCGCGGCAGCGATATCGGGATCGGAGCCACCAAGGGAAATGGCGGCGTCGTTCACCCCGGTTACGATCCGACTCCCGGGAGCCTCAAAGCCAAAATCAATGTTAAGGGCGCCAACGCGTATCCGCAACTGGCAAAAGAGCTGAATTTCGGCCTGATCAATCCAGGGATCTTTGTGCTCGGCTTTAACGAGGCTGACCGGGCGGTGCTTCGGCACAAGCTGGACAATGGCAAAAAAAATGGCGTCCGGGATCTGGCCATCATCGACGCCCAGACCATCCATGCCCGGGAGCCTCATCTCTCGGCCGAAGCCCGCTTTGCCCTGCATGCCCCGACCGCCACGGTGGTCGATCCCTTTGAGGTGGCGATTGCCTTTGCCGAAAACGCTACTGAAAACGGGGTCGCCATTTTGACTGGTCAGCCGGTTACAGCAATAGAGAAAACGGCGAACGGGTTTGTGATTACCACCGCCCGGGCGCAGTTTAGCTGCGGCTACATTGTTAACGCCGCCGGAAACCATGCCGATGATGTCGCTAAACTGGCCGGTATTGCTGAATACACCATCAAACCCCGCCACGGTGATCTGCTGGTGTTTGACAAGGACATGGCCAATAAACCGCAGACGGTGATGTTTCCCTGTCCCGGTCCGGACACCAAGGGGATTGCCTGTATCCCGACAGTGCACGGCAACACGCTTGTCGGCTCGACGGCAACGATGAAAGACGATAAGGAAGCCGTCAACAATTATGCTCCGGGGATTCAGGCACTGCTTGACGGCGCCAAAAAGATTCTGCCACAGCTTGACGAAAGCCGGATCATCCGCAGTTTTGCCGGCCTGCGGCCGGTGGTGCTTGACTACAATAATGACTTTTTTATTGCCGAATCAGTAACCGTTAAAGGTTTTATCCATGCGGCCGGGATCCAGTCGCCGGGAATTGCCTCGGCGCCGGCAATTGCTGAGACGGTTCGCGATCTGCTCGACAATGCCGGGTTAAGAATCCTGCCCAAAGGGGATTACAATCCCTATCGGCAGAAAAAGACCGTCTTTGCTAAACTGGGAATTGGGCAGCAGGACGCCCTGATTCAAAAAAATCCCGCTTATGGCCGGATTGTCTGTCGCTGCGAAACGGTGACAGAAGGTGAGATTGTCGATGCCATTCACGGAGCCATTCCGGCCCACACCCTGGATGCGATTAAGCGCCGGACCCGGGCCGGGATGGGCCGTTGTCAGGGTGGTTTCTGCCAATACAAGCTTATTGCGATTCTGGCCCGGGAGCTGGGCCTGTCGGCGGATGCCATCTGTCTTGAAGATGCCGGCTCGCAACTGCTTTGCGGGGCAGTCAAGGGAGGTGCGAAATGAAACAGTTAGACTACGACGTGGTCGTCATCGGCGGCGGCCCGGCCGGCATGGCGGCAGCTCTGAAAGCCAACGAAAAGGGCGCCACCGTGGCCATTATCGAACGCAACGACGAGTTGGGGGGGATTCTCAATCAGTGTATTCACAGCGGTTTTGGCCTCAGTTATTTCAAGCAGGAGTTAACCGGCCCGGAATACGCCGAGCTGTTTATTAACCGGGTGAAGGATAGCGATATTGATGTTTATCTGAACACCATGGTTATCGATTTAGCACCAGACCACCGGATCACCGCAGTCAATCAAGACGGCATGCTGGTTCTGGCAGCCGGGGCGATTGTGCTGGCAATGGGCTGTCGCGAACGAACCCGGGGGGCGATTAAGATTCCCGGCTCCCGACCGGCCGGAGTGCTGACCGCCGGGCTGGCCCAGCGTTATGTCAACATTGAAAACCGCAAACCAGGCGAACGAATTGTTATTCTCGGTTCCGGCGACATCGGCCTGATCATGGCCCGGCGGTTAACCCTCGAAGGAATGCAGGTACTCGGTGTTTATGAACTGATGCCCTACGCCAATGGTCTGTACCGCAATGTCAAAAACTGCCTGGATGATTTTGATATCCCCCTACACTTGTCAACTACGGTCACGAATATTATTGGCTACCCGCATCTGGAAGCAGTTGAGGTAGCCCGGGTAGATGAGAACTTTGGGGTGATTGACGAGACCCGGGAAGTGATCCCCTGTGACACCCTGCTGCTCTCGATTGGTCTGATTCCCGAAAATGAGCTGACCCAAAAGGCCGGTATCAGCCTCAATCCCCGAACCAACGGTCCGCTGGTTGATCAAGAGCTGGCCACCGACCAACCGGGAATCTTTGCCTGTGGCAACGTTCTCCACGTTCACGATCTGGTCGACAATGTGACGCTTGAAGCTGAACAGGCCGGAACCGCTGCCGCAGTCTATGCGTTAGAGCAAAAGGCGGTGGTCAGTGAAAACAGACCGGCCAAAAATCAAGCAACGATCACAATCAGTCCCGGAGAAAATGTCGGCTATACCGTACCGGCCATGCTGACCATTCCGCCGCAAAAGCCAATCCGGGTTTTATTCCGGGTCCGAAAACCTCTGGATCAGGCCGTAGTCGTGATTTACGCCGGTACAGAAATCCTTTATCAGGGTAAAGTCCAGGCCTATAAGCCCAGTGTGATGGAAGCAGTGGCCTTGCATCCGGAAGAACTCAACCGTCTAAACGAGTCCGACGAACCCATCACCGTATCAGTTCGAGAGGTAAAAAAATGAGACAGAAAAACATAAAACAGCAAGAAAAAATGATTGAAGAATATGATAAAACAGCGATCAAAGTCTGCTGTACCACCTGTCCTAAGGAATGTGTGATCACGGTTTCTATAACAGATGGGGTAATCGACAGGGTGGAGGGACAAGGCTGTAAACGGGGCAAAAAATTTGCCGAAAAAGAGTTAACAAACCCGGAAAGAACCTTAACCAGTACGATACTGGTGGAATATGGAGATAAGGTTTATCTGTTGCCGGTCAAAACGGCTGACCCGATTCCTAAAAAAGATCTGGCGATAGCCATGAATGTCGTCCGCAAAGCCAGACTGATCGGGCCTTGTCAGATGGGGGATGTGGTCATCTCAAACATCTGCGGTACCGGGGTGGATGTTGTGGCCTGCCGGAGTATTAAGGAGGAGAATCATGCGTGTTAATCTGACAACGATTTTAAAGCAGGCTCAGGCTGACGGAACAGGGGTAGGAGCTTTTAACACCCCTAATCTGGAAAGCGTCCGGGCGGTGATCGCAGCCGCTGAAGCGCTGAACCAGCCGGTGATCATCATGCATGCCCAGATCCATGAAAGTCTGATTCCCCTGGAAGTCATCGGTCCGGTGATGATCCGGCTGGCTGATCAGGCCCGGGTGAATGTCTGTGTCCATCTCGATCACGGTGAAGACCTGGGCTATCTGCTTCACGCCATGAAAATGGGTTTCACCTCGGTGATGTATGACGGGTCAAGATTGCCCTATGCGGAAAATTTGAGCAACACCCGGGAAATAGTCCGGGTGGCCCATTATCTCGGCGTCTCGGTGGAAGCTGAGTTGGGTCGGGTGCTGCGCCCGGAGGGCGGGGGACGCCCTGATCCCGAAGAAAAAGAGCTGACTCCAGCAGCATGCTACACCGATCCCGAGCAGGCCAGCGACTTTGTAGAGGCTACCGGAGTGGATGCCCTGGCGATTGCCTTTGGTACCGCCCACGGTCTTTACGAGGCCGAACCCTGTCTGGATTTTGAGCGGATCGCCGCCATTCATCAGCAGGTGGATGTCCCATTGGTGATGCACTGCGGTTCGGGAGTAAGTGATAGCGACTTCCGCCAGGCCATTGCCGCCGGGATCACCAAAATCAATTATTTTACCTACATGTCGCTGGCTGGGGGGCAGGCTGTCAAAACCTGGTTTGAACAGCAGCCCGGCCAGGTGCTTCGCTTTGATGAGATTGCAAAGATTGGCCAGGCGGCCATGCAGGCCGATGTGATCCGGGCTATCAAGGTGTTTCAGGGTTAACGCAATCATCTAAAGACCTGGTGGTGAATAATAATAAAAATCATTTGGTGTGAATAGCGCAGTTTAAAAAAAACGGTAAGTTCCCATCAAATGTTTTTTTATTGTAACGATCATTATTACCCTCAAATCAGATCGCAAGCGATTGCAAGGGATAATTCAAGGTTTTGAATATAGATAGTTTGATTAAGATTTTTCGGTCCGCAAAATGGTGTTGCGGCCCTGTTTTTTAGCCTGATAGAGGAGCCGGTCGGCCGTTTCGATCAGCTCGCTGACACTGTTGTGATCCCACTCGGCAATTCCGCCGCTGATGGTCAGCTCGATGCGATCGTGGTAGAAACGGGTATCTTTGATTTTGATCCGGATCCGCTGGGCAATCTGGTAGCCCTCGTTGAGGGTGGTGTCCGGCATCACAATTAGGAACTCTTCGCCGCCATAGCGGCCCAGAAAATCGCTTTTGCGGAGGTTATCCATGATGATCTGGACAGTTTCCACCAGCACCGTATCACCAGCCTGATGGCCAAAGCGGTCGTTGACGGATTTAAAATGATCAAGGTCGATCATCATCACCGAAAAGGTCGAATAAAGTAACGGGGTATTGGCGTGGATGTCCTCCAGAATGTTAAAGATACAGCCCCGGTTGCAGGCTCCGGTGAGGGCATCGATGGTGGATTGCGTAAGCAGAATTGACTCCTGCTTTTTCAAAAACAGGTTGGATTCTTCCAGTTTTTTTAAGATCTGCTTGGTTTTACTGATGTCTTTTGCGTTTAAGATATAGCCGAGGATTTGCCCATCCTCGCTGCAGTAGGCAGAAATCGAGGCGATTACGGTGGTTTTCTGATGGTTGTCTTTAATCATGGTGCCTTCGATGTTTTCCAGGCGGGGGTTTAAAATCAGCTTTGCCTGCAAATCACGCAGGCTGCTACTGCTGTCAAAGATGGTGTCAATCGGGCTACCGACGATTTGGCCACAGTGCTTGCCCAGAAACAGCCTAGTATATTGATTGATCCGGAGGATTTTAAGATCACTATCCATAATAATCAGAATATCACCAACCGAATCGATGACGTTTTCCAGGTAGGTTTTGGTAACCAGGGTCGACTGCAGCTTGGCCGACAGCTCATTAAAGGACTGGGTCAGCTGGCCCAGTTCGTTGCTGCCGGAAACCGGCATGAAAAAATCCAGGTTGGTGCCGGAGACCCCTTTGATCCGGTTGGTCAGGCGGATCAGCGGCTCGGTGATGGAGCGGGTCACCAGGAAATAGATCAGCAGCAGGCTAAAGACGGTGTAAGTCAGAAAGACCAGCAGGGTGGCCATCCGGGTGCCATTGATCTGGCGGATAATATCGTCATACTGATAACGGATGGCAATGATCTTCTGGGAATCGTTCATGCCGCCGGGGAAGGTGTTGACATAAATGTATTCCTGATCAAGCAGGCCCAGGTCGCCCGTGATGATCTGGTCGGTGCCATTACTGATGACGGTATCGATCATGGCAATCCGGGCCGGGTCAGTTTCGGTTTGACCGCTGCCGAGCATGATATGGTTTTTGTCATAAACGGTAATGTCGGCAATAAAGGGGTTGTTGTCCTGAACCGTTTTTTCCAGATCGGTGTAGTTGAGCTGGGTAATAAATTGTGACAGCGAGCCGGGCGAAATGCCCACCTCTAGCACATAACGATGGTCGGCGGTGGGGATATATCCCCACTTGCGCAGCTCCCCGGTGACTAAATCGGTGGTGACATGGGAGATTTCCGGGTCATGCCTCTGGCGCAGTTCGGTGAGAGTCTTAAAAAAATCCGGTACCGTTTTAAAATCAATGCCCAGAGCCGAGGGGAAGGTGGTGCGGATGATGACCCCGTTCTCGTCGATAATATAGAGATCGAGGTTATTATCGTAATCCCGTTTAATGGCGTCCAGATCGATGGCCGAGACATTGCCCTTTTGCGTCTCATATTCGGCATTAAACAGTTGGAGACTCTCGGCCATCATCTCATCATAATAGGTGGATACCAGCTCGTAGCTTTTTTCAGTGCTGATAATGGTATCAATGATGTTGATCCGGGTCTGGTTGATGGCCAGCTGGGTATTATTCAGAATGCCGTTGCGGATGCTGTTGTAGTTGATCATCGCAAAGAGAAAATAAAGGGGTGTAATGATCGCAACCAGGACGATCATCATTGAGTATTTAATGGAAAGATTGCGAAATTTCATAAATTCCTTCCTTTCATGATCGAGACATCCAGAAAATGCCGTGGTGCTGATTAAAAAAGGGCGGCGGTGCCAAAGCAGCCGTCGCCCTTATTGAGGGGAAAATAGAAAGTTGGCAATCACAGCGAAATCCGGGCAAACTGATCCCTGCTGGTGGTCAGATGCTGGCATTTCTTTTTATAGGGGGAATGTTTGTGATTAAACTCCCTGGCCAGGATCAGGGTATTGAGTTCATCCACACAGGTCAGAGAACCCTGATGATATTTCAGGGATTGATAAAGATTATTGCTGACCAGACAGTCGGACAGGGCCCGGTGGGCATTGGTGTTTTGGATGGCGCATTTTTCACACAGTGAGGTCAGCTGGGAATTGAGAACTGAACGCTGTCGTTCCCGGAACAACTCCCGGATATCGATAAAGTCATTGGTGAGATCATGGCTGATATGGCGTTTACAGTGATCATACAAAAAATTGACGTCGGCATTGACCTTATGGCCAATTAAAATAAGGTCGCCGATAAACGCAGTAAAGGCGGAAAGCACTTCGGCAATGGGGGCCGCATCGGCCAGCATGTTATTGGTGATTCCCGTCAGGCTGGTGATATAGGAACTGATGGGGTTGCGGGGTTTACAAAGCATCTGAAAAACCGAAACGATTTTATTGTCCCGTACCTTGACGGCGCCGATTTCGATGATTTCGCAGTTGTGGGGACTGAATCCGGTGGTTTCAATGTCAATGATGACATAATTATCGGGAAAGTCAATCAGGCTGTTGCCTTTTTTTTCTCTCAGGGTTCCATATTTATTCATTGGTATTCTCCTAACAAGTTACGGTGAAAGTGATTTGTTTATTTTGTTATATTTATAACCAATCAGGTGGCGAATAATCATCATAGCTAGACAAAAATAAAAAAAATAACAGTTGCCGATATAAGTTTGTTACGCAGCAGACCCGGCGTTTTTTTGGCGGAACCGGTTGTTCATCCATTAGGGTAAAATTTAGCGCAATTTTAGCGCATTATTCGCAATGATGCGTTGCAAAAAAGCGGCCACTTTTTTTGATTAAGAAAGTGTTAAGTCAGAAAAAAGCCGCTGCCTGAAAAACAGCAGCTCTTTTTTTACCCCGCCGTAAATGCTGATATCCGGGGATTTCAGCAAATATTGAGAAAAAAACTGGATTTGATGTGGCGTTGCCCACAACCTTAGTTATTTTACCAAAAAAAATATCGTTGTCAAGAACTTTTCGTGTCCATACCAGCGATTTAATTAGTTTGTCTAATGACAAGATTTTATCTGTTATTAAGTTTATATTCATGCTATACTATGAGTGATAATGAAAACGCCATCACGGTGGCAACTTGATCAAAATGAAAATGGCATATCAGCCAGGAAAGAGGGAACCAAAGCAAAAGCACGAACGACACAGCGGTGGATTCCTCTCACCAAAGCGGTTATTGATGACGAGAACAGCGTCTTGAATAAAAACTTGATGAGAGGATGGCAAATGGTTATGAGTGTATTAGAAAATGCGTTATTGACAACCCGTGACGAACACAGCGACGACAATCAACCAGCGATGATTCGGGTACGATGTCCACTACGGGCGGGATGCCCCAATTATGGGGGTATCAAGCGAAAGAAAGAAAAACGGCGGTGTTACGGACGACTTTTTGACCTGGCCGATAACAATGGCGTCGTATGGCTCCGGTTCCGGTGTCAGCAGAAAAAACAGGTCATGGTTATCAGGCAAATGGGTTCACAAATCCTGTACTGGGACGAAGACGATGGACAATACGATCCGCACATTGGGCTTCCCCCCGAGTTTACTCCGATCCGATGTCCGGTTTGCGGACAGTGGATTCTCGATGTTTACCATGAAGCGGGCACTTTCTTACTGGAATTCAAATGCCCGACTCACAAAGCGATTGTCAGCTGGTCCAACGCCAGCCCCGGCTCCAGAACCGAAAACGACTGTGCGTAAGCATCGGCACAGCGTTCGATGATGATGAAAACCACATTGATCACGATTTTATCAATTTAATATAGCATGCAAAAGAAAATATACATACTGAGTTAAACTGGACCAGATGAGTCACTAAACTACCGGATGTTTCTTAAAATAATCGTCAGACGATGACTTTTTTAAGAGCATCCGGTTTTTTTGTGCACTGGGTGGGGAATTGTGATTTTTACGGCCAGATCATAAAAAAATAAATCAAAAATCAAATTGAAAAGAGGAAAAAAGATGAAACAACAGACAAATGAAAAAAAACCAATGACGTATCAGATAATGATCAATGTGGCGGAACTCGCAGCGTATCTTAAGGGGGCTACGACAGTGGCATTTGATTTTGAAACCTCGCCTAAAAACGGCGTCGTGGATCAGGACAAAGCAGCCCTCGATCCCCATCAGGCCGAAATCACCGGGATTGCCCTGGCGGTACTGCCAGAAAAACCGGCCATCGCTGCGGTCTATCTGCCGCTGCGCCATCGGATCGGGATCAATGCCGATCCGGCAGCGGTGCTGGCGCTGCTCAAAGCGACGGTTTTTGAAAACCCGGCCTGTCTTAAGATTGCCCATAATTTGACGTTTGAAAGTAAGTTTCTGCTGGCAGAGCAGATTGTCTTACAGCCGCCGGTTTTTGACACCATCGCCGGGGCCCAGCTGATCTTAAAGGACGCCAGCCATTTTCGGCGGCTGAACGAGGCCGGGCTGAAGCGGCTGGCCCAGGAGTGGCTGGGGGTGGAATTGCCCAGTTTTTCAGCTACGGTGGGAAAGGATCACTTTTGTGACTTAGATCCTCAGGCGCCAAAAACCGCTGCCTATGCTGCGGCCGATGCGGCTTTTGCTCTGAAACTGTGGCAGTTCGAGCAGGCCTGGTTCTTAAAATACCTCCCCAGCCATGGCCAGCTGGTGGAAACCCTGGAATCGCCGGTGGCGATTTACACCGCCATGATGGAGTACGCCGGGGTACGGGTCGATCAGCTGCTATTGGGGGGCAATCTGGCTACGGTCCGGCAGGGTCTGGCGGCGCTGAGGCAGCAGCTTGAGCAGTCCGGGCAGCGGCGGGTGAACGTCGGTGCCAATGCCGCCACCAATGATTTCAAGGCCTACCTGTTTGCCGATCTGGGATTGCCGGTACTAAAGACCACCGCTACCGGTCAGGCTTCGGTCGATAATGAGGCCCTCGCAGCCCTGCTCGACTACGCCTGCGATCACGCCCCGGCAGCACTTGATTACCTCGGTTGGGTCGGGGAATACCGCCGCCTGGGCAAACTTTTTAAAACCTACCTGGTTGGGTTGGGCGATGCCATCAGTCCGGTAACCGGGGCGATCCACACCCGCTTTTTCCCGCTGGGCACCGAAACCGGGCGTTTTTCCAGCCAGCATCCCAATTGTCAGAATCTGCCCGCAGGATCAATCGGTGGGGTCAACGTCCGGGATCTGTTCGTTGCCCGGCCCGGTAAAACCCTGGTGGCCCTCGATTACAGCCAGATTGAGTTGCGGATCGGGGCCTGGCTGACCGGTGACAAAGCAATGCGGGCGGTCTATCAAAACGGTGGCGACATCCATGCCAGCACCACCGCCGGGGTTTACGGCATCAGCCTGGCTGAAGCTTTAGACAAAAGTCATCCGCTTTACAAAGTGCGCCGCACCGTCGCCAAGAATATTAATTTCGGGATTTTCTACGGCCTCTACCCCCGGGGCCTACAGCGGATTTTAAAGCTGAAAGCTGGCCAGAACCTCAGTCTGACAGCCTGTGAGGCGATGATTTTTAACATCCATCGGGCTTATCCGGGGCTTGGGCCATGGCAGCAGGCGGTGATCCGTCAGGCCAGTTATGACCAGCAGATTGGCACTGCTCTGGGGCGCAAGCGTTGTCTGCCGGGGCTTGCTGATCCTGATGAGGCGACTGCCAGCCACGCCCGCCGGGCGGCCTTGAACCACCCGATTCAGGGCACAGCTGCGGATATTTTAAAGCTGGCGATGGTCCGGCTGCTGCCGCTGTTGGCTAAACACCCGGCGATCACGCCGTTACTGACGGTGCATGATGAGCTGCTCTTTGAGATTGACGACGCCGTCCTGGATTACAGCATTGCCGCCATCAAAGCGGCAATGGAGGCGCCGCCCTTTCCCGGCTTTGATCTGCCGCTGGTGGTTGAAGTCAGCGTCGGGCAGCGCTATGGCAGCCTGCGGCCGTATGAGGACGCTGCCGGGGAAGAAAGGGCAGCCTGAGAGTGGGGGGTACCAAGGGTGACGTTAAACTACCGTACCGACTAATAATTAAGCTGTTGTCCGCTTCGATGGGACCCAGGTCACAACATAATGTAATTGTCGGTACTGGGTTGTTTTTCTGACAGTCTGTGGGCGGCCGCCGCCCGTATCCCCGGAGTATCTTTTTTAACCGGCCTTGATGGGGGCCCAGCCCCGATTCTAAATGACAGGAGGCTTTTATGAATTCACACTTAACCCTGGCTGAGCTTCAGCCAATAACCCTGACCCCGGCCCAGTTTCTGGCGGCCTTTCATCCCGGCCCCTATTGTTTGCGCAGCTTTTGCGACGCCGGTGGCGGTGGCGGCCGTAAGTATCGGATCAGCGCTGCCGAGCTGGCCAGCGCCGCATTTCTGGCCAGGCTGCAACAGGCTAACCAGGCCGAGCGTCAGGGGATCTTTTTTGTTGTCAACCCCGGTGGACACTGCGATGACGAGATTACCAATGTGGCGGCCCATTTTGTTGAGGCCGACAGCCTGCCACTGGATCAGCAATATGCCAATCTTCTGGCCTTTCCGCTGCCGCCGTCGATTATTGTCAAAACCCGGAAATCGCTGCACAGCTACTGGTTACTGGCGGATGAAATGGGGAATAAACCCATTAATATGACAGAATGTTTTGAAAATAGTGACGATAGTGGAGAATGGAACCAGAATATCGCCCCAATTGACGGCGATCATCCCGCCGCCGTGGCCCGCTTCCGGCCCCTGCAACAAGCCCTGGCGGCGTATTTTCAGGGCGATCCGGTAATTGCCAATCCCAGCCGGGTGATGCGGCTGCCGGGTTTTTTCCACAACAAGCAGGCGCCGCTGCTGGTGACCTGCCTGAAGTTTTCGCCGCAGCAGCGCTACACCCAGGCCCAGCTGGCAGCGGCATTATCCGTAGTTGGCAGGGCACAAGCCCCTGTGCTGGCCAAGCCAACCGCCCCGGCGCCCGTTATTTCCGGAGGGGTTACCGGGGCGCTTGATCCCCAGCGGATGATCCGCAACTGTGCCTTTCTAGCCTACGCCCGGGAACAGGCCGCCATCTTAAGCGAGCCGCTGTGGTACGCAATGATCACCCAGTTGGCTGCGGTACCCGGCGGGGTGGCCGCCATCCATGCGCTGTCACAACCCTATCCCGGCTATACGGCGGCTGCCACCGATAAAAAAATCGCCCAGTTCTTAAACAGCGGCGCTGGCCCGATGAGTTGCGAAACGCTTAAGAGCTGGGGCTTTAGCTGCCCGCAGCGGGGCAGCTGTGCGGCCGCCAACCCGCACGCTCTGGGTCAGCCGCCCTGGTACCAGCAAACGCCCCGGGGTGAACGGTTGCTGCCGGGAGTGCTGGCCAATGAACTGGCCCGCCACCAACGGATATTTTACGCCGGTGGCGCCTATTATCACTACCGCCGCGGCGTCTATCGGATCGTTGACGACTGCCACTGTCAGAAAATTGTCCGGCATTTTCTGCGGCCCGAACGGGTCACCATGGCCCAGATCAACGATGTCCTCGGTCAGTGGACGGTGGAGATCAGCCGCAGCACTGCCCGGCTTAATTGCGATAAAACCACGATCAACTTAAAAAACGGCCGCTATGATCTGAACCGTCGACAGCTACTGCCCCATGATCCAGACAGCCTCTCGACCATCCAGCTGGCCCCGGTCTATGATGCTGCGGCCGAGGCCCCGGTGTTTTTACGCTTTCTTTCGGACTGCCTCGATCCCCAGTCCCAACGGCTGGTTCAGGAGCTGTTCGGTTACCTGCTGATCCCCGAAACCTGCGCCCAGAAGGCCTTTGTGCTGGTCGGGGAGGGGGGCGCCGGGAAATCGACGCTGCTCTATGTCGCCCAGGAGCTGTTGCTCGGCCGCTGCAATGTCGCCAATATTCCCTGGCAGAGCCTCGGCGACCGCTTTAAAACCGCCGAGCTGTTCGGGATGCTGGCCAATATTTTTGCCGATCTGCCGACCAAAGCAATTGAGGACAATGGCCTGTTTAAAAGCATCACCGGCGAGGACAGCATTACTGCCGAACGCAAAAATAAGGACCCCTTTGCCTTTAAGGTCACCGCCCGGCTGCTGTTTTCCTGCAACAGCCTGCCCCGGAATCTTGGCGATCGCTCCGAGGCCTTTTACCGGCGGCTGATCATCATCCCCTTTCTGCCGCCCAAACCGGTTTGCCAGCGTGATCCCTTCTTGAAGGATAAACTGCGGGGTGAAGCCGCCGGGATTTTAAACTGGGCGCTGGCGGGCCTGATGCGGCTTAAGAGCAACCAGTTCTGTTTTTCGCCGTCGACCGCCAGTGAAACCGCCCTGGAGGCTTACCGGATTGCGGGCAGCTCGGTGCGCTCCTTTGTCGATGAGCGCTGTGCCATCGACTGTCAGGCCCAGGCCCCCGCTACCCAGTTGTTTCTGGCCTATCAGCATTTCTGTCAGGAAGCGGGTCTGCGCCCGGTCAGCCAGAAACGCTTCTGGATGGAGTTAAAAGAAGCTTTTCCCCATCTCGAAAAGATCAAGGAAATGGTCTCACGGCGGGCGCTCTACTCCGGAATTGAACTATTGGATCTTGAGGAGGTGGCTTAAATGAACAGTTTGAAAAAAAAATGCCGCTTTTTTAACGGAATAAGCATTTTTACGAAATAATCGGAAGGGGTTGTTTGGCATATTAACGCCATCGGAAGGGATGGAAGGGGTTGTTTGTATTATGGCAGAAAATTGATCAGAACGTTTAAATATTACCAGCGAATTTTCGGGGGCAAACCCCTTCACCCCTTCCGAATATGTCCGGGCTGCGAAGCTCCGCCAGTGGCTTAAGCGGCGACAAAATAGAAGTAGATGTAAATTATGAAATGATACGATCGCAATTTACGATATCAAAATTACAGGAGGACACGATGAAAACCTTAAAATACCAGATCACCCAGCTCGACGGCCAGATTTTTAGAAACACCCAGTACCGCCGCCATTACCAGAATCGGCTGGCCCAAATTGATGGCGACACTGCGGCCACCGCCCGCCGCTGCCAGCAGCGCATTGACCGCCTGACCGACCAGATCGAAGCCGACCGGCAGCAGGTTGAGCACCTCCAGGCCCGGATGATCGCCCTGATTGAAGGCCTCGACCATCGCCAGATTCAGGAAATCCTGACCCGCCGCTATGTTGGCGATGAATCCTTTGAAGCCATTGCCGCCGCCATGCATTATGATCTCCGCTGGGTCTACCGGCTCCATCAGCAGGGGCTGCGGCTGATCAATCCACTGGAAGCAGCGTGATGGCGACGGAACCCTGGCTTTTTCTGGCAAAAAAAATGTGCCTGTGTATATCGAAAAAAACAGGGTATAAAAGAAAAAAAATTGGAGGTGTACAGATGAAAAAGATTAAACTTTTAGCCGCCGTTTGTCTGGTACTGGTAGTGTCGCTGCTTGCGGCCACCAGTGTGTTTGCCCAGGATAGCAGCAATTGGGCCAAAAATGAGGGGGTCTGGGAGACGGCTCCGGCCAACTCCTGGGGGCCGCGGTTTTTAGATACGGGGACAGTCAATAATGCCGTCTCCACCGCCGGGGGGCCGGTGATTATTACCCAACCCCAGGATGTCCACTTTACCATTCCCCAACCGGCCCATATGACCATTGTGGTGCAAAGCCCGGAAACCTGTGATTTCCAGTGGCAATGGCAATTGCAAAAAGAAGGACAACCGGATGAATGGTACGATTTTATTGGCGAAGGCTCCCAACGGGCCACCCTCGAAAACAAAGTCACCAGCGGCCAGCTGGAGGATATGGTGGTGCGCTGTGTCGTCACCAGCAAAAGCGATGCTTCCAAGCTGACCGTCTCCGACCCGGCAACTTACCTGCTGGACAGTGGTTCACCGGACTATTATGCCACCCTCGGTGACCAGATCGTGTTGATGGGTCAGACCGTCAATCTGACCGGCGGCGGCCAGGCCCGCTTAAGCGCCGATGGTAAAACCCTGACCCTGGACAATGCCAAACTGACCCATCACGACGATTATAACAGTTTTCTGAGCGGTGTTGGCATTCAGTATGCGGCCACCCCCGATGAAGATGCCAATGCAGTAACAATCGAGTTAATCGGTGACAATACCATTTTTGCCGATACCGAAAAGAGCTTTCAGGATCTTGATCAGGTCAGAAAGAGTTTTGCCGGTATCTATTTCCATGCCATCAATGCGACCTCAACCGACCGCATGACCCTGAATATTGGTGGTAGCGGCAGCCTGCTGCTGGACAGCCCCAAACAGGTTCCCGGGCTCTTTGATTTTTACGGAATTTATGCCGAATCCTTTGTCAAACTGGCTGACACGGCCCGGGTGACGATTGATAACAAATACATTGGCGTCATCTGCGCCGATCTGGCCATGGCCGAAAATACGGCCCTGACCGTGGCCGGGGAAGTCAACGCCCTGCAGCTCTTGCCCTCCTATGATGCACCGGGCAGCCTGGACATGAAGCCGGGGGCAGTGCTCGATGCCAAAGCCAAAATGGGTACCGTTGTGGCCTTAAAAGGTGACGGCCAATTGACCGCTGACGGGGCTACCATCACCTTGACCGGGGCCATCAGTGCCAGCGACCAGCCGATCAATGAGGACCCGATTGTCGTGGCCGGCGTGACCACCGACCGCGGTGCGAATGCTGAAGACGGGGCCGGGAATATGACCCTTAAAAATTGCAGTCTGGTGACCAGTCTCAGCTCTAATCACCCGCAGGTACTCTTCCAGCAGGGCCTGCGGGTCGCCGGCGATCTGGTCATTGATGGCGGCACCGTTACCGTCACTTCGGAAATCCTTGACGAAGCGGTCAACAGCCAGGGGGTCATCGGGGTCCAGGGGGACAATGTCAGCCTGAAAAACAAGGCCGCCGCCGACATCAAGGTGGCTGGCAATAACATGGCCCTTGGCTGTATCGCCACTGAGCAAATGAGGATCACCGATGCCGCCTTAACTGCCCTGATTGACAACAGTGCCCAAAAATTCAGCGCCACCGATACCGAAGCCATCGGCATTGGCGCCCAGCACATGGACATCTCCATGAGTGCCGGTCCGCAAGCGGTCAATGCCCAGATTTTGGGTTACGACAACGGCCTGCCCCTGGTTAATTTCCTGGATTCCAGCGATGAAAAAAGGGACTACGACCCCAGCTATCAGCCAGACCGTCTGACCCTCAGTGACAAGGCCGGTTTTGTGTTGCCGACAGCCACCGATGCGGTGATCAATCAGGCCAGTCTGGAGGCCCATCAGGTCACCGGCACCCCGCTTAAAAAATATTCCGTCTATGAAGCGGTCTACAATAAAAATAACACCAGCAAAGGCGCCCAGCAGGTGACCATCGCCGCCACGACCACCGGTAACGTCAGCTACAGCACCCAGATCCAGAATATTGGCTGGCAGCAGGCCGTTAAAAATGGTGCCATCAGCGGCACCACTGGTCAATCCCTGCGGCTGGAGGCGATCAAAATAAATCTTGATGGTTTTGCGGATTCTGGCAGCATCCAGTACAAAAGCCATATTCAGAACAAGGGCTGGGAACCGGCCTTTAAAAGTGCCGGAGAAATCAGCGGTAGCGTGGGCGAAGGCCTGCGGCTGGAAGCCATTGAGATCCAGCTAACCGGAGCCATGGCCGAAAACTATGATGTCTATTATCAGGTTCATGCCAAAAATTTCGGCTGGCTGGCCTGGGCCAAAAATGGAGCGCCGGCCGGAACCGAAGGCCAATCCCTGCGGTTGGAAGCGATTCGGATTGAGGTCCTTCCTAAAGGCAGCCCGGCTCCAGCTGGCGACACCGCCCCCCTGGCCTATGTGACCCTGGCGGATTTATAAACGTTTGCGCTAACGAAAAAAATTAGAGCAGACCCAAAGCGCACAAAAACCCTGTTCGTGGCACAATTGCGAACAGGGTTTTGTGTGTTTAGGCAGTGTGGACGTAATCCATCGCCACGCCGTCGGTATAAAGTTTTTCCGGGGCGATGTCGATCTCGCCATCACACCATACCGGTACGCCATAATCGATGTAGACACCATCAAAAACCGTTTTATCCTGGAGGGGAAGAAACGCCGGTTCATGCAATAATGGCTTGAAATCAAAGATTTTGATTTCATCGGTACTAAAGCGCACCCATAAGCGGTAGTCATCAAGGGGTCTGACCGCTCTAATTTTTAAGATCGGTTCCGGTTCCCCGGCATAGGCAATGTCGTTAATGATGGTCATGGTACACCTCCTGTATGTTATCTTGATTATAACGCATATTTTTTGTTGCTCAATAAAAATTGAAGCCGCACAGCAAAGTTCAGAACGACCGGATAAGATGGCCCTTGACGAAACCCGCTTGATTCAGTATCCTAACAGTAACGATCAGGTTTAAACCAGATTTCTCGGTAATTTCTACTATGGTAGATATTGTGTAAAAAACACATGGGGACGGAGGTAAAGACGGCATAATGGTGGTGGGCCGTAGGAACACTTGCAAAATGTTATCAAATATGATAACATATAATCAGAAAAAGACAGTTATGATGAGAAAAGGTCAGGAGATTCATAATGGATTATGAAGTTGAGTTTTATATCAAAGAAAATGGCGATGTCCCGATCATGGATTTTTTACTGTCACTCCAACCAAAGTTAAGAGCAAAGGCGTACAGTGAGATTGAACTGTTAAAAAAGCACGGTCCGGTTCTGCGAGAACCCTATGTTAAGTCCTTAAAAGGAAAGGAAAACAAAGGCATTTATGAACTCAGGATTAAGTTTTCTTCTGACATCTCGCGGATTTTTTATTTCAGTTTTCAGGATAATACCTATGTCTTATTAAACGGATTTATCAAAAAAACCAATAAAACACCGGATCGGGAATTGGAAAGAGCGCGAAAATATAAAGCGGACTACGAAAGCAGGTGTCGAGATGAGTAAACCCGGAGTAAAATTTGAAACAATCACCGAACAACTGATGATGGATGAAGAATTCAGACTCGAATATGAAAAGTTAAAACCACGCTACGAAGTGATCTCGCAGTTTATTGAGGCCCGCAACACCCAGCATCTAACCCAGGAAGAACTGGCCTTGCGGGTGGGAACCCAGAAATCAAACATTTCCCGATTTGAAAGTGGGACCTATAATCCAACCCTCGATTTTCTGGTAAAGGTGGCCAAAAGTCTGGGGAAAGAATTGCACATTGAAATTAAGTAGCGCGATCCGCCGTTGCGGTCGTGACGCCATGATATGGCGCCAATAAAAACGTCCCACACCGCCAAAAGGATTCGGACAAGCGCCCGGGTCTTGAGGTTGTCGGTAAACTACCGTACCGACCAATTGTTAATCTGTTGTTCGCTGCGGAATCGGACAGG
>JABNAD010000189.1_pt1 | contig 50831 bp, 51 predicted proteins | sample 7240381 | NCBI WGS metagenome assembly JABNAD01 (sample SAMN11332834, study PRJNA596920) | anaerobic digester metagenome | biome: digested sludge; isolation source: digested sewage sludge-derived enrichment culture grown on H2/CO2 | place: Germany: Goettingen
AGCGCGCGGTGGATGGCGCACAGGCCGTCTGCGTCCCAAAAGGGACAGCGGCCCGTGCCGGTCAGAGCAAAATAGTCCTCGCCGTCCTCTGTTTGCAAGGCTGCGCGAAGGCGCTCCCCCAGCGGACCGGGGAGCGCACGGTAAAAATCGGCCGAAGCTCCGTCAATCTCCACCTCCCACCCTTCGCAGCAGGAATGGGGACATACGCCCGCAAGGCAGTGAAATTGTTCAAAATAATCCGGCGCGCGCAGGTCCATAGCAATTCCCCTTTTTTTAACCGTTCGTAAGTGAATCCACGTTTTTTAAGTACGTGCGCGCCAAAGCGCGGGATCGCAGTGCGGCCTTACAGCCCCAGACCGTCCACAGCCGCCTTCAGCTGTCTCATGGCCTGCTCCAGCACAGAGCGGGGGCAGGCGGCGTTCAGCCGCATAAAGCCGCTGAGACTGCGGCCAAAGGAGACGCCGTCATTCAGACCCAGCTTTGCCTTTTGAATCATGAAATCGTGCAACTCCTGATTGCTGAACCCCAAGTCCCGGCAGTCCAGCCAGACCAGATAGGTGGCGTCCGGCAAATTGGGTTTGATTTGGGGAATGTTTGCAGCACAGTAGTCCCGGATATAATCAAAATTGGCGCTGAGATAGGGCAAAAGCTGATCCAGCCACTCGTCGCCGGAGGTAAAGGCGGCCTCCATGGCGGTCAGCGAGAAGGCGTTGTTGCGGTGGATGTCCATGCGCTGCCAGAAGTGGTCGTAAACCTCCTTCTTGTGCGCGTCGGGGAACACCACCGCGGATGCTTGCAGTCCCGCCAGATTGAAGGTCTTCGTACCGGAGATGCAGGTAATGACGTTGTTGGCCACGGCGGCGGTGGGAGTGTGCTTTTTACCATGGAAAATCAAATCGGAATGAATCTCATCGGATACCAGCGTTACATGGTATTTCTCGCACAGCGCCGCCATTTTTCGCAGCTCCTCCGGCGTCCAGACAATGCCCAGCGGATTGTGGGGATTGCACAGCAGAAACAGGTCGCTCTGGCGGAGCTTTTCTTCAAAGTCCGCCCAATCCACAGCCCAAACGCCGTCCTTCTCCACAAAGGGGCTTTCCACCACCTTGCGGTTCCATGCCTCGGTCATGTCGTAAAACTCGGAGTACACCGGCGTCTGAATCAGGACGCTGCCGCCCTCCGGCGTGAACAACCGCACGCAGGCGGAAATGGTCTGCACCACGCCCAAACTCCAGCTCATCAGGTTTTGGTCAATGTCCCAGCCGTTGCGCCGCTTCTGCCAGCCCCGGATGGCGGAAAAGTAGCTGTCGGGCCGGGCGGTATAGCCCCAGATACCCTCCTCGGCCCGGGCTTTCAGCGCGTCGATGATGGGCTGGGCGGTCCGAAAATCCATATCCGCGATCCACAGGGGGATCACGTCTTCCGTGCCAAACTTTTTCATCCGCTCGTCGTATTTTGCTGCGCGATTGCCGGAACGGTCAATCACAGTGTCAAAATCATATCTCATAATGCCCTCACTTTCTAAGACTGTTTATACATTATATAATAAGGTACTGCGAGGTCGGAAACCCTTGTGATTTGGTATTTTATCACGCTTTTTCCTTGAGCGCAATCCCGCAGACCACTGTTTTCAAACCTTTGAAGCCTGTCAGGTAAAGATATACACTTCCCAACTGGGAGAGGCGACAAAATCTCACGCTTTTTGCTATTGACAAACAGGAACACGGCGGTTAAAATTACTTCAAACATTTTAGTTCAATTTTTTTGACTAAAAAATGAACAGCTAAAAATGAACATTTGATTTAAGGAGATTTTATCATGGATTTTGAAAAAGTACGCGACGTGATCGTGGAGACTCTGGCCTGCGAGGCCGAGCAGGTGACTATGGAAGCCTCTCTGGCGGACGATCTGGGCGCCGATTCTTTGGCTTCTGTGGAGCTGGTCATGGCGCTGGAAGAAGCCACCGGCGTTGCGATTGATGACGCAGAACTGCCCAATCTGAAGACCGTGGGCGATATCGTGAAGTATCTGGAAGACCACAAAGCCTGATTTTGCAAAGTGCGTGAAAGGGAACCGGTCCGGTTCCCTTTCACGCTCCATGTAAGAGCCGGTATGCACAAGCGCGGGCAGCCCGTCTGTGTTGCTTTAATCCTGCTTGTGAATCCGGGGCTTAAGTTTTTTGAACTGCCCGAAAGGGCGTCAAAGGGCCGCGCGGCGGCCGGAGAGGCCTCCGGCCGCCGCTGAAAAAAGGAAGGAAAACCATGACCAATTCCGAAATTTTTGAATTGTTGGACCGCTTTGAACGCAGCAGCGTTTTGACCATGAAGGTGACGATTGGCGGAGATACGCTGGAGTTGAGCCGAGCGGGAAGCGCCGCGGCTCCTGCAGCCCCCGCCGCAACCGCCGCAGTCGCCCCTGCTTTTGCCCCTGCTGAAGAAAGCGGCCCCGTCATCCGCGCCCCGCTGGTGGGGACGTTTTACGCCGCTCCCGCCCCCAATCAGCCGCCGCTGGTAAAAGCGGGCGATCCGGTCCGCAAGGGCCAGACCGTGTGCCTGATCGAGGCCATGAAGATGATGAGCGAGGTCACCGCCCCCTGCGACTGCGTGATTGAGGAAGTGCTGGCGACAAACGGCGAGCTGCTGGCGTTTGACGCGCCCATCTTCCGCTATCGGGAGGCATAAGCATGTTCAAGCGCATTTTGATCGCGAACCGGGGCGAGATCGCGCTGCGGGTGCTGCGGGCCTGCCGGGAAATGGAGATCGAAACCGTGGCGGTGTATTCCACCGCCGATGCGGACGCGCTCCATGTCCAGCTGGCTACCCAGAGCGTTTGCATCGGCCCGCCCAAGGCCGCCGACAGCTATCTCAATCAGGCGGCACTGCTGACCGTGGCAAAGTCCACGGGCTGCGACGCCATTCACCCCGGATACGGCTTTTTATCGGAAAACGCTGATTTTGCGGACGCCTGTGCACAGGCGGGGCTGAAATTCATCGGCCCCGCTGGGGACTCCATCCGCAAGGCGGGGAGCAAGGCAGCGGCCTGCGCGCTGATGAAAGCCGCGGGAGTCCCCACGGTCCCCGGGTCCAACGGCCCGGTGGCCGACGAGAACGCCGCGCTGAAAATTGCGGCGGAGGTGGGCTATCCTGTGCTGCTCAAGGCCAGCGCCGGCGGCGGCGGACGGGGCATCCGTAAAGTGGAGTCCGCCGAGGACCTTCCCGCCGCGTTTCACGAGGCAAGAAGCGAGGCGGTGGCCTGTTTTGGCGACGGAACCATGTATCTTGAAAAATTCGTGGTGAATCCCCGGCATATTGAGTTTCAGATTTTGGCAGACAGTCAGGGCCGTACCATCCATCTCTATGACCGGGACTGCTCGGTTCAGCGCCGGAACCAAAAGCTGATTGAGGAGGCGCCCGCCCGGTGCCTCACGCCGGAGCTTCGACGTGAGATGGGCGCGGCGGCAGTCCGGGCGGCGCAGGCCGTTGCATACGAAAACGCCGGAACCGTGGAATTTCTGCTGGCGGAGGACAACCGGTTTTACTTCTGCGAGATGAATACCCGCGTTCAGGTGGAGCACGGCGTCACGGAGATGGTCACCGGGGTTGACATCGTGCGCCAGCAGATCCGCATTGCCGCGGGCCTGCCCTTAGGGATGGAGCAGGCGGACGTGAAGCTGAGCGGTCACGCCATCGAGTGCCGCGTCAACGCGGAGGACCCGGCGGCGAATTTCCGCCCCTGTCCCGGCACGGCCAGCTTTGTCTATTTCCCCGGCGGCACCGGCGTACGCATTGACTCCGGCCTGTACAGCGGATACATGCTGCCGCCCTATTACGATTCTCTGGCGGCGAAGGTTTTGGTCCACGCCCCCACCCGGCTGGAAGCCATCCGCCGGATGCGCCGGGCGCTGGAGGAGCTGACCATCGAGGGGTTCCCCACCAACGCGGGACTGAGCCATTTGATTTTATGCCATCCCGACTATGTGCGGGGCGTGTGCACCACGGCGTTCCTCGAAAATCACCTGCAAGAGCTTTTGGATTGGGACCGTTTGGCGGCGGAAAGTGAGGCGACACAATGACTTCGATTTTTGCTCAGCGGCGGCAAAAGCTGCTGGCGATGAAGGCGTTCCGGGACGGGCGGACTCATGTGGTTCCCGCCGGAACGGCCTGCCCCGGCTGCGGTCAAACCGTGAGCGCCGGTGCGCTGGTGCAGGCGCAGTATGTCTGCCCCCTGTGCGGACATCACCTGCCGCTGGGCGGATACTACCGCCTCAGCACGATTTTGGACCCCGGTTCTTTTCGGGAGTTGAACCCGCGTATCACCTCCACAGATCCGCTTCACTTTCCCGGCTATCAGGCAAAGCTGGAAATTGCCCGGAAGAAGACCGGACTGAACGAGGCGGTGGTCACCGCCGTGGGCACGGTGGATGGGCATAAATGCGTGGCAGGCGTTTTGGACGGACGGTTTTTCCTCGGCAGCATGAGCGCCGCCGTGGGGGAGAAGATCACCCGCGCCATCGAGTACGCCGGGAAAACCAAGCTGCCTCTAGTCCTTTTCTCCGCCAGCGGTGGTGCGCGGATGCAGGAGGGGATTCTCTCCCTGATGCAGATGGCGAAAACCAGCGCGGCGCTGGCGCGATTTGACGAAAAGGGCGGATTCTTTCTATCAATTTTGACGAATCCAACCACCGGCGGCGTCACCGCCAGTTTTGCCAGCCTTGGCGATGTAATTTTGGCGGAGCCGGGAGCGCTGATTGGCTTTGCCGGACCCCGGGTCATCGAGCAGACCATCGGCCAAACACTGCCGGAGGGTTTCCAGCGGGCGGAATTCCAGCTGGAGCACGGGTTTGTGGACGCGGTGGTGCCCCGCAGCGAGCTGCGCCAGACGATTTCCCAGCTGCTGGCGCTCCACGAGAAAGGAGGCCGCAATGGCTGAACCGATCACAGCCGCGCAGAAGGTGACGATTGCCCGCCATCCCCAGCGCCCCAACGCGCGGGAATGGATTGACGGACTGTTCACGGACTTCTTTGCCCAGCGGGGCGACCGCTTCGCGGGCGAGGACGAGAGCGTCTTAGGTGGGATCGCCCGGTTCCATGGACGGCCCGTCACCGTCATTGCCACACGTAAGGGGCGGACGCTGGAGGAAAACCTCAAATACAATTTCGGAATGCCCTCGCCGGAGGGCTACCGCAAGGCGCTGCGCCTGATGAAGCAGGCAGAAAAATTTCACCGCCCCATCCTCACCTTCATTGATACGCCGGGAGCTTATCCCGGTATGGAGGCGGAGGAGCGGGGGCAGGGCGAGGCCATCGCCCGGAATCTCATGGAAATGAGCCGGCTCACCGTGCCGGTGGTGGCTACCGTCACCGGGGAGGGAAACTCCGGCGGCGCGCTGGCGCTGGGCGTTGCCGACCGGGTGCTGATGCTGTCCAATGCCGTGTACTCCATCCTTTCGCCGGAGGGCTTTGCCACGATTTTGTGGAAGGATTCCTCCCGGCACGAGGAGGCCTGCGAGCTGATGCAGCTGACGGCTCCGGATTTGAAGCGGTTGGGAGTCATCGACGAGATTATCCCGGAGCCTGCGGGGGGTGCCCACCTTGCGCCGGAGATCGCTCTGCGGGAGCTGGACGCCGCGCTGGACCGAACTCTTAAGGCCCTCTCCCGGCAGAGCGGAGACGCGCTGGCGGCCGGGCGGTATCAGAAATTCAGACAGATGGGGACACCCCCGAAGGAGGACCAATGAGCGGAATCAAGATTTGCGGCATGGGGCATTATACCCCGCCGAAGCTGATGACCAACGCCGATTTGGAGAAGATTGTGGATACCAGCGACGAGTGGATCACCTCTCGGACCGGCATCACAACCCGCCACCACTGCGTGGAGGAGACACACTCCGATATGTGCCGCGAGGCGGCGAAAATGGCGCTGGAAAAGGCGGGGATCAAGCCGGAGGAGATCGGCGTTTGCATCGTGGCTACTCTCACTTCGGACTTTTTGGCTCCCTCTGCCGCATGCCTTGTGCAGCGGGATCTGGGGTTGCAGGACGATACGATCTGTTTTGACCTCAATGGCGCGTGCAGCGGCTTTTTGTTTGCCATGCACACCATGGAGTGCATGTTGGCGGCGTCGCCCCGGAAGCATGGTCTGGTCATCGGCGCGGAGATGCTGAGCCGATTTATCAACTGGGAGGACCGCTCCACCTGCGTCCTCTTCGGCGACGCGGCGGGCGCGGCGGTGGTGGAGTGGAACGAGGACTATGAGTCCATCCACGCGCTGCTGGGCTGCCACGGCGACAGCGACATGCTGGGCGTCACCGGCGCGGGGCATAAGAACCCGCCTCAGATTTTCATGAACGGTCAGCCGGTGTTCAAATTTGCTGTCACCGCCGTCCCTTGGTGCATCGATCAGGTGCTCAAGCGCAACGGCAGAACGATTGATGATGTGGACTTCTTCGTGTTCCATCAGGCCAATACCCGTATCATTGATCTGGCGGTGCGGAAATACCACATCCCGGAAGAAAAATACTACAAGAATATTGAAAAGTACGGCAATACATCTGCCGCCAGCATCCCCATGGTACTTAGCGAGCTTTCCCAGCTTGGCAAGGTTGCTTCCGGCAGCCGCGTGATGCTGGTGGGCTTCGGCGGCGGCCTCACATGGGGCGCGGCGCTGGTGGAATTTAAGTAAATAGAAAGGACTTCCGCATCTTGCGCGGCATTTTGCGGGGGAGTGGTACGATATGAGACTGAACGAATTGCTGGGAACGGAGTTTCCCATCATTCAGGGCGGTATGGCAAATATTGCCACCGGCGAATTTGCCGCCGCCTGCTCCAACGCGGGGGCGCTGGGCATGATTGCCACCGGCGGCTGGGACGGCGACCGTCTCCGGACGGAAATCCGCCGGGCCAAGGAGCTGACGGACAAGCCCTTCGGCGTGAACCTGATGCTGATGAGTCCCTTTGCGGACGACATCGCCCGTGTGATTTTGGAAGAGGGCGTGAAGGTGGTGACCACCGGCGCGGGCAACCCCGGAAAATATATTCCCGCCTGGAAAGAGGCGGGCATCAAGGTGATGCCCGTGGTGGCGGCGGCGGTGCTGGCCAAGCGGCTGGAACGCTACGGCGTGGATGCCTTCATTGCCGAGGGCACCGAGTCCGGCGGTCATGTGGGCGAGATGACCACCATGGCGCTGGTGCCGCAGGTGTCCGACGCGGTAAGCGTCCCCGTCATTGCGGCGGGCGGCATTGCCGACGGACGGCAGTTGGCCGCCGCCTATGCGCTGGGCGCCATCGGCGCGCAGGTGGGGACGTGCCTGCTGGCAAGCCGGGAGTGCCCCATCCATGAAAACTATAAGCAGGCGATTTTAAAGGCCAAGGACTCCGATACCGTGGTCACGGGCCGCAGCATCGGCGGGCCGGTGCGGGTGCTGAAAAACAAGATGTCCCGCACCTATCTGGAGCTGGAAAAGCGCAACGCCACGCTGGAGGAACTGGAAACCGTCACGCTGGGCGGCCTGCGCCGGGCGGTGCTGGAGGGCGATGTGGAGACTGGCAGCGTCATGACCGGACAGGTGGCCGGTATGCTCCATGAGATCAAGCCCGTGCGTCAGATTTTTGCGGAACTGGTTGCCGGCGGTGACGCGCGTATCCGGGAATTGGCGGAGACAGTATGAAGTTGGGTTTTTTATACGCCGGACAGGGTGCGCAGCACCCCGGCATGGGTGCGGACCTGTATGAGAAATACCCGGCCTTTCGTGCCGCGCTGGACGGCGCGGACGCGGGCTTTGACGTGAAGACGGTCTCCTTCACGGACCCGAACGGTGTTTTGAACGAGACGGAGTATACCCAGCCCTGCATGGTGGCTTTCGCCGTGGGGTTGACCGATGTGCTGGCGGAGAAGGGGATCGTCCCCGCTGCCGCCGCAGGTCTTTCGCTGGGCGAGTATTCCGCGCTGTACGCGGCCGGAGTGCTGGACGGCGCAGATTCTGTAAAGATGGTTGCCTTTCGCGGAAAAGCTATGACTGACGCGGCAAAGGGCGTGGAATCCGCCATGATGGCGGTGATAGGCGCGGACCGCGAAACGGTATCGGCGGCCTGCAAGGCCGCATCCGACTTGGGCGTGGCGGAACCTTGCAACTTCAACTGCCCGGGCCAGATCGTCATCGGCGGAGAGAAGGCCGCTGTTGAAAAGGCTGCCTCCATTGCAAAAGAGAACGGCGCGAAGCGCTGTATGCCGCTGAAGGTCAGCGGCCCGTTCCACACCCGGCTTTTAAAGCCCGCCGGGGACGCGCTGGCGGAATACTTCAAAACAGTGACATTCAAGGAGCCGAAAATTCCCGTGCTGCACAACTGCTTGGGCGGCGAAAAAGCCGCATCCGACACGATTCCCGCATTGCTGGAGCGGCAGGTGCAGTCCAGCGTGTACATGGAGGACTGCATTCGCGCCATGGCGGCGCTGGGCGTGGACGCCATGGTGGAGATTGGGCCGGGCAAGGCTTTGAGCGGGTTTGTGAAAAAGACACTGCCGGGCTTTCCGGTTTTCGCCGTGGAGACGGCGGAGGACGTGGAAAAGCTGCCGGAACTGTTGAAAGAGGTGGCATTCAAATGAGCTTTACAGGAAAGACCGCCGTGGTCACCGGCGGAAGCCGGGGACTGGGCCGCGCCATCTGCCGCCGTCTGGCGGAGGGCGGCGCAAACGTCGTCTTTTCCTACGCGGGGAATACCGCCGCCGCGCAGGAGACGCTGGACGAGTTGAGAGCACTGCACTGCAAGGCGCTTGCCGTGCAGGGAAATGTGGCGGACACGGACGCCGTTAAGGCCCTGATGGATGCCGCCATGAAGGAATTTGGCCGGATTGACATTCTGGTGAACAACGCGGGCATCACCCGGGACGGGCTTTTGATGATGACAAAAGAGGAAGATTTCGACGCGGTCATTGATACGAACCTAAAGGGAACGTTTCTATGCATGAAGGCGGTGAGCCGCGTCATGCTCCGCCAGAAGTACGGACGGATCGTGAACCTCAGCTCTGTGGTGGGTGTTCACGGCAACGCCGGACAGGTGAACTACGCCGCCAGCAAGGCGGGCGTGATCGGCATGACGAAGTCTTTGGCCAAGGAGTTGGCGGCCAAGGGCGTCACGGTGAACGCCGTGGCTCCCGGCTTCATCACCACCGACATGACTGCCGCTCTGCCGGAATCGGCGAAGACTGCGCTGCTTGCCACCATTCCTCAGGCCCGTCTGGGCGCGCCGGAGGATGTGGCGTGTGCCGTGGCGTTCCTCGCCAGCGACGAGGCCGCGTATATCACCGGTCAGGTGCTGGGTGTGGACGGCGGCATGGGTATGTGACAAAGCCGCAAGCTCTCTATCCCTCCCTTTCCCTTGCTGGGAAAGCTCGCTCATTGCGCTGCGTCTTTGCCGAGGAGAGGGACGAGGAGCGCGGCAAGCCCTCCTATCTCTCGCTTTCCCGCCACGGAAGTAATTGTAACTGGATTCGCTGTCCCGGCAAACAAACGCGGTATATTGAAAACTGCGATCCGCCGGGACGAGTGCCTAAATAAGGAGAACACTATGGAAAAAAGACGAGTTGTGATCACCGGCATCGGTGCCATCACGCCCATCGGACACTCTGCCACTGAGAGCTGGCAGGCAGCACGTAATGGGGTGTGCGGCGTCGCGCCCATCACTGCATATGACACCGCCGATCAGAGGGTTAAGCTGGCGGCGGAAGTCAAGGATTACCAGCCGGAAAATTTCTTGGATAAAAAAGAGGCCAAGCATATGGCCCGGTTTACCCAGTTTGCCATGATTGCCGCCCGGGAGGCGCTGCAAGACAGCGGTTTCAATGCGGAGCAGGCGAATTTGGACCGTTGCGGCGTGATCGTGTCCAGCGGTATTGGCGCTTTGCAGAATACCGAAGACGAACACGACCGGGGCCGCGAAAAGGGCTTTGACCGCGTGTCGCCCTTTTACATTCCCATGAGCATCTGCAATATGGCGGCGGGCCGCATTGCCATCGACGCGGGCTTCCGGGGCATGTGCTCCTGCCCGGTGACGGCCTGCGCAGGAGGAACCAACGCCGTGGGCGATGCGTTCCACTACATCCGGGACGGCTACGCCGACGCGATGCTCTGCGGCGGCAGCGAGTCCGCTGTGACGCCGCTGGCCGTGGGCGGGTTCACCACCATGAAGGCGCTGACGCAGAGCGAGGACCCCAGCCGCGCTTCCATTCCGTTTGACGCGGAGCGCAGCGGCTTTGTGCTGGGCGAGGGCGCGGCGATCCTGCTGCTGGAGGAGCTGGGCCACGCGCTGGCCCGCGGCGCGAAGATTTATGCAGAGTTTGTGGGTTATGGCGTGACCTGCGACGCTTATCACATGACCGCCCCTCTGCCGGACGGCAGCGGCGGCGCGAAGGCCATGGCGCTGGCGCTGGCGGACGGAGGCGTGAAGCCGGAGGACGTGGATTACATCAATGCCCACGGCACTTCCACCCCCTTGAACGACGCCGGTGAGACGTTGGCGATCAAGACGGTGTTTGGCGACCACGCGAAAAAGCTGGCTGTCAGTTCCACCAAGTCCATGACCGGTCACATGCTGGGCGCGGCGGGCGCTGTGGAGGCACTTTTTTCCGCGCTGGCGCTGAAAGAAGGCTATCTGCCCGCTACCATCAACTATCAGGTTCCCGACCCCGCCTGCGATTTGGATGTGGTGCCCAATGTGGGCCGCGACAGCGACCTGCGATACGCCCTGTCCAACTCTTTGGGCTTTGGCGGACACAACGGCAGTATCCTGCTGAAGAAATGGGAGGCGTGAGCATGGGAATGCAGTACGATTCCGACCAGATTGCCCAAATTCTGCCCCACCGGTATCCCTTTGCACTGGTGGACAGGATTGTGGACGGCGAAGAGGGCAAGTGGGCCAAGGGGATCAAGTGCGTCACGGTGAATGAGCCGTTCTTTCAGGGCCATTTTCCACAAAAGCATGTGATGCCCGGTGTATTGCTCATCGAGGCCATGGCGCAGGTGGGCGGCGTGGCCGTGCTGGCCCTGCCGGCCAATCGGGGAAAGATCGCCCTGCTGGGGGCGGTGAAAAACGCGCGCTTCAAGCGGCAGGTCACTCCCGGCGATGTACTGGAGATCACCTGCACCCTGACAAAGCAGCGCGGCCCGGTAGGCATCGGGGAGGCGGAGGCCAGAGTGGATGGAGCGGTCGTTGCCACGGCGGAGCTGACCTTCGCCATCGGACAGTGATACTGCCGCCCGGCGGCTCACTGTGAGAATCGGGAACCCGGCACAAATTTTTGAGAGGGCGGAGTTTGCCATGCTGGATCAGCTGTTTTTTGAGGTCTACACCAAGTTCAAATTGCATTTTTATCAGGAGGTTCTGACCCGCTTTCAGTCGCGGGAGGCCAGCCTCACCACGGTGGAAACCTTTTGTATGGAATCCATTCAGGCGCTTGGGAGCCCCACCATCAATGAGTTTGCCTCCTTCCTGCATATCTCGCCGTCCAACGCGGCTTACAAGGTCAACAGCCTTGTGAAAAAGGGGTATGTGAATCGGATTCAGTCGCCGGAAGACCGTCGGGAGTTCCACCTGCGGGCGACGCAGAAGTATATTGACTATTACAACATCAGCACTTCCTATGTGAAGGAAGTGGTAGCAAGGATGGACCGGCGGTTTTCTGCGGAGGATCGGGCGAAGCTGACAGAAATGCTCAGTATCGTAAGCGAGGAACTGATGCCGGAGGTGGAGCTTCCAGAGCCTCCCGGAAGCGTTGAATAATACGCGGCCGCGTACGCATTAAAAAGCGCCCCGAAAAGTCAACCGACTTTTCGGGGCGCTTTCCGCCTAACTTGTCTGAAAAACTTGATAAAAACGCAAGGGCGCGCCGCAATGCGGCGCGCCTTTGAAAGTTTGTCTGCGAAAAGCGATTACTTGTGATCCACGGAGGACATGTAGCGGATCAGATCCACCATCTTGTTGGAGTAGCCGCACTCGTTGTCGTACCAAGAAACGACCTTCACGAAGGTGTCGGTCAGAGCGATACCGGCCTTGGCGTCGAACACGGAGGTGCGGGGATCGCCCAGGAAGTCGGAGGAGACAACGGGGTCCTCGGTGTAACCCAGAACGCCCTTCAGCTCGCCCTCGGAAGCGGCCTTCATCGCCTTGCAGATGTCCTCATAAGAGGCGGGCTTCTCCAGCGTAACGGTCAGATCGACGACAGACACGTCCAGAGTGGGGACGCGCATGCTCATGCCGGTCAGCTTGCCGTTCAGCTCGGGAATAACCTTGCCCACGGCCTTGGCCGCGCCGGTGGAGGAGGGGATGATGTTGCCGCAGGCAGCGCGGCCGCCGCGCCAATCCTTCAGGGAAGCGCCGTCCAGAATCTTCTGGGTGGGAGTGACGGAGTGAACGGTGGTCATCAGGCCTTCCTTGATGCCGAAGTTCTCCTGAAGAACCTTGGCGATGGGGGCGAGGCAGTTGGTGGTGCAGGAGGCGTTGGACACGAACTTCATGTCGGAGGTGTACTTCTGGTTGTTCACGCCCATGACGAACATCGGGGTGTCATCCTTGGAGGGAGCGCCCATGACAACGTGCTTCGCGCCGCCGTCGATGTGGCCCTGGCACAGATCCTTGCTCAGATGCTGGCCGGTGCACTCGCAGATATACTCTGCGCCAACCTTGCCCCAAGGAATGTTGGAGACTTCCTTCTCGAAGAAAACGGTAATCTTCTGGCCGTTGACGATCAGATGGTTCTCGTCAAACTCCACCGTGCCGTTGAACCGGCCGTGGGTGGTGTCGTACTTCAGCATATAGGCCATATAGTCGGGGGTCATGAACGGATCGTTCAGGGCAACAACTTCCACGTCGTCACGAGTCAGAGCGGCGCGAAAAACCAGACGGCCGATGCGGCCAAAACCATTAATACCAATTTGAGTCTTCATGAAATAAAGTCCCCTTTCAAAGTTACGGCCCAGATCGAGCCGCTAAAAAACCGATTGCGCAAACGTTTTGTTAATCGTTTGCATAAGCATAGTATCACAACTTGATTTTCTTTTCAAGTGTCAAAAACTATAAGCTTTCCCTGAATTCCTTGTATAAAACCCATAATGCATGGGAAAAGTGCACAGATTTTCATGAAAAAGACAAAGCGGGGGGTTGACGTTGGGACGGAAGGAGCATATACTAAACTCAAATTAAATGATTACGTAAGATCTGAACAGCTTACGCAAGGGGCAAAAGCCGCGGAAAACGGGACTTGCTCCTGATGGCGCCATGCGCCCGCACTCTGCCGGAACCGTTTACGGACGGTTCGGCAAAAACGAGAAAGTGAGAAAGGAACGGTCCTCCAATATGAAAGTGACCATCAGCGATGTGGCGAAGATGGCCGGTGTGTCCACGGCTACCGTCTCTCACACCATCAACAACACGCGATACGTCTCAGAGGAGACGCGGGAAAGGGTCTACGCCGCGATTTCCCAGCTGGGCTACACGCCGGATGCCTCCGCCCGGAGTTTTCGGACCGGAAAGAAAAAGACCATCGGCTTTATTGTGCCCGATATTTCGAATAAATTTTTCGCCACGATGATTGAATCGGTGGAAAATCATCTGGCAGCTGCAGGGTATCACCTGATTATTGCCAACACCAAGGAGGATATGGAGCGGGAGGAGAAAAACATCCGTCTTCTGACCGCCGGACTGGTGGACGGTCTTTTGATCGCCAGTACCATGGACAATTTTGACCGGCTGAACGGTCTGCTCCCCGCCGGATTTCCGGTGGTGCTGGTGGACCGGGTGTTCAACGAAAAGAAGTTCAGCTCCGTGTGCGTTTCCAATTTCCAGCCGATTTACCGCAGCGTCTGCCGTCTGGTGGGCAAGGGGGATCGGCGCATCGGCATCATCGGAGGTCTGCCCCGCCTGTCTACCACAAAGGAGCGTATTTCCGCCTATCAGCAGGCGATTTCTGACTGCGGTCTTGCACCGGAGGAGACGTTTATCCGCTATGGCGACTCCATGGAAAACAGCGCCCGGGTCTGTCTTGATGAATTGATGGAGCAAAAGTGCGACGCGGTGATCGTGACCAACGGCCTGATGGCCGCGGAGTCCATTATTTATTTGCACCGCAAGGGCGTGCAGCTGGCGGGAGACATTGATCTTGTCAGCTTTGTGGATTACGAGTCGGATTTTTATGAGCTTTATGCCAATCAGATCGACTCCATCATTCAGCCGGTGGACGAGCTGGGTACCGCCGCTGGAGAAGAGATTTTAAAGCGGGTGGAGGACCCGGACGCGCCGATCTTTGAAAAGGTGCTTACCTCTGCTTACCGTCCCTATGATTTACCAAAGTCTTGGAATCATTCAGATCGCTGAAAATATAAAGGACTGGCCGCCGGAATTTCCGGCGGCCAGTTTTTTTAATGTGATCTTTGAGAAAAAACCAAAGGCTTACAGTCCGGCCTTGATGTTTGCCGCGATCTGGTCAGCGGTAAGACCGTATTCCCGCAGAACATCTGCGGCCTTGCCGGACTGGCCGAACTGGTCGCTGACGCCCAGCTTTTGGAACTTGCAGGAAACCTTGCCCATCAGCACGTCCGCTACCGCGTCGCCAAGCCCGCCGATGACGCTGTGCTCCTCCACGGTGACCACCGCACCGCACTGCTTTGCGTACCTTGTGACGCAGTCCGCGTCGATGGGCTTGATGGTGTGGACATTGATGACGGCGGCGTGGATGCCGTCGGCTTCCAGCAGCTTTGCGGCTTCCAAACACTCGGAAACCATCAGACCGCAGGTGAAGACCGCCACATCGGCACCTTCGCGCATCACGTTGGCCTTGCCCAGTTCAAAGGGATAGTCCTCCTCAAACACGGGGGATGCCAGACGGGCCAGCCGCAGATACGCGGGGCCGTCATACTCCGCCAGTGCGAAAACGGCCTTTTTGGCCTCCTTGGCGTCGGCGGGGACCACCACCGTCATGCCGGGAATCACCCGCATGAGGGCAAGGTCCTCAATGGCCTGATGGCTGCCGCCGTCTTCACCCACGGACACGCCCGCATGAGTCATGCACAGCTTCACGTTGAAATGGGGATAAGCCACGGAGTTGCGCACCTGCTCATAGGCCCGGCCAGCGCCGAACATGGCAAAGGTGGAGCAGAAGGGGACAAGACCCATGGTGGACATACCGGCGGCCACATCCACCATGTTTGCCTCGGCAATGCCCATGTTGAAATGGCGGTCGGGATAGACCTTTTGGAACTTTCCGGTCTGGGTGGCGTTGGCCAGATCCGCGTCCAGAACAACGACCTTGTCGTTCTGCGCACCCAGCTCGATCAGCGCCTCGCCGTATGCAGCGCGGGTAGCGATTTTTTCTGCCATCTTACTTTCCCTCCAGTTCCGCAAGGGCCTGTGCCCGCTGATCCTCGTTGGGGGCCTTGCCGTGCCAGCCCACCTGATTTTCCATAAAGGACACGCCCTTGCCCTTGACCGTGTGGCCCAAGATGCAGCGGGGCTTGCCGGGAACAATGGGGCGGGCCATGGCTTCCATCACGGCGGCGGCATCGTTGCCGTCGGCCAGTTCAATGAGATCAAAGCCGAAGGCCCGGAGTTTGGCCGGCAGGTCGCCAAGGCTCATCACCTGCTCATTGGAGCCGTCGATCTGAAGGCCGTTGTTATCAAAAAGGACGGTGAGGTTGTCCAGCTTATAATGAGCAGCGGACATAAAGGCCTCCCAAATCTGGCCTTCCTGTGCTTCGCCGTCGCCGCACATTGCGAAAACCTTCGTATCCTTGCCCATATGCTTGGCGGCGAGGGCCATGCCAACGGCAATGGATACTCCCTGACCCAAAGAGCCGGTGGACGCGTCCACTCCGGGGACCTTCTTCGCGTCGGGGTGGCCCTGCAGGATGCTGTGAAGCTGGCGGAAGTTTTTAAATTCCTCTTTGGAGAAGAAGCCCAGCTCCGCCAAAACGCCGTAATAGCAGGGGGCGGCATGGCCCTTGCTCAAAACAAAGCGATCCCGGTTGGGGTCCTTTGGATTCTTGGGGTCCACCCGCATCTGGGTGCAGAACGCGGCGCTCATCAGCTCCACGGCGGACAAAGACCCGCCGGGGTGCCCACTGCCGGCGTTAGCGGTCATGTTGATGATGTCCCGCCGCACTGCCGCACAGAATTGTTCCAACTCTTGCGTTGTCATATCGTTCCTCCATATTCCCGTGAATTTGGGGTATATTCCTGAGTCCTTACGGTATCACAAGTGACCGGACGTGTCAAGAAAGAACCTCCCCGCCGCAACTTGCCTGCCTTCGATGTCAAAGGGAAAGCCGCATGACCGCATGGGGGACTTGCGCAGGGGAAAAAACCCCGCTATAATGAGGAAAAACAGCAATCAAGTTTACTGGACACGGCCTGCACCGGACAAGCACACAGAGGGCGGCAGAAAGAAATGAAAGACCTTTCCGCACCGCACGAAAACGATTAAAAAAACGGGGGAGCATAAGATGGCGACAAGACTGGAGCATGATACGATGGGGGAGATTGCCGTCCCGGCGGAGCATTTTTGGGGCGCGCAGACTCAGCGGAGTTTTGAAAATTTCAAGATTGGCACGGAGAAGATGCCAAAGGAGATCATCTCGGCCTTTGCTTATTTAAAAGAGGCCTGCGCCCGGGCCAACGCGGACTGCGGCAAGCTGACAGGGGAGCAGGCGGGCGCGGTTGCCACCGTGTGCGCCGAGATTCGGGATGGGAAGTGGGATGGAGAGTTCCCGCTGGCCGTCTGGCAGACCGGCTCCGGCACCCAGACCAACATGAATGTCAACGAGGTGATCGCCCATCTGGCGGCGGAACAGGGCATTTCCCTCCACCCCAATGACCATGTCAATGCCTCCCAGTCCAGCAACGACACCTTTCCCTCGGCGCTGCACATTGCGGCGGTTCTGGCGGTTGCGAACAGCGTTTTACCTGCGGCAAAGCGGCTCAGCGAGACGTTTCTGCGGCTGGAGGAGGAGAATCGGGACGTGATCAAAATCGGCCGCACCCATTTGCAGGATGCCACGCCGCTCCGCTTTTCGCAGGAGATTTCCGGCTGGCGGGAGCTGGTGGACGCGCCTTGCCGGATGCTGGAAGCGTCTCTTTCAGAGCTGCGGCGGCTCGCCATCGGCGGCACCGCCGTGGGCACCGGCTTGAACGCACCGCAGGGATACGACGCACGGGTCTGCGGCTATCTCACGAATTTGACAGGAACGACGTTCGTCCCCGATCAAAATAAATTTCACGCCCTCACCAGCAAGGACGCACTGGTCTTTTCTCACGGTGCGCTGAAGGCATTGGCGGCGAACTTGATGAAAATTGCCAACGATATCCGTTGGTATGCCGGCGGCCCCCGCTGCGGGCTGGGAGAGATTCATATCCCGGAGAACGAACCGGGCAGCTCCATCATGCCGGGAAAGGTGAATCCCACCCAGTGCGAGGCAGTGACCATGGTGGCGGTGCAGGTGATGGGCAACGACGCGGCAGTGGGCTTTGCCGCGTCTCAGGGAAATTTCCAGCTGAACGTGTTTTTGCCGGTGAGCGCGCAGAACTTTTTGCAGTCTGCCCGTCTGCTGGCGGACGCCATGGAATCCTTCCGCGTCCACTGTTTGGAGGGCTTGACGGCAAATCGGGAGAAGATGGACTTTAACCTTCACAATTCTCTGATGCTGGTGACCTGCCTGACGCCGAAGATCGGCTATGAAAAGGCGGCGCAGTGCGCGAAAAAAGCGCTGCATGACGGCACGACCCTGAAAGCGGCGGTGCTGGCGCTGGGGCTGCTCAGCGAGACGGAATTTGACGAGGCGGTGCGCCCTGAAAAAATGGTGTAAGTGCCGGGATAGACAGAGCGTTGGTCGGCAAAGAGACTTTCATAAATATACGATAAGCGGATTCCCCGCAAAAGTCATGTGACTTTTGCGGGGAATCCGCTTGCTTATGAAAGAAAGTTTGTTCCGGGCAGTCCCATATAATTCCCGCGCGACACCGAATACGCAATATGCCGCGCCGCCTTACAGCCCGGAAAGGTCAAAATTCGGCGTATATTCCTCTTTTGCGGAAGTGCGCTCCTGAGTATATCCGTCGGTAACACCGCAGTTTTCCAGATATTGCACGGCGGCGGCATATTCCGCCTTCGTCACATGGCGGGCCAGATTCCCAACCGCACCCGGCTGGGGCGTATACTGCGCCATCAGGGAAAACAGCACGTCGCCGGGGCGGAACGTCTCCGCCACCCAGTCGATCACGCGGCGGGTGTTTTCCAGTTCTCCGGGCAGCAGAAGGTGGCGGATCAGCACACCAGATTTCAGCTGTCCGTTTTCCATTTTGTACGGGCCTGTCTGGTGGAACATCTCCAAAATCGCGGCGCTGGCCCAGTCGAAATAGTCCTCCGCGCCAGAGTATTTTTTCGCCGGGGCGGACAGGGCGTATTTCAGGTCCGGCAGATAGATATCCACCTTGCCCGCAAGCATACGGAGGGTTTCCGGGTTTTCATAGCCGCCCGAGTTCCACACCACCGGAACCGGCAGCGCCGGTTCCAAAGATTCCGCGATGACGGGTGTGAAATGGGTGGGCGTGACCAGATCAATGCAGGCCGCGCCCTGCGCAATCAGCTCCCCGTAAATTTCCCGCAAACGCGCCGCGCTGACGGGCTTTCCCTGCCCCTGAAGGGAAATGGGGTCGTTTTGGCAGAAGCAGCACCGGAGATTGCAGCCGGAGAAAAAGACGCATCCCGCGCCGTGGACTCCCACAAGGCACGGTTCCTCCCACTGATGGAGCATGGCTTTCGCCGCCACCGGGGTCAGCGGTTGACCGCAGACACCGCCAGGGACGGTTTCCGTCCGCTCTGCGCCGCAAGAACGGGGACAGAGCGTACAGATCATGTCTGGTCCGCCTTGAAATCCGGGCCGAGATTTCCCTCCCGCCAGTGGCGGCGGCACAGGCCGATGTACTGGTCGTTGGCTCCCAGCACCACCTGCGCGCCCTCTTTCAGCACATGGCCGTCCTTGTCAAACCGGGCGTTGAATGTGGCCTTTTTTCCGCACCAGCAGATGGTCTTGACCTCCTCGATCTTGTCCGCCATCACCAAAAGCTCCTCGCTGCCGGGGAACAGGTCGCCCTTGAAGTCAGCCCGCAGCCCATAGCAGATGACAGGGATGCCGCAGTCGTCCACCAGAGAGACGAGATAGTCCACTTCCTCTTTCGACAGGAACTGGGCCTCATCCACGATGATACAAGCATTTTGTTGCAATTCCATGGGGTTGATCTTTCGCATTTCGTCAAAGTAGATGCAGGGGTATCTCAGGCCGATGCGGGAGGAAACCATGTGGTCGCCGTCCCGCTGATCCAGCCGGGGTTTTACCAAAAGCGTCTGCTGGCCCCGCTCCTCATAGTTGAAGCGGGTCATCAGAGCGTTTGCCGTTTTGCTGGAGCCCATGGCTCCGTACTTGAAGTAAAGCTGTGCCATTGCTGTTTATTCTCCCTTTTCTGTTTCCTCGTATGTTTCTCCCGGATGATCGGGCGGCGCTGTTTCGCATCCCTGATGCACCGCGTAAGACATCTTTTCCGCGTCGGACAGCGTATTCAAAATACTGTCGGAGAGGGGCTTTGTACCCAGCGGCGCGTCCAGATTTGCCGTGTCAAAAAAAATTTTTTGACAGTCCTTGCAGAACCAGCAGACCTTATAGGCGCTGTCCAGCCAGCCGCCCTCGTCCTGAATCGACACCGTGCTGACCAGCAATCCCGGTGTTTCTGCTGACCAGCGGGCGCCGTCCCGCCCGCCAGATAGATAGCCCTTTTGCATATCTTTTCCGCACCACGGGCATTTCTCCGGCGGTGATTCCGGCTCCTCCGGCTTGTCGTGATGATCGGGCTTAAAGCTGGAAATAAAACTGTCCAGCATGCCCCTTGCTGTCAAGCCCGATTCGTTCGGCTTGGTCGCATCGCTGCTTTCCGCGGGCCGGGCCTGCCGTACGGTTTTAAAATAGGCGCGGAACTCGTCGGAAAAGGAGGGCGCGTCCTCCTGACAAGATTCCTGAGGCTCTTGAGGCTGCTGGGGCGGTTTCTGCGGCTGTTTTCCTCTGGACTTCTGGTATTTTTCCCACTCACCCTCGTCGTCTCGGTTCCAAAAGGCCATGTCGTCATTCCTCCTTTGTCCGCATTATAGCTTCAGCTGCATGAAAATCGTCTCCGGCAGGGGACTGTCGTTGTATCGGGGAATCTCGTAAAACCCCAGCCTGCGGTACATGTGGATGGCGGTGGTCAGCATGGGCAGGGTATCGAGATTCATGTACTGGTAACCGATTTCCCGCGCGTCGGAAAGAAGACGGTTCACCAGCGCCGCCCCGATTCGCTTTCTCCGGAACTGGGGCCGGACATACAGCCGTTTCATCTCGCAGGTTTTGTCGTCCAGCTTTCGCAATGCCACGCAGCCCGCCGGTTTTCCGTCCGCCCGGGCCAGATACAGCCGCCCGTCGGGTTTGCCGTACTTCTGGCGCAGGTTGGCCAGCTCCGCGTCGCAGTGCTGCACCTGCAAATAGGACGCAAAGGGCGGCACCGCCAAAATCAGAGTGTCCACATATTCTTGGATCATGGAGCGCATGACCTCCGGCTGTTCATAGGCCGATTCCAATGTCAGTAACATGATTTGTTCCTCGCTTTCCGTTCGCATTCCAAGACTTGCGCCGCCGCGTCACAGCGTCAGACACAGGTAAATCGTCTCCGGCAGGGGACTGTCGTTATAGCAGGGAATCTCTGTAAATCCCCGCCGCTTGTACATGGCAATGGCGGTGGTGAGAAAGGGGAGAGTGTCCAGCAGAATTTTGCGGTAGCCAATTTCCCGCGCGTCCGCCAGAATCCGATCCAGAAGGACTGCGGAAATCCCCAGACCCCGGAATGGGGGCCGGACGTACATCCGCTTCAGCTCACAGCGCGTATCGTCCAGCTTTCGCAGCGCCGCGCACCCGGCCACAGCCCCGTCCGCCCGGGCCAGATACAGCCGCCCGTCCGGCAGGCCATATTTGCTCCGCAGATCGTCCAGCTCCGCGCCGTAGTGCTGAATGCGCAGATAATTTGCAAAGGAAGGACTTTCCTGCACCAGCATATCCGTGTACTCCTGAAACAGGGGCCGAATCTCCTGCTGATCGTCATACGCAAGCTCCAGCGTCAAATCCATGGCACAGACCTCCCTTATGATTTTATGGCTCCGGGTTCTCCTTGTTCAGCGCGGTCTTCGCTTCGGTCAAAAAGCGGGCGAAAGCCGACGGCACGGCCCGCTCTTCCAGCGTCGCTCCATCCGCCCAGAAAAAGTCCTCCGGTCCATTTCCGGCAACGCTTAACACGTATCCGGTCATGCGCCACTCCACATGGGAGAAGATGTGCTTTGCCGTCAGCCGCCGGTCCCAGTCCACCGGCGTCAAATCCCAGAGGGCAGCCTGTGCTCCGGCAGCGGCCTCGTCCAGTGTGCCATCCACGTTTGGAAATTCCCACAGACCTGCCAGCAGGCCGTCTTCGGGTCGCTTGCGCAGGGCGATTTTCCCCTCCCGTGAAAAGATGAACACCGTTTTTTCCTCCACCCGCCGCGCCTTTTTGGGCGCTTTCACCGGAAGGCTCTCCGCCGTGCCCCGCTTTCGGCCAAGGCATCGCTCCGCCAGCGGGCAGAGCAGGCATTTCGGAGGGCCGTTGGGGACGCATACCACGGCCCCCAGCTCCATAAACGCCTGATTGAAGACGCGGATATCCTCCGAACTGTCGGGCATGATCTCCTCAATTCGCGCCCGGACGGCCTTTTTTGTTTTCGGGTCCCCTATGTCGCTGTGATCGTCCTCCAGCCGGGAAAATACCCGGAGTACGTTTCCGTCCACCGCCGGTTCCCGCCGACCGAAGGCGGCGGAGGCAATGGCCGAGGCGGTGTAGTCCCCAATCCCCGGCAGGGTTAAAAGCTCCTCGTAGGTATCCGGAAATTTCCCGGCAAAATCCTGCATCACGGTCTTGGCCGCTTTTTGCAAATTTCTGGCCCGGCTGTAATAACCAAGACCTTCCCACAGCTTCATCAACTGCTCTTCCGGCGCGTTGGCCAGAGCTTCCACCGAGGGGAAGGCTGCAAGAAAACGCTGATAATAGCCCAAAACCGCCGCCACACGGGTTTGCTGGAGCATGATCTCCGACACCCAGATGGGGTAGGGATCCCGTGTTTTCCGCCAAGGCAAATCCCGGGCGCTGGTATGATACCACGCCAGTAAAGGCAAAACAATTTCCGATAGAGTTGTCAGCGGGGTATGGGGCATGATATTATATACTCCTAATTGAATTTCGCATTTTGCGGCGCGATTACGCACGAAGCCGTGTCCTGATCCGCGAGAGACCGCCGCCGTAACTGTTTGCGCGTTCCACTCTTTTTGATTGCTTCTCAGTATATCATATCCCGGGCACGGCGGGATATTTTTTTTTAGAAATTTATCAAAACCACTTGACCTTTCCCTTGGTGGAGGGTATAGGATACAACGTGAAAGCGAGGGAACGGGCTTTGAAGATCAACGAAGTGGAACAGTTGGTGGGTATCACCAAGAAGAACATCCGATTTTACGAGGCGGAAGGACTTCTAAATCCCCAGCGCAACAGCGAAAATGGCTACCGGAACTATGGCGACGGCGATGTGGAGGCCCTGCGGCGGATTAAGCTGCTACGCAAGCTGGGCGTTCCCATTGAGGAAATCCGGCGGCTTCAAAGCGGGCGGCTGACGGTGGCGGACGCCATGCGCCGCCATCAGGTGGCCATCGACCGGGAGACGGAGAACCTGAGCAAGGCGCGGACGGTGTGCGGTCAGCTGGCGGAAAACGGAATCACGCTGGAGGATCTGGATGCGGCGGCGGTGCTTGCGCAGATGGAACAGATGGAACAGGAGGGAACGACCTTTATGAACAAGCAGAAAGACGATGTGCGCAGACGGTACGTGGCCCCCATCGTGTGCGCGGTTTTGATGGCGATGCTGATGATCGGCGTAATCTGGCTGATGCTCTGGGGCTTTGACACGGACCCGGCGGGCGCGCCGCCGATGCCGGTGCTGGCGCTGTTTATCGGAATTCCCGCCGTGGTTATCATCGGCGTGGGCATTGCGCTGATCCAGCGGCTCAGAGAGATTGGCAAGCGGGAGGAAGATGATGCAAGGCGATTTTGAATCCCGGCAGCGGGAACGCCGCAGAAAAGCCAACGCAGACACGCTCGTTGCCGTGCTCTGGGAGGCGGCGATGGCCGCAGTGCTGCTGTGGCTGCGGGGACGGTGCGGCCCCGCCAGCACAATGGGGATCATTTTGCTGTGTTTGGCTGCGGTGGACGCGGCTTTGATTATACCAATTTTAATTGTAAGACATCAAAGAATGAAAGAAATTGCAGGAGGAGAAGAAGATGAAGCTGGTAACTATTGAGACGATTCCCGGACAGGAATTTGAGGCGCTGGATGTGGTGAAAGGCACCGTGGTTTACAGCAAGAACTTTGGCCGGGACTTTATGGCCGGGATGAAGACGCTGGTGGGCGGCGAAATTGTGGGCTACACCGAAATGCTGAACGAGGCCCGGGCCATTGCCACCAAGCGCATGGCGGACGCGGCGGAGAATCTGGGCGCCGACGCGGTGGTGGGGATGCGGTATGCGTCCTCGTCCGTGATGCAGGGGGCGGCCGAAGTGGTGGCCTACGGCACGGCTGTGAAGTTCAAATGATGCGGGTGACCTTTTTGGCCCACAGCGGCTTTTTGGTGGAGCTGGAGAACCTCTGTCTGCTTCTGGACTGGTGGAAAGGGGATTTGCAGCCGTTGCCCGACAAACCCCTGCTCTGCTTTGCCAGCCATCAGCACCACGACCATTTTGATCCCCATATTTTCTCGCTGGACAACGATACGCGGGAGATTCGGTTCCTGCTGGGAAAGGACATCATACTCTCGGACCATAATCGGGAAAAGTGGGGCCTGTCGAATGAAACGGCAGAAAAGTGCTCCATTCTGGGGGGAAATGAGAAAATAGACCTGCCCCATGGTGTGACGGTGGAGACACTGCCGTCTACCGACGAGGGAGTGGCGTTTCTCATCACCTGCGAAGGGAAGACCCTTTACCACGCCGGGGATTTGAACTGGTGGCACTGGGAGGAAGAGGACAAAGCGTGGAACCGAAATATGGAGGCGGACTTCAAGCGGTACATTGAACCGCTGCGGGATCGGAAGATTGATCTGGCTTTTGTCCCGCTGGACCCCCGGCAGGCGGGAGCCGCCGATTGGGGCCTTCGGTATCTTCTGGAGCTTGCCCGGGTGGAGAAGGTTATCCCCATGCACCAGTGGGAGGACTACCGTCCCACGGAAGCGTTTTTGCGGGAATATCCGCAATGGAAGAAAACGGTGCTGCCGGTGGAGCGTCTGGGACAGCAGTGGGACCTTTGACCGGCGCTCCCTTTAAATAGAATACGCAAAAGCGCTCCGCGGTTCAATCGAACCGCGGAGCGCTTTTGTTTTGATTTGTAAAATCCGGTTTACAGCGTTTCAAGTGCCCAGAGGGGCAGGTTCAAAAGCCCCGGTTCCCGGCGGTAGTCCGAAAGAGAGGTGCGGATGGACTGCTTGGGATGAAACTTTTCCCGGAAGACCTTCAGCTTTTTGGACTGCAAATTCTGTTCCACGGCGATTTCCACAGGAATGGCATCCATGCAGTTGTCCACCAAAAACTCCACTTCCGCCGTTCCCCGTTCGGCAACCCAGTAGCACACTACCATTTGATTCAGAGAATCCAGCTGCTGGAGGACATACTGTTCCGTCAACGCCCCGTGATATGCCCAAAACACGGCGTTGTCATCCAAAAGGGTATCCTGCCGCAGCCCCAGCAGGCAGCCCAGAAGGCCCACATCCGGCAAAAACAGTTTAAACGCCCGAACGTCTTCGCTGGCCTCCAGCGGCGATTCCGGCAGTGACGCGCGATGAATGTCCCGAACAAGACCGTTGTCCGTCAGCCAAGCCAGAGCGGTTTCAAAGTCCCGCGCTCTGGCCCCCTCCTTCATCGCCCCGAAGATAAACTTTCGGTTATCCCGATCCAACTGCCGGGGAATGCTGTTCCAGAGCATCCGAATGCGCGGCAATGCCTCGGCGGGAGCGGACTTAGAAAACCCCTGTTCGTAGACGGTCAGGATGCGGCGCTGTGCCTCCCGGGCAGCGGAGAAGTCCCGCCTTTCTGAAAAAGCCGCCACAGCCTCCGGCATACCGCCAACAAAGCAGTAATATTTCAAAAAACGGATGTAATCCTGACGATAGCTGGGCGTCAGGTCATAGCGGCGCTCACGAAGCATTGTGACGTACGATTCCTTGCCTGCGGCCAGAAGAAATTCAAAGAATGACATGGGGTGCAGATCGAAAACCTCCACCCATTCCGCGGGAAAGGCCGCCCCCGCGCGCAGCGCCGCGTCCAGTCCGCTGCTGGCGCAGAGAATGTGAAACTCCGGCGCGTCCTTGCTGAAGGTCTTCAAACAGGAGAGTGCCTGAGGAACGGCTTGAATCTCGTCAAAGATCAGCAGGGTGGATGCCGGGTCGATGGAGTGCCCGGCGCATAGGCCGAGTCCCGTGATGATCCGATCCACCGAGGGGGGACCGGAAAAAAGGCTGGCGATCTGCGTGTTCTCTTCAAAGTTGATATAGACGGAGCATTCGTACTCCTTTTCACCAAATTCCCGCAGCAGCCATGTTTTTCCCACTTGCCGGGGACCGCGCAGGATCAGGGGCCGCCGGGTCTTTCGTTCTTTCCATTTTTTCAGATGTTCGTATGCGGTGCGAACCAATTCGAGTCACTTCCTTATTCAATAAATTCTGCGCAGCGTCTCGGCAATCGGGCAGAACGCCGCATGGGGTATGAATTCAGCGAAGCTCGTTCGCCATATCATAACTCCATGTTTCAGCCACCGGCTGAAATTTTTGTGCCTATATGCAAAATGAGCGAATGAGATATAACAACTAATTAACAGAGATTATATCATATATTTACAAAAAATCAAATGACATTTTGGGCTTTATTACCATAACTCGTTAGATAAATGAAGTATCCTGGCGTATTTTGCGGGAGCATAATACGGAGTATCCGTGTGCTGGCAGGGCAGAACGATTGTGCGCACGAAAATAAGCAGAAAAACGCAGGGTGGAAAATCTTGCTTTTCCACCCTGCTTGGGTAGTTATTGCGTTCCTGTCAGAGCTTTCAAGGAATCCCTCTCCTTGATAAGCGCTTCGTACAGGCCTGCCAGATCGGTGTTCTCGGGCTGACCGTGGCGCAGCGGCTCCACCAGCTGACCGCTGAGCTGATACAGCTGAGTCAGACCCAGGTTTCCCGCCACGCCCTTCAGCGCGTGAGATGCCTCGAATGCGGCGGTATAGTCCTTTGTACGCAGTGCTTCGCCCAGCGCGACAAAGGACGGATCCTCCATAAAGTAGTTGAAGCAAGTGGCGTAAAGCGCCTCGTCGTTCATCAACCGGTTCATAGCGCCGTCCATATCCGCGCCCGCAGTGCGGAGCCGTTCAGTCAGTTCACTCATGTGAATCGCCGCCTTACTCCGTGACGATCAGGGCAATCAGCTCGACCGGGGCGGTACTGCGGTTTTCCATGCCGTGGGACTGACCGTAACCAGTCTCGGTGACATCTCCGGCGTGAAGGACAACTTCTTTGCCGTTGTCGTTAAAAACGGCTTCGCCGCTAAGTATGTAATAGAACTCCGTTTCGTGCTCGTGCGCGTGATACCCGATGGAGCAGCCGGGGTCCAGCGTGATATGGTTGAATAGCCGGGCGCTGTGGTACATTTGCTCCGCCCGTGCCAACACCTGCATACGGACAAGACCTGTCCCACCGCCTACCTGCCGTTCTTCGCGGGGACAATCTGCTGATAATTGATACATTTTAAAGCCCTCCTATTCTTGATAACCATGCCGCCGACTTGCGTCCGGCGGATTCCGGTGGTACAATTAGATCATAGAAATCCTTGTGTGCGGAGTGCGCAAAACGAATAGGGCGATTGCTTGACAACTGCAATATTGCGTTCGGGGAATCGCTCGGTTGGAAATTCGCCTATGCCGGAGATTTAGACGGCAATATGTACAGGATTGTGACAACTTGGTGGTTATTATACCAAGTTTATCCAGAAAAGTCCACCCTTATCTCACAAGAAAGATCGAACTTCCATTTACGGAAAAGACCGGACCTTCCGTCCGGTTTTTCCGCCTAAATTGACGATGACAGGAGGCTGCCATGAAAAAGACAGGATTTATGCTGGCGATGCTTTTGCTGCTTGCGGGACTGTCCGCCTGCGGACAGGGGAATGGAGCGGCGTCCTCTGCCGTGTCCGCCGAACAAGTGAAGCTGGACGCCCTGCGGCTGGAGCTGACGCGGGGGGAAAACGTATCGGCCTCCGCACTGATGTCGGCGCTGCAAACGCTGCCCGATACGCTGAAATCCGCTTTGGCGGAGCAGGGCGTGGAGGTGGAAACGGTGGAAATCACCGTTGGCGCGTCCCCCGCCGCCACAATGCAGGCGCTGGCGGAAGGCGGTGTGGATCTGGCGGTGCTGCCGGGAGACACCTTCGCACAGATGGGCGGAGACGCTGTTCCGCTGCTGACGGCGGGGATGCGAACCGCCCTGCCCGACAGCGGAGACGCCGCCGACTGGCTGGACCGGGAAACCAGCTGGAGCGAAGAATCCTCCGGTGGACAGAGACTGCTGATTTTAGCCGGCCCGTCGGACTATGGCAGCCAGCTGGCGGCCCGGGCCGCTTCCGGCACGGCCCTTACATGGGACGAACTGGACCGGGCAGTCTGGGTCGTCGGCGTAGAGGGGAAAAACATGGCCTCTGTGTGGCTGGCGGATCACTACGAAGGGAATACCCTCTCTGATCTCAGCAATCTTTCCTCCGGCAGCTTTGGGGAAGACGGCGGTTTTTCGCTTCTCTCCGCTCTGGCGGACGGCACTGCCGATGTCGCGGTGATCCCTGCCGATATGCGGATTGATTTTGCGGATCAATGGAAGGCGGGACTGAACCGTTCCCGCGGTATTTTTGAGGAGACTGCGGTCATCGGTGTCACGGAGAAATCCTATGACACGGTGCTGGCGGTCCGTCCGGGCGACGCGGCGCTGACCGGGGAGCCGTTTCGCTCGGCGCTTGCGGCGGCGTTGACCGCGGTATGCTCCAAGCAGGGCGAGGTCACCCCTGTTTTAGGCGGCGTTCTCTCCGCACCGGTGAGCAACGGCGATTTAGACGGGATGCGCCGCTTGGCCACGCTGGGGGAGTGAGTGGAAAGAGTGCGTGAAACGCGCCGGGAAGCAGCTGCTTCCCGGCGCGTTTTTTAAGATTCAGCTCTCCATATGCTTGCCCAGAAATGCGGCGATGGTCTGCGCCAGCTTATACTCCGTTTCGCTGACGGGGATAGCGGGGTCCTGCCCCACGAAAACCACCGCTCCCAGCAGGTCGCCTTCTGAAAGGATGGGGGCTGCCAGCAAAGTCTGAAATTTTTCGGTGGCGTCGCTCACCGGCATGGGCGGTTGCGCGGGGTCAAACTGATATACCTTGCGGGACTCCATTTGTTCCTCCAGCTCCGGAGAAATGTGCTTGCCCAGCAGCTCTTTCCGCCCTCCGCCGGCCACAGCCACGACATTGTCCCGGTCAGTGACAGCGCAGACGGCCCCGGTGGATTTGCTGACCGACTCGCAGAGCTGTCCCGCAAAATCCTCCACCCCGCCCAGCAGGGAATACTTTTTGAAAATCACCTCGCCGTCCCGGCTGGTGTAAATCTCTAACGGGTCGCCCTCACGGATGCGCATGGTGCGGCGGATTTCCTTGGGGATGACTACCCGACCCAGATCGTCTATGCGGCGTACAATTCCAGTGGCTTTCATCTATAAATTCCTCCTAAGGTATCATTTGGCTTGGTGGAGTTATTATCCGCAGGATTTGTTTCCCTATGCGGCTGGATGCGCTGGAACTGTCTGGAAACCGATGGATGTACGCAAATTTTTTATTTTTGCTTGCTTCTCGATGGCTGATATGGTATCAATGGATGGAGAATAAAAGGGGGCAACTGCAATGACTTTTCGGGAAGATTTTACCCGCTGGAGGACCCGCGCCATCGAGGATCCGGATCTGCTGTCCGATCTTCAGGCGCTTTCCGATCTAGGCTCCAAGGAGGAGTTGAACGATCGGTTCTACCGGGATTTGGAATTTGGAACCGGCGGACTGCGGGGCGAGTTGGGCGCAGGCAGCAACCGCATGAACATTTATACGGTGCGCAAGGCCACACAGGGCCTTGCCAACTATTTAAACGGCACAGACCTGCCCCGCAGGGTGGCCATCAGCTGTGACAGCCGGATCAAAAGCCGCCGTTTTGCCACAGAAGCGGCCCGGGTGCTGGCGGGCAACGGCATTACTGTCCACATCTATCCCCGGCTGGAGCCAACGCCCGCCCTCAGCTGGGCGGTGCGGGCGCTGGACTGCGGCGCGGGCATCTGTGTCACCGCCAGCCATAATCCCGCCCGGTACAACGGCTACAAGGTCTACGGACACGATGGCTGCCAAATTACGCTGGAGACTGCCGCTGCCATTCAAAAGGAGATCGCCCAGGTGGACTGCTTCGACGGCGTGCGCCTGACCAATGCCGGATCGCCGCTGATCAACGAAATTCAGGACGAGTGTCTGGACGCGTTTGTGGACGCGGTGTGCGCACAAAGCCCTGCCCGCATGGCCGGAGAGGCGATGCCCGATTGGGATTTGAAACTGGTTTATACGCCGCTCAACGGCGCGGGCCTTGAGTGCGTGGAGCGGCTTTTGAAAAAGCTGGGGATCAAGGACGTGACCTTGGTTCATGAACAGGCGGAGCCGGACGGGCACTTTCCCACCTGTCCGTATCCCAATCCGGAGATTCGGGAGGCGCTGCAAAAGGGACTGGACCTGTGCCGCCGGGTGCGGCCCGACCTGCTGCTGGCCACCGACCCGGACTGCGACCGGATGGGTTCCGCCGTACCGGATGGGGAGGGCGGCTACCGTCTGATTTCCGGCAACGAGATGGGCGTGCTTCTGCTGGACTACATCTGCCGCAGGCGGACGGAGTCCGGAACCATGCCGGATCGGCCCGTGGCGGTCACCACCATCGTCACCACGGAGATGCTAGGGCCGGTGGCAGAAAAGTACGGCGTGGAGCTGCGGCGGATGCTCACCGGATTCAAATTCATCGGCGAGCAGATCGGCGTTTTGGAGGCTGCGGGCCAGACGGATCGGTTTATTTTTGGTTGCGAAGAAAGCTATGGCTATCTCAGCGGCCCCCACGTCCGGGACAAGGACGCAGTGAATGCGGTGATGCTGGCCTGTGAAATGGCGAATTACTATAAGCGCCGGGGCGAGACGCTTTTGGACGCCTTGGAGGCGCTGTACCGGGAGTTTGGTTACTACCGCAACGGGCTGGAGAGCTTTGGCTTTGACGGACAGGCAGGCATGGAAACCATGAACGTCCTGATGGACGGACTGCGGACAGCCCCACCCACGGCACTGGGCGGTTTCGCCGTGGAGCGGGCAGTGGACTATGAGGACGGCGCGGCCACGGGACTGCCTGCCGCCAATGTGCTGGAGTTTCATCTGAGCGGCGGGGCCAAGCTGACGGTGCGCCCTTCCGGCACGGAGCCGAAAATCAAATTTTATCTCTCCTGCCGGGGAGAGAGTGCCGAAGAGGCGGAGCGGGCGCTTTTGGAACTGCGTCAGGCCGTTGGAGAGCTGATGGAACGCAGCCGGTGAGCCTGCCGCGTGTGGGGATTGATGCTTGCGGTCAGTATACCCGTTCAAACGTACTTTATCGGGCGGATGGGAGTAAAGCAACGGCGCCTGTCATGAACATGCAGAAAAAGTCCGCCCGGAGCAACGCTCCGGGCGGACTTCTCTTTTTTACAGCTTTGTGACCACGGGGATGACCATGGGATTGCGCTGGGTGTTTTTGAACAGATAGTTGCTGACAGCGGATTTTACCGCGCTGCGCATCTCGCCGTCGTCCCGGCCCTTTTTGCGGGGAGCATTGGCGGCGGCCTCGTAGGCGATGTTTTCCAGTTCCCGCATCATCTCGTCGGACTCCTTCACGTAGATGAAGCCGCGGGTGACAATCTCGGGTTTTGACAGCAGCTGCCCGTCTTGGGAGGAGACGGGCATGATGACCACCACCATACCGTCCTCAGCCAGACGCTTGCGGTCCCGCATGACCACCGCGCCCACATCGCCCACGCCGGAGCCGTCCACATACACTTCGCCGGAGGGAACGGTTCCGTTGAGCTTCATGCTCTTACCGGTAATCTCAATGACGGAGCCGTTTTCGCCGATGGCGATGTGATTGCGCTCCATGCCCATGGACTGGGCCAGATTGGAGTGGATTTGCAGCATCCGCTGTTCGCCGTGAAGCGGGATAAAGAAACGGGGCTTTGTCAGCGCGTGGACGATCTTCAATTCCTCCTGACAGGCGTGGCCGGAGACGTGGAGAATGTCCGCCCGGTCATAGACCACGTTCACACCCTTGCGGAACAGCTCGTTGATGACCCGGCCCACCGTGACCTCGTTTCCGGGGATGGCGGAGGCGGAGATGATGACCTTGTCTCCCGCGCCCAACTCCACTTGGCGGTGGGTGGAAAACGCCATGCGGTACAATGCGCTCATTTCCTCGCCCTGAGAGCCGGTGGTGACGATGACCTGCTTGTTTTTCGGCAGGCCCTTAATTTTATTGATGTCCACAAGGGTGTTCTTGGGAACCTTCATATAGCCAAGCTCCGTAGACACCCGCATCATGTTCTCCATGGACCGGCCCGTGACGGCCACCTTCCGCCCTGTGGCGGCGGCGGCGTCCAGCACCTGCTGGATGCGGTGGACGTTGGAGGCAAAGGTGGTGACGAGGATGCGCTCGCTGCATCCGGAGAACTGGCGCATAAAGGTGGCGCCCACCAGTTTTTCGGAGGGGGTAAAGCCCGGACGCTCCACGTTGGTGGAGTCGGCGCAAAGGGCCAGCACGCCCTCTTTCCCCAGCGCTCCCAGCCGGGCAAGGTCCATGACCTCGCCGTCGATGGGGGTGGAGTCAATTTTAAAGTCGCCGGTGTGGACCACGGTGCCCATGTGGGTGTGGATGGCAAAGGCCACGGAATCCGCAATGGAGTGGTTCACATGAATGAACTCCACGTTGAATTTCCCGGCCCGGACGGTTTCGCCCGGCTCCACGGTAATGAGTTTGGTGGACTTTGTCAGCCCGTGCTCCTCCAGCTTCAGCTTGATGAGGCCAGCGGTGAGCCGGGTGCAGTAGATGGGCATGTTGATCTGCTTGAGCACGTAAGGGATCGCGCCAACGTGATCCTCGTGGCCGTGGGTAATGAACAGGCCCCGGACGCGGGCGCGGTTTTTGATGAGATACGTCACGTCGGGGATCACCAGATCAATACCGTACATGTCGTCTCCGGGAAAGGCCATGCCGCAGTCCACGACGATCATCTCGCCGCCGCACTCGTAAACGGTCATGTTCTTTCCGATTTCATCCAGTCCCCCGAGGGGGATAATTTTCAATTTTTCTGCCATAAATAGAGAACTCCTTTTATAAATGATGTAGGAATACGGAGATATCTCTGGATGATTGGCGGAAAAACGCGTGCCAAAGTAAGGCGCAAAGGTCTTTTGCTCTGCAAAAAACCGCACCAAATCGAGGACGATCCGTCTCCGCTCGGCCCCGTTTCGCCGGCGGAAGAACGGACTGCGTCCGCGCTGCACCCTATGAGATTGTCCGTTTATTAAACCGGGATGGAACCGCAGTTCTGCCCAGTGAAATACAAAAAAACCAACATTCCGCGGCGGCGGAGCGGCGAAAACGCCTGCTCAACGCGCAGCGCGCGGGACTTTTTGCGTGGTAATTAGAAAATAGTATACCACCGCTTGCGGGATTTGTATACATATTTTTCGAAAAACGATCCGCGAAATGCGGGAAGACCCATGAAACCGCGTTAAAAAACCTGAGGAAAGCGAAAAAATCTTGCCCGAAAAGGCAAGGGGTGGTATACTTATAAAATCTATCGGTATGCGATCACATTGCATACGGCGCACCGCGCCGGAGGAGATCAATCGACATGAACAAAAAATTTTCCCGGCTGCTGGAACCGAATCTGAAGCTTTACTTCCTGTGTATGCTGCTGTTTTCAGCAGCGGCCATCCCCTTCAATCCCATGCTGGCGGCGGTGGAGGCCGCTGTGACTGTGGGGATGTACTGCATTTTTCGCTCCAGCACCCAAAAGCGCAAGCAGAGCATTTTAAAGTATATCAACAGCCTGACCGGCAGCGTGGACGCTGCCAGCAAATCCACCCTCATCAACTCCCCCCTGCCCATCATGGTTTTCCGGCCCGACACCGGCGAGGTCATTTGGAGCAACGAGGATTTTTTACAGCTGGCCGGCGTTCGGGAGCATCTGTTTGAAATCAAAGTGGAGGACACGGTGCCGGGCTTTCCGGTGGAGTGGCTGCTGGAAGGAAAGCCGGAGTGCCCTGACCGGGTGGTGATGAACAACCACCGCTTCCGGGTATACGGCAGCCTCGTCCGGGCAAAAGACCGGGACGGCAGCCAAAATCTGGTGGCAACCACCTATTGGGTGGACACCACGGACTATGACGCCATGCGGGAGAAATTCGTAGATTCCCGCCCTGTGGTGGCGGTTTTAAATGTGGATAACTACGAGGACCTGATGAAGGTCAGCGGCGAGGCGCAGCGCAGCGCCATTCAGGCCCAGATCGACGAAAAATTGAGCCAGTGGGCGGTGGACGCGGGCCTTTTGGTGAAAACGAACCGGGACCGCTACCTCCTTTTGATGGAGGAAAAGGATTATGCCCGCCTGGTGGGGGAGAAGTTCACCGTGCTGGACACGGTGCGCGAGATCGGCGGAGAGAATTCCCACCCCACGCTCTCCATCGGTGTGGGCCGGGAGGCCGACGGCATGGTGGAGCTTTACAAAAACGCCAATCTGTCGCTGGAGATGGCCCTCAGCCGCGGCGGAGATCAGGCGGTGGTGCGGGGCAAGCTGGACTTTGAGTTCTACGGCGGACGAACCAAGAGCACGGAAAAGCGCACCAAGGTAAAGTCACGGGTGATGGCAAACGCTCTCAGCGAGTTGATGGACGACGCACGGCAGGTCTTTATCATGGGTCACAGCTTTGCCGATATGGATGCTGTGGGCGCAGCGGCGGGCCTTTGCTGTGCCGCGCGAAAACTGGGCAAGCAGGCGCAGGTGGTTATCGACCTCAATCACAACGCGGCGGAAGCCGTTCTTGAAAAGCTGCGGGCGCGCGTGGAATATACCGACGTGTTCATCAGCGGAAACGAGGCTCTGCTGCGGATGCAGCCGGGGGCTCTGCTGATCGTGGTGGATACCAACCGGCCGGACTTTGTGGAAAGCCCGGCGCTGCTGGAATCCTGCAACCGGGTGGCGGTGATTGACCACCACCGGCGGGCCGCCAGCTACATTGAAAACGCAGCCCTGAATTTCCACGAGCCTTATGCCTCCTCCGCGTCAGAGCTGGTGACGGAGCTTTTGCAGTATCTGGTGGAGCCAAGCGATCTTCTGGGCGAGGAGGCCGAAGCGCTGCTTGCCGGCATCGTGCTGGACACCAAGCACTTTACCATGCGCACCGGCGGGCGAACCTTTGAGGCGGCGGCGTTTTTGCGCCGGGCCGGAGCGGATACCAGCGATGTGCAGAAGCTGTTTCAAAACGATTTGGGCGAAATGGTCTCACGCTATGATATCATCCGTCAGGCAGAAATGTACCGGGACGAAATCGCCATCGCCGCGGTGCAGGAGGATGGCATGGAGCGGGTTGCCGCGGCCCAGGCTGCCGACGAACTGCTGACGCTCAAGGGCGTGAAAGCATCGTTTGTCATCTACCGGGCGGGAGACGGCGTGCTGATGTCTGCCCGGTCGCTGGGAGATATCAACGTGCAGGTGATTTTGGAGACGCTGGGCGGCGGCGGAAATTCCACAACAGCGGGCGGCCGCGTTGAAAACAGCGACCCCAAAACTGTGCTTGAACAGTTGGAGGCGGCAATTGACGCCTATCTGGAAAAATAAAAACCGCATTCACAAGCGGCCCGCAGCAGGCCGAACGGATAAGGAGAGATACACATGAAAGTGATTTTGATGCAGGACGTAAAGGGTCAGGGAAAAAAGGGCCAGATGATCGAGGTTTCCGAGGGCTATGCCCGAAACTTCCTTCTGCCCCGCAAGCTGGCATCCGCCGCCACGGCGGACGCCATCAACACCATGAACCTGAAGGAAAAGGCCCGCAAGGCCGAGGAAGCGCGCCAGAAGGCCGAGGCGGAAGCCACGGTGGAAAAGCTGAAGGAGTGCATGGTGAAGATCACCGCCAAGGCCGGCAGCGGCGGGCGGCTGTTCGGCGCCGTCACAACGAAGGAGATTTCCGACGGGCTGAAAGCCCAGTACAGCATCGAAATTCCCAAGCAGAAGCTGGTGCTGGAAGAGCCCATCAAGGCTTTTGGCAACTATCAGATCAAGGCAAAGCTGGGCTTTGAGGTGGTCGGCACGGTGTACGTGTCCGTCTACGAGGAGAAATAACGCGGCAGAGTCTGCATACTGAGAATTTACAACTTTCCCGGAGGTGAGTATCCATGGCTGTTGAGGATCTGCTGCTGCGCCAAATGCCCCATTCGCTGGAGGGGGAGCAGGCGGTGCTTGGCTCTATTTTGATTGACCCCGACTGCGTAAAAGAGGTTGTGGATAAGCTGCGGCCCGAGGATTTTTACCTCCGGCAGAACCGGGAAATTTTTGAGACGATCTGTTCCATGTTCACCTATGCCCGCCCCATTGACGGAATCACGGTGGCGGAGACGATGCAGAAAAACGGCATCTACGACGAGAACACCACCCGCTCCTATCTGGCCCAGCTGATGGAGATCACGCCCACCGCGGCCAACGTGATGGAGTACGCCGCCATTGTGCGGGACAAAGCGCTTTTGCGGTCGGTGGCGCAGGCGGCATCGGAGATCACCGCCATGGTGCAGGAGGGCGGCGGCGAGGCCGCCGCCACACTGGAGGCGGCAGAACAGAAAATTTTTGCCATTCGCCGGGGACAGGGCGCTCAGAGCATGGTCCCCGTGCGGCAGGTGCTGCCGGACGTGCTGGACCGGCTCAGCGAAATGAGCGAGTCCCCCACGGGACTGCCGGGACTTTCCACCGGCCTTTCCATGCTGGATGCCAAACTGACGGGTCTGAACAAGTCCGATTTGATCCTCTTGGCAGCCCGGCCCGGTATGGGTAAGACCTCCATGGCGCTGAACATGGCGCTGAGCGTTGCCAAGGGGTCGGAGAAGACCGTGGCGGTCTTCTCACTGGAAATGTCCAAGGAGCAGCTGGTCCAGCGGCTCCTCTCTGCCGAGGCGCTGGTGGAAAACAACCGTTTGCGCACCGGCGAACTGCGGGAGACGGACTGGGAGAAGATTGCGGACGCCGCCACAACGCTGAACCGTGTGGACATCCGCATCGACGACAACCCGCTGCTGTCCGTGGCGGACATGAACGCCAAGTGCCGCAGACTGGATAACCTTGGTCTGGTGGTCATCGACTATTTGCAATTGATGACCTCCGCCGGAGGCAAGGGATACAGCGGCGAAAACCGCCAGCAGGTGGTTTCCGACATCTCCCGAACGCTGAAAATCATGGCGAAGGAGCTGGACGTTCCGGTGCTGTGCCTGAGCCAGTTGAGCCGTGCCAACGAAAAGCGGGACGACAAGCGGCCCATGCTGTCCGATCTGCGCGAATCCGGCGCAATCGAACAGGATGCGGATATTGTTCTCTTTTTGTACCGAGACGATTATTATAATGAGGACTCCGAAAAGCGCAACATCGCCGAGTGCATTGTGGCGAAAAACCGCCACGGCGAAACGGGCAAGGTGGAGTTGAAGTGGGTGCCGGAATACACCATGTTCGGCACGCTGGAGACACGATACGACGAAGATGAATGAACTTTCAGCCGCTGAAAGGTTTTTGACGACCTGCTTTTCCGGGGCACAGGGAGAGCTTTTGTGCGCGGTGTCCGGGGGATTGGACTCCATGTGCCTGCTGGATGTTGTTTTGCGCTGGGCTGAGGGCCGAGGGATTTCCGTTGCCGCCGCCCATTTTAACCACGGGCTGCGCGGCAAGACGGCGGACCGGGATGAGGCTTTCGTGCGGGAATACTGCGCTGCGCATCAGGTTCCGTTTGTCGCCGGACGGGGAGATACCCGGGCAAAAGCCAAGCGGGAGGGACTTTCCGTTGAGGAGGCCGCCCGGCGGCTGCGATACGAATTTTTGGAGCGCGCCGCGGCGGAGCGGAAAAGCGTGGCAATTCTGACTGCCCACCATGCCGACGACAACGCGGAAACCATGCTGTTAAACCTCTGCCGGGGCACCGGCTCCGCCGGGCTGGGTATCCCCGCCGTGCGGGGAAAGGTGTACCGTCCGTTTTTGGAGCTTACCCGCGCGTCGCTGGAGGCGTATGCCGCCGCTCACGCGCTACCCCATGTGGAGGACGAGACGAACCAAGAGGAGTTTGCCGCACGAAATCTCTTGCGGCACAAGGTGCTGCCCGTTTTGCGGGATATCAATCCCAAAGCGATTGAAAACATGGCCCGCGCCGCAGGCTTTTTGGCGGCGGAGGATGCGGCGTTGGATACGCTGGCGGTGCAAGCGCTTGACCGGGTGGAGACGGCGGAAGGCGGCCTTTCGCTGGATTGGACAATTTTGCAAAATGTGCCGGAGGCCGTCCGGGGCCGGGTGGTTCTGGGGCTGATGGAGAGGGCCTGCGGTCATCGCAGGGATCTGTCCGCCGCCCATGTAAGAGCGGTTTTGGAGCTGAAAAAAGGGCGGGAGTATTCGCTTCCCTATGGGCTGCTGGCCCGGAACAACGGTGAGGCGCTGGTACTTTTCAAAGCGCCTTCTGTGCCGGAGGCGGTATATCTTGCACCGGGGGAGACGGTGCGCTTTGGCGCGTGGTGCGTGGCGCTGGACGGCGAGGAGACGGCAGAGAGGTTTTCATACCGCCTGAATTTGCCCGGACCGGTCGAGGTAACCTGTTGGCGTTCCGATGACCGGATGACCCTGCCGGGGAGCCGGGGAAGCCGAACGCTGAAGCGGCTGTGGGCCGATGTGGGCGTCCCGCCCGGCGTGCGGGACGGACTGCCGGTTCTGCGGCTGGAAGGCCGGGTCGCGGCCGCGCCCTATTTGGGTGTCGATTTAGATTTTTCCACCGGAAAGACCGACGCACAGGTAACATTTTATATAGAGGGAGAAACAATATGAAAAGTGAGATGGAGAACGATATCCTGAAGGTTCTGGTGACCGAAGAGGAACTGAAGGGCCGCATCACGGAATTGGGAGCGGAGCTGTATGAACGGTTTCAGGGAAAAAATCCGCTGTTTCTCGGTGTGCTGAAGGGGTCCTTCGTGTTCATGTCGGATCTGGTCCGGGCCTGTCAGGTGAAGAGCGATGTGGAGTTCATCGCCGTCAGCTCCTATGAGAATGCCACAACGTCCTCCGGCCGTGTGAAGATCGTTCACGACATCCAGCAGGACATCACGGGTCGGAACCTCATCGTGGTGGAGGACATTTTGGACTCCGGCAATACCCTGGCATTCCTCAGTGAGTATTTCAAGACCCGTGGAGCGGCCTCCATCACCATTGTGACCCTGCTGGATAAACCCTCCCGCCGGACAAAGGCCGTCACCGCCGATTTGGCGGGGTTCGTGGTGCCCGACGAGTTCGTGGTGGGCTATGGACTGGACTACTGCCAGCAGTATCGAAATATCCCCTATATCGGCGTACTGAAACCGGAGGTCTATTCCCGGTAAAACGGCGGACCGGCCCATAAAGGAGTGAAGTCCTGTTGAAAAATCCAAGAACCACAAACGCGCTCACCTTTATTTTTCTGGCGATCGTTATGCTGGTGTGCGCCGCATATCTGTGGCGCAGCAATTCCCCGGCGGAACCACTGGAATATTCCGAGGTGGTGCAGATGTTCAAACAGGAGAAGGTGGAGAGTTTCACCGTCTCCGATAACACGTTGACCATGCACCTGCGGGAAGCGGTCCACGGCAGCACCACCGCCGTCTATGAGCTATATGACTTCGATCTGTTTTATGACGATCTGAATGATCTTGTGCGGCAGCAGGCGCAGAAGGGGATTATCGCCTCTTACGAGTATCACGCGGACCACTCCACCAACTGGCTGGCGATTTTGCTGCCGTACGTGTTGGTGGCGCTGATTTTGGGCGGCATGTGGTACTTTATGACCGCCCGGGCCAGCGGAGCTGGCGGCGACCGCATGAGCCGCTTCAGCGAGGCGCGAACCCACACCCTCTCGGAGAAGGACAAAGCCATCACCTTTGCGGACGTGGCCGGAGCCGATGAGGAAAAGGAAGAGCTGCAAGAGATTGTGGAGTTTTTAAAGGACCCGCAAAAGTATACGGATTTGGGCGCCCGCATTCCGAAGGGCGTTCTGCTGGTGGGTCCTCCGGGCACCGGAAAGACACTGCTGGCCAAGGCCGTGGCGGGGGAGGCGGGAGTCGGCTTCCTGTCCATCTCCGGGTCTGACTTTGTGGAGCTGTATGTCGGCGTGGGCGCAAGCCGCGTCCGGGACCTCTTTAAAGAGGCGGCAAAGTCCACCCCCTGCATTATTTTTATCGACGAGATCGACGCCGTGGGCCGCCAGAGAGGCACCGGCGTGGGCGGCGGACACGACGAACGGGAGCAGACGCTGAATCAGCTGCTGGTAGAAATGGACGGTTTCTCCGCCAACGAGGGCGTGGTGGTCTTGGCCGCCACCAACCGGGTGGATGTGCTGGACCCGGCGCTGCTTCGCCCGGGCCGGTTTGACCGGCAGGTGTACGTGGGCCTTCCAGACATCAAGGGCCGGGAGGAAATTTTGAAGGTTCACACCCGCGGAAAGCCGCTGGCGGAAGATGTGGAGCTGAGTGAGGTCGCCAAGGGAACTCCCGGTTTTACCGGTGCGGACCTTGAAAACCTGACCAATGAGGGTGCGCTGCTGGCGGCCCGGCGGAATCAGAAATTCATCACTATGGCGGATTTGAAGGAGGCGGAGATCAAGGTGATCGCCGGTCCGGAGAAAAAGAGCCGGGTAATCCCGGAACACGAGCGCAGGCTCACCGCCTTTCATGAGGCGGGGCACGCCATTGTGATGCACGCCCTGCCCAACCACGACCCGGTGAATCAGATCTCCATCGTTCCCCGGGGACAGGCGGGCGGCATGACCATCTCTCTGCCGCAGGAGGATCGGTCCTACATGTCCAAACGGTATTTGGAAGAGCAGATCGTAGCCCTTCTGGGCGGCCGGGCCGCGGAGAGAATGGTGCTGGGGGATATCTCCACCGGCGCAGGAAACGACATTCAGCGGGCCACGCAGATCGCCCACAAAATGGTGGCCAGCTACGGTATGAGCGAAAAGATTGGCACCGTGTCCTTTGAGTCCGGACACGACGAGGTATTTATCGGCCGGACCATGAGTCAGGGCCGCAGCTATTCTGAGCAGATTGCCGCCCAGATCGACGACGAGGTGCGCCGCATGATTGCCACCGCCTATGATCAGTGCGAGGAGATTTTGAAAGCCCGCCGCTCGCAGCTGGAATCCGTGGCGAACTATCTGCTGGCCCACGAGACGATGACCCGGTCGGAATTCCTGACCGTGGTGGGCGACCGTGCTCCCACCCCCGCTCAAGCATGAGCGCTTAAAAAACGAGTAATTATGCCCCGCTGTCCAACGGACAGCGGGGCATTCTTTTTTGAAATTAGCGGCTGTTTTCAGGCTCGCCCCTCTTTTGAAGCGTAATTTTTTACGCGGCGTTCGGGAATCAGGAGGTTTTGAACAGTGAAACCCAGAAACAGGTAATTATTTTTTGCTTCTTTCGGCGAAATTACTAAAAACGCTGTCCTTGTATGAAAGACAAATGTAGAGCGCTTCTTTTAAAATATCTACACTTGTCTCTGATGCAAAGACACAACAACCGCCAAAAGGTTCTGAATTTTACCGGATAGGGGTGGTTTTAAGGATTCTTTCTGTACATAATTCTACTTGAAAAACAGGAAAAAATTACGTAAAATGTTTCCTATGCAAAGAGAATGGCGCTGCTATTCTCTTTTATGAAGACAGGAGGAAAGAACATGAAAAAGTTTCTTGCACTTGCGATGGCCCTTGCGATGACCTTTGCTCTGGCTGCCTGCGGTGAAGACGCCGGCGGTGGAGCCGCCGCCAGCGGCAGTGCGTCTGCTTCCGGCAGCAACCCTGTGCTGAAGGTGGGCGTGTTTGAGCCCGCTTCCGGCGACAACGGCGCCGGAGGCAAGCAGGAGGTACTGGGCATCCAGTACGCCAATCAGGTGGTTCCCACGGTGGACATCGGCGGTCAGACCTATGATATCCAGCTGGAGATCGTGGATAACCAGTCGACCACCGATAAGGCCATCACCGCCGCCCAGTCTTTGGTGAACGCGGGCGTGTCCGTGGTGCTGGGCTCCTATGGCTCCGGCGTATGCATTGCCGCCGCCCCCACCTTTGAACAGGCGCAGATTCCCGCCATCGGCTGTTCCTGCACCAACCCCGCTGTCACGGAGTTGAATCCGTATTACTTCCGCGTCTGCTTCCTGGATCCCTTCCAGGGCAGCGTTATGGCAAACTTTGTCTCCGAGCAGTTCAGTGCCAAGAAGGCCTACGTCCTGACCATGCTGGGCGAGGACTACGGCTCCGGCCTTGGCACCTATTTCACGCAGGCGTTTCAAAATCTGGGCGGCGAGGTGAAGTCCGAGACGTTCCCAGAGGGAACCTCTGATTTCTCCGCGTATCTCCAGAATGCGGTGACGTTCGGTGCGGATGTGATCTTTGCTCCCTCCGCCACTACCTATGCCTCTTTGATCATCGGTCAGGCGGCCAAGTCCGGCGTCAACATTCCTATCACCGCCGGCGATACTTGGGAGTCTTCCGTCATTTTGGATGCGCAGAAGGGCACCGATCAGCAGGTGTACTGCTCCACATTTTTTGACGAGAACGACGATTCCGGCCTTGCCTCCACCTTTGTCAAGGGCTTCAAGGAATTCCTGAACGCCGACGCGCAGAACCTGACCAACAACGGCGGCAACGACATCGTGGCGGCTGTCTCCGCGCTGGGTTATGACTCTTACATGACTGCCATCGAGGCCGTCAAGCTGGCTCAGTCCACTGCTGGCGCGGACATTCAGGCCGCTTTGTTCAAGGTGGACTTTGACGCGGTTACCGGACATATCACCATGAACGCCGACACCGGCGACGCCAACAAGACCGAGGCTTACATCAAGCAGGCGACCGACGGTACCTTTACCTTCGTGAAGCGCCAGTCCGTGGCAGGCTGATCGAAACCGGCCTAAAAACCGTACGACGCAAAGCGCGGGCGGGGATCCCCCGCCCGCGCTTTTCTAATCCCAGCAATTCTGGCTTGCATCGAGCCGAGAGCCGAAGGGTTCGATGCAGAACAGAATAAAACCCGCGCTTTGGCGCGGGATTTGATCCGCAATCCTACTTTTGGAAAGCGGAGAGAACGGAGGGAATTCCATGCTTGACAAAATCCTGCCCTATCTGCTGGCAGGCATTTCTGTGGGCGGGCAGTATGCCCTGATCGCCATCGGCTACACGATGGTGTATGGCATCCTGCGCCTGATTAACTTTGCCCACGGTGATATTTTCACGGTTGCCGGCTTCATTATGGTCTATGCCGCCGCGACCATGCCCCTGAGCGTTTCCATTCCTTTGACCATCGTGCTGACGGTGCTGCTGGGCGTGTTGGTGGAAAAGGTGGCCTACCGGCCGCTGCGCACCGCGCCCCGCATGTCCGTCATGATCTCGGCCATCGGTATGAGCTATCTGCTGCAAAACTCCATGTGGTATCTCACCGGCGGCCTTGCCAAACAGTATCCCGTGCTGCCTTGGATCAGCGACAGCGTGAACGTGGCGGGGACGACCACCAGCCGCGTCACCATCATCACCCCATTTTTGGTGATTGCGCTGGTTGCGGTTTTGGTTCTGCTGATCAAGCGGACCAAGATCGGCATGGCCATGCGGGCCGCGTCCCGGGACTTTGAGACGGCGCAGCTGATGGGCATCAAGATCAACAACGTGATCAGCTTTACCTTTGTGGTGGGGTCGTTTTTGGCGGCGGTGGGTTCCATGCTGTATTTCAGCAATTATGCCACCGTCACCCCCACCGTGGGCGCCATGCCGGGCTTGAAGGCCTTTGTGGCCGCCGTGTTCGGCGGCATCGGGTCCATTCCCGGCGCGGTGATTGGCGGCTTTATTATCGGCATCTGCGAGAGCCTCATCAAAGGCGCGGGGCTGACCACGTTTTCCGATGCGTTTACGTTTGCCCTGCTGATCGTGATCCTCGCGGTCAAGCCCACCGGCCTCTTCGGAGAGAATTTGACGGAGAAGGTGTGACGGAATGATGAAGAAGAACGATCATAAAAAGAGCTGGATCGCCCTGCTGATTGCCGTTGCTGTGCTGGTAGTGGTGGGTCTGCTGGATAATCTCCCCGGAAAAATTGTTCCTTCCATGCTTTTGACCGTGCTGCAAAAGGGCGCGATTTATGCGCTGGTGGCTGTTTCCATGAACCTGCTGAACGGGTTTACCGGCCTCTTTTCTCTGGGGCAGGCGGGCTTTATGCTGCTGGGCGCTTATACATACGCGGTGCTCACCGTTCCCGTGGCGCGGCAGGCCAGCGTCTATCAGCGCTATCCCGGCGGCGGCCTTGGCTTTTCCATCACAGAGAGCCTCAGCGGGGCGATGGGGCAGTTCGGCCTTCTGCTGGGCGTGATTTTATGTCTGATTCTGGCAGGATGCGTGGCGGGTCTGTTTGCGTGGCTGATCGGCCTTCCGGTTTTGAAGCTGAAAAGCGATTATCTGGCCATTGCGACGCTGGGCTTTGCTGAAATTCTCCGGGCTGTGGTGCAGTATGATAAGCTGGGGCCTGTGACGAACGGCTCCAACCTGCTGTACGGGTTCACCGGCTTTACCGATTTCCATCTGGGCAGCCTGAAGCTGACGACGGTGATGCCCTTCTTTTTTGCGGGACTGTGCATTCTGGTGGTGGTGCTGCTGATTAACTCCACCTATGGGAGGGCTTTCAAGGCTATCCGGGACGACGAGGTGGCGGCTGAGGCCATGGGCATCAACCTTGCAAAGCACAAGCGGATGAGCTTTATGATCAGCTCCTTTTTTGCCGGGGGTTCCGGCGCGCTGTTGGCGATGTTTCAGGCCAGCGTGCAGGCAACGGCCTTCAAGGCGGCCATGACCTATGAGATTTTGCTGATTGTGGTCATCGGCGGCATCGGTTCTATTTCCGGTTCGGTCATCGCCTCGTTCCTGTTCGTGGGCTGCTCGGAGTGGTGGCTGCGGTTTCTGGACAACGAGACGATTCTGCAAAACTTTGGCGTCAAGGTGAAGTTCGCCGTGGTGCTGGGCATTTTGGTTGTGGCTGCGGCGGCTCTTGGCCTGTGGAATATGAAGCGTAAGGGCAAAAAGCTGATTATCCGCGCGGCGCAGGGGCGTCCCACGGTGAACTGGGGGCCGGTGCTGGGTCTGGGCCTTGTGCTGGCGGCACTGCTTTGGGACGTATGGTTCGTCATCAGTCCCAATTTGAAGCTGCCGTTGCTGCGCTCCGGCTTCCGGATGGTGGTGTTCTCCGTGGTCATTATGATCGTGGTTCTCTTCTTCCGGGAGGGCATTATGGGAGACAAGGAACTGTGGGACCTTGGTAAAAAGAAGCGGTCTGCAAAAGCAAAGGCAGGTGCTGGCAATGAGTGAAAATGTGCTGCGCGTGGAAAACGCCACCATGCAGTTCGGCGGCGTGGTGGCTGTGGATAATCTGAATCTGGAGATCAATCAGGGAGAGATTGTCTCCCTGATCGGCCCAAACGGCGCAGGCAAAACCACCGCGTTCAACGTGATCACCGGCGTATACGCCCCCAGCAACGGGCGGGTGGAATTCTGCGGCGAGACAATTGTGCGCAACCATCCCCAGGGGAAGATGAAAAAGCTCTATAAGGGCAAGAATCCGGAGCTGTATACCGCTGCCTTCAAAGTGGACGGTGAGGACGCTAAGGAAGCAGAAAAGCAGCGGGACCAGGCGGCGTTTACCGACAAGATACTGGCACCCACCCCTGACCGCATCACAAAGCTGGGCATGGCCCGCACGTTCCAGAATATCCGATTGTGGAAATCTCAGACGGTGTTTGACAATATCCTGATCGCCAAGCACCTGCGCCGCACCAGCAACCTGCTCACCGCCACCTTCCGCCTGAACAAAAAGGAGGAGGAGGCCCAGCGGGCCGATGTGGAGCGTCTGCTGGAGATCGTGGGCTTGAGCGAGGCGAAGGATGAACTGGCGACCTCCCTGCCTTACGGCAAACAGCGCCGGCTGGAGATTGCCCGGGCCTTGGCGACGGAGCCGAAGCTCCTTTTGCTGGACGAACCGGCGGCAGGCATGAACCCGCAGGAAACCAACGACCTGACGGAGTTTATCGGCCGTATCCGCTCCGATCTGGGATTGACGGTGTTTTTGATTGAGCACCATATGGATTTGGTTATGGATATCTCCGACCGGATTTATGTGCTGGACTTCGGCGGTCTGATCGCCAAGGGGACTCCCGCGGAGATTCAGAACGATCAGCGCGTGATTGACGCATATCTGGGGGTGGCGGAAGATGCTTAAAATTGACAACCTGAAAGTATCCTACGGCGGCATCCACGCCCTGCGGGGTATCTCTATGGAGGTACCCGATGGAAAGATCGTCACCTTGATCGGCGCCAACGGCGCGGGCAAGTCTACCACGCTGCGCACCATCACCGGCCTTGTCAAGGCCGATTCCGGTTCCATCCAGTGGAACGGAAGTGAATTGCTGGGAAGGAGCATCGATCACATTATCAGCCAGGGCATCGCCCTGTCCCCAGAGGGACGGCGAGTGTTCGCGGATTTAACGGTGCTGGAAAATCTGAAGATCGGCGCCTATCTGCGCAGGAACAAGGCGGAGATTGAAAAGGACCTGAACTGGGTCTATGAGCTGTTTCCCCGGCTGAAAGAACGGTCTTGGCAGCTGGCGGGAACGCTATCCGGCGGAGAGCAGCAGATGCTGGCCGTGGGCCGGGCGCTGATGAGCCGTCCCAAGCTGATGATGCTGGATGAGCCCTCTCTGGGCCTTGCCCCGCTGGTGGTGCAGGACATCTTCAAGATCATTCAGGAAATCAACAAACTGGGCGTGACGGTCCTGCTGATCGAGCAGAACGCCAACATGGCCCTGAAAATTGCGGACCTTGCCTACGTGCTGGAAACCGGCAATATCACCCTCTCCGGCACCGGCGCGGAACTGCTCACCAACGAAAAGGTGAAAGAAGCGTACCTCGGCAAGCGGAAGGATTGAATACAAAAGGGAAGCCGCAGGGCTTCCCTTTTTGTAACGATCATGACCGCACAAACGTCTAAGAGGTGACGTTCGTACTGTACGGGGCCGTGGCCCAGCCAATTCCACGGATGCGAAGAAAGGATGATCATATGAAACGAATAGCTGCTCTTGCCGCCGTATTTGCGCTGACGCTCAGTCTTGCCGCTTGCGCCCGGACGCCTGCCGGAGCGGAGGAGACCACCATTTACACCTGCGGCGATTTTTCGCTGGGCCTCCCCGCCAAATACGCGGCGTTGCTCACCGTGGAGACAGACCCGGCCACTCTGAATGATGGGGAGCTGATCCGGGTGAGCGAGACAAAGTCCATAGAGGCGGGCGCGGCGGAGAACCAGAACTCCCACGACGGCTTCGGCTGGATTTTTTCCATCGCACAGGGCGATCAGATGGACTGGGAACAAAATATTGTGAACGACATTGGCGGGCGGCAGGCCTTTGCCAGAGACGGCGACACGTATTACTTTCTGGATACTCCCACCGACGTGCGCTTTTTCCGGCAGGGCGACGGCTCCCTTACGGATTCGCCGGACTTGGCGGAATGGAACGAGCTGAACGAAACGCTTCCTTCTGCGGCAAAGACGGATTTCATCCAACGCAATCGTTTGGAGGAATGGGACGACGCGGCATTCCGCGCAAGGGACTACACGTATGACAGCGCCCACGCCGTGGTGCGATATAACCACTATTTCGATTTTGACGGCAGTCGGGATGAGTATTGGCAGCTGATTTTGTCCCAGCCCGCAAAGCAGGGCGCGGACGGAATCTGGTGCGTGGAGCGGGCCTATGACGTCCTCGGAAATCTATACTACTATTTCCCAGACACCGGCGTGCCCGCCGCGGATTATTATGCGGAGGTGCAGAAAAAAGCCGACGGGGGCGAAACCGTGCCGGAGAGTACAGTGCTGGGCGCGGCTCGGGCCTATGTGTCGGATTGCTGGACGGAAAAACCGCCCAGTGAAGACAGCTTCTCTGTGCTGGACGAGGTGAACGAGGACTATATCGAGCAGAACCAAGCCGTCACCGACATGGTGTCGCGGGTAATGCCCTATGATTGGAACAAGGGCCGGGAGCCGAAGGCCATGGAGCTTTTGGACTGCATGGGGAATATGGAGTCGGAGAATTGGGGTGTGCTGGGTCGGGATCAATATGGCTCGGAGTGGTGGCCTGCGCTGGAGAATGCCCTGCTGGACGCGGCGGTGGGTACGGATCAGGCAGAACGGGATGAGGAGATGCTGAAGTGCTTCCTCTCTTACACCAAGACCAGCGGTCCCATTTATGAAGGGCTGTGCCGCATTTTACAGACGCAGTATCAAGCGGACGGCAAGCTCTTTGCCCAAGAGTTGAAGGAGCTTTCCCCAGCAGAGCGGTCCCGTATTCCCGCCATGCTGGATAGTTCCGGCGAAATCGGCGGCGGGCGCGCCAAGACCACCGCCCTGATCGTGACGCTGGAGGGACAGAAGGAGGAGATGCCTGCCACACTGCACGAGGGGGAGGGGTACTCCATTTATATTCCCGACAAGGGGTGGAAGGCGGACCTGAACGACCGGGATTCCGGCGGATGGGAAGACAGCTGGGAGAGCACCGCCAACAAAGAGGTGGAGCTGCGAGTGGAATTCTTTGCCGGAAAGACGGCGGCAGAAGCCCGTTCCGCGATTTTGACCGAGCATGAGGACTACGGGTTTATGGACGCCGACGCCAACGGCTATTTTACCGGAACGGACGGCGGGGACGCGGAAACCATGGAGGTCTGGCTGACGGAGGCGGACGGCGGAACCTACGCCGTGCAGTGCGCGTATCCCGACGAGGCTGCCGAGGGCTTTGGCACACGGCTGACGGTGATTGCCCAGACCTTTGCCCTGTCGTAAAGAACCGTTGATAGATGCAGGCGCTTGCATCGCGCGGGTTTGAAGCCCAAACCCCGGCGGAGCCGCCGTATGGCGGTGTTGATGGATTTCATACGATCCATAAAAGCAAGACCCCGGCGGGACGCACAGCGTCCCACCGGGGTCTTGCTTTATAAAAAGTATAGCGGGTTAGGCATACTTCTGCCGCTTGTACATGGCGACGGACAGAGGAATGGAAACGGCCGTCAGCACTACCGCCAGCGCGGGAACACCCAGAGAAATAAAGGCGTTCAGCGCTGCCGGAACCTCTTCGTCAGACCCGACCACGCCTTGCACCAACCCCGCGCCGCCGCAGGCCAGCACAACGATTAGTAAAATAAAAAACATTCGGCCCTTTTCCACCCCGAAGCGGAACATGGGCGGCAGCGTCACCGCAATCATAATCAAGCCGATGCAGAAGGAGGGCAGCATTCCGGAGAGTGAGGAATCGTACCCCGAGGGAATGAAGTGACCCAGAATCAGATTTGCCACGGCGCTCAGCGCGGTGGCGAAGCCAACTGCCAGCCAGCCCAGCGCGTATTTGCTCAAAACAATGTCACCGGGCGTATAGGGCATCATGGCCGCCAACTGTGTCCACTTGCTCCGCTCGTCATAGGCCATGGCGGTATAGGGCAGCATTCCACAGTAAACAATGGCGAAGATGCTCATATTCATCCCCGGCAGCACGGAGAAAACCACGATCATCACTAAAAACATGCGCATCTGACGGATCAGCACAAAAATATCCTTTTTTAACAGTGCTTTCATGCGTTCTTTTCCCCCTTTACCAAAAACAAAATAATATCCTCGATATTGGCCCGCTCTATCTGGAATGCAGAGGAGACTAACGCCCGCCTGACCAACACTCTCGCGCCATAGGGCGATTGCTCCACACCGCACACCGCCTCGGCGGGGAGATCGGCAAGTTGGGCCTTTGCGCAACTGACTATACCGTACTCGTCCCGCAGCGCGTCCTTCTCCGCGCAAAAGCGCAGCTGGCCCTTGTGGAGAAACGCAATGTAATCGCACAGCTTTTCAAGGTCGCTGACGATGTGGGATGACATCAGAATGGAGTGGCCCGGGTCCCGGGTAAATTCGGAAAACAGCTCCAAAATCTCGTCCCGCACGATGGGGTCAAGGCCGGAGGTGGCCTCATCCAGAATCAGCAGCCGGGGACTGTGGCTCAGGGCCACGGCGATGGCCAGTTTCATGGTCATGCCCCGGGAGTAGTCTTTGAAGAATTTTTTCGGCGGCAGGTCAAAGCGCTTCAAATATCCCTCGTAAACCGCTGCGTCCCAGCGCTGATAAGTATCTGCCATGACGGAGCCGACCTGCTTTGCATTCAGCGTTTCCGGATAGTACGCCTCATCCAGCACAATGCCCACGTCCTCTTTCACCTGCTGAAACTCCGGGCTGGCATTGTCTACGCCGAGGACGCTGATTTCCCCGCTGTCGGGCCGAAGAGCGTGCATAATCAAGCGGATGGTAGTGGATTTGCCCGCTCCGTTTTCCCCCACCAGACCGCAGATGGCCCCCTGCGGCAGAGCAAAGTCCAGATTCTGTATGGCGAAATCGCCAAAGCTCTTATTGACATGTTTCATTTCAATTGCGTTCATGCTTTATTCCCCCTTCAAGATCACGCGCAGAATTTCCTGCAATTCGTCGTCTGTTATCTGACTTTTTCCCGCGAGGTCTGCGGCGGCCTGCAAATGCCCTTCAATTTCCCGCAGCCGGCTCTCGCGAATCAATTCTGTGTTTTTCTCCGCAACAAAGCATCCTTTGCCTGCCACGGTGTAGACAAAACCATCCGCCTCCAGCTCGTCATAGGCCCGCTTCGTGGTGATGACGGAGATACGCAGGTCTTTGGCCAGCGCGCGGATGGAGGGCAGCAGATGCCCCGGCCCCAGCGTCCCCGCCACGATCTGGTCTTTGATTTGAGTGGCAATCTGCTCATAGATGGGTGCGCTGGTGGCGTTGCTCAATACGATATCCATGCTGTAATCACCTCACATACTGTACATAAACAGTATATACAGTATGTGCGGATTGTCAAGAGAAAACCTGAAATTTTTTCGATATTCCTTCTGTATGGCCCTCTGGTGGGAAAAGCACTGGTTCAACGGGAGAAAGTGTGGTATCATACGATTGCATTTTACGGAGGAGGCGAAAGGATGGAGACGGCTGCGGGACAAAACGAGATGATTCTGTGGTGGCGGGCTGTGGCGGACGGCGCAGAGGTGACGGCGGTGGAGACTGCCGACCGGCATGTGGCTCTGCCGGAGACGATCCGGGACCTGCCGGTGACCGCTCTGGGCCATCACGCCTTTTCTCCGGATCGCCCTGCCTCGGAGGGAACGCCCCTGCGCCTGACCTGCGGCGGGGGAACGCCGGAAAACGACACCCGGAAG